>Ga0210377_10000701_pt1 | contig 31882 bp, 31 predicted proteins | sample PLM4_65_b1redo_FD_155480 | JGI IMG/M metagenome (GOLD analysis project Ga0210377, IMG submission 155480) | Groundwater sediment microbial communities from an aquifer in East River, Colorado, USA - PLM4_65_b1 redo | ecosystem: Environmental > Terrestrial > Soil > Riparian zone | place: USA: East... | reverse complement strand
GCGAAACGAGCCCGCGCTCGAACGATACGACCGTTCCCGCATCGACGCCCTGGGGCTCGACACCGTGCGGCGGCCTACCGGCGGCCGCGCCGTCTGGCATGAGGCCGAGGTCACCTACGCGGTGGCAGGGCCGGACGGGATGTTCGGGTCCCTGCCGGAGACCTACCGCGCCATCCACGCCATGATCGCCGACGGCCTCCGCGCGCTGGGCGTACCAGCGGAACTAGCCGCCGCATCACCCGCTCACCCGCTCACCCGCTCACCCGCCGGCTTAGCCGCCGGCGCCTGCTTCGCGAGCCCGGCGGGAGGCGAGGTCATGGCGAGAGGTGCCAAGCTCGCGGGCAGCGCCCAGGTCCGGGAGCACGGCGCCTTCCTCCAGCATGGGTCCATCCTGCTGGAGGACGGACAGGACCTCGTGGCCCGCGTCACCCGCGGCCCGGCGCCCCTCTCGGGCGCCACCTCGCTGGTGGCGGTGCTCGGCCGCCGCGTTACATTCGCCGAGGTCGCCGCGGCCTTGACCGGCGCGGCGCGCCGCGCGTGGCCCGGCGACTGGCGGGACGAGCCCGCGCCGCCGCCGGCCGACTCGGGACGGTTCGCCGACCCCGCGTGGACCTGGCGGCGCTAGCAACGATCCACACTTCCGACAGGAGCCGATGGGCGAAGGAACGCTCTCGTTCGTCGCGAGACGCCTGGCGCAGGGCGCCGTGGTGCTCTTCGCGGTCGTCACCCTCGTCTTCGTGGCTCTCCAGGCCGCCCCCGGCGACCCGCTGACCGTCGTCGAGGAGCGCATCTCCCCCGATGCGCTCGAGCGCCTCCGCCGGAACTTCGGCCTCGACCGTCCCGTGCCCGAGCAGTACGTCCGCTACCTCGCGAGCCTGGCGCGCGGGGACCTGGGCGTCTCGCTCACCCAGCACCGCCCCGTGCTCGACGCGCTGGCCGGCGCCATCCCCAACACGCTCCTGCTCGCGGCCGCGGCCCTGCTGGTGGATTTCGCTCTGGGACTCACCATCGCCCTCTTCCAGGCCACCCGGCCCGGCACCCCGACGGACGCGGCCCTCTCCGCCCTCTCGATCACGCTCTACTCCACCCCGGTCTTCTGGCTGGGCCTCCTGCTGGTGGTCGTGTTCGGACAGGGGCTCGGCTGGTTCCCGGCGGGCGGCGCCACCGACCCGATCACCCACGCCTCGCTGTCGCCCGCGGGACAGGTGCTCGACCGACTGCACCATCTCGTCCTGCCCGCCCTCACGCTCGGCCTGGCCGCCGCCGGCTACACCGCGCGCCACCAGCGCTCGGCGCTGCTCGAAGTGCTGGGCCAGGATTTCATCCGGACCGCGCGCGCCAAGGGCCTGCGCGAGCGGGTGGTGCTGCTCCGGCACGCCCTGCGGAACGCGCTGCTGCCCACGATCACCCTGGCCGGGCTGGCCTTTCCCGTCCTGCTCTCGGGGTCGGTGCTGGTCGAGTCGGTGTTCTCCTGGCCGGGCATGGGCCGCCTCGCGGCCGAAGCCATCGGCCGGCGCGACTACCCGCTGGTGACCGGCGCCGCGCTCCTGGCGGCCGTCATGGTGGTGCTGGGCAGCCTCCTGGCCGACCTCGCCACCCGGGCCGCCGACCCGCGGCTCCGGGGCGCATGACCCGGCTCCGGATCGGACTGGTGCTGGTGGGCACGCTGGTCGCGATCGCGATGCTGGCGCCCCTGCTGGCACCCTACCCGCCCGCGGCCCAACTCGACCTCGAGCAGCTGCGAAGCGCCGCCCCCTCCTGGGCCCATCCGCTGGGGACCGACGTGTACAGCCGCGACCTCTTCTCCCGGCTGCTCTACGGAGCGCGCGTTTCGCTCACCATCGCGCTGCTGGCGGTGACGCTCTCGGTGGGCGTCGGTACTTTGGTGGGCCTGGTGGCGGGCTACGCCGGTGGCGCCGTGGACACCCTGCTCATGCGGATCGTGGACGCGGGACTCGCCGTCCCCAAGATCTTCGTGGCCTTGGTGGTGCTCGCCCTGTGGGAGAACGTCACCATCGGCGCGATCGTGGCCATCCTCGGCCTCACCGGCTGGTTCGGCGTGAGTCGGATCGTCCGGGCCGAGGTGATGAGTACCAAGTCGAGAGAGTACATCCAGGCCGCCCGAGTGCTGGGCGCGCCTCCCTGGCGGATCATCGTCCGGCACATCCTGCCCAACGTCGCGGCCCCGGTGATCGTCACCGCCGCGCTCGGCGTCGGCCAGGTGGTGCTGGTGGAGGCCGGGCTCTCCTACCTCGGGATCGGGGTGCCCCAGCCCACCCCGTCCTGGGGCAACATCATCGCCGACGGGCAGTCGGTGCTGCTGGCGGCGCCCTGGATCGCGACCAGCGCCGGCGTCGCCATCATCTTCACGGTGCTGGCGTTTTCGATCCTGGGGGACGGCCTGCGCGAACACCTCGATCCGAGACACCCGTGACCCCGCTGCTCGAGGTGCGCGACCTCACGGTCACCTTCCCCGCGCGGGACGGAGTGGCCCTGGCCGCCGACGCGGTGTCGCTTGCCATCGATGGGGGCGAGACGCTGGCGGTCGTGGGGGAATCGGGATGCGGCAAGACCGTCACCGCGCTGTCGCTCCTGCGGCTCTTGCCGGCGTCGGCCCGCGTGGCGCCCCAGAGTCGCATCCTGTTCGAGGGCGCCGACATCCTCACGCTCGACGCCGAGGCCCTCCGGCGGGTGCGCGGGGCCCGCATGGCCATGGTGTTCCAGGAGCCCATGACCAGCCTCAATCCGGTGCTGTCCGTCGGCACCCAGCTGGCCGAAACGGTCGAGGCCCACGAACCCGTGAACCGGCGCGCCGCGCTCGACCGCGCGGCCGAGATGTTGGCGCTGGTCGGGCTGCCGGATCCGCGGAGAGTCCTGCGCCAGTACCCGCACGAGCTGTCGGGCGGCATGCGGCAGCGGGCCATGATCGCCATGGCGCTCATCTGCGGGCCACGCCTGCTCATCGCGGACGAGCCCACCACCGCGCTCGACGTCACGGTCCAGGCCCAGATCCTCGAGCTCCTGGCCTCCCTCCGCCAGCGGCTGGGCATGTCGCTCCTGCTGATCACCCACAATCTCGGGGTCGCGGCCGGCATCGCGGATCGCGTGGCCGTGATGTATGGCGGGCGGATCGTGGAAACCGCCGCCTGCCGGGAGCTGTTCGCCGCCCCGGCGCATCCCTACACCGCGGGCCTGCTCCAGGCGGCCCCCCGCCTCGACGGCCCCGCGCGCCCCACGCCCGCCATTCCGGGGGCCGTGCCACCCGCGACGGCGTGGCCCGCCGGCTGCCGGTTCCATCCGCGCTGCCCGCGCGCCTGGGAGCGGTGCGGGCGCGAGGAGCCGCCCCTGCTGGATGCGGGCCCCGCTCGCGCGTCCCGCTGTTGGTTGGTCGCCGATCCCTCGGGAGGGCGCGCGTGAGCCAGCCGCTCCTCGCCATCGAGGGCCTGGTGAAGCGGTACCCGGTGGACCGGGGGCCGCTCCGGAAGCCGGCTGCCCTGCTGGCGGTGGACGGGGTGTCGCTCAGCGTGACGCGGGGCGAGACGCTCGCCCTGGTGGGTGAGAGCGGCTCGGGCAAGACCACGGTGGCCCGGTGTCTCATGCGGCTCGCCGAACCCGACGCCGGCCGCGTCGCGTTCGACGGCGTGGACGTCCTGGCCCTCAAGGGAACCGCGCTCCGCGCTTTTCGCCGACGAATGCAGATGGTCTTTCAGGACCCCTACGGCTCGCTCAATCCCCGCATGCGGGTGGGCTCGGCCGTGAGAGAGCCGCTGGAGATTCATGGGCTGGCCCGCGGCGCCGAAGCGGACGAGCGCACCGTGGCGCTGTTCCGCGAGGTCGGCCTCGACCCCGGGTATCGCAAGGCCTTCCCCCACCAGCTGTCGGGCGGGCAGCGCCAGCGGGTGGGGATCGCGCGGGCGCTGGCGGTGGAGCCGGAGTTCCTGGTGCTGGACGAGCCCGTGTCGGCGCTGGACGTATCGGTGCAGGCGCAGGTACTGGCCCTGCTCCGCGAACTGCAGGAACGGCGCGGGCTTACCTACCTGTTCATCGCGCACGACCTGGCCGTGGTGCGCCAGATGGCCAATCGGGTCGCGGTCATGTACCTGGGGAAGATCGTCGAGGAGGGGCCGGCCGAGCGACTATTCGCCGGCGCGCTGCACCCCTACACCTGGTCCCTGCTGTCCGCCGTGCCGGTACCCGATCCCGACGCTCAGAGAAAACGCATCGTGCTGGAGGGCGATCCGCCGAGCCCGGTGGAGCCGCCGCCGGGATGTCCGTTCCATCCCCGCTGTCCGCATCCGGCGAAAGACGACCGGTGCCGCACGGAGGCGCCCGCATTGCGCGAGGTGGCGGGCTCCGGGGTCGCGGCCTGTCACTACGCGGCGGTGGTGGGTCGGTAGTTACCCGAACAATTCGTTCTGCGATGCGTCCGGCTCGGGCGCGCCTTCAGCCCGGAGCGCCCCGCGTACCCGCCGCATCCACAGGTCCACGTCGAACCGGGCTTCCCGGGCCAGGAGCCCCCGCACCACGTCGGGGATGTCGTCGAGGGCGTCCACCAGGTCCGCGAGGATCGCCCGCACCTCCTGCATCCGCAGCGCCTCGTCGGTCCCGTGCGCCATGTCCTGCAGGATGGCCTGCTCGGACCGCGAGGCCACGATGGGATCGTCCAGCGACGTGGTATAGACCTCGGTCCGGCGCCCGGGCCCACGGTCGTGCTCGATCGGCATGAGCCCCACGATCGCGTCCGAACGCCAGTACTTCCCGTACCCGAGATAAACCATGCGGTCCGGCTTGATTTCCATGGCGCCGCCTATTTCCCCATGCGTTTCTTGAGCTCGCGGAGCCGCTCCTCGGCCGCCGTCTCGCGGGCCGCGCGGTCCATCTGCGACTTGAGCGCTTCCGCTTCCTCAGCGTCCAGGGCCCCGAGCCCCGGCTCGACCTCCGGCCCAGCGGCGCCGACCGGCGGTACGTCGCCCCGCCGCTCCAGTTCCTTGAGCTGGCTGACCATCTCCTCGACGTCCCGCTCCACCAACCTGAGCTCGGCCTGCTGCGCCGCCAGCTTCTGCTCCAGCACCGTCACCCGCTCGGTGTGACGCGCCCCGAACCGGCCCGCGATTTCCGCGGTCTCGGCGTCGCCGATCCCCTGCGCCAGGGCGCCCCGGCGGCGGGCGTCGTCCAGGTGCTGGCGCTCGATCACCAGCTCGCGCCCGGTCGCCGCCAGCGCTTCCCTGAGCTTCATGAGCGCGGCCCGCCCTTCGACCGCGGCGCGCCGCATCTGGCCCGCCAGGTCCCGCATGTCAGGCGACGGCATGGCCGCGTCCAGGGCGGCATTCACCGCCGCCCGGAGCCGGTCGAACACTCAGCTTTTCTTCGCCGTCTTCGCGAAGAACGACCGAATCACCTGCGTCACCCTGGTGGATTCGCACTTGGGACACGCGACCTTGCGACGTCCGTGGACGGACATCGTCTCGGCCCGGCTGAAGTGCTTGCCACATTTGTCGCATTGATACGTGTACGTCGGCATGAGTTCCTCGAGGGTGTGCTTCACCGAAGCCCTGAAACGTTACCCCCCGTGAAAAACGGGGTCAAGCACACCGGCCGTGGCCGCCATCCCGCCGATTGGCACCCCGCCGTCCCGCGGCGCACATTTCAGGGTATGCGATCCCTACTCTTGCTCCCGCTCGCGCTGGCGGCCTGTGGCGGCGAGCGCAACTCCGAAAACAGCCCGGTGTGCGGCGTGACCGCCGTGGCGGCGGCGTCCCACGTGCTCGACCAGTTCCAGGGGCGCACCACCGTCTTGGACAGCGCTCCACCCCAACTCACCGGGCAACTCTCCGCCCGGGTCGTGGGCCACGGCTCCGGCCGGGCGCTGGCGGCCCGGTCCGAGACCGGCATGGTGCTCGGGTTCGAGGGCGAAGGCTTCCCCGAGCGTCCCGGGTTTGCCGTGGTGCTGGTAGATGACTCGTCGGAAGTGGTGCGCGGCGTCCTGGTCTTCGACAGCGATGGGCCGGCGGACTACCCGCAGATCGGCACGATCTCGAGCCCCACCAGCACGCTCCCGCTGTACGCGATGCGGATCACCTGGTCCCGGGTCAGCAACGAACGGTGCCCCATGTTCGCGGCCCCCGATTCGGCCCGGTGACCTACCGCACAGCGGCCCCTCGGGGGGAACCCCAGGCTAGAACGGCTACCGGGGGGCTGTCGCGAGACCCCCGCCCTGAAGGGCGGGCTCGGCGGGCGGCGCGCCCTTACAGGGCGCACGCGCGAAGCGCCGCCGAGCCCGGGCTCTCAGCCCGGGACCTCCAGCAGCAACGGAGCGGTATGGGGAGAACCCGCTAGAACAGCGGCTGGGCCGGCGGCGGGAAGGCGACCGCGTCGGCGGCCTGGCGCAGCAGCCGTTCGGTCCCCCCCGTCCGGAAGAACGCCTCGTCGGACAGCCGGTTGAGCGCCACGCGGATGGCGCCGAACCGCTCCGCCGCGTGGGCGTAGACGTCGGCCAGCTCGAGCCGCGCCGCCAGGTCGTCGTCCGACGCCATGCGGAACCCGCGGGCGCCCAGCGTCTCGTAGTAGGAGAAGCCGGGACCGCCCCGCCGCTGGCGCCGCTCGGCCACCCGGTCGGGAAACAGGCCGGCGAGCCACAGGCTGTAGTTGCCCAGATGGGCGAGGAGCAGGAAGCCGCGACGTCCCTCGTTCTGCTCGGCGGCCGAGACGATGTCGGTCAGGGTGCGGAACTCGTCGTCGTCGTGGGGGGCCGCCCGCCACGCGCGGTCCTTGAGGCCGAACTCGAAGACCATGGCGCCCACGTAGTCCGCCAGGCGCCGGTCGTCGAGCCCCGCGCGCCGGAGGGCGTGGCGCACGGCGACAAAGATGAAGAGCGGCGCCGAGGGCGTGGCATAGCCCGGCGCGTGCAGCAACAGGCCCGGCAGCTCGGGGTCGTCGAGCAGGCCGTCCGGGCCCTCCTCCGCGGTGCGGCGCTCGAGCCGCGCGCGGCGGCCCGGCTCGCCGCCGGACAGCATGGCGAGCACGAGCCGATGGTCATCGGGCGTCAACCGTTGGCGGAGATTGGCCAGGATCATGTTCCATCCTCCCGCAAGCTCGCTCGGAGACCCGCTCACCAACCCGCCCGCGGCACCTCCCTCACCGGGAAGTACCCCGAGAGCCGAACTGCGATTCGACGTGCTCGCCCTAGCGGCGCTGGGACACGAGATCGCCGGCGCCACGTCGGCCGAGCGCGTGGTGGAACGCATGACCGACGCCCTGCGGCGCCTCATCGCCCCCGACCGGCTCGTCGTCGTCCTGCTCGAGCCCGAGGGCCGCGCCCGGGTCGCCGCCGCGCACAACGCGTCCGACGCACGGCCCGACGATCCGCTCATCGGCCTGGCGCTCGAGGCTGGGCCGCTCCTTATAAGCGACGACGTCGCGCGGGTCCTCGCCGTGCGCGGCATCACCAACGGGCCCGAGACGCCGGCGTCGTGGATCGGCGCTCCGCTCGTGGCCGGCCAGCTCCTGGGCGCCGTCTCGCTCTCCAGCACCGTCCCGGGCCGCTTCAACGACGACGCCCTGGCGTTGGTGCGGGCCGTGGTCGCCCCGGCCGCGGTGGCCCTGCAGAGCGCCCGGGTGCTCACCGCCCTCTCCCACGGGAAGCGGGAGTGGGAACAGACCGTGGACGCCATCTCGCAGGGGATCTGCGTGGTGGACGGGGCCGGCGTCATCCGCCGTGCCAACCGCACGTTCTGCGCCATGGTGAACGTGCCGCTCACCGCGGTCGCCGGACGGCCGTGGATGGCGCTGGTGCCGCCCGCGTGGACCGACGCCATCGCCGCCGCGCTGGATGCGCCGCCCGGCGCCGAGCCCCGCGACGTGCCGGCCGGGGACCGGCTGTTCCGGGTCTCGTCCCTGCCGCTCGAGGGGGCCGGCACCGCCCATGCCGTGCTGATCTTCGAGGATCACACGACCACCCGGCGCCTGCAGGAACAGCTGATTCAGTCGGAAAAGATGTCGGCCATCGGCCAGCTCATCGCCGGCGTGGCCCATGACCTCAACAACCCGCTGGCTTCGGTGGTGGGGTTTGCCGACTATCTGGTGGAGAACTCCGGCATCGCGCCACCGGAGATGATCGAGCCCCTGCGCGCGATTCAGCAAGAAGCCGAGCGCGCGGCCAACATCGTCAAGAACCTGCTGGGGTTCGCCCGGAAGCAGGAACGCCGGCGCCAGCTGGCCTCGGTGCGCGACTTGGTGAGCAGCACGCTCCTATTACTGCGCAATCAGCTCGTGTCTGGCAAGATCGAGACCGAGCTGGACCTGGATCCGTCGGTCCCCGACGTCTGCGTGGACCCGAACCAGATCCGGCAGGTGTTCGTCAATCTCATCAACAACGCCGCCCAGGCCATCGAGGTCACCGGCATGGGCAGCCGGATCCTGATCCGGGCGCGCCCCTGGCTGGACGGCGTCGCCGTGACCATCGAGGACGACGGCCCCGGCATCCCGCCCCACCTCATCGAGCGGATCTTCGAGCCGTTCTTCACCACCAAGAACGCCGGCGAAGGCACCGGCCTGGGACTCTCCATCTCCCACGGGATCGTGAAGGAGCACGGCGGCCGCCTCACCTACGTCCCCACGGCGCGACGCGGTGCCGTGTTCCAGGTCGAGCTGCCGGCTGGCACCCCGGCCGTGAAGGTCCCGAGCCGCCCCACCCCCGTCCCCCGCGGCCTCCGGGTGCTGGTCATCGACGACGAGCCCCACATCCAGCACTACATGACCGCCACGCTGGAATCATGGGGCCACGTGGTCGTGGTCGCCTCCAACGGCGCCGAGGGGCTGGCCCACGCCGCTCGTCAGCCGTTCGACCTGATCGTGAGCGACCTCCGCATGCCGGAGCTCGGAGGCCGGGAGATGTTCGAGCGACTCCGGCGCGACCTGCCCGCGGTCGCCCAGCGGATCGTCTTCAGCACCGGCGACACGGTGCGCGGCGACACCCTGGCCTTCCTCGAATCGCTGGGCCGGCCCTACCTCCGCAAACCCTTCACCCTCGGTGAGTTACGCGCCGTGCTCTCGGACTCGGTCCAGGCCCGCCGGTGAGATTGCCGCCAGGGTCCCCCCTGGCGAGATTCCCACCGGTCCGTCCCCGCGCACCCCGCGCCCTGGGACGGGGTAGGAGCCAGTACCGATGATCTACGTCTGCGTCACCGCGCGGAACGACGCCGCATCCGTGGGGCTGCTCCTCTGGAAGGTGCGCCGGGTGTTCTCGACGTTCCCGCGCGACTACCAGCTGCTCGTGGTGGACGACGGCTCGACCGACGGCACCGGCGAGGTCCTGGCGCGCTACCAGCGCGCGCTGCCCATGACCGTGTTCCCCGCCGAACGGCCGCGCGGACCCGCCGCGGCGCTCGAGACCCTGCTGCGGGAAGCGCTGGCCCGGACCGACCGCCCGCGCCGCGATGCCGCCATTCTCCTTCCGCCCGACTTCAGCGTCTCGCCGGACGGCCTGCCGGACCTGGTGAAACGGCTCGAGTCTGGGGCCGACCTGGTGGTGGGCGAGCGGCTCCCCCACCAGGGCCCGCTCGCCTGGCGGACCCTGGCGCGTCTGGCTCCCTGGCTCCTCCGGCCCGGTATCCGGGTGCCCGGCGTGCGGGACCTCCTGTCGGGTTGCGTGGCGGTGCGTCTGGCGACCGTCAAAGCCCTGCTCCGCGAGCGGGACGCCCGGCTGCTCGAGGGCGACGGACTCGCGGCCCGGGCCGAGCTGGTGGCGCGGATCGCCTCGGTCGCCCGGCGCACCGCGGCGGCGCCGCTGCCGCCCGCGCCGGTTGCTCAGGCGGCCGAGAACGGCCGGCCGTTGAGCCTCGCCTTTCAACTTTTCCGGGCCGGCCGCACCATCCGGGTGAAACCCGCCCCACCGCCGCCCGCGCCCGAACCCGCGGAGACGGCTGCCCCATGACCGCGCTCCGTCACGCCGCCCTGCTCGCCACCCTCCTCTCCGGAAGTCTCCTGGCCCAGGGGACGGACTCTCTCCCCCCGCGGCCGGTCTCGCCTCCCGATCCGCGCACCTGGGTGGGGGAACGCCTCGAGTACGAGGCCAAGACCGGCCCCTTCGGTCTCGGAACGGCCGAGTTGCAGGTGGCCGGCGTGGACACCGTCCGCGGGGACTCGGCGCTCCACATCCGGTTCCTGATCAAGGGCGGGTACGCGCTCTACCGGATCAACAACGCCTGGGATTCCTGGATCGGGCTCGAGGACTTCACCTCGCGACGGTTCATCCAGGATCACGAGGAGGGCGGGAAGAAGTCCCGGAGCGCCTATGAGATCTTCCCGGACTCGGGCTACTACCGGCGCGAGGGCGTGGACACGGTCATGGCCACGTCGCAGCTCCCGCTGGACGATGCGGCGTTCTTCTACTTCGTGCGGCTGGTGGACCTGGGGCCGGGGCGGAACGAGTTCGACCGGTACTTCAAGCCCGATCGCAATCCGGTCGTGCTCGAAGTGGTGGGGCGCGACACCCTGGACGTGCCCGCGGGCCGGTTCGACTGCCTCATCGTCCAGCCGATCATCAAGGGCGGTGGCATCTTCCGCGAGAACGCCGAGGGCCGGATGTGGATCACCAACGATTCCCGCCGGCTGGTGGTGCAGATCAGGAGCAAGATCTCCATCATCCCGATCACCATGCGGCTCCGCAAGATCACGCCGGCCGGCCCGGCGGGCGACTCCCAATAAGAAAAACAGGGCCCCGCTTGGGGCCCTGCGTGCATTCGGGTTAGCTTCCACGCGGGCTAGGCGGCGTGCTTTCGGCCCTTGATGGTATCGTGGAACTTCTGGGCGGTGCCGGGGCTGACAACCTTCACCACCAGGTAGATCACGAACCCGACCGCCGCCAGCCACAGCAGGTTGATCAGCAGCCCCACGGCAAACCCGAGCAAGCCGAGGAGCAGCTTGAGCGCGAAGAAGCCGATGATGGCGAGTACGGCGTAACCGAATATGGTGCGCAACATGGTCGTCCTCCGGCAGAGCGAGCCTGTGACCGTTCGAGCGTCCCTACGAACGTACGGCCCGGCCGGTTTCAGAACAAGACAGGGCCCGTGACCGCGCCCCCGCCCGACGTCCTGGTGGTGGGCGGCGGCATCGTCGGCGCCGCCGTGGGCCGGGCCCTCGCGGCCGACGGCCATGCTGTGGAGATCCTGGACAGCGGCAAGGAGCTCGGCATCGCCACCCAGGCCTCCGCCGGCATGCTGGCGCCGCTGGCCGAGTCGGATCCGGAGGAGCCGCTCCTGGGCCTCGCGGTCCGCGGCCGCGATCTCTACCGGACCCTTTGCCCGGCGCTCGAGGAAGAGACCGGCGTGACCCTGGGCCTCTGGCTGGACGGCATCCTCAAGGTCGCGTTCACGGAAGATGAAGAAAGCGCGGGCAAGGGCGCCGTGGCCTGGCAGCGCCAGCGGGGCCTCGGGGCGGAGTGGCTCACGGCGGCCGAGCTGCGCGAACGGTGCCCCGGCATCAGCCCCGAAGCATGCGGCGCGGCGCTGGCGCCGGAAGACGGCGCGCTGGAGCCGCTCGCGGCACTCGAGGCGTTCCTGGTGAGCGCGGCGCACCACGGCGCCCGCATCGTGCGGGGTGAGCGGGTGCTGAGCCTCGAGGTCACGGACCGCCGAGTGACCGGCGTGCGGACCGAAACCGGCCGCCGCCCCGCTGGGGCCGTGGTGATGGCGGCGGGCGCCTGGTCGGGCCGGGTGGAGCACCTGCCCCGCCCGCTCTCGGTGGAGCCGGTGCGGGGCCAGATGCTGGCCTATGACTGGCCCGCCGACGAGCCCCCCGCGATCGTGTACACCGGCCGGGGCTACGTGCTGCGGCGCGGCGCCGAGGCGATCGTGGGCTCCACCATGGAGCACGCCGGATTCAACGCCGCGGTGACCCCCGAGGGCCGGGAGCACGTGGCCCATACGGGGGCCCACGTGTACCCCGCGCTCGCCAGCGCCACGCCCCGCCGCGCCTGGGCCGGGCTCCGGCCCGGCACGCCGGACGGCCGGCCCATCATCGGCGCCGACCCCGACGTCCCCAACCTCTGGTACGCCACTGGCCACGGCCGGAACGGCGTCCTGCTCGCCGCCGTCACGGGCGAGCTGATCGCGTTCCTGTTCGGCGGCGGCGCCGGCGACGGACTCGAGTACGACCTCGCCCCCGTCCGACCGGATCGGTTTTGGAAGGACTGACTCAATGTCCAATGGTCAATGTCCAATCTCCAACATCCAAGGGTGGAGTTCACTTGGACATTGGACATTGGACATTCGACGTTGGTCATTGCCGTCAACCATCTGGTTGATTCTGCCCGCCTGAAGCTGGCCGGGTTCGCGGGGCCCGGCTATGTTTCGAATCTCATGGAACTTGTCCCCCTCGTCTCCAGCCGGACGGGGACCGTCCTGACCGCTCCGGCCCGCAAACCTCCTTGGCTCAAGGTGCGTGCGCCGGGCGGGGCGAACTACGTCGCCATCAAGCACATGATGCGCGACCTCCGCCTCCACACCGTGTGTGAGGAAGCGCACTGCCCCAACATCGGCGAATGCTGGGAGCACCGCGCGGCCACCTTCATGATCATGGGCGACGTGTGCACCCGGAACTGCGCCTACTGCGCGGTGGCGCACGGCACGCCCGCAGCCTACGATCCCGAAGAGCCGGTGCGACTGGCCGAGGCCGTGACGACCATGGGCCTGGAGCACGTGGTCATCACCAGCGTGGACCGGGACGACCTGCCCAACGGCGGCGCTGAGATCTTCGCCGCGTGCGTCGAGGAGATCCGCCGCCGCCTGCCGGCCACCACGGTCGAAGTGCTGATCCCCGACTTCAAGGGATCGGACACGGCACTCCGCATCGTGGTGGATTCCCGGCCGGACATCTTGAATCACAACCTCGAGACCGTCGAGCGCCTGTATCGGATCGCGCGCCCCGGCGGCCGCTACGACCGCGCCCTGCGGCTGCTGCGCCGCGCCCGCGAGATGGCCCCCGGCCAGCTCACCAAGTCCGGCATCATCTGCGGGCTGGGCGAGGAGTGGGACGAGCTGGAGGTCGCCATGCGCGACCTCCGCGAGCAGGGCGTGGACATTCTCACCCTGGGACAGTATCTGCGTCCATCCGCGGCGCACCTCCCGGTAGCGCGCTTCTACCCGCCGGCCGAATTCGCCGAGCTCCGGCGCCTCGGCCTGGCGCTGGGGTACCGGCACGTGGAAAGCGGCCCGCTGGTGCGGTCCTCCTACCACGCGTGGGACCAGGCGCGCAACGCCGGGGCCACGCGGTGACCGCCACCGCCAGGACCCTGCCGGCCCTGGAGCCGTCGCGCCGCGCGTTCTACGTCGGGCTGCTGCGGCAGATGGTGCTGGTCCGCCGGTTCGAGGAGCGCGCCGCCGAGTCCTACGCCCAGGGCCGGATCGGCGGGTTCTGCCACCTCTACATCGGGCAGGAAGCCGTGGCTACGGGCGCCGTCGCGGCGCTCCGGGCCGACGACTACCTCTTCACCAGCTACCGGGAGCACGCCCACGCGCTGGTGCGCGGCACGCCGCCCCGGGCGGTGATGGCCGAGCTGTTCGGCAAGGCCACCGGCTGCTCCGGGGGCAAGGGCGGCTCGATGCATCTGTTCGACGCCCAGCGGGGGTTCCTGGGCGGGCACGCCATCGTGGGTTCGCACATCCCCATCGCCGCCGGCGCCGCGTTCGCCATCAAGTCGCGCGAGACCGATCAGGTGGCGGCCTGCTTCTTCGGCGAAGCCGCGGTCAACATCGGGGCGTTCCACGAGACCCTGAACATGGCGGCCCTCTGGGGCCTGCCGGCCATCTTCATCTGCGAGAACAACCGCTACGGCATGGGCACGGCGCTAGAGCGTGCCGCCGCGGTGTACGACATCGCCCGCCGCGCCTGCTCCTACGACATGGCGTCGGAGACCGCGGACGGCATGGACGTGCTGGCGATGTACGACGTCACCGCCCGGGCCGTGCAGCGGGCCCGCGAGGACAAGCTGCCCACCCTGATCGAGGCGCGGACCTACCGCTACATGGGCCACTCCATGGCCGACCCCATTCACGGGCACTACCGCACCAAGGAAGAGCTGGAAGAGCAGAAGTCGCGGGACCCCATCGAGCAACTGGCGCGCCGGCTGCGTGAGGCCGACCTGCTGGCCGACGACGCCTTCAAGGCCCTGAAACAATCTGTCGAGGAGGAAGTCGAGGACGCCGTGCGGTTCTCCGAGGAGAGCCCCGAGCCCGATCTCTCCGCGCTGTACACCGACGTGTATCGCGCCTGACATGCCCACGATCACCTATCGCGACGCGTTGAACCAGGCCCTGCGCGAGGAGATGCATCGCGACGCCGCGGTGTTCCTGATGGGCGAGGAGGTCGGTGTGTATCAGGGCGCGTACAAGGTAAGCCGCGGCCTGCTGGAGGAATTCGGGCCCATGCGGGTGGTGGACACCCCCATCGCCGAGCTGGGCTTTGCCGGCATCGGCGTCGGGGCGGCCATGGTGGGCATGCGACCCGTCATCGAGTTCATGACCTGGAACTTCGCCCTGCTGGCCATCGACCAGGTGGTGAACTCCGCCGCCAAGATCCTCTACATGTCCGGCGGGCAGATCCCCGTGCCGATCGTGTTCCGGGGCCCCGGGGGCCCCGCCCTCCAGCTCGGCGCCCAGCACTCGCAGGCGCTCGAGTCCTGGTTCACCCACGTGCCGGGGCTCAAGGTGGTGGCGCCGGCCACCCCGTACGACGCCAAGGGACTGCTCAAGTCGTCCATCCGCGACGGCAACCCCATCGTGTTCCTGGAGGGCGAGATGCTCTACAACACGAAGGGGGAGGTGCCCGAAGGCGAATACACCGTCCCGCTGGGCTCGGCCGACGTGAAGCGCGAGGGCGCGGACCTGACGCTCGTGTGCCACTCGAAGACCGTGGCCGTGGCCCTCAAGGCCGCCGAGCAGCTCCAGCACGAGCACGACCTGGCGGCGGAAGTCGTGGACCTCCGGACCCTGCGGCCCCTCGACGTCGGGACCCTGGTGGCCAGCGTACGCAAGACCAACCGCTGCGTGGTGGTGGAAGAGGGCTGGCCCCTCGGCGGCGTGGGCGCGCAGGTGGTGGACGAGCTCCAGCGCGAGGCGTTCGACCATCTCGACGCCCCCATCCTGCGCGTCACCGGAGCGGACGTCCCGATGCCGTACAACAAGCACCTCGAGCGGGCCGCCAAACCCGGGCCCGACCGCGTGGTCGAAGCCGCGAAGCGCGTGGCGTACCGGGAGGGCTGACCTCGCGCATGGCCACCCGCGTCGTGATGGAAGCCCTGTCGCCCACCATGGAGGAAGGGCGCATCGCCCGCTGGCTCAAGCACGAGGGCGATGCGGTCAAGACCGGCGACATCCTGGCCGAGGTCGAGACCGACAAGGCCATCATGGAGCTGCAGGCCCGAGGGGAGGGCGTGCTGCGGAAGGTCGTGGTGCCCGAAGGTGGCACCACGGCCGTCGGCAACGTGGTGGCGGTGATCGCGGGTCCCGACGACGACATTACCGGACTCTGGGATCAAGGGCCGCAGCAACAGGAGCGGCGGGAGCAGCAGGTGGCGCAGCGGCCGCAGGAGCGGCAGAAAGCCGAGCCAATAGCAGCCGAGCCCGCCCGGGTGAGAGCATCTCCCCTGGCTCGCCGACTCGCCAGCGAAAAAGGCCTCGACCTCCAGATCGTCCAGGGCTCGGGTCCTGGCGGTCGGATCATCAAGCGCGACCTCGTGCCCGTCGCGCCCGTCGTGCCCATCATGCCCGTCGGGTTGGGCGGAGGTGAAGGGTGGGAAGACGTCCCCCTCACCCAGATCCGGAAGACCATCGCCCGCCGGCTCTCGCAGTCGCTCGGCCCGATTCCCCACTTCTTCCTCACGGCCGAGATCGACATGGAGCGCTGCGCCGAAGCGCGCGAGGCCTTGAACGCGCTGGGCGAGGGCAAGGTCTCCTTCAACGACATCGCGATCAAAGTGGTCGCCATGGCGCTGCTCCAGCACCGCGACTGCAACGCCTGGTGGCAGGACGACCACATCCGGTATTTCAACGAGGTGCACGTGGGAATGGCGGTGGCCGTGGAGGACGGCCTCATCACCCCGGTGATCCGGCAGGCTCACCGGAAGTCGCTCCGACAGATTGCCGAGGAGGCGGGCGCGCTGGCGGACCGGGCGCGCACTCGCCGGCTCACCCCCGAGGAGTACACCGGCGCCACGTTCTCGGTCTCCAACCTCGGCATGCTGGGGATCGACGAGTTCACCGCCGTCATCAACCCGCCCGAGGCGGCGATTCTCGCGATCGGCGCGGTCACCCCGAAACCGGTCGCGGCCGACGGCACCGTCACCGTCCGGCGCCGCATGCGGGTGACGATGAGCTGCGACCACCGCGTGATCGACGGCGCCACGGGCGCACGCTTCCTCCAGACCGTGAAGCGGATGCTCGAGAACCCCCTCGCCATTCTCTGGTAACGCCATGTCCAAGACCTTCGACGTCATCATTCTGGGCGGCGGCCCCGCCGGGTACGTGTGCGCCATTCGCTCGGCGCAGCTCGGCCTCAACACCGCGGTCATCGAGCGGGAAAAGCTGGGCGGCGTCTGCGTGAACGTGGGCTGCATTCCCAGCAAAGCCCTGCTCCACGCCGCCTGGGTCGCGAACCTCGTGAAGCACGACGCCGCCGCGCTGGGCATCAAGGTGGGCGAGGTCACCACCGATTTCGGCGTGGCCATGAAGCGCTCCCGCCAGGTGGCCGAGCAGAACTCGAAGGGCGTCGAGTTCCTGATGAAGAAACACAAGATCACCGTGGTGCACGGCACCGGCACGCTCCAGGCGGGCCGCGCGGTCAAGGTGGGCGACGACGTGTACCAGGCGACCAAGGGCCTGGTGATCGCCACCGGCACCCGGGTGAAGGGCCTGCCCCAGGCCGGCCTCGAGCTGGACAAGGTCTCGGTCATCTCGTCGGACGAGGCGCTCTTTCTGGAAAAGGCGCCCCAGAGCCTCGCGGTGATCGGCGCCGGCGCCGTGGGCCTGGAGTTCGCCGACGTGTTCAACGCGTTCGGCACCAAGGTGACCCTGGTCGAGGTGCTGCCGCGGATCCTTCCCCTCGAGGACGCGGAGTCGTCCGCCACGCTGGCCCGGGTATTCAAGAAGCGCGGGATCGCGATGCTCACCGCGGCCAAGGTCAAGGGCGCCAAAGTGACCCCCGGCAAGGTCACACTCGAAATCGAGGCCGGCGGCAAGACCGAGTCGCTCGAGGTGGAGAAGGTGTTGCTGGCCGCGGGCCGCGCGCTCAACATCGAAGGGCTGGGGCTCGAAGCCGCCGGGGTGAGGCTCTCGGATCGCGGGTTCATCAAGGTGGATCAGAACCTGCGCACCACGGCCGACGGGGTGTACGCCATCGGCGACGTGGCCGGCCCGCCCATGCTGGCGCACAAGGGGAGCCGGGAAGGCGTGGTCGTGGCCGAAATCATCGCCGGCCACAAACCGCACCCCATCCGCTACGACAACATCCCATCGGTCACCTACTGCCAGCCCGAGGTGGCCAGCATCGGGCTCACCGAGGAGCAGTGCAAGGAGAAGAAGCTGGACTACCAGGTGGGCAAGTTCCCGCTCTCGGCCAACGGCCGGGCGCGGGCCGCCGGGGAAACCGACGGCTTCGTGAAAATCATCCGGGACACGAAGTACGGCGAAATCCTCGGCGCCCACATCGTGGCCTCCCACGCCAGCGAGCTGATCCACGAGCTGGCCGTGGCCCGGGAGAATGAGTACACCGTGGAGGAAATCGAGCTCGCGGTACACGCGCATCCCACGCTCTCGGAAGCGGTGGCGGAGGCCGCGTTGGACTCGATGGGAAGAGTGTTGCATGTCTGATGGGAGCACGGGAGTGCCAACCGCCCGACCGCCTGACCGCCTGACCGCCGATCTCATCGGCGTCGCCATCGGCAGCATCGCGACCGGGGCCACGGCCGGCGCCGCGGTGGTGACCTTCGGGCTGCTCAGCTTCCGCGACCGTCTGAACGAGAGCCTGCCGCTGGTGGTGTTCGCCGGCGCCCTGGCGGCGGCCGTCACGGCCTGGCTCCTGGCGGACGCTCTGGCAGGGGAGGCATGGCGGCGCGGGGTCACCGCCGCCCTCGCCGTCTTTGCCGCGCTCCTGCTGTCGTTTCTCTCGGCCCCGGCCGACCGGATGGCCGGACCGGCGGGCCTCACCATCTACGCCGGCTTGCTGGCCATCGCCGCGGTCGCTTGCGCGCGCTACACCCGGCGGCGCGCCCGATCGTGAGCGCCGAGCTGGGGGTCGTGGCCCTAGGACGCATGCCCTACGGGCCCGCGCTCGAGCTGCAGCGCGACCTGGCCCGGCGGCGCATCGCGAAGGAGATTCCCCGCGACCTGCTCCTCCTGGTCGAGCACCCGCCCGTGATCACGCTGGGCCGGGGCGCTCAGGCCGCGCATCTCCCCACCCCGCGCGAGTTCCTGGACGCCAAAGGCATCGAGGTGTTCGAGATCGAGCGCGGCGGCGACGTCACGTTCCACGGGCCCGGGCAGCTCGTGGGCTACCCCATCATCGACCTCACCGAGCATCGCCCGGATCTCCACTGGTTTCTCCGACAAATGGAGCAGGCGCTCATCGTGGCCCTCGAGCCCCTCGGAATCACCGGCGAACGCCGAGCCGGCTACACCGGCGTCTGGACCGGCGGCCGCAAGCTGGCCAGCATCGGCGTGCACGTGCGGCAATGGGTCACCTGGCATGGCTTTGCCCTGAACGTCACGACCGATTTGTCTTACTTCGACCTGATAGTGCCCTGTGGCATTCCGGATGTTACGATGACGAGTGTTCACCGGGAGCTCGGTGAGCATGCCCCAAGGGATCTCTGGAATCGGATAACCGACAACGTGATTCTCGGATTCGCCGAGACATTTGGCTTCCAGCCACAGATGGAGGAGCTAGGGCAGACGGCTAGACGGCTGGACGGCTAGCCGTCTAATCTTTCACCCATGTCCGACACCCCACGCCTCCCTCCCGGCCAGGTCTTGACGAAGAAATGGCCTGTCCTGCATTACGGCTCCGTCCCCAAACTGGATCTCGCCACCTGGCGCCTCCGCATCTGGGGCGCGGTGGAGCGGGCGTACGAGCTGTCCTGGCGCGACTTTCAGGCGGCGCCCCACGAGCGCGTGGTGTGCGACCTCCACTGCGTCACCAGCTGGAGCCGGTTCGACAACGAATTCGAGGGCGTGCCGGTGCGCTTCCTGCTGGAACAGGCGGAGCCCACCCCCAAGGCCCGCTTCGCGATGATCCACGCGGCGCCCGACTACACCACCAATCTCCCGCTGGCCGACGTGGCCCGCCCCGGCAACCTCGTGGCCGACCGGTTCGGCGGCGAACCCCTCCCGCCCGAGCACGGCGGCCCAGCGCGGCTCCTCGTCCCCCATCTCTATCTCTGGAAGAGCGCCAAGTGGATCACCGGCATCGAGCTGCTGGAAGAGGACGAGCCGGGGTTCTGGGAGGAAAACGGATATCACATGCGTGGAGATCCGTGGACCGAGGAGCGATACGGAAGGGCGCAGGTGATGAGGATGCGGCGGGGAGGTACCAGGCTAGACGGATAGACGGCTAGCCTGTCTCCTCTCATCCTTCACCTCCCACCCATCAACTCAAAGAACCGCCCGAACACCTGCACCCCTTTCCAGATCTGCTCGACATTGATCTTCTCGTCGGGCGCGTGGAGTCGATCGTCCGGCAGGCCCACGCCCGACAGCACGACGGGCGCGCCCTCCTTCGCCAGCTCGGGAACGATCGGGATCGAGCCGCCGGAGCGTATCGGCACCACGCCGCGGCCTTCGACCTCCTTGAACGCCTGGTTGATCAGCTCGATGGGCTTCGAGTTCACGTCCACCACCACCGGGTCGGCCCCGTGGACAAACGTGACCGTCACGTCGGCGTACTTGGGGGCCGCGGCCTTCACGGCTTTCACGAGCAGGGGCCGTACCTTCTTCTCGGACTGCTTGGGCACCAGCCGGAGGCTGATCTTGGCGGTCGCTTCGGCGGGGATCACGGTCTTGGCGCCTTCGCCGGTGAAGCCGCCCATGATCCCGTGGATCTCGAACGTGGGCAGCGCCCAGATGCGCTCGAACACCGAGTACGGCTTCAGTCCCACCAGCGCCTTGGCGCCCACTTCTTCCTTCAGGAACTTGCGCTCGTTGAAGGGGAGCTCGGCCCAGGCGGCGCGCACTTCCTTGGAGGGCCGCTCCACCAGCGCGTACAGACCCGGGATGCGGATCTTGCCGTCGGTCCCCTTCAAGGCCGCGAGAATGCGGCACAGCGTCTCGTGCGCGTTGGGCGCCACGCCGCCGTAGAGCCCCGAGTGCAGGTCGGACTTGGCGGTCCGTACCTTGATCTCGGCGTAGCACAGACCGCGCAGCCCCGTCTCGACCCCGGGCCACCCGGGCTGGTAGTACGCGGTGTCGGCCACCAGCACCGCGTCCGCCCGCACCCGCTCGGGCTCCCGGGCCAGGAGGCCGAACAGCACCTTGCTGCCCGATTCCTCCTGTCCCTCGATCAGGAACCGCACGTTCACCGGCGGCTTGCCGCCCTTGAGCACCGCCTCGAAGGCCTTCACGATCGAGAAGACCTGGCCCTTGTCGTCGGTGGCGCCACGGGCGTAGAGGTTGCCGTCGCGCACCGTGGGCTCGAAGGGCGGCGAGGTCCATTCATTCAACGGATCGGGCGGCTGCACGTCGTAGTGGCCGTACACCAGCACCGTGGGCTTCCCCGGCGCGGGGGGGCCCTCGGCCCAGACCACGGGATGGGTGTCGCTGGCGATGTACTCGACCTTGGGGCAGCCGAGCTTCTTCAGGTGATCGCCCAGCCACTCCGCCGCGCGCACGCAGTCGGCGTTTCGCGCGGGGTCGGTCGAGATGCTCGGAATGCGCAGGAGCGTCTTCAGCTCCTCCAGCATCCGGTCCTTGTTCGTCTCTACGAAGCGCTTGAAGTCGGTCATGGCAGGTCGGCGGTTAGCGGTTAGCGGTTAGCGGTTGCGTTTCACGTTTCACGTTTCACGTTTCACGTTTCACGTCCCCCAATATACCCCCCGGTCCCGCCCCTTGCCCTCGCGCGTCGCACACCGGCAATTCCCCGAGCGAACCAGTCCCCACTCCCCATTCGACACCATGCGCGCGACTCCCCACAGCGCCCCCATGCCCACCGGGCGGATCGTACCCAACCAGTTCGACCTCGCGGCCGACCTGCTGGGGCTCGAGAGCTACATGCGGCGCCTCCTCCAGGCCCCGTTCTGCTCCGTGACGGTCGAGATGGCCCCACCGCGACCGCGGGCTCGACAAGCCGCGTAGTGGTCGAGGCCGCTAACTCCCCCACCACGCCCATCGCCGACAAGATCCTGGCCGAGCGCGGCGTCCCGGTCCTGCCCGACTGCCTGGCCAATGCCGGCGGGGTCATCATGCTACTTCGAGTGGGTCCAGAACCTCCAGCAGCATCCCTGGCCGCTGGCCCAGGTCAACGAGGAGCTGGAGACCAAGCTCACCGCCGCGTACCGCGCGGTGCGGGCCCTGGTGAAGGAGCGGGGCGTGAGCTGGCGCACCGCCGCCTATGCCATCGCGCTGGGTCGCGTGGCCGAAGCGGAGCGGCTCAGAGGCAACTAGGGCGACGCGCCGACCAGTCGAGCCAGAGCATCGTATGGCTCGGCGTCGGCCTCCTGGTCGAGCGCGGCTTTCAATCGCTGGATGGCCGCCCGCACGCCCCCAGCCTGCTGGAACAGCGTCTCGAATAGCTCCAGCCGGGTCCGGTAGATGCGCCCCGCGACCACGGTCGCGTTGTTGAGCGGTCGGCGGGCGAGCCCGGCCCCGCTGTACAGCTCCAGCTCGCCCCCCAACCCCCCTTCGAGGGCGGCGCGGGCCGCCCCGAAGACCGCGGCCCGGGCCTGGTCGAGCGCCGGCCCCGCGAGTCCCGCCCCGTAGACCTTGGTCAGCGTGTCGGCCAGGTCGGCGTAGAAGCGCGACAGCCGCACCTCGTCCCGCCACCACGCGGCCGCCCGCCCCGCCGCGGCCGTGTCGCCCCGCGCCGTGAAGAACGCCTCGGCGCTCCGGAGCCCCACGAACGCGGCAAAGCTCTCGTCGAACGGCGTCGCGTTGGGCACGTAGAGCGTGGTGTGGGCCGACTCGTGGAACACGGTCTGCGCCACGTCCACCCGGTCACCCTCCAGCACGGTGGAGAGGAGCGGATCGTTGAACCAGCCCAGCGTGGAGAATGCCGGCGACGCGCGCACGTAGGTATCGTAGCCCTCGGCCTCGAACCGCCGCTGCGCTGCCTGGGCCGCGTCCAGCGAGAAGAACCCGCGGTAGGGCACCGACCCCACGATGGGGAACCGCCAGAGGTGCGCCCGCAACGCGTTCTTGGGACTGGCCGACAGCACCAGCACCAGCGTGTCGCGCCCCACCTCGGCGAACGTGGTGTAGGTGTCGCCCACCCGAAGGCCGATCGCGGTATCGGCGAAGGCCCGCGCCTCGAACACCAGGACCGCGGCTTCGCGCCACGCGGCCGGCGCGGTCGAATCCGCCGCCAGCTCGGTAAGCGGCCGGCGCCGGAGCAGAAGGCGCGCCTCTTCGTAGGCGCCGCGCAACACGAATCGGACGTCCGAGGAGACCGCGGCCGCGATGCCCACGGCGAGCAGGAGCGCGAGCACCGCGCCCAGCAGGAGCCGCCCGGCCAGGCGCCAGGTCCGCCGCCCGCGCGACGCGGGCGCGGTCACAGCGTCAGCCGCAGGCCGATCCGTTGGCTGCCGTCTCCCAGCAGATTGGTGGGCTCGTAGGCGTAGTCCACGGTGAGCCGCGCCAGCGTGAGGCTTAGCCCGTAGGTGAAGTGGGAGACGTCCGCCCCGTCTTCCAGCGACCGGTAGGCGGTGCGCCCGAGAATGCCGAGGCCGTGGACCACGGCGCCCCCCTCCAGGCCGAACACGAACCGGGTGGACCGGGCCTCGGGCCACTGGAGCTCGATGGTCGAGAGCAGCCGCCAGGTTTCCTGCGGGTCCACGTAGTTCATGGTGAAGCCGGCCCGGGTGAGCCGGGGGAAGACGAGGCCGCCGGCCTCGTCCCAGTTGCCGCTCACGTTCTGCACCGCGACCGCGAGGGCCAGGATGTCGAACACCGCGATCGCCAGCCCGAGGTCGCCCGACACGCCCCGCGCCTCGAGCCCCGCCACCCGTTGGCGGGCGAGCTTCACCGACCCGCCCAGCGCCACCAGCCCGAACCGGTACACCAGGCTCCCGACACCCAGGAACTCCCCGGCGTTCACCGTGGCGCCGGTGGGCATCCCGGTGACGCCGCCGGTGGTGGGATCGGGGACCACCTCCGGCTCGGCGCCGAAGTTGTAGTACTTGAGCCCGAACCCCAGGTCGAACTGGATGAGCCGCAGGCCCACGGCGGCCGTCGCCTGGTACGCGTCGAGCGGGCCGCCGAAGAAGCCCGCCTCCAGCGCCACGTGGCGGACCAGCGCGAGTCCCGCGGGGTTGGCGAAGACCGACGCGGCATCGCCCATGAGCGCGGCCCCCGCCCCACCCAGCCCGGTGGCCCGCACCGAATGCCCGGTGCGCAGCACCAGCGGGCCGTCGGCCCCGGCTCCCTGTGCCGCCGCGCGCGACGGCCCGAAGACCAGCGCCAGCGTCAGGCAACCGCCAACCGCCAACCGCGAACCGCTCAACCTACCGGATCCGGATCACGTTCAACCGCGCCACCACCCCGGCCGAGACCGGCCCGCCCGCGCCGTCGTCCATGGCCAGCGTGAATCCGTTCTGCGCCGCCCCCAGCACCACGCGGAAGTACTCGCCCGATCCCGCCCGCAGCGTGCCCGTGGCCTCGAAAGTCCCGCCGTTGAACGGCGCGGGCGCGATGGGGAAGGGATCCGGGAAGCGGGACGGCAGCTGCTCGAACAGCGACTGATACGTGGTCCGGAAGGCCCAGGTGGTGTACTTGAGCCGCGGCGGCGCGGTGAAGCCGGGCAAGTCCGACACGTAGTTCGCCAGGAACCATTGCGCGGCGAGCTGGGCGAACGGCGCGCCGGTTACCGCGGTCACGTTGTCGGTCCCGGTGCGCGCGGTCTCGACCAGCCGGCGGATGCTGCCGTCGCCGTACTGATCCACCAGCCACCGCAGGAACAGCCACCCCGCCCCCCGCTCCTCCAGCGTGCCCGTGCCCTCGGTGGGCAGGAGGAACTGGGCGCCGGGATTCTGGAGATAGATGTAGCCGTTGTAGAGGTCGCCCAGCGCGAACCGGGAGAACAGCACGTCGTTCCCCTGGTCCGAAAAGCGCAGCCCGGCCAACTCCTCCGCCAGGTGCGACATCGCCTCGTTGAGCCACAGTACCTCGGAATCCGACGCGCGCACCAGCACGTGCTGGAAATAGCTGATCATGTGCTGGAACTCGTGCACGAACGTCACCGGCACCAGCCGGAGTACGAGATCGGTGGACAGGGAGCACGTCACCGTCCCGGACGGATCCGGCGCCAGCGCATAGAACACCTCGCCCTTGTTCGAGCGGGAGTCGTTGGCGAACAGCGGGTCGATGTCCACGCCGAAGAAATACCCGGTGATGATGGACGTGGCGCACTGGCTCTCGGGCGTGAGCCGGTTGACCGCCGCGGTGAACAGGATGATCACCACCCCGTTCTCGTCCACGTCCGACTCCGCGCCGAACGCCTGCGTGTCCACCTCGTACAGCTGCTGGTCGAACAGGGCGCCCAGCGAGTCGTAGTCGGCCGCGGTGAACGCGGCGGGAGCCGCGTTGTCGGTGAAGATGGCCGCATGCGTCCCCACGTACCGGGCCTCGGCGTTGACCGCGGCGAAATCCCCCACCCCGCTGCACGGAAGCTGGTCGCACACCTGGAAGGTCCGGCGGTCGCCCACCGAGATCCGCTGCACCGACGGCGCGCCCCCGAGCGCGAGCTGCGGCATCGCCACCCGCGGGCGCATCGCGGCCTCGCGCTCCTGCGCGCGCAGCAGATCGTGGAACTGCACGGCGTGCGGCAGCGCGGGGGTCTCGCGGGCCCGAGCCCTGACCGAGACCACCACGGTGTTCCCCCGGATCCGGTAGCTGGCCGAGGTCCCCACGCTCGTCGCCACCGACTGCGGGGCGAGGAAGTACTCGGCCCCGTTCACACCGGCGTCGGGGAACGTGGCGCACCCCGCGAGCTGGGCCGGGTCGATCGAGGCGTACTCTCCAACCGCCAGCACCAGCGGGGCGGCGCTCGCCTGGTACGTCCCGTTCACCGTGTTGGACGGGGCGCCCGACACCCGCGCCTGCACCCCGACCGTCCCGGGCGCCAGGCACACCGGCGCGATGACGGTCAGCGAGGTCGCGGTCCCCGCCAGCACCGTGGCCGGCGCCCCCGCCACCAGCACCTCGGCCGACGCCGACAGATTCGTGCCCGCGAGCGCGAGCGTGTCACCCCCGCCGAACGTGGACGGCGTGACCGACGCGAGCGTGGGCGGCGACGTGGCGGTGGCGGTAAACGGCACCCCCGTGCCGGCCACCGCCGCCAATTCGGCCCGGACCCCGTACCCGCCGGCCGCGGGACCCAGCGTGAGGCTCACCTCCGCCCGGCCGTTCCCGTCCGAGACCGTCACCGAGTCCGACAGCACGGCGCCGGTTCCCTGCGTGACCGTCCAGCGAACCCTGGCCCGGGGAACCGTGGCGCCGTCGTTCGACTGCGCCACCACCGCCAGGGCGGCCGGGAGGCGCGCCCCCGCCGGGGCCGACTGGCCGTTGCTCGAGGCCACCGCCTCGATCCGCGTCGCTTCCGGCAGCGGGTCGTCCCCCCCGCAGGCCACGGCGCCGGCCGCCGCCCAGAAGATCCAGCGCCCCGCCCCGCTCCACTTCGTCGCTCGCTCGGTCACGTCACGGCCCCCTTGAAGACCCCGCGTTCACGCTCCGCCGCGGAACGCCGTAAACCACGATACGGCACCAACATACGCGAGTTCTGTCGTTTTTGACAACACCGGTGGGTCACGGTACCTTACCACGATTCATGGCGTTCGCACACCTCCACACCCATTCCGAGTACTCGCTCCTCGACGGGGCCAACCGCATCCCGGACCTGGTGGCCCGCGTCAAACAGCTCGGCATGGACAGCCTGGCCATCACCGACCATGGCAATCTCCACGCCGCGTGGTCGTTCTACGAGGAGGCCCGGGCCCAGGGTATCCGCCCCATCATCGGGTGCGAAGCCTACCTGGCGTTCGGCTCCCGGCACCTGCGGGAGCGCCCGCCCGACGCGCCCGCCGCGTACTCCCACCTCGTCCTGCTGGCCCGGAACCGCGCCGGCTACCAAAACCTGATCAAGCTCTCGTCCATCGGCTACGTCGAGGGCTACTACCGCCGGCCCCGGATCGATCGGGAGGTGCTGGAAGCGCACCACGAGGGCCTGATCTGCCTCGCCGCCTGCCTGTCGGGCGAGATCGCCCTCTGGCTCCGCCAGCAGAACTACGACCACGCCCGCGACACCGCGGCCTGGTTTGCCCGGCTCTTCGGCCCCGACGGCTTCTGGCTCGAGGTGCAGGACCACGGGATTCCGGAAGAGCGGCTGGTGCGCGACGGCATGTTCCGCCTGGCCGAGGACCTCGGCCTGCCGGTCGCCGCCACCAACGACGCCCACTACCTGCGGCGCGAGGACCACGAAGCCCACGACTGCCTGCTGGCCATCGGCACCGGGAAAGACCTGGACGACCCCACCCGCTTCCGGTTCGTGGGCCAGGAAAGCTACGTCAAATCGGAAGCGGAGATGCGCGGCCTCTTCCCCGCCCGGCCCGACGTCATCGACCAGACCCAGCGGGTGGCCGAGCTCTGCGAGTTCGACTTCGAGAAGCGCTACTACCTCCCCCAGTTCCCCAGACCTGCGGGATACGCTTCCGACAACGATCTCCTCGTCGAGCTCGCAACTCGAGGTGTCATCGGGCGGTACGGCTCCCCGCTCCCTGCTCCCGTGAAAGAGCGCCTCGACTACGAGCTGGACGTGATCACCAAGACCGGCTACGCCGGCTACCTCCTGATCGTCCAGGATTTCATCGCGGCCGCGCGGGCCCGGGGCATCCCCGTGGGGCCGGGCCGCGGCTCGGCGGCGGGCTCGCTGGTGGCGTACGGGCTGGGCATCACCAACGTGGATCCGCTCCGCTTCGACCTTCTGTTCGAGCGCTTCCTGAATCCGGAGCGCGTCTCGATGCCGGACATCGACGTGGACTTCTGCTTCGAGCGCCGGGGTGAGGTGATCGAGTACGTCCGCGAGCGGTACGGCCGGTCGAGCGTGGGGCAGATCATCACGTTCGGCACGCTCAAGGCCCGGGCGGCCCTTCGGGACATCGCCCGGGTGCTGCGGGTGAGCCCGGCCGACGCCGACCGCATGGCCAAGCTCATCCCCTCGGGGCCGGGGTTCACCCTGTCGGTGGCGGAGGCCGCCAGGCGGGTGCCCGAGCTCAAGGAGCTGGTGGCCACCGACCCCACCGTGGCCCGCGTGGTGGACCTGGCTCAGCGCATCGAGGGCCTGTCGCGTCACGCGTCGGTCCACGCCGCGGGCATCGTGATCGCGCCCGGCCCGCTGGACGAGTACGTGCCGGTCTGCACCGCCCCCCAGCGCGGCAACGGGGCCGCCCAGGGCGAGGAAGTCATCATCACGCAGTACGACATGATCGGCCTCGAGAAGGTCGGCATGCTCAAGATGGACTTCCTCGGCCTGCGCACGCTCACCGTGATCCACGACGCGGTCGAGACCATCGCCCAGCGCCACGGGACCCGGGTGGAGCCCGACCGGCTGGACCTGGACGACCCCGCCGTCTACGCCATGCTGCGCGCGGGCCGGACCGCCGGCATCTTCCAGTTCGAGTCGCCGCTCGCCACCGACATGCTGCGCCAGATGCGGTGCGACCGGTTCGATGACCTGGTGGCCACCAGCGCGCTGATGCGGCCCGGGCCGCTCGACTCCGGCATGCATTCCGTGTTCATACGCCGCAAGCGCGGCGAAGAGCCGGTCCGCTATCCCCACCCAGCCCTGCGCGAGGTGCTCGAGCCCACCTACGGCGTGATCGTCTATCAGGAGCAGGTGATGCGGATCGCCAACGTGCTGGCGGGGTTCTCGCTCGCCGAAGCCGACGCGCTCCGCAAGGCCGTGGGCAAGAAGGACGCCGAACAGCTCAAGAAGGAGCTGGGCCGCTTCGTCGAGCGGGCCGTGGCCCGGGGCCACGACCGCCGCGTGATCGACGACATCTCGGCCCAGATCGAGACGTTCGGCCGCTACGGCTTCCCCAAGGCGCACAGCGTCGCCTACAGCCTCCTGTCGTTCCAGACCGGCTGGCTCAAGGCCCACTACCCAGCCGAGTTCCTGGCCGCCCTGCTGTCGTCCGAAATCGGCGATACCGACAAGGTCGTGGAGTACATCAACGAGGCCCGCGAGCTGGGACTCGAGGTGCTGCCGCCTTCGGTGAACGAGTCGGGCTGGAAGTTCACCCTCATTGGCGACCGGCAGATCCGCTTCGGGCTGGGCGCCGTGCGGAACGTGGGCCAGGGCGCCATCGAGTCGGTGCTGGCCGCACGGGAGGCGAGCGGGCCGTTCGCCAGCCTGGCCGATTTCTGCGACCGGGTGGACCTTCGGGCTTGCAACAAGCGGGTGGTCGAGTCGCTGGTCGCGGCCGGCGCGCTGGACCAGATGGGGGGCCACCGCGCCCAGCTCTCGGCCGCCCTCGACGCCGCCCTGGGCGAGGCCCAGCTCCGCCAGGCGGAGCGCGAGTCCGGCCAGGTGTCGCTCTTCGCCGACCCCGGCACCAGCGCGGCCCCCGCGCCCGACGTCCCGCTCCCGGACGTGCCGCCGTGGACCGAAGCCGAGCGGCTGGCCAAGGAGAAAGAGGTGGTCGGGTTTTTCATCTCCGGCCACCCGCTCGAGCGCTATCGCGACGAAGTGGCCCTGTTCGGCGCCTGCACCACCGCCACCCTGGGGACGTGGAGCGAGCACCAGGTTACCACGGCCGTCATCGTGACCGGCGTCAAGCGCCAGATCAGCAAGAAGAGCGGCGCCGAGTACGCCCGGCTCACCCTGGAAGACTTCCACGGCACCGCCGAAGCCCTGGTGTTTCCGGACGCCTGGAGCCGGCTGTCGCGCGTAATCGTCCCCGACGCGGCCTTGCTCATGACCGGCAGCCACAGCCCGCGCGACCGGGGCGAGGAGCGCGCCCCGTTCATCGTGGACGACGCGGTCCCCCTGGCCGGGCTGCGCGCCCAGGGCCAGGTGGGCCTGGAACTCAACTGGCGGCCCGGTGGGGGACCCGATCGGGACGCGGCCCGCGCGGTCGCCGCGCTCTGCGCCGCGCACCCCGGCCCCGCGCCGGTGCTGGTGGCGTGGGGCGACGGCAACGGCTCCACCGCCCGCCTCCGCGCCCGCCGTTTCCGCGTGGATCTCACCGACGAGCTGCTCGACGCCCTCAGGAAGCTGCTGGGCCCCGAACGCGTGCGCCTCACCCGGGCGAGGTAACCGTGGCCTTCGAGCTCGACTTCGAGAAGCCGCTGCTGGACCTGGAGCGCCAGATCGCGCACCTGAAGCGCCTGGCCGAAGGCCAGCGGCTGGACGTGCAGGACGAGATCGCGCCGCTCGAGCAGAAGCTGGCCGAGCTCCGGCGCGAGATCTACGCCGACCTCACCCCCATGCAACGGGTCCAGGTGGCCCGGCATCCCCGTCGCCCCTACCCGCTCGACTACCTGCGGACCGTGTTCACCGACTTCGTCGAGCTCAAGGGCGATCGCCTGTTCCGCGACGATCCGGCCATCGTGGGCGGCTGGGCCCGGCTGAACGAGCGGCCCGTCATGGTGATCGGGCAGCAGAAGGGGCGCGACACCAAGGAGAACCTGCGCCGGAACTTCGGGATGCCCCACCCCGAGGGCTATCGCAAGTCGCTCCGGCTCATGCACCAGGCCGAGCGCTTCGGCGCGCCGGTCATCACCCTGATCGACACGCCGGGCGCCTACCCCGGGCTCGGCGCCGAGGAGCGGGGGCAGGCCGAGGCCATCGCCCGCAACCTGGAAGAGATGGCCCGGCTGCGCACCCCGCTCATCGCCGCCGTGATCGGCGAGGGTGGCTCGGGCGGAGCGCTGGCGCTGGGCCTGGCCGACCGGGTATTGATGATGGAGAACGCGGTATACTCGGTCATCTCTCCGGAAGGCTGCGCCGCCATCCTCTGGAAGGACTCCAGCCAGAAGGAACGGGCGGCGCGGGCGCTCCGGCTCACCGCCCAGGACCTCGAGCAGCTGGGCATCGTGGACGTCATCGTGCCCGAGCCCGACGGCGGCGCGCACGCCGACCCCGACACCGCGGGCAAGTCGCTGGCCCAGGCGCTGGAGCGGGCCGCGCGCGAGCTCGAACGCATCCCGCCCGAGAAGCTGCTGGCCGCCCGGGCGGAGAAATTCCTGGGCATGGGACAAGTGGTGGAAGGATAGCGCGTGACGCTGGTCGAAGTCCGGTTCAAGGGCAACCGGAAAGCCTACTTCACCTGGGAAGAGAGCGACGACCTCGCCCCGGGCCAGGAAGTCATCGTCAGCGTGGACCGGGGCGAAGACCTGGGCCTGGTCTCCGCCGTGGGCGACCTCGCCACCAAGAAATGCGGCGTGGGCTGTTCGGGCTGCGCGCTGACGGCGCCCAAGGCGCCGGACGGCGCCGTGGTGCGCCGCGCCTCCACCGAAGACACCCACCTCGCCCGCGAACTCCGCAAAGCCGAAGACGACATCCGCCGCAAGGTGATCGAGCGGGTAAGCGCCCACCGGCTCGCCATGAAGGTGTCGGACACCGAATGGCAGTGGGACCGCCGCAAGCTCACCATCTACTTCACCGCGGAGACCCGGGTGGATTTCCGCGCCCTGGTCCGCGACCTGGCCAGCCTGTTCCGGACGAGAATCGAGCTGCGGCAGATCGGCGCGCGGGACGAGGCCAAGCGCCTGGAAGGCGTGGGACGGTGCGGGCGCGAGTACTGCTGCTCGTCCTGGCTCCCGGAGCTGCGTCCGGTGAGCCTGAGCCTGGCCAAGGACCAGCACCTGTCGCTCAACCCGTCGCAGATCTCCGGCGGGTGCGGACGGTTGCTCTGCTGCCTGCGCTACGAGCACGAATTCTACGTGCAGAGCCGGAAGCGCTTCCCCAAGGAAGGCAAGGTCCTCACCACCGCGCACGGCCTGGAGAAGGTCCAGTCGGTGGACATCTTCCGCGAGCGGATCCTGCTCCGGGCCGAAGACGGCTCCACCCGCACGGCGGCGCTCGCCGACCTGCGCACCGAGCTGGCCGAGGCACCGCCCGTCCCGCCCCCGGCGCCCCCCCCGCCCGCGCAGCTGGTCACGTTCGACGAGGGCGCCCTTACCGTGTCGCCCGAGGACGCGCTCGCCTCCCTGGCACCCGGCCTTGGGCCCCGCCGGCGGCGCCGCCGCGGGCGTCGGGGGTCGGGCAAGACCCGCCGCCTCACCGAGGCCCCCGAGCAGGACGAGAACCGCCAACCGCCAACCGCCAACCGCGAACCACCGACCGGTGACGACCAACCCTAAGTTCTACCTCACGACCGCCATCGACTACGCCAACGGCGAGCCCCACCTGGGGCACGCCTTCGAGAAGATCGGCGCCGACTGCGTCGCCCGCTACCACCGGCTGCGCGGCGAACAGGTCCACTTCGTGATCGGCATGGACGAGCACGGGCAGAAGGTGGCCCAGGCGGCTGAGGAGGCCGGCGTCTCCCCCCAGGCGTGGGTGGACGGAATCGCGCAGCGATTCCGCGAGGCCTGGCGCGAGCTGACCATCAGCCACGACGACTTCATCCGCACCACCGAGCCGCGGCACGCCCGCGCCGTCCAGGAGCTGTTCCGCCGGATCCGCGACC
>Ga0210377_10000700_pt1 | contig 31916 bp, 25 predicted proteins | sample PLM4_65_b1redo_FD_155480 | JGI IMG/M metagenome (GOLD analysis project Ga0210377, IMG submission 155480) | Groundwater sediment microbial communities from an aquifer in East River, Colorado, USA - PLM4_65_b1 redo | ecosystem: Environmental > Terrestrial > Soil > Riparian zone | place: USA: East... | reverse complement strand
TAGGGCCTTATGCTAGATCGGGAAGGCTAACGGCTTGATTTGCAGGAAGTTAGCCTTGCCGAGAAGACGATTGAGATAAATGCACAGGGTATGCGCGGTCAATTTAGAATAGAGACGAGCGCATAGACCTTCAAAAGAGTGGGCATGGTTGGTTTCAATATGGAATTGTTCCGTCAGTTGTCCATTGACAGTTTCAATGATCTGACGAACGGCGTTGAACAGGCAACGCACAGGGTCAGGTAATTGCGTTTTCTGGTTGCGACGCGGTAGGGTCATTAAGCGAATGGCATGTTCTAGCAACAAGCGAACAGCGACAGGCGCGCTGATATAGGCTTTATCGCCGATCACGTCCAAGTCTGTGTGGCTTTCCAAGAGTTCTATGCCAACCGACAGGTCGGCGGCATGTGCAGGCGCAAGCTCAAAATCGAGGATCACGCCGCCGAGGGTCACCAACAGGCGCAATTTGTAGCCAAAGATGGTTCTTTTCTTGGAGGGCACTTTGCCAAAAGTTGCACCATAGGCTGCCCAATCACCCGTTGAACCGGGAACGAGATGGAATTGAACGACTTCAATCGGCAGACTATCTATCGTGCAATGGCGTTCTTGAGCCACATCTAGCAAGCGTAATACAGCGCAGCGTAGCATGTTAATCCCTTGCGCCAGTGCCCGTCGTCGCCGGTTGAACCGGCTCTGTGAGGGTTGATGAGGAAACAAATCTCGATGTTCTTGCCAATAACTCAACATGTCGGTTTCCAACTCCCACCCCCGGCACTCACCAATCAACAGCATGGTTATCAACTCGCTATCGCTGCATTTCGGCGCGGGACCCGGTCGGCTAAACATTGGGCCAATGGGCTTCCACAAGTCGTCAACTATCGTGTACATGTTCAGGCAGAAATCGCTAAAGTCATCTATCATCGCCTTGTCTCCTGGTTGGTTTGGGTTGGTTTTGTCACTTTCTCAAAACCATCCAGGAGACTTTTCGTTACTCACTTTGATCTAGCATAAGGCCCTACTAACGTTGGAAAACGAAACGAGGTTCCCATGACTGCCAACCAGCCTCGCCGGACAGATCGCCCGATCAGCCAGCCCGGCGCGCTGCGAAAACCAATCGCCGGGGATACCCCCCTCTCGCAGATCATCAACCCGCTGGTGCGGGAGGGCGAGCTATATCACCCCTTGGACGACGGCGCTGTGCGCTGTGTTTCATGCGGGCATGAATGCGTGATCAAACCCGGCGGGCGCGGTATTTGTCAGGTGCGCTACAACCTCGACGGCAAGCTGTATGTCCCGTATGGCTACGTCGCTGCGCTACAATGCGACCCGACTGAAAAGAAACCTTTTAACCACATTTATCCCGGCTCAGACACATTGACGTTCGGGATGCTGGGTTGCGACCTGCACTGCTCGTATTGTTTCACGGGCGACACTGTGGTGATTACTGATCAAGGGCCGATGGCATTCGCTGATTTGTTTGGACATGCCGTCTCGGTTGAGCATCGTCAGGATGGGGATGTGGCTAATAAAGTGGGCAATCTCCGTGCCATGACGCGGACTGGCGACTGGCAGCCTATTCGCGCTGTGTTCCGGCATCACTATGAAGGTGAATTGCTAGAAATTAAGCCTTACTATTTGCCCACGCTTCGCTGCACGCTCGACCACCGCGTATACGCGACAAGCGATCCGGCTTCCGCACCAGAGTTAACGCTGGCGCGAAATATCACATCAAAACACTATCTCGTCATTCCGCGCCTCTATCACTTCTCATCGCCGCAGGTAGTTGATGCAGTAGCTTTGCTGAAAAGCCACAACGTCTCATATCAAGTCCCTTGGAAACTTACGAAGGATGAACGAGAGTTTATCCAAAGCGCAACGCTGGCCGGGCAAACCTCGCGGCAAATTGGCGAAAGACTTGGCCAAAGGGCTGACTATATTCGGCATGTTCGAGTCAAGATCGATAGGGGCAAAGCTGATGACTCTCGTACGGCTGGCCCAGTGATCGAAGAACAAACGATTCGATTTGCCAATGAACACAAGCCCGGTATCCCAACCTCAATTCGACTAGACGAAAAATTTGCGCGCTTGTTAGGTTATTTCTGCGCAGAAGGTTCTATTGTGCAGAGCAAGAAGCGGCCAAATAGCTACACCATCAACTTTAGTTTCTCGCCAGAAGAACCAGAGTTAGCCGAGGAAACTATTCAGCTTCTTTATGAGACACTGGGAGTAAAAGCCGCCCTTGTCCACCGTCAAACAACACTCGGCGTGACAGTGAGCAAGGTCTCCGTTGCCCTTTTGTTGAAGTCTCTGGCAGGCAGTCGGGCGACCAACAAACGAGTTCCGTCACTGTTATTTGACGCGGAACGTCCAATCGTTGAGGAATTTATTAAAGCTCTTGTCGAAGGCGATGGGCATCGTTATGACAATGGCAAAGTGTCGATAACCACGGTTTCACAAGAATTGGCTTATGGAACTGCATGGTTGGCGCTCAAGTTAGGTTTTCTGCCATCAATTTATGATAGCGCCGTGAATAAAGATGGGTCTATCATGGGCCGTTCCGTCACAAGATCACCTCACCAGTATACGGTTGTATGGTATGAGAATAGCTCTGTTCAACGCAAAGTGATTGAGACAGAGGAGTACTATCTCGTTCCCCTCCGGCGAATTGAAAAATCTGAACACAGTGGGCCCGTTTTCAACATGGAAGTCGAGAACGAGCATAATTATCTCGCCAACTTCTTCCTCGTGAGCAATTGCCAAAACTGGGACATCTCGCAGGCATTGCGCGACTCCGGGGCAGGCCGCCCGCCGGAGCAAGTCACCCCGCAGGAGCTAATAACGCTGGCGAAACGCAACGGCGCGAAATGCGTCGCCAGTTCTTATAACGAACCACTGATCACCTCGGAGTGGGCTGTCGCTGTGTTCAAGGAGGCGAAAGCCGCCGGGTTGACCTGCATGTATGTCTCTAATGGCAATGCCACCCGCGAAGTTTTGGAATATATCCGGCCCTATACTGATGGCTACAAAATTGATTTGAAAACCATGCGCGAGACCAATTATCGCAAGCTCGGCGCGGTGTTGGAAACAGTGCTGGATGGCGCCCAAATGGTGCATGAGATGGGCTTCTGGCTGGAAGTCGTGACGCTGGTCATACCCGGCTTTAATGACTCGGATGACGAACTTCGGGACGCGGCGCGCTTCCTCAAATCACTCTCGCCCGACATCCCCTGGCATGTGACCGCGTTCCACAAAGACTATCGTATGACTGACCCGGATAACACCGACGCCAGCCACTTGCTTCGCGCTGCGGAGATTGGCAGGCAGGAAGGCTTGAATTATGTCTACGCGGGCAACCTGCCGGGGCGCGTTGGCCCGCACGAGCATACCTACTGCCCGAACTGCCACGCCGTGCTGATTGAGCGTTTTGGCTATGTGGTATTGAGCTATGACATCACACCGGAAGGCGCATGCCCCCACTGCCAGACGAAGATCGCCGGGCTGTGGCCTAAGTCGGCCAGCGACGTGCGGCTTGGCGTGAAGGCCGATCTCTATGCCCGCGTTCCGAGGCATGTCCGGTGATCCCATTGCCCATCGCCACCGTTCTCAGGTAGAATCGCCTTCACTATCCTTATGACACACACCTGAGAGCTATGCCCACAAACGAGCTAGAGGCATTAGTCGGCCATCTTTTTGTTGTCGGCGGCAGGGCCATCAGTTCGGCTTCGCCGGGCGCGATTGCGCTGCCCGCCCCGCGCAAAGTCGCGCGCGGGCGTGAAACCGATACGCTGTTCGCGCTGATCTCCCTGAGCGAAGATCAGCGCCAGCCAGCCGCTTTCTACGAGAAACTGACCACCGATCTTTCGAGCAAATATTTCAGCACATCCGGCAGCCTGACTTCAGCCCTGCGCGAAGCCGTGGATGCCATCAATGAAACCATCCGATCCATGAACGAGCGCGAGCCATCGCCCATTGAGGTGGGGCTAGCTTGCGCCATCCTGCGTGAGCAAGAGCTGACTCTTGCGGTTGTTGGCCCTTCTCGCTGTTTTGTAGCCCACAGTGGGGTTGTGGAGCGCTTGCCAGTGGATGACGAGTCGGAGATCGGAATCCGCCCACTGGGGGCAGACGCCGCCCCCGATCTACGGCTGTATCGCCGCGAGGTGAACGCCGCAGATTTCTTAATCCTGAGCGACGCTTCGCTGAATCGCATCGCTGATTCTGCTCTAACCCAAGCTCTGCAGGGTGACGAGGTCGAATCTGTCCTCAGCAAGCTGCGCGGGGCGACCGGGCAGTTTGTCTCCGCGATTGTCGTGAAGTTCGTCGCGCCGCTGCCTGAAACGGCTGGAGCCCCTGAGCAATCGCCCCGCCCGCCCCTTGAAGGGATCATTCCCGGCCTTGCGCGCCCACGCCCTGCCCCGCCTGCCGAATCGGTTGGCGAAAAAACTGCCGATGAGCCGTTAGACTCTGGCCGCCTGTCTGTGCCGCGTCGTGTAGGACGATCTATCGCCTTGGGGTTGGCCAAGATCGTGGAGGGAGCGCAAACACTTATCTCAAAGATGCTGCCTGACGCCAGCACGGAGAACCCGCTCGAAGAACGTCTTCAAATGTCAACCATCATGCAGGTTGGCATTGCAGTGTCGGTGGCATTGCTGGTCGCCGTGCTGACCATCGTTATCTATAACTGGCGAGGGCAGACCTCGCGGTACGCCCAATTGGTCAGGGAAGCCCAAAAAGAGATCGAGCAGGCCCGCGCTGGAAAGTCAGATCAGGCAACTGCCCGTCCACACTGGGAAACGGCTATCTTCCTGTTCAAACAAGCCGGGGAAATTCGCCCGCCGGGCGCGGAAATAACCGCGATGCAGAGCGAAGCGCTGGCCGCGCTCGACGGCTATGACCATGTGACGCGCGTGTCTCCAGTTGCGCTGCGCGACTACCCGCCGGGCAGCATTCTCAAAGGGCCGATTCTTCAGGGGCTTAACTTATATGTTATTGACACCACTAATGATGTGCTATACCGGGAAGATATCGATCAGAACGGAACCGGATTATTAAGCGCCTCGCAGATTGTCACCCGTCAGGGAGAACTGGTGAATGGGCAAGTCGTGGGCGGGTTGGTTGATCTGACGTGGATGGAAGAAGGCGGCGCTCCTCAACGCAATGTGCTGTCGGCGCTGACTCGCAACGGATTATTGATCACCTATTCGCCAAGCTGGAGCGTGACTGCTGCCGTTTTGCCCGGCTTTGAAGCGTGGCAAGATCCACGCGCTATCGCAATCTACAAGCGCGATCTGTACGTGATGGACGCCGAAGCTAATGAAATCTGGCGTTACCAGGCCGACACTGATTCCTACGCCAGCTTGCCCCAACGCTACTTCACCGATGTCGTCCCCAATCTGACCGACGCGGTCGATATGGAGATCGACACCAACGGCAATATCTATGTGCTGCACGCCAATGGCAAGATTACTAAGTATTTCTTTGGTCGTGAGCAGCCCTTTGGCTTCGAGGGATTGCCCCAACCGATTGCCCGCCCGTCGGCGCTAAACTTGAGCCTCAGCCTGCTGGATCGCAATTTCCTTGTCAGCGATCCCGGCGGCGGGCGGCTGTATTCGGTGGCTCTCAACGGGACTTTCCTGACCAATTACAAAGACAGCCAGAACACGCTTTTTGACGCGATCAGCGGGGTCGCCAGCCAGGACAGGCCATCGATCATTTACCTGCTTTCCGGCAATCGTTTGTGGTACTTCCCGCGACCCCAGTGACACGGTATAATCGCGGTTGCCAGTGGGCCATGTTCGGCAGTGACGCATGTGACGCTTCATCATTGCGCCGCCCTTTCCGTCGCAGGAACAGGGCGGTTGTTCAGAATCATGCTTGTTTATCCGCTTCCGCGCCGCCCCTGAGAACCTGATCTCGATTTCTGTAAGAGTCATTTATGTCTTCTCAAGATCCTCAACATGTCAGGCGGCGGCGCAACCGGATTGTGCTGCCTGCGTGGGCCAGTTACGCGCTGATGGCGTTGTTTGTGGTTGGCGTGGTCGCGCTGGGCTATGCGACCTTTAATGGCGTCAAGGATTTTGTGATTGGGCTGCCCGGCAAAGCGAACCCTAACCCGATCTTTGGCGGCGGTGGAGAAGCGGCCACCCAGTCCGCCCCGGAGGCAATTAACCCTCAGGCCGAGTGGACGGGCGGGCGTGTCAACATTCTGCTCATGGGCATCGATCAACGCCTTTCTGAGGAAGGCCCCTGGCGCACCGATACCATGATTTTGATGATGGTAGACCCGGCCACGCGCAGGGCCGGGATGATCTCGCTGCCGCGCGACCTGTGGGTTGAAATCCCTGATTACAATATGTACGACCGCATCAACACGGCACATTTTCGAGGGGATGCTGACAATTATCCGGGTGGCGGTGGCTCCGCTCTGGCGATGAAAACCGTCCAGAATTTTTTGGGCTTGCAGGTTGACTATTACGTCGAGATCAATTTTTATGCCTTCCTCAAAGGCGTTGATTTGCTCGGCTGTGTTCCCGTTCGCGTGGACGAAGCAATCGATGACCCGACCTATCCGGCGATTGATGGCTATGGTTTTGATCCATTTCACATCGATCCGGGCAACTACTGCATGAACGCTGACACGCTGCTGAAATACGCGCGCACCCGCGCCACCTTTGGCAGCGACTTCGACCGAGCCGCGCGCCAGCAGCAGGTGATCTACGCCATCCGCGATCATGTGCTGGATAGCGGGCAATTTCCTGAACTGCTCGCTCGCGCCCCGGAGATTTACACGACTGTTCAGGACGGGCTTTCAACCGATCTCACACTGCAACAAATGGTGGCGTTAACCCGACTGGGTTCTGAGATTCCGCGCGAGAGTATCTGTTCCAAAGTTCTTAATGGAGACTATATCGACTCGCTGCAAACGCTTCCCGACACGTCGGAGGTGTTGATCCCTGATCTTAACAAAACGCACGAACTCGTGCTGGATGTGTACAATGGCGCAGGAAGTTGCGCGGCAGGCGGCGAGGATTTGCAAGCGCGGGCCGCCGACGAACAAGCCACTGTCAACTTGCTCAACGGAACACGACAGGAGGGTTTGGCGACTGACACCGGCGATAGTCTGGCAGCGTTGGGAATTAACATTATTGCTGTCGGCAATGCTGACCGTTTTGATTACGAGCAGACGGTGATTTACAATTATAAGAGTAACCCCTATACTGCCCGTTATCTTGCCCAATTGCTGCATGTGCCCGAATCGGCTATCGTCGAGTCGCCAGACGCGGCGGCCCTGTTTGATATTCGGGTCATATTGGGCGCGGACTATCTGCAATAAACAAGCCAGAAGGCGCGCGCAACGTCTTGTTGCGCGTGTTTGGCATGGACAGCATGAATTGTCCGCAAATTAGCGCGTTGCTTGTGTCAGCCAGACATGCGTATAATCCTCTAGGGAAGTTTCATGGTTGATTTGTTCCTGTTGTGATAGTGGGAGGAAGCCATGTCCGAGCTAATCGGGCAAGTGCTGTCGAAGGTTGAGGTCCAGAAATTAATTGGGCGAGGAGGCATGGCCGAGGTATATCTTGGGCGCCATGCCACCTTGAATCGCCCTGTCGCAGTCAAAGTCTTGCAGGCTCACCTATCTGAAGATTCGACTTTGCTCAACCGCTTCACGTCAGAAGCGCAAGCCATCGCCGCGATGCGCCACCCGAATATTGTGCAAGTGTTTGACTTCGACGTGGCCGCTGACCGCCCCTATATGGTGATGGAGTTGCTGGAAGGCCCGTCGCTCAAAGACCTTATCAGCACTATGCATGCATTCAATCAGGCATTGCCGCTGAAGACAGTCTCTCGCCTTGTCACAGCGCTGGCTGCCGCGCTCGACTATGCCCACGCGCGCGGCATTGTTCATCGTGATATCAAACCAGCCAATATTATGCTGCGGCGCGCGTCCGGGAAAATCGACTCAGCCGAGCCGCTGCCTTCTGATGTCGAACCAATTCTGACGGACTTTGGCGTCGCGCATATCGCCGACTCGGTCAGCCACACTGTTTCCGGCACAATCATTGGCACACCCGCTTATATGAGCCCGGAGCAGATTCGTGGCGACGCAGTCGATGCTCGCTCAGATATCTATTCGTTGGGCGTGATCCTGTATGAGCTGATTGTGGGCAAAGTGCCTTTTGCGGGCGACACACAGGCATCGGTGTTGATGAAGCATGTCAACGAACCAATACCCGTGCTGCCCGCTGAGTTTGTGGACGATTTCCAGCCAGTTATTGACCGAGCGCTGGCTAAGGATCCCGTTCAACGTTTCCAGAAAGCCAGCGATCTTGCTCTGACTTTTCAAGCCGCGCTGGGTTTGCCTGCCGACCCTGATGTCACCGAGCCATTTCTGCGCCAGATAGCAGATCAGATTGCTCAAGATCGGGGCGAGACGGCGACTGGCCGCACCGGGTCGTTGACTCGCAGCGACGTTGGCCCTACGGCTGGAGTTACAGCAGTTCAGTCCCCGGCAGCGACACGTATCAACCCATTATGGGTGGTAGCCGGGATTGGCGGATTAGTGTTGATCGTTGGCCTCATTTTGCTAGGCATTCAGCTTGGACGTAATGATGGCTTAACCGTCACCCAGCCTGCGCAAACGGTGGCGACTCAACCGGGGTCATTGGAAACGCTAGCGGTGACACAACCGCCTGTGGACGCGCCTCCCACCGGCCCGGTGGGCATCGCTATTTTCAACGACGACACCTTAGTCGTGACTTTGAAAAACCTTCCGGCCCCAACCGATGGCTCAGTGTACTTCGCATGGTTGACCGATCCTGACTCCCAGCCGTTAGCGCTGGGCGCGCTGGAAGCGCAAGATGGGGCCGCCAGCGTCAAATTCTCGTCGCCCGATGGCAAGAAGCTGGTTGCGACTCACAGCAGCTTTGCGATCAGCGAAGAATCGGCTGGCTCCTCGCCTGCGGCCCCCGGCAAAATTGTGTTTGCTGGCGAGCTTGACCCGGCGATGGTCAAGCAGTTGCGCCATCTCGACAAGATTTCAAAAGGGGCGACCCTGAAGGCCGCCATCCTGAACGGTCTCAGGACGCAAAACGACTTTTACAATAGCCATTTGAACTATGCGACCGGTGCGATTATCACCAGCGACCTGCCCGCCGCGAAGTCGCACGCCGAGCACGTGATCAACATCAACGTTGGAAGCGAATCTGCGGACTACGCTGATTGGAATGGCAATGGCCGGCTGGAGAATCCCGGCGATGAGGTGGGACTGATTCCCTATCTGTTAATGGTGAAAGAAGCTGCCCGTAGCGCGGCTGCTGATCCCTCCGCCCCAGCGGACGCAACCCGCATCGCTGACACGGTGGCGCTGGCAGTGGACAGCCTGATCCCGACGTTGAACAACGCCAATCGTCTGGCAAAGCAATTAGTCACTGCCGATGAGATTGACGCCAGCACAACCTTGCTCGCCGATGAACTGGGTGGATTGCAAACTACAAATGCGGTGGCTTTGCTGAGGCAGGAAGCTGACAAGTTGAATCTGGTATTTGCCGTCGAAATTGTTCCAGTTTCGCAATAAATCAATTCTATCAAGCTTTCTTAGAGTTTCCCCATGAGACCCTCCCGGAGTCTGGGCACAGAGTTATGGCGTGAAATTGTCGAACGGTTGGATGAAGGCGTAATCGTCTTCAACCAGCGCGGCGTGGCGATCTATGCCAATGATGAAGCAGCGCGCTTGCTGGATTACCGACCCCGCGATGTGCTTGAGCTTGAGAAGGATGATTTGGTTTCATTGTGCGATCTGGATCGGTTGGATGGCGCGCGTTTCGCCCGGGCATTTTTGGCGAGCCCCATGCCCCCGGATGGCGCAGATCGCCAGTACGAGGTCGTCACCGCTAAACGCCGTCTTATGGCGACGCCACTGGCTCTGTCGTTGGAGCACGGCATGGTGACGCTGCTGCTCCTGCGCGAGCTGGCCGGATGGCGTTCTGACTTGATCGCCCGCACGGTCGCTTCGGATATGCAAGGCCCGCTGGCGGTGATTGCGCATTACTCCGACATGCTGATCCAACGGTTGCAAGATGGCTCTGCGCACCCCTATGAACTCAACGACCTTGCCCGAATTATCAAGGAAAGTCTGGGGCGGGCTATGACACTCTGGGAGAGGTTGGCGCAGTTGCATAGCGTCGATCCGGGCGACTCGGGCGTGACGCTGGCGTTTGAGCCAGTAGATGTGAGCGTTATTCTTCGATCAGCGTTGTCGCAGGTCGAGCAGGATTCCGCTCAGTCAACCCCTTTGATGCGCCTTGATCTGCCCGGCGATTTGCCCGTCGTGCGCGCATCCCAGCAAGCTCTTCACTCGGCCCTGGCTATCTTGTTTGCGCAGGCTATTGCTGCGCTTCCGCCTGATGGCAGTCTTGCCATTGCCGGGCGCGACCGGGAACGCTATGTCCAGATTGACCTGAAAGCCGATCCACCCGGCGCGGCCCTGCGCAGTCATCTCTTTGATGTCTTTCCGCTGGCGAACGTTGAACAAACGATCATGCGACATGGCGGGCGTGTTTGGACAGGCAATCAGGGCAAACGCGTCAGCTTTTCTCTGCCGGTTTGGGATGCCAATCCTCCAGCGTGACAATTCCTGCAATGGTACAATCGCATAACCAAGCATCGAAGGCGCATGTCGTAATAAGCAAGCTTGAGACCACCCCTGCTTCCCGGCGCGCTCCAGCGTAAGCGCCTGTGATTCGCGCTAGACAATAGGATCGCAAAGACTTATGAATGAAAATGGCGAAGATTTCGTCCCCCGCTTTGAGGATGAGGACACCCCCGTTGCCGCGCCAACCCAGCCTACCAGCGCGCCCATGGAGCCAAAGCCCGGAACACAGGCGGCTGTGAACGCTGGCGCTTTGCCAGAACAAGAACCAACCAGAGAGCACGAACCAACTTCGGTGCTTCCCTCCTCCGAATCTGCGCCAGTTTATACGCCTCCACCGCCTGCTCGCAAAGCAGGACGGGCGGCGCAACCTGTTCCTGGCTTGCTCATTGTTTTGCTCCTTGTGTTTGTGTGCCTTGTGTCCGTCTTTCTGGTTATTGGCAGTGGCGTGTTGGGCGACACGCTGCCGCCAGAGGTCGCTCAATTAGCGGATTTTCTGACCCCGGCAAAGGGAGTCGCGGTCACGTCGTCGCCGACTGTCACGCGCACCCCCTTGGGGCCTTCCAGTTTCAAAACAGCCACCCCCGCAGTAGCCGTGACAGTGTTCCCGACGGCAACCGGGCAGCCAACAGCGCCGGAACCTACCCGGACTGCGTCGCCCGCGCCAACCAAAGTCCCACCTGCCCAACCCGCGTTGCCGACTCCAGTGCCGACACTGGCGGCGGCAACGCTTACCCCTGAATCATTCCAGCCCGCGCATGAGGTCACACGGGCTGGGGTCATCATGGTTAGCATTCCCGGCGGCGCGTTCAGTATGGGCAGCGACGCATTTGCGCCCGAAAAACCCATTCACGTTATCACGCTAGCCGCCTTTTATATCGACAAGCACGAAGTGACCAACGCATCGTGGGCGGCATGCGTGGCGGCAGGGGGCTGCAACCTGCCGGGTTCTACCGATGGTTACGACGGCCAACCTTACTACGGAGTCGAGGCCCATAACAACTATCCGGTGATCTTTGTTAGCTGGTTTAACGCCGATTCATATTGTCGGTGGCGCGGCGCGCGCTTGCCCACCGAAGCGGAATGGGAAATGGCCGCGCGCTGGAATCCGGCGACGGGCGCTGTGACCACCTATCCTTGGGGCGATCAGTGGAATCAGGCCAACTTGAACTACTGCGATTCAAGTTGCCTGAATACCGACCGGCGTTTCAAAGACAACACCTTTAACGATAACTGGCCTCAAATGGCCCCGGTGGGGACTTTCGTTGCCGATGTCAGCCCGACAGGGGTTGTGGATATGGCCGGCAATGTCGCCGAGTGGGTGGCAGACTGGTATGGCTCGCTGTACTACTCTGAGTCGCCCGCCGAGAATCCCTCTGGCCCCGCGTCCGGCGTGGATAAAGTTATACGCGGCGGCGGCTGGAGTCTCAATCAGGTTTGGTCGCGCAGCACGGCTCGCAATCATTTTGGCCCGCTGACGCAGGCCGCCGGGGTTGGTTTTCGGTGCGCGGCTAATCCGTAAGAAACGCATGGAGCATGGCGCATGGAACGGCGGCAAGGCGTATGACAATTTAGTGTGCCTTCGAGGCGGGGACAACGGGGTCGATGCCTACTCGACACAAAATTCGGTTGCTGCCGCCGATCAGGGCTTGGTGGGGAGGATGTTCCATATCGAAATGAAGCTAACGGCAACCCCGATTGGGTTGCCGTTGTTGTAGTTCAAACCGTAACACAGAATGGATATACCAAATAGCTATGACTATGGTGCCGAGCAAAAGACTACAAAAGTAGACTCAATGCTATAAGTCTCCCTAGTCATACTGTTTCTTTTCTACCGTATACCGTTCGGTCTGGTATTGGTATATTAAGATCGCCCAAAGCACGCTTGTCGACACTCACTACTACTTCAACATCAATGAACTGCAATTGAAGAGCCTCAAACTCAAACACTATTTCGTCAATTTCCTCTCGATCTTCTAAATTCTCATGTTCGAGCAGAAAATGTAGCAGCACCCCGGTAGGAGTACATTTCAGAAATACATATCTAAAGTTCGGTGTTATGCTACCAAGCATCGCCTGAACTAGGTTCAGAACTTGAGTATTTTCCTCATTCATGATCTGTGGATTGGTCATGCCAATAAGGTAGCTATCCTGTCTTCTTCCATTCGGAGGAGATCGACCCGGTAACCAGTATGTAGGTCATGCCAGACACGTATGGTTGATCCATTACTGGTGTTGGGCAGCACCATCGACAATTTAGTTGATTCTATCGCCACCACTGTTGGAGGCAAAGGTCATCCGAGGACTATTCTTAGAGGAGGATGCCTAGCGTCGCCTGCCCGGCTGGGTTTCTTCCTGCGGTCTGAGCGATAGCATAATCTGCTGAACATCGCGCCGCGCCTGCGAATCGGTTTGCATCAGATCATCGATGCGTTCGCAACTATACAACACCGTGCTGTGATTGCGCCCGAGCGCCTCGCCGATTTGTTGCAGCGAGGTGTTGGTGTGCTTGTAGGCCAGATACATCGCCACTTGCCGCGCTGACGACACTTCCCGTGAGCGCCCGCGTCCGGTCAAGTCATCAGGCTCGATTTCATAAAACTGGGCCACAGCGAAAATCACGTCTTCCAACCCCGGCGCGAGCAAGTTGGCGCGGGTCTGGTTGATAGCCGCTTCTGCGGCGCGAATGGTCGGGGCTTCGCGGTTGAGCATCGCGCTAGCGATCATGCGATTGAGCGCGCCTTCTAACTCCCGAACGCTATTGGCGGCCTCCTCAGCGATGACCTCCATCACTTCCAGCGGAACGCGCCCTTCAAACCCGCGCTGGCGAGTCTTCAATCGCACAATTTCCAGCCGGGTTTCGTAATCAGGCGGCGTGATCTCGACAACCAGTCCCCCTTCAAAGCGCGACCGCAACCGGTTGTCCAGCTTGCGGAGGGCCGCTGGCGCTTGCCCAACGGCAGCCACAATCTGCGCGCCAGCTTCATACAGCATATTGAAGGTGTTGTAAAATTCTTCCTGAGTGGATTCTTTTCCCGCGATGAACTCGAGGTCGTCAATCAGCAGCAGGTCCACCGAGCGATATTTGTCACGAAACTCAGCCGTCTTGCGCGTCTGGATCGCTGCCATCAGATCGTTGGTGAAGCGTTCCCCCGTGACAAACAGTGTCCGCAACCCTGCCGCGCTGCCCTCGTGACCCATCGCATGGAGCAGATGAGTTTTGCCTAGCCCTACTGTCGCGTGGATGACCAGCGGGTTAAACTGCGCGCCGGGGTCATCCAGCGTCGCCATCGCCGCCGCGTGCGCCATCCGGTTCGATTCGCCAACCGCATATTCGTCAAATGTGTAGCGTGGATTCAGCCCGGTCTGGCCGGGAGCCAGCCGCTCGAATTCAGCCTTATCCGGTTCTGGCGGGGCGATTTCCGCCAACAGCGGCCCCGCTTCGCGCAAGTCGGTTTCTTCTGGCTCGCCTGTCCAGACCACAAAGCTGATCTCGACGCTTCGCCCGGCGATCTGGCTTAACGTGCGGAGGATCACTTTCTTGAGGCGGTGTTCCAGCCATTCGCGGGCGTAGATGTTGTGCACGCCAATGATATAGGTTCCATCTTCATGCGCGATCAGGCGCGCGCTACGCAGCCACGTGTCAAACGCTTCGCGTGGAAGCTGTAGCTGTAGCTCGCCATACGCCGTCTCCCATAGCTCTGCGGCGCTACGCTGATCGCTTGCCATGAACCCCTTGCCCTGTCTGTGGGTAGTTCCAAAAAACAAGCGCAGATTCCGCTCCGTGAAGCTTATTCGCTCCCGGCAACGCCCCTCTGCTTTGCTCATTGATGCGTCACTGAATGGCGGCTCGAACGGTGATTCAAGCCTGCTCACATCTTATCAGAGTCTTGACGCGTAAACAATCACCCAAGATTAAAGATTTGAAGTTTTTAAGGAAGCCAATTGTTAAAACAATTGGATCAATGTTGGGCAGGCGTATGAGGCAGTTGTCGCCTGTCGGCAAACCCAGATATAGCCATTCACCCATAAGCCAACCCCGCCTGTGGTCGGGGTAACGGTTGTGTTCGTAAATCATTTCTAGAACGCCCGGTCGATTGTTAAAACAATCCTGATCGTCCCGCTTGGTTCGGCGCATCCGTGAAGCGAAAATTTCTCGGTCTCCCGGCGGCTATGTTCTGGCTAGATCAGGATGGGCTATACTTTTCTGCGAATTCATGCTTGGTGGAGGAACAGTAATGTCCGAAGAATTGAGATCAAAATACAAGCGATTGGCGGCAGCTCTGTCGCAGATGTATGGCTACCCAACATGGCGGCAGCATCTCCCGCCTGTTGACGAATTGATCAACACCATTCTGTCGCAGAACACCTCGGACACCAACCGGGATCGGGGGTTTGGCGCGCTTAAAACCCGCTTCCCATCGTGGGAGGCCGTGCGCGACGCCCCTGTTGAACAGGTCATCGATGCTATTCGCCCTGCTGGTTTAGCCAGCCAGAAAGGTCCCCGCATCCAATTCGCGCTGAGACACCTCACTGAGACTCAGGGGCGGATCACGCTGGATCACTTAGAATCGATGACGGTGGCAGAAGCGAAGGCGTGGCTAACGGCTATCAACGGAATTGGCCCCAAAACGGCGGCGATTATCCTGTGTTTTGCCTTCGGTCGTCCGGCCTTCCCGGTGGACACCCACGTTCACCGGGTGACCGGGCGGTTGGGGCTGATCGAGGCAGGGGTGACTGCCGATCAGGCGCATCTTATTCTGGAAGAGATCGTCCCGCCGGAAGATTACTACGCCTTCCACCTTCAAGCAATCCAGCATGGTCGGCAGGTCTGTCATGCTCGGAAGCCAGCCTGCGAAAAGTGCGCATTGCAAGCGGAGTGCGCCTATTTCCAGAGCGTGCATGAACGGAAAGCCGAGCAACCCTGAATTAGGCCTAAAATTTGGCGCTCATTGTCACACAGCCGGGGGAATCGTGCGGCTGCGATACCCGTCATAATCCGGCACAAGGCGGTCGTATTCGTCATCCATAAGCGGCGACGAGATCATGAAGTCGGCAGTGGCGCGGTTGCAGGCAATGGGAATATTCCATACCACCGCCATCCGCAGCAGCGCCTTGACATCCGGGTCGTGCGGCTGTGGCTCCAAGGGGTCCCAGAAGAAGATCAGAAAGTCGATTTCTCCGTCGGCGATACGCGCCCCGATCTGTTGGTCGCCGCCCAGCGGGCCGCTTTGCAGCTTGGTGATCGGGAAGTCAAGCTCTTGCTCCAAAATCGCGCCGGTCGTCCCGGTGGCGAACACCCGGTGATGCGCCAGCAAGTCGCGGTTGAACTTGGCCCACTCTACCAGATCGCGCTTTTTGTTATCGTGCGCCACCAGCGCGATTCGTTTGTCCGGTTCCATTACCTTGGTGATGTTAGTCATTGATTTTCCTCGCTCGCTCGACAGGCAGCGGCTGTTTACGCGCGCAGCTTTGCGCCCAGCTTCTTCTCAAGGTTCTTGACGATACGCTCACGCTGTTTGCCCGCTTCATCGTCCGCGACCGTGCGGTCAGGCGCCTGGAAAGTGAGCGCATAGGCAAGGCTTTTCTTGCCGACGCCAATCCGATCTCCCCGGAACAGGTCGAACAACCGGACAGCGATCAGCAAACCGCTCCCACTTTCTCGAATGACTGATTCAACTGCGTTGGCAGGGATATTTTCATCGACAACTACCGCGATATCCTGATAATTCGCGGGGAAGCTGGACACAGGTTGAACATTATACAATTTTTCTGAGGCGGCGATCAGCGCGTCAAGGTCAAGCTCTGCCACCAGCACGGGCTGGTCAGGCAGTTCGAACGCCTCGCGAACCAGTGGATGCAGCTCGCCCAGCGTCCCTACTGATTTGCCATCCACTTTCAATGTCGCCGTCCGGCCCGGGTAGAAGCTTGAATGCGCGGTTGGCTCGAAGGTCACATTCGGCGCATGAAGCCCATCGACCAACTCCTCAATGACCGCTTTCAGATCGTAGAAATCCATTGGCCCGCCAGCTTGCCCGCCATCCGGCCATGCGGCAGGCGCGCGCTCGCCCGTGAGCGCGAGGCTGAGGCGGGTTGGCTCGGCAGGCAATTTCTGGCCCTCGACAGGCCAGTACACTTTGCCAATTTCGAACAGGGCTTGCCGGGCGCGCCAGCGAGCGTTGGCCGCGACCACTGCCAGCATCGAGGCAAGAACCGTATGACGCATCACGGTTTTGTCCGCGCTGATCGGGTTCTCCAGCGCGATATAGGGCATCTCCGGCCAACCATTTGCCTCGCCGGGCGGGATGATCCGCATCTCGGCTTCGGGGGTAGTCAGCCGGTAGGTGACCACTTCCTGCAGCCCTGCTTTGACCATCAGATCGCGCGCCAGTTCTTCGCCGCGAAGGGATGGGTTGTCATGCTGGGGCGGGATGACGTCGGCGATCATCGTTTCAGGCATACGGTCATAACCATACACCCGCCCGATCTCTTCGATCAAGTCAGCTTGCCCTACGATCCCGGTGATGTCCTGATGCTCGTCGAAATGGACGAGGCCCACATCCGTGCGATGATTCGGCGCGGTCACATGCAGAGCGTCTTTGCCCTGCTTCACAACCGTGAATTCAAGCGCCGTCAGGATGCGCGCCGCCTCATCCTGCGGAATCGCTACGCCGAGAATGCGCTCGACTTCAGACATGGGCAGATCAATTTCGATAACCGGGGCGGGGCGCGGATAGTCGTCCAGAATCCCCTGCGCGACTTCGCCGCCCGCCAGCTCCCGCATCAGTTCAATGGCGCGCAGCAGCCCGACCTTCGACATAGCCGGATGCACCCCCCGGCTGAAACGGTAGCCTGCCTCGGAGGTGATTTCCTGTCCGTGCTCGCGCTGGGCGGCCAGTGTCTTGCGCATGTTGATAAAGTTCCAATTAGCGGCTTCCAGCAGGACATTGGTCGTGCTGGCCGGGCGCGCGTCAGCCTTGCCATGAGGAAGTTTTTCGCTCTGCTCTGGCGTCTCGACGCCTTGCGCATCAAGAACATAGGTCGATGCATCATAAATCTCGGATTCCGCGCCGCCCATGATCCCGCCGAGCGAGAGCGCCCCCTTCTCGTCGCATACCAGAATGGTGAACGGATCAAGGTCACGCTTCACGCCGTCGAGCGTCGTCAGCTTCTCGCCCTTCTCCGGCAAGCGCGTCAACACCGTTGGGGTCTTGCCGCCTGCGCGCTCGACCAGCACATCGTAGTCGAAGGCGTGAAGCGGCTGCCCGGTTTCGAGCATGACATAGTTGGTCACATCGACGATGTTGTTGATCGGGCGCATTCCGCAGGCCATCAGGCGACGCTGCATCCACTGGGGCGAGGGCTTGATCTCGACGCCTTTGATCAGAGCTAACGTGAAGCGCGGGTTGAGTTCCGGCTCGCGGATGTCAATCTTGACCTGACCCTCGATTGGCTTGCCGGTCGCCTTGACTTCCTGCGAGGGCTGGCGCATCTTCGCGCCAGCAAGCCCCTGAATAGGGGTCAGGGCCGCGACCTCGCGGGCCACGCCCAGAATCGACGCGACGCGGGCCATATTGGGCGTGACCTCGATGGTGAGGATCACGTCACCGAGCACATCCTGAAGCGGCGTGCCGGGTTTGGCGTCGCTGTCGAGGAGCAAGATGCTATCATGCCCGCCTTGCAAGCCAAGCTCCATCGCCGAGCAGACCATCGACTTGTTGTCGATGCCGCGCAGGTTCTTGGGCTTGAGGATCATGCGGGCCACGCCGTCGCCATGCCCGTCGATCACTTCCGCGCCTTCGCGGGCATACGGCGTGACCAGCGGCGGGTTGATCGGCCCTTTGCCTTTGTAGGGATACAGGTTCGGCGCTCCCGTGACAACAGTCTCGACTTCGCCGATGCCCGACTCGACCATCGCCAGCACCAGCCGATCCGCGTTGGGGTGGGCCTTGACTTCGAGGATGTGGCCGATCACCAGCTTATCGCGATCCCAAACCAGATGCCCGGTCGAGATCGGGACAGCGAGGTCGTGCGTCACTTCGCCCGCCGGGACGCCAACGTATTCAATCGCCGACACTTCCAATCCGGCGAGCGTCAGGCGGTGGGCTAGTTGCTCGACTGGGATGGTTACGTCTACATATTCTTTAAGCCATGATAAGGGTACACGCATAACGGACTCCATTTAGTGGCAGTAGAGTATTGCTTAATATGCGATGAGATGAGTTACCGCCTCATCTTATTTTTCAACTCATCTGGTGTATACGGCGGTTTCTTTCTGTGCAACATTGCATGACAATTCGGACAGACTGGAACTAGGTCTCGAATTGGATCGACGTTGTGCTCCCCATCGTAGCTAGAGATCGGCCTCAGATGGTGAACATGAATAAAATCGGACCCGATTTCGCCATAGGTTTCCTTGAAGCTAATCCCACAAATGTTGCAGATGGGTTTGTAGTGCTTAATACATGCGTCCCTTGCTTCTCGATTGCGTTCATATTCCGTCTGGATTACGTCGTACGCAGCGCCTTCTCTATATTCAGGTTCAGGAGGTGTTGACACATCCGTAATCAATGCAACCTGCTCACCAATATCTATGTTGGGCATTAATCCGAAAAAGTCTCGCTGATTAACTTCCTGCGAATCAATAATCTCGTACAAATTATCCAATCGTGACGTGAATTCCTTGACATCCTGATTTGTAAGATATATCCAGCCTTTTTCCCCAAGAATAGACGCTACCTTCTCTTCATCAAGGTTGTAAAACTTAGTGAACACATCAACCTGAAGATACACTCTTAGGCGGCCAGAATCCGGCTTCATCCAGATTCGCACTAGCTGATTTCTTCTGTTTCCGGTCTCAACAGGAACTAGAGCAATTGCATCTTCCTTATCCTTATTTTCATATGCCGTGAAGCCAAGGTTATGGCGAAGCGCAACCTCAAAGATTTCCTTGACCGCATTTCCCATACCATGATCAATAGCTACAGCAACTCTGCTTCGAAGGCTCGGCGGAAAGCTTTGTAGTAGCTCATTATCATCAATCATGATTCTCTCCCTTCTGTAAAGCGTCGGTTAGGCTATTGACCCTCCCGTAGCCGACGAAGCGACTCCAGCATCTCCTCAGTGCTAAACCCTGCCTCGATCCTTAGCCGTTCAATCTCGCGGGCTAACTCAGGCACCATTGGCACAAGTGGCGTGAGGACAAACACGCCATCCAGATCGACCACTTGAAACGTGTCACCTTCTTGGATGCCATATTTCTCTCGTAGATTAGCGGGCAATGTCATCACACCGCGCTGCCGCACCTGCAGAGTCGCTATCATCATAATCTCCTACTGCAAATCTGCTGACGCAAAATTTCGGGATATACATTATGCCATCAGAATTGTTCGAGGAATCGCAAATCGTTCCCCCAGAAATACCGTATATCCGTAATTCCATGTCTCAACATCGTCATTCTCTCCGGCCCCATGCCAAACGCGAACCCGGAGAACTTGGCCGGATCGTAGCCGCCATTCTTTAACACAACCGGATGCACCATCCCTGCCCCGGCGATCTCCAGCCAGCCGGTGTATTTGCACACCGGGCAGCCCTCGCCGCCGCACAGGAAGCACTCCACATCGACCTCGATGCTTGGCTCGGTGAACGGGAAGTGCGACGACCGAAAGCGCACGCTTGCGTCCTCGCCGAACATGCGCCGGGCGAAGGCGGCAATCGTGCCTTTGAGGTCAGTCATGCGGATATTGCGGCCCACCGCCAGCCCTTCCAACTGATTGAACTGGACATCAAGGCGCGCGGAAACCTGCTCGTAGCGGTAGCACATCCCCGGCAGGATGATGCGGATCGGGTCAGGGGCATAGGCGCGCATAGCGTGTATCTGGCCCGGCGAGGTGTGCGTTCGCAGCAGGACGCCGGGCGTGGTGGCATGAAACGTGTCCCACATGTCACGCGCCGGATGGAACGGCGGAATGTTCAGCAGCGTGAAATTAGTGTCGTCGTCCTCCACATCGCGGCTGCGGAACACCTGAAAGCCCATCTCGGCCCAGATCGCATAGATTTCGCGCAGAGTCTGGTTGGCAGGGTGGATGCGTCCCACCGGCAGGGGGCGTCCCGGCAGTGTCACGTCAATCGCCCCGGCCTGAATGCTCTCGTTCAGTTCTTTGGCCTTGAGCGCTTCTTCGCGGGCGGCAATCGCGGCGTCCAGCGTCTGCTTGACAAGATTGGCCTTCTCGCCGACCGCTTTGCGCTCCTCAACCGCCAGCGTTCCAATCGAGCGCAGGATCGTGGTGATCTCGCCCTTCTTGCCCACGCTGTCGCCCTCGATTTTCTTCAAGGCGGCGGTGTCGGCGGCCTGCTCGATTTGAGCGAGCGTCCCATTTTCAAGTTCTTCTAGTCGTTTTAGCATGGCTCGATTACGTATCCTTCCTTCAAGACAAAAACAAAAAACTCCCGTCCCATGTCAGGGACGAGAGCGATGCTCACGCGGTGCCACCCTGCTTGCCGATTTTCTCGGCCAGCTTGATCCGCCAGCGGCAGTCGCCTGCGACTGGCTGCCCGGGTAACGGCGGGCTGCCGGAACAAACTACTCAGGCGCGTGCGCGCCCTTTCCCCTGTCGGCTCCGGAGTGAATGTCTGCGGCGAGCAATCTAGCCCGGCTCTCAGTCTTGGCCGCGCTTCCCTGTTGACGCGCGATGCCGCAAACCCGTCTCCATCAACGCCTGTGTGACAATTCAATTGTGCCGATCATTATGACGCTGGCCGCAATAATTGTCAAGAAACATATTTTAACGATAGTTAGGTGAGCTTAGTTCTGCGACAGTTGAAACCGGGGAAATTTGAACGAACAGCGGTCACGCCATTGGAATCCGCGCACGGTGTATATGTTCAACACGGGCGCGCAGGAATTTGCGCAGGGGCTGGTCTTCACCGCCGGGGCAATTTATGTGGTCGCCGACGCGCGGCTTGACCCGTTCCAACTCGTGATGGTTGGAACCGTGCTGGAGGGGACAGTCTTCCTTTTTGAGATACCGACGGGGATCGTCGCTGATGTGGTCAGCCGACGATTGTCGATCATTGTCGGCGTGGCGCTGGTGGGAATAGGCTTCATCGTGCTGGGGCTGTTCCCTGTCTTCGGGCTGATTTTGCTGTCGCAAGTTATCTGGGGTATCGGCTACACCTTTACCAGCGGGGCGACCTCGGCATGGCTGGTGGATGAAATCGGCCCAGAGAATGTCGGCCCGATCTTTCTGCGGGCGGCTCAGATCAACAGCCTGATGGGCGCGGCGGGCGTAGTCGCGGCCATGGGGATCGGCACGCTGGGTCTTCAACCAGCGATTCTTGCCGGTGGGGGTGTGTTCATCGCGCTGGCGATAGTGTTGAGCATGGTCATGGGGGAAATAGGTTTCAAGCCTGCGCCGCGCGAAAATAGAAAGAATTGGCAACAGATCGGCTACACGTTCAACGAAGGCGCGCAGGCCATCCGGGGAAGGCCCTTGCTAATTACGCTCGTGGCTATCACGGTGATCACCGCCGGGGCTGGCGAAGGCCTCGACCGGCTGTTTTCGGCGCATCTGGTTCGCGGAATTGGCTTTCCAACGCTTTGGAATTTTCAACCTGTGCACTGGCTTGGACTGCTCGATCTGGGTCGAGGGGTAGCTGCGGCGGGGGTGATGCGGCTGGCCGAACGCTGGCTGGACATGCGGCGTGGAAGCGGCCTGGCGATAAGCCTGATCATTCTGACTGTGATGCGTATAGGGCTGATCGTCGGGTTTGCGCTCGCCAGCAGTTTTGCCATCGCCGCGCCGATTATTCTGATCATGTCCACCACGCGCAATCTGCGCGATCCGCTGACCGAAACATGGCTGAATCAGCAAATTGACTCGCGGGCGCGGGCGACCGTGTTATCGATGAATGGCCAGGCCGACGCTATCGGTCAAGTAGTCGTCGGGCCAGTGTTCGGGTTGATCGGGATGCTGCAATCCGTGCGCGCGGCCCTGTTAATTTCGGCTCTGGCGCTGCTGCCGACCCTGCCGCTGTATGCGAGGGCGTTGCGACACGCCAGCGCCAACGATCCTCCCGGCGAGACGCCAGAAGCGTGAACAGACATCGACGCCAATAACGTGACAATCGTCACTATGCAACCAACCCTGTTCCGGTTATTCTGACAATATCGATGCACAATGCCGGAGGAGGGCCATCATGGCAACGCTTGTGAGTCATACCCTGAAGACAATTCACTGCGACCGGGTAGGGCATGATGTTCAGCTCGTGGAGGAGCGCGTCTATCCTAACGAAATCCTGCCTGACACGGCGGGCGCGCAATACTGGGTTAAAGCTCGCAAATGCAATCTGGGTATCGATTGCAATCTGGTCGGGTTTGCTTGCAAATGGTCGGGGTTGAACCCGGATTATGATCCATTCGCCGATTGACTGTTTTCAAGATCAACGATGCCCGGTCAGTCTGGTTTCTGGAGCGTCTTTTCCAATAGCGGGATGATCGCGCCCCAATCATAGCTTTCTTTTACCAGTCGCCGCGCTCGCCCGCCCATCGCCTGTTGTTGATCGGGGCGCGTCAGCGCATTGACCACTGCCTCTGCGAAATCTGCCGCTGTGTCCGCCAGCCACATTTCGCGCCCATCTTCTACCGATAACCCTTCCGCGCCCAGCCGTGTGCTGACTATCGCCTTGCCCATTGCCATCGCTTCCAGCAGCTTGAAGCGCGTTCCGCTGCCCATCCGCAACGGCGCGATGTAAACATCCGCCGCCGCCAGATACGGCTTCACCTCCGGCACAAATCCGGTCAGCGTGATCCCGTCGCGCTCTCTCAGCGCTTCCAGCCGGGCATGCGGTTTCTGACCAACCACGATCAAATGCGCATTGGGGATCTGCCGGCGAATTATCGGCAGTATTTCGTCCGCGAACCACAGAACCGCGTCCACATTGGGCCGGAAGTCCATCTTCCCGGTGAACACCAGCGCCGGATGCGGAATTGTGGTGGGCTGCGCCTCCCCTTGATAATCTGCGACGCGAATCGCATTAGGGATGGTCGTGATCGGCGTATGATGATCCAGCGCCGCAAGTTTGTTCGCATCCGCTTCTGAGCAAGCGATCACATGGGACACACTCCGGCAAAGCGCCGTCTCCACGCGCCGCAGTCGCGCGGTCTGGATCAGCGAGTAAGCTGCCATCGGCCAGCGGCGGGGCGTTCGCAAGTCCTGAAGCGCGATACGCCATTGCAGGTCGTATTCGGCGTTCAACGCGTCATACAGGATCAAGGCGTCGGGTTGACCCCTGCGCAAAGCGGGCAGGTAACCGAACATCTCAATCGGCGTCACAATTGCGTCGAATGCCTGATCAACCGTCGCCTGATGGATAGCTTGCTCGAATTCCCATGACCAGAATCGCCGTGTCATGTCGGCGTGGCCCGCTATCAAATCGCGCAGCCGTGAGGCCAGGTTCCGCTCAGGCGCGGGGATGGTTATCACCGTCTGGCATAGTTTCGACAACGGGTTCGCCGGATCAGGCTTATGGCTTCCGGCGTCGCGGAAGCTCAACAGCGACACCGTATGTCCGCGTTGCGCCAGCCCTTCGATCATCCCAAAATTTCGTAGCGCCCCGCCCTGATGCGGCGGATAGGGGAAATGCGGCGTCAAGAACAGGATGTTCATCAATTCCCCACAAGCTGGCGATACACCGCCAGTGTTTGCTCGGCCATGCGATTCCATGTAAACGATTTTGCGCGCTCTATCCCGCGTTTCCGCAGATCGGCTGCCAGTTCTGAATCTTCCAGCGCGCGACGTATTCCTTCAGCAATACTATCTGGGTCGTCCGGGTTGACCAGAATCCCCGCGTCGCCTGACACTTCTGGCAGCGATCCGCGACCCGAGACTACGACGGGCGTTCCGCAGGCCATCGCTTCTAGCGCGGGCAGGCCAAAGCCCTCGTAATGCGAGGGCAGGCAGAACACGCTCGCTCCTGTATACAGGGCGGGCAAATCCTTATCAGCGACGTTTTCCAACCAGATTGTTCGCTCGCTCAACTTCAACTCATCGACTAACTTGAAAATGTCCTCGTACAGCCACCCGCGTCGCCCGGCGATAACGAGCGCAGGCCCAGCTTTGATCGCGCTCATAGCGCGCAGCAGCCCGTCGATGTTCTTGCGCGGCTCAAGTGTTCCGACAAACAATATGTATTCTTGCGGCAGCTTATGCGCTGACCGGACGCGCGCGACCTCGTCTGCCGTCGAGGGTTTGAACCGTTGGTCCGCCGCTTCCAGCGTGACGCTGATCCGGTCGTCTGAGACGCCCAGCCTATCTATGACATCCGTGCGAGTCGCTTCGGAAACAACCAGAATGTGATCCGCCCGCCGGACTGCCGCCTGAATCTGGTGGGTGTAATAGCGGTGGCTCTCCGCCGTCAGGATTTGCGGATACATCAAGAACGCCAGATCGTGAATCGTGATCACCAATTTGAAGCGCCAGCCCATCGGTGGGATAAAGTCCGGACTGTGCAGCAGATCGAGGCCAAGCGGAGCTAATTCAATGGAAAGCGCCCATCGCTCCCATCGGTGATGGGCGGGCGTCCAACAGTTGACTCGATGTTGATTCGGCCCGATAGCCCAATCGCGCCGATCTTTGCGGCTGTGTGCGATCACGTAGGCGTTCTCCTGATCCAAATCGGCCAACGCCCGGATCAGGTGAGCCGTGTACTGGCTGATGCCCCCCTGCCGATAGGCGTTGAGTCGCGCGTCGATGCCAAAGCGTTTCATGCTTGCCCTTAAAGGTCAGTCAGTATAACCGACCCCGAACCAGTTCGCATCGGGTGCAATTCAGATTGGTGGGAGGGCGGCCTGCCAAAGGGTGTCAAATGAATGGTCAAGGATTGCGCCGCGAATGACGAGCATCTGTTGGGCGGCAGATCTCGACCAGCGCATATCGGAGCCGGTGAGGCGGGTCTTAAATTGCTTAATCTCGCTCTCGACCGTGCCAGAGCCAATGGGATAACCTTCCTCGCGGAAAGATTGGTATTGCATCCGTCGCTTATGGGTATGGAAATAGCGGGCATGGTCGGGCAGTCCGGCTCGGTCAAGAGGCCGGGTGATATGGCGGATGCTGCCTTGGAAGAGGTCGTCTCGTCGGCGCTGAAACCAGCGTTGGGCGGACGCCTTATCCTGCGGGTAAAGGGCGTCGGCAGCTTGGGCTAAATGCTGGCAGGCATGATACCAGTCGACAATCTGCACACTGTCGGGGAAGTAATCGGCGGCGAGGTTCCATATCCATTCCGCGCCGTCGGCAGTGACGCTAGAGTGGAAGGCGCGGGCAACCTGATGTTCAACCGCCAGCCGCCACAAAGCCGGGGCAAATCGCTCCGATGACCCCAACACGGCGGTATAGCTCAAATGACGAGCGAACGGCATTTCAACCGGTTCGCGGGTCAGCGGGTCTCGTTGGCGGCGCAGCTCGATGTCAAACACCGCCCCCGTCTTCATTTCCTTCCATCCTTCTCCCCGAATGTTGACCATCCCCCCATCCAGACTAACCCCCCGGCGAATGTCGAGGTTTTCACCCGGCAAGACCACCCGTTCCGGGCCGACCTGTGTTTCCCGATGTCTGACCAATTGCTGCATTCCTTCCCCGTAGCGGCGGGGCTCACCCATAAGCTTGTCGCGGGAATCAGTCGGCCCGCTATCCGGGCTAGCACCGCGCTGGCTTGTCCATAGGGCAGCAAGCCACTTAGCCACACCATGTCGCACGCCATCCCCACGCTGTAGACACTCCCACTCAGACCCCAGCGCTTATCCAGGAGGAAAAGACCGCTTCCCACAAGCCGGGCAGACGCAGTAGCGCCGTTCCACTTTCACTTTCCCCGCCCGGCTGACGATCTCTCGTTTCCGCTTGCCCTCACTCTCCATCCGATGCCCACACCTATCGCACATGACCGCGTCACCCGTTGCTTCGCTTTCCTCGACTGACAATTCGCGTAACACCCTCTCTCGGAAACCCCGACCCGTTTCTATCGCCAATGCCTCGATATCTTCCAGGCTGTTTTTCCCACTCGCCTTCCATTCCCGCATCACGCGCTCGACCAGTTCTTCCGCCTGCCGCGTCAATCGCGCTTTCAATTCTTCCTCTGTCGACATGGGCCTGTCCCTCCTGCGCCCAGTTTACTCCTCTTCCCCCACCAATCTGAAATGCGCCCCGCTATGATGGCTGAAGCGGCATCAATTGACGAAGAATTCTATAATCAGGTGATATATATCTCTTTGAGGGACTGACGATAAATGGATTATCTAGCCATTGAGCACATTGTAGCAACACCAGGCATTTGTGGGGGCAGACCACGCATTGCGCATACACGCATGAGGGTGCAAGACATTGCCATGAATCATGCTAGCGGCATGACTGTTCAAGAGATTACGGAGGGTTTTGGTCTGACGGATGCGCAGGTTCATGCGGCTCTGGCATACTACTACGATCACCGAAATGAAATTGATCGCCAGATAGAGCAGGACAAGGAATTCGCGGATCGCTACTTAGTCGAAGGCAACGCGACCCTGTTGAGCGATTTACGGGATCGGATCGAGGCGCGCAAGCGCAAGGGAAGTCTACTGGCTAGACTCGAGCCCACGCTAATACCTGCCACGCTATTCGACTCTACGCGCTTCCACTGTTCAACCCCCGACAACTTCCGGCAGAATCCGCTCATGCGTCACTTCCGGCTCGGTGTCGACAAAACTCTGCAAGAACTCTGCCAATCGTTCGATGTCCGCTTCGTTGGTGGCAATCCCCACCGACACCCTCACCGCCCCGATCGGGCTGTTGTTCATGCACGCCGAGAACTGTTGGAGGGTGAAGCTCTCTGGCTTGATCGTGTCGAAGCACTCGTACTCCTCAACCGCCGAATAGTGGAATGCCGTTTCGGCAGCGCCGGGGTTGCAGAAACACCCTGTTCTCAGCGAGATGCCCATCCGGCTGGCGCGCTGATCCACCAGATCGCTGTCCACGATCTTGCTGGAGGGTGTCAGGATGTTGAACGACAGCGTTCCGCCCCGCCCCTCACAGCTGCACGGCCCATACAGGTCGATGACCGGGCTGCCGTTGCGGTGTCTCAGCGAAGTCAGCACTGTAATTGCCTTGTCGGTGAATTCCCCAACCCGCGCCTGAATGGCTTCCATCCCGACTCGTTCCAGAAAATCTAGCCCGATAGGGATCGCCGCGATGCTCAGAAAATTGAGCGTCCCGTCTTCAAAGGCTTCGCCGTTGGCGCGCAACAAATGAGCCTGATTCTGCGCCGAGACAAAGCGCACTGTTCCCCCGGCGAACCAAGGGCGCGCCAGCCGATGCAGAGCCGCGTGCCGGGCGATCAGCGCACCGACGCCAGTCGGGTAGCCAAACATCTTGTAGAAAGACAGGCTCATAAAATCGGGCTTGATCTGGCGCAGGCTGAGGCGATTGGCAGGAACATAGGCCGCCGCGTCGAGCAGCACGTCGTAACCCATGCCCTTCGCCAGCGCCACCCAATCAAGCGGGTGTTTGACTCCGGTGAAGTTGGACTGCGCAGGATAGGCAAACAGGTTGGGCTTTGACGTGTCTATCTCCGCAAGCCGCTGCTCGATATGATCGACTCGCAGCTCTGCGTTGAGGGGCAGATATGTGACCCGCGCGCCTTTCGCCGCCGCGAACTCGCGAATGCCGTTCACCGAGTTGTGGTTATCGGACACAATCGCATAGCGCGAGCCGGGGCCAAAGGGGTAGCTCTCGCCGACCAGTTTGAGCGCGCCGCTGGCGTTGAGCGTGAACACGACCTCGTATTCATCGGGGTCGGCGTCGAAAAAGCGCAGGGTACGATGGCGCGCCTCTTCGACAAACTGGGTGCTTTTGAGCGAGGTCGGGTTGGACGAATGCGGATTGCCAAACGTGTCGCGCATTAGCAGTTCCATGTGCGCCCGCACCTGCGACTCGGCGTAAAGGCCCGCGCCCGTGTAATCCAGATACACCTGCCCGGTTGCATCGAGGCGGGTGAATTCGGTCTGGCGAAGCTGTGTAAAAGTATCCATCAAGACACGACCTCGGAGAATAAAATCTTCAAAGAAAAGTCAAAAACGGTTGCTGATCGCTATCTCAGCACGACAAACAAGAGCCACAATCCCAAAGCGATGCCCAGAATGCTGGCGCAGCCCAGCGCGAATATCTGCATGGTAATTTTGACCACTGCTCTAACCGCGACCCACGCGGCGATGAGGACGATAGCCATTACTGCAATGATAATAAATTCGCCGCCCGAAATGCCAAACCACGACGTGGCGATCTGGTTTATGATGTCCATACAACCCTCCCGTGTTTGATCACCGTCCGGGCAAGGTTGCCGCCAAAACGGTAGGCGATATGCCGCCAATCGGCGGTGTCAAGGATGACAAGGTCGGCTTGCTTGCCCGCTTCAAGACTGCCAACTCTGTCGCCCATGCCGAGCGCAAAGGCCGCGTTAATCGTCGCCGCCGCCAACGCCTGTGATGGGGTTATCTGCATTGACCGGCAGGCCAGCGCGATCACGAACTGCATCGATTCGCACCATGCCGTGCCGGGATTGCAATCGGTGGCGAGCGCCAGCGCCCCGCCCGCGTCGATGATTTGCTTCGCTGGCGAGTAATGCTCATGGGCAAGGCCAAACGGCGTGGCGGGCAGCGACACCGCGACCGTGCTGCCATGTCCCAGCGCGGCGATGTCAGCGGCGGGCGTGCTGATCAGGTGATCCGCCGAGACCGCGCCCATCTCGACGGCGAGGGCTGTTCCGCCCAGCGCCTCGAATTCGTCCGAGTGGATTTTAAGCGGCATTCCGGCGGCCTGGCCTGCTTCAAGGATGCGGCGAGTCTGGGCCACATCAAACACCCCTGCCTCGCAAAACACGTCGATGAATGGCATTACGCGGTGATTCGTTGTGGCGTATTCTGCCACCGCCGGGATCATATGATCGACCAGCGCAGAGACGTAAGCATCGGCGCGATCTTTGTATTCGGGGGGAATGGCGTGCGCGCCAAGAAAGGTGGGCGTTATATCCACGAAGTCGCATTCATCTTGCAGACGATAAATTGCTTCTAACAGCTTGATCTCAGTCTCAATGTTGAGGCCATAGCCTGTCTTGATCTCGACAGTGGTCGTTCCTAAACGGAGCATCCGTTCAAGGCGGGGGCGCGTTTCGGCGACGATCTCATCGACCGTCGCGGCGCGGGTTTTGCTGACCGTGTTATTGATCCCGCCGCCTGCCGCCATGATCTCCATATAGGTCGCCCCCGCAAGGCGCATCTCAAACTCGGCGGCGCGGTCGCCTGCCCACACCAGATGCGTGTGCGGATCGACCAGTCCGGGGATGATCGCGCGGCCCTGCGCGTCGAGCGTTTCAGCGGCCTGGTATGTTTGCGCCAGTTCCGAAGATGGGCCAACGCGAACAATCTTGCCATCCGTGATAGCGACAGCCGCGTTCTCAATCAGGCCCAGCGCGCCGAGGAATGATCCGCGTTGGGGGCCGTTGTTCTGCGCGGGGAGGACGCAGACCTGCGCGGCGTTGGTGATGAGGAGATCAACAATCTGGCCCATGCCCTCAGTGTAGCACACGGCGGGCACGTCGCCAACGCTGACACAAACAATCAGGGCGGCTTGTAGGCCGCCCTGATTGTTTGTGAGTTAGAAATCCATATCGCCCATGCCGCCACCGGGCGGCATCGACGGGGCTGCCGACTTCTTCTCCGGCAGGTCGGTGACCAGCGCCTCGGTGGTCAAGATCATGGCCGCGATGCTGGCCGCGTTCGCCAGCGCGCCGCGCGTGACCTTGGCCGGGTCGATGATCCCCGCCTTGATCATGTCCACATACTCGCCTGACATTACGTCGTAGCCGAGCTTGCTGCTTTTCTTCTCTTTTTGCATCCGGCGCACGGTGTCGATAATTACCGCGCCGTCCATGCCCGCGTTGGCCGCCAGCTTGCGCAGCGGGGTTTCCAGCGCGGCGCGAACCATCGTGACGCCAGTTTGCTCGTCAGGGTAATCCATCTTGAGATCGTCGAGCGAAGCGACAGCATTGATCAACGCCACGCCGCCGCCGGGAACGATGCCTTCTTCAACCGCCGCGCGGGTCGCGCTCAGGGCGTCCTCGACGCGGTGCTTCTTTTCCTTGAGTTCAACTTCCGTGCCCGCGCCAACCTTGATCACAGCCACGCCGCCGGTCAGCTTTGCCAGCCGCTCTTGCAGCTTTTCCTTGTCGTAATCGGACGTGCTCTTGTCGATCTCGACCCGGATTTGATCCATGCGGCCCTTGATAGCGCCTTCCTTGCCATGCCCGCCGATCACGGTGGTGTCGTTCTTGTCTGAGATAATCTTGTCCGCTTGGCCCAAGTCTTCCAAGGTGACGTTTTCCAGCTTGCGCCCCAAATCCTCGCTGATAACCGTGCCGCCTGTCAGAATGGCGATGTCATCCATCATAGCTTTGCGGCGATCCCCGAAGCCGGGGGCCTTGACCGCCAGCACGTTGAGCATCCCACGCAGCTTGTTCAACACCAGCGTCGCCAGCGCTTCGCCATCCAAATCTTCGGCGATGATTACCAGTTCGCGCTTGCCTTTGTTGAGCAGCTTTTCCAGCACAGGAACGAGATCGGCGGCAGCGCTGATCTTCTTTTCATGAATCAGGATGTAGGGGTTTTCAATGATCGCTTCCTGAGTCTCAGGATTGGTCATGAAATAGGGGCTGATGTAACCCCGGTCGAACTGCATGCCATCGACATATTCGGTTTCGAAGTCAAGGCCCTTGCCTTCTTCAACCGTGATCACGCCATCCTTGCCGACCTTCTCCATCACCTCGGCGATCAGATCGCCGATTTGGCGATCCTGCGCGGAGATGGAGGCGACATTGCTAATCTCTTCTTTGGTGTCGATTTCAATCGCTTGGGCCTTGATCGACTCGACCACCTTCTCGGTGGCGGCTTCGATGCCGCGCTTGATCAGCATCGGATTGGCGCCTGCCGCGACGTTGCGCAGGCCCTCATTGATGATCGCGTGAGCCAGCACGGTGGCGGTGGTGGTGCCATCGCCGGCGATGTCGTTGGTCTTGGTGGCGGCTTCTTTCAGAAGTTGCGCGCCCATATTTTCATAGGGGTCTTCCAGTTCGATTTCCTTGGCGACCGACACGCCGTCATGGGTGACGGTCGGCGCGCCCCACTTCTTGCCCAGCGCCACATTACGGCCTTTGGGGCCAAGCGTGGTGGCGACGGCGTTCGCTAGCTTGTCGATGC
>Ga0210377_10000699_pt1 | contig 31919 bp, 31 predicted proteins | sample PLM4_65_b1redo_FD_155480 | JGI IMG/M metagenome (GOLD analysis project Ga0210377, IMG submission 155480) | Groundwater sediment microbial communities from an aquifer in East River, Colorado, USA - PLM4_65_b1 redo | ecosystem: Environmental > Terrestrial > Soil > Riparian zone | place: USA: East... | reverse complement strand
GGCCCAGACGGACAATACCGGGTTTATCGCGGTCGGTGCGACTGGCGTGGATGCGACCATCGCTACCGGTACCGGCGTACTGCTCGGGCCGGGCGAAGCCTATACCCTGAATGTGGATAACCTGGCCGACGTCTTCATCGACTCAACAGTGAACGGCGAGGGAGTGCGGTACACCTATCAGAACTAGGAATCCATGCGTCTCGCCAGAAATTTCACGGTGCTGTTGCTGGGTTGCTGCTTCTGCGCGAAGGCTCAACTTAGCCTGAATCGCAGCACCGTCACCGTAATACAGCCAACCGGGACAAACCTGCACGCCGTCATCGATTCAGGATCGACCACCGCTGTAACGCAGGCCACCGCTACCAACCTCAATGCCGCCGTGGTTGGCACGGGCACGGCTGGCTCTCCGGCTGGCAACATCCTGACGGTTCAGGGCGTGGCTTCGATGACGAAGCTGCTGGTGACCCCGGATTCCGTAGCGCTCCCCTCCAACCAGAGCGTGAATGTGGCGCAGATCGCCGGAACCAACACGGTCACCGGCGGAGTCGCGGGAATCATCGCGGTAGGCGGGAACGTAGCGAACGCCGGGACTGCAACAGCTAACCCGGTGCCTGTGGGGGGCATCTTCACGACGACCCCTGCCACGCTCACGACGGGTCAGACCGCCACGCTTCAATTCACGGCGGCTCAGAACGCCAAGACGGACATGTCCACAGTGGCAGGCACCGCAACCGTTACTGCGGCGGCTGGCGTTCAAAAGGTCGGTGTCGTCGGCAACGTCGGAGCCGCCTTTGACGCCGCTACCGGGGCTGCCCCGCCGGCCAATGTCGTGTACCTGGGCGGGTTAACGTCCGGTGCGACGGCGGGTCTAGTTACGGGCGTTACGATTTGCGATACACCATTCAACATCGACCAGACCTCTGGTGAGCAGCTTATAACAGGTGTCTCGGGGCGGCGCGTGTATATCTGCTCGCTGAATCTTGTTACGGCTACGGCCCAGAACGTCGCCCTGGTTGCCGGTACAGGGACGGTGTGTGCTACGAGCACAGTTCCATTCCCTGGCACGAGCGGCGGTTCGACCGCAGCGACGGGGTGGAACTTTGCAGCTAACAGCGGCATCGTGCTGGGGAGCGGGAGTGTCGGCCATGTTGGCAAGAGCACGGTTAACGCGGATAATGTGTGCCTGTTACAGTCCGGGAGCGGGCAGATTTCCGGTGGTGGAATGGCAGCGATTTATTGATGATCAATCTCTGCATCCTGCAATCTGGCAGCGGGCAGAGTTCGGGCGGGATTCTCTACGCCATATATTGAGGTGGAGTATGAGTTACGCAATTTTTTATGATGAAGTAGACCGTGGCGCGATTGCTCGCCAATTGGCGCGGCCCGATCTGCCAGCAGCTTTGGCGGCGCAGGCGGCGAGGCATTGGGACGGCGGCTTCAAGAATTGGGCAACTGCGCCTGGGGCGCCGTATCTCCGCCTGGAAGGAGATGAGAAAACGGCGGCGCTGGAGGTTTCAGCGCAAGGCGGCTTGGCGGATCTGGTTGGCCTGCTGCGCGGTATTGCAGATGCCTTCCCGTCCGACCCCAACGCTATTTACATGGATGCGATTGCCGACGATCTGGAATCCGGCACGCTTGGTGCCAACTCGGCAGCTGAGGAGCCGTGGACGGGGAATGGGTGATGCAACGCATTGCAGTACTGCTGGCGTTCTCATTTGCCATTTTCTACAACCGCGCCGACCTCGCCTTGATAGCTTCGGCTGTCAGCGCTGCCCGGACGGATGTGCGGCTGACTAACGCCCAACGCACAGCGGCCACGCGGATCTGGAATAACGGCCTCAGCGCGTGGGGGGCAGCCTCCGTTACGTTGCTGGCTAGACAGGAAGGGGACGGGGACACGCGCACGCTAGTCATCGACGTGGCCCAGGTAAGCCGGGCGCAGTTCGTTGACCATCTGAACCAGCTTGCCATTCGTACTGGGAATACTTACATGCGGAAAATCGCAGAGGACGCGGCGAAGTCGAGCGGGGGACAAGAGCCGTGGCCATAAGACTTGCCGGCTTTCTCCTGGCACTACTCCTTGCGCTTCCCTCGTGGTGTGCTGGTACCTACATCACCGGCTTTGAGATGGGGAGCCTGGGGGAGGTATTTACCAGTTCAGGAACCGTTAGCGTCCAATCCGCAATAAAGAGGACTGGGAATTATTCGCTAAGGATCAATCCAACAGCAGCTGCGGGTAGAGCAGTGTTACAAGCAACGCCTGCTGGCGGTGGAGCAAGATCGCTGTTTGGCAGTTTTCGTTTGTATGTCAGATTTGCCGCAGTTCCAACGACTAACGATTACAGCATGACGGCCTATCTGCAGATGAATGCAGGCGGGTTTTTGCGTGTGTCAGGCAGCGGAACGGATTGGTCCTCTTATAGCGCCTCTGCACTGAGTTTGGATACGTGGTATCGCATAAGTGTAGATCGTGGTTGGAATGGAGGACTTGGGGCAAAGGTGTATGTCGATGGAGTAGAATATGCTTCGGTTAGCACGGGCTCCGCAGGGGCAATTAGCAATGTTGTCTTTGGAGAGCCGGGAAATAGAACCGTTGATTGGTATATTGACGACTTTTTATCGGATGATGGCTCTGCGGTAATTGGTGCAGGCCAAGCTATCCTTCTTCCACCCATCTCCGACAACACTGATGGCACCTGGCTGGCCGGGGCGGGCGGTGCCAGCCTGTTCACGGCAGTAGATTCCATTCCGCCCATAGGAACTGCCACCGAGACCGATAGCACCCAGATCGAGAACGCCACCAATAGTGCGAACCAGGACGCCCTGCTCAACTGTCGAACGTACACTGATGGTGGTATCGGGGCATCCGACACCATCAACGCAGTCATGGCTATCGGCAATGACGGTGAGGATGTCGGCACCGGCACCAAGACAGGCGAGTACTTCATCTCTAGCAATCCGGCACAGGGGGTCAGTGGCTTCACCTTCGACTTCGGAGATGATGTTGGGGCGCTTGGCACTTTCCCGTCAAACTGGAGCACGCATGTATCCCCAGTCGTCGCTAGTCCATCCGTGACAAAAGACAACTCGCCGGTGGTCGGAATCCGCGCTGTCAGCGCCACCACGCGCGTCCGCTCCGCCGACTTCCTGGGCGTGTATGTGGACTATACGCCAGCGGCGGGCGGCACCGTCGTCAAGGACATCATCATGCGCGGTGTGATCGTGAGTCCAAGGTAGATTATGGCCCAGGGTAGCCAGCGGGCCCACGGAACGGTACGGTAAATATGCCACAATTCGACTGGACCATCACCCTCGGAACCGTTCTCCACCTGATCGGCACTATTGTACTTGTCGTAGGGGTGTACTACGGCCTTAAGGCCCAGATCGTGAAAGTTGAAACCGACCACCAGTACACGTCGGCGGAGCTTAAGGTTGGCTTGGGAGAGATCCGGGCAGACGTGAAAGAAATCAAGCACGATCTCATCGGGTCGCTGGAGGGTCGAGTGCGGGCGCTGGAGATCCAGGCGGCGAGGGGCGGAGGGTGAAAGCTATGATACCGTTCCTATTTTTGATCTTCTGGTTTCACACTGCGCACACCGTCGAGAACGCGCCGCGTGACAAGCAGGACGGCCTCGTGCACGTCGCCGTCCCGCGCAAGTGTTTTCGGCATGCACGGGTGTGGCTGAATGGGCGCGAGTTGAAGCACCGCACCGATTTCTGGGCGACCGAAGCCGGGATCGTCCCCAGCAAGACGGTCTATGCCGAGTGGATGGAGCCTCGTGCGGTCATCAAGGTTCGTTTCTGAGCGGCGGCGCGGAGAGAGACCTAAGGCCCTGACGCCGCGAGAAGTGCAAGTGTTGGAGGCGGTGCAAGACGGTTTGTCAGATAAAGAAATCGGTAGCAGGCTCGGCATGGCTTGGCGTACCGTTGCTTATCATTTATTGCGTATTCGGAAGAAAATGCCCGTGCCCCATCGACAACCAGGGCCACGTTATTTCATGGGAAATCAGTATGCCAAGTCCAAGGACGCTGTATGACTGATACTCCTACCTGTCCGCAGGTTCCCAGCCTTTTGATCCACGGCGTCAACTGCCGCAAGCAGGAGCACACCGGCACGGGCTACGCCCACGGTCCCCGGCATGACGGCCCGTTCACTTGGCTTGGTTACCGTTACTGCGGGCGCTGCCATCATGCGCTGCGACAAGATGTGCGATCATGAGCCGGAACTTGACCGTGGCTGCCTGTGGCCGCTGCTGTTTATGGCGATTTTGTGGCTCTTAGGGATCTGGATCTGGAGGTTAGTACGTTAAAGAAGCTCGCAAAATTTGCAACCTTACTCATCCTGCTGGCTCTCCCGGCACTCGGGATGCAGCGCTACTCCGGCATGTGCAACCTGCCCACCGGGACGGCCTCGGGCGTCACGGTCCCCCTGGTGGCGGCCTCGTGCACGGTGACCATCTTCGACTCCGGCACCGCCAACCTCTCCAGCATCTTTTCGGATGACATCTCAACGCCCCAGGCGAACCCGTTCACGGCTTCTTCGAATGGCCGGTTCTTCTTCTATGCGGCAGACGGAGCCTATGATGTCCGGCTGAGCGGCGGGACGCCGACGATACCGACCGTGACAATCGGCGCCGTCTCACTCGGCTCGAACGGCTTCAGCGCCCCGGTCGTGACGACCACGGGGACTCAGACCCTCACGAACAAGACGCTCACCACGCCGATCATCGGCAGCTTCACGAACGCCACTCACACCCATGCGAACGCTGCTGGTGGCGGCCAGATCACCGACGCGGCCCTGAGCGCAGCGGTAACGGTCCCCAAGGGTGGCACGGGCGACGTTACCCTGACGGCCCACGGCGTCTTGATCGGCAATGGCACTGGAGCGGTCGCGGTGACCGGGGCCGGCACGGCGGGACAGGTCTTGACCTCGAACGGGGCCGCCGCTGATCCGACCTTCCAGGCGACCGGAGCCATCATCGACCCGGGCGGGAATGGGGTCGTGGTCCGCACAGCCCTGAATACGACTATCGCCCGAACCATCACCGGGACTGCGAATCGGGTGACCCTCTCGAATGGAGACGGCGTGGCCGGCAACCCGACCCTGGACATCGGGACGGATGTGGTGACGCTGACCGGGTCTCAGGTCCTCACCAACAAGACCCTGACGGCTCCGATCATCTCGACCATCTCGAACACCGGGGTCCTGACGTTACCGACCTCAACCGACACCCTAGTTGGCCGGGCGACGACTGACACGCTCACCAACAAGACCCTGACGACCCCGACAATCGCCGACTTCACGAACGCCACCCACAACCACAGCAACGCGGCCGGCGGCGGAGCGGTCAGTACGGCGGCCCTCACCGGGACCGTGGGTCTCGCGGCGGGTGGGACGAACGCCAACCTGGGTGCCACGGGCGGGGCGGGGCGGTTCCTGAAGCAGACCTCGGCCGGCGCGGCCATTACGGTTGCCGTGGCCAACGCCGGGGATCTGACCGAGATCATCGCCCTCACGGACCTGACGGATGTAGCCTCGAAGCGTGGCAACTCGACCCAGGTTCAGATGACTACCGGAGTGGCGGTCGCCTCGAATCTGGCCTCGTTCGATAGCAACGGTAATATCATCGACTCCGGGCTCTCGACGCTTGGAACCGCCTCGGCCGCCTTCCCGATGTTCTGCTCTGGAACGGCTACGTCGAGCACCACACTGTTCGTCACCGTCTGGAATTCCGGCGCCTGCACGGACAACTCCGAGGGGGTCAACAACCAGATCCTCGCGCCCTCCGTCCGGACCTTGCGAAATCTGCGGGTCAAGGCAGGTACGACGGGAAGCGCGGCCGGTAGCGGGGCCTTCACCCTGCGAATCAACGGCTCGAATACGACCGTCACCTGCACGGTTGGGAACAGTGGGACGACCTGCTCGGATGTGACCCATACGGCAGCGGTAGCCGCTGGCGACACGGTGACACTTCAGTTCACGACACAGGGGACGGAGACGCTGGCCGATGTCCTGGCGTCTTTCGAGTGGTAGCAGATGGCGACATGGGGCTCCCTTAAGACGGCGCTGTTCGAGCGGCTCGGTGATAATTCCTTCTACACCGATGATGCCTCAGTCTACGCCGAGATCACCAGCTACCTGAGCGAAGCCCTGCGGCTCTGGGCACTCGCCGCACTTCACTGGAAGCAGCGGGTGACCTTCCCAACCGCCGCGAACACCGCCTGGTACAGCCTGCAAAGCATCACGACCTCCCCGGCCGGGATTCTGACCCCGACTGTTCAGGACCGCTTCCTGCTCGCGGAGATCGAGTACCACTTCCTAGAGCCGGTAAGTTTCACGACCTGGGGCAGTACGCAGTTCACCTACGCCCAGGTCGTCGGAGCGCTTCAGCGCCGCCTCGATCAGTTCATGGTCGAGACCGGCATCATCATCCACCGCGACACCCCCGCAACCGGACTCATTCCTGGCACCGGCCGGTTCGCCATCCCGGCCATCTCGGGCAGCCCCATCATCGACGTGCGCCGGATAGTCTGGGAGGACGTCGACGCCGTGCGCACCGTCCTGACTCGGATGGATGAGTTTGGGGCGACTTCGTTCCTGCCAGGCTGGTCGGCGGATTCTCCGGAGGCACCGGAGTCGTATTCGGTCAGTGCTGCGCCGCGGCTCACCGTCCAGTTCATCCCACCGCCCGCCGGCAACGGGACCCTGGACATCCTGGGGGTTTATGCTGGTCCAACTCTCGACCCTGCAAACGGAGTATCGCTGGGCTTGCCCGACAATGTGGCCTGGATCGTCAAGTACGGCGCCATGGCCGATCTTCTCAATGCCGATGGAATATCCAGGGATGCGCTGCGATCATCCTACTGTGAGCGCCGCTGGCGCGAAGGGTGCGAGTTGGTGCGCCTCTACCCCTCGATCGTCCAGGCGCAAATCAATGGGGTCAACCTCACGGTGGACTCGATCTACAACCTGGACAGCTTCACGCCCGGTTGGGACGACCCGGCGGATGCCGCCCGGCCGGATAACCTGGCCTTTGCCGGCTGGAACCTGATCGGCCTGGGGCCGGTTCCGGACGGGGCTTATGGCGCGGCACTCGACATCCTGCGGCCCGCTCCCATCCCAGCGGCGGACGGAGATTCAGTGGACCTGGGGCCCGAGGAGATCGACGCCATCCTGGGGTACGCGCAGCACCTCGGGACCTTCAAGCAGGGCGGGCAGGAGTTCCAGGATACGATTCCACTCTACGAGCAGTTCTTGCGCCTGGCGGCCATCCGGAACGAGCGGCTAAAGGCGTCGGCCATCTTCATGGAATCCTTGTACGATCGGACTACGAGAGAGGAGAAGGACCGCAAGCGCCGTGAGGTGCTGGTCCAATAATTCATGGCGGAATGGTGGAAGAAGTTCGGGATGTGGGTGCTCGGGTTCATCTGGTCGATCATCGGTGGTGGCGTTCCAGCGCTCCTGGATGCGCTAGACGACTTCACGCATTACGACAATCCGCTTGATTGGAGACATCTGAGCAGGCTTTTTCTGGCCGGGGCGCTACTGGGGGCCTCCGGTTACTACCGCAGCCACAAGGCCTATCTGGAGGGATTGTTTACCAAGGTCCCGGAGGACGAATAGCGTTGCCGGACTTCATCAAAAAGAGCTTCCCGTTCCTGTGCTCGGGCCTGTGGCTTGGACGCCGAGACACCATCCCGGATGGGAAGTATCCCGAGCTGCAGAACGTCCGCGTGGTCACCCCGGGGCAACTTTCGTTGCGCCTGCCGATGCGCCAGTACTCGAACATCGGGCAGGCAAACCAGATCGAAGATCCGCCGGGGACGCTGCTCGAAGTCAAGAACATGCGGCAGGTGAGCGATACGATTGCCAATGTCGCCATCCTGGTGGTCATCGCCGGACGTGAACTATGGACCGATGCGGCTGGCTTCCCTGCAATTTTTGCAAGGCGTAATTTCTCGGCAGGCGGTCCCCTCGGCCTGGCAAGTCCCGGGAATGTTCTTCTCTCCGGCATTCCAGGGTCCCTCGTCCCCTACCGGCCATCGAACTCTTCGCAGTCCTGGATGTATATCGCCGACCAGCTTGGTTCTGGCGGCATTCCCAGGCAAGCCAAGATTCAGCCCTCGGCTGCGGTGGTCTACTTCTGGGGCATAGACCCGCCTCTTTCGGCCCCCACGGTGGCGAGCGCCGGTGCCGGGGCGCTCACGGGGACGTTCACCTACCGGGCACGGTATCGCTCGGTAGAGGGGGCGCGGTCGAACTCCGGTATCCGCAACCCCGACTTCACGCTCCAGGGGGCTTCGACGCCGATCACGGTCACCAACGAAAACATCACGGTGACCCTAGTGCCGCCCACGGTGGACCCGCAGGTGGCGTTCATCGACCTGTTCCGTAGCTCACTCTCCCAGCCAGACTTCCACTACGTCGACACTATCACGGTCGTTCCTGGCGCTCTGACCTACCTCGATTCGAGCCCGGATCTGCTCATTGCGGCAGGGGATCTGCTCGACGACGACAACGATGTCCCGTGGCCTACGGTCGATCTAAACGGCAACTTCATTTCGACCAAGCTGCCTTACGTCTGGGGGCCGTTTTACGGGAGCCTGTTCGGCTGCGGGGATCCCTACCGGCCCGGCTTCCTCTATTGGACGAAGCCAGACTTTGGGGACTCGGCGCCGCCTGAGGCAAACATCGAAGTCACGGGCCCCAGTGAGCAGTTGATGAACGGGTTCATCTGGGACGGCCGTTGCTGGGTGTTCTCTACCGAGCGCCTGCTGGCGATCTACCCGAACTTTGCGGCTCCCGAGGTCTACGACGTGCTCCCGACCGCCTGCAACCGGGGCTTGGTCGCGCCGTGGGCCTTCTGCAGTTACCCGGCAGGTGGAAACTATGCCGGCGGAATCGCCTTCGTCTCCCGGGATGGCGTCTACGTGACTGATGGTGGGGCGGAGCGCTGCATCTCGGACCCGGACATCTACCCGATCTTCGCACACGAAGGCATCGGCGGCAGCGGCATCACCGTCAACGGTGTCCAGGCGTTTGCCACTGACCCATTCCGCACGCGCCTGGCGTTCGTTAAGGGCAGCATCTATTTCGACTACGTGGGGACCGATACGCTCGGTCACTGCCTGCGGTTCGATCTTTCCACGGGTGGATGGTTTGTGGAAAAGTACGCGAAGGACATCCACTTCCGGTACCAGAAAGAGGGCGAGATCCCGATCACCGCCCAAGGCGCCGAGGAAGGAGTACTCGCGGCCGGCAACGGCGTCATCTACCAGCCGCTCACTTCCGGTTCCGACGCCATGGGGACGCTTGCGGCTGGTGTGTTCGCCGGGGTCCCCTACGACGTGGCGGTCGAGACCCAGGCCTACTTCTTCGACGACCCGCGGGCGCAGAAGCTCATGCGGGACGTGCTGCTCGAATACAATCCTGGCGGCCAGAGCTTCGATGTGGTGGCGCAGTTCGATGACGGGACGGTAAGCGATACGCCCAAGACCCTGACCGGCGCGAGCGGCGATACGACCGACATCCTGGACATCGCGGCCGGCCTCGGCGTCCTCGCCCGGAACATCCTGCTGCGGTTCACGGCGAGCGTAGCGACCTATGCCCCGAACTGGGCGCTTCAGTGGTGGCATCCTAGCGCCTTCCCGAAGCCCGATGAGTCAGTCAAGGCTATCGTCGAGTGGAACCCGTTCATCCAGGGCAAAGATGCCTACGTGACCGGCCTCAAAATTTGGGCCGACACTGAAGGGGCGACCAAGACGTTCCAGGTCTGGTTCGATGGTGCCGACTCCGGCATCACCAGAACCTTCAACTCGAACGGGGAGCGCGACATCGCCTTCGCGTGGCCGAGCTTCAAGGGCCGCCTGGGGCGGTTGGTGTTCACCGACGCCTTCCGCTGGCGCCTGACGCGCCACCAGTGGGAAGCAACCGAGGAGCCAACCTACGAGCCGGACTGGGACACCAACTGGCGCAAGGCCCAGCCCAGCGCCCGCGTCGGCTACGTCACCGGCATCAAGATCACCTGCGACACCGCCAACGCTCCGAAGGTCATCATCCTGCAATCCGAGCTCGAAGGCGTCATCACCAACCCGGTCCCCATGGAAGGGGCCGGGAGCCTGACCATCACGAACAACGGCCGCTTGACCCACACCCTGTCGTTCGTGCCCTTCCGGTCCGAGCAGCTCCGGCTCTACACGCTCGATCAGGTGCCGGGGCGGCTGTACGAGGTGGACTGGATCGTTCAGGAGGAGCCGCCGCGTCTCGCCAACTTCGATGCCAACTGGGAGGACGATGGCTACCTGGGCGCGAAGTTCATGCAGGGCGTGGTCATCGACGCCGACACGCTCGGGGTCGCCAAGACGGTCGAGATCCAGTACGAGGGCGGGGTCGCCGCGACCCTGACCGTGAAGCACACCGGACGCCGGGCGATCGCCTACAGCTTCTCGCCACTCAACGGTATCGGGCCATTCGTCGCCCACAAGCTGCGGTGCATCCCGAGCGATCCGAATCCGTCCTGGTTCTACGGGAAGCGCTGGGTGAGGAATATCCATCCCGAGTGCGCCTGCTACTGGAAAACCCAGCCGACGACGCACGACCTGACCGGCTACCAGCATGTGCGCTGCATCTATGTGGCACTCGAGAGCTTTGGCGACGTCCTGATGACCGTGACGATCGACGGCGTGGCCCAGCCGGACTACTCGATTCCGAACACGGGCGGGATCTACGCGAAGCGATACGTCCCACTGATCGCCAACAAGGGTCTGAGCTACGAGTACACCTTCCGGCCCGACACGGGCGGCGACTGCGAGCCGAACACCAACGGCTGCGCCTTCCGGGTGTTTCAGCGTGACTGCGAAGTGCGGGCGAAGGCGTGGGGTAGTCCGGAGGCGTACCAGATTAAATTGCCCTTTGGGGACCTGCACCGCGATACCGGGGCTAGGATTTGAAAATGCAGGGGAACCTGGAGAACCGCACTCTCGGGACCCTCAAGGTGATCCATTTCCTCAAGTCAAAGGATGGCTACACCTGTCTCGATCTCAACATGGCCGGGCCGGACAAGGACAAGCTGTTCGAGCAGGTATTCTATAAGGCCGCCGAGACTCCGCAGGATCAAGTGCTTGCCGGGGCTCCACCGGATGACTGGCAGAAATTTCTGACCGGAAGAAACGTCGGCAATACGAGTGCCCAATTCCCCTGCAAACGTGGCTGCGTGCTCTGGGTGATCCGAGAGGAACAGGAGTAGGGCATGGCCGTCAACATTACGGCACTTCCTGCCGGTACTCTCGCGCCAGTTATCGGCATTCCGTATTTCCTGCAACTCCGGGCCACCGATTCTGCTGACGCGACTCCTAACTTCTCTTGGACACTGGTCTCCGGTTCTCTGCCGCCCGGTCTCTCGCTCTCATCCGGCGGGGTGATCTCGGGGACGCCGCTTGTCTCAACTGCCGATCAGACCTTCGAGTTCCAGGTCCAGGCCACCAATCTCGACGATGGCGCTTTCGCGTTTGCCACCCTGACGATGACGGTGGGGCCAGGGATCGACGTTATTATCACAGCCCCAACCCTCTCGGACATTGAGGTATTCGTACCCTTCTCGAAGCAGTTCACGGCCGTAGACCTCGATGACCCTACCCCAGTATTTACCTGGAGTGTGGTAGCTGGGAGCCTTCCAGTCACCACAGCTTTTTCTGCTGCGGGGGTGTGGGATGGAGAGCTCGACACTTTGTCGGCCTGGACCTTCACCATCCGAGCTCTCAACATCAACAACGGGCACACCGGGTTCTTCATCCTGCGGGGCAAATCCGATGCCGGCGGGAGCGTCGGCGGCAACATCAACATCACCACGCCGGTCCTTGCGCCGAGAGATGGCGTCGGCTTCGAGATCAACTTTGACGCCACCGATCCGCAAGATGCCTCGCCCAACTTCACTTGGTCGATCACGGCGGGCACGCTTCCGCCCGGAACGACATTCGATGCTGCCGGTCTTTGGTCGGGTACCGTAGTCGGCCACGTTGGGGAGACTTTTACTTTTACGGTCCATGTCATAAATTCAGACAATGGCAACGTCGGAAGCCGGACTTACTCGGTCACGATTTCACCGCTCCTATCCTGGTGGGAAGTCTACAATACCCTCTGGAATTTCGTGTATGTGGTCGGCACGACCATTTACAGGATCACGGCGGCACAGGTTGGGCAGAGTGGCATCGACGATCAACAGAACGGCCTGTTCTATTTCTTCAAGAGCACGGACGGCGGATTCACCTACAGCCTGATTTCTTCCACTGGTGACCCGGCACACGGCACTTACGTCACCCCGTTTGATTTCTCGCAGTCTTCAATCTCGCCGGTACAGGTCGGCGACATCATATACCTGATCGGCTGGAAGCCCGGCCGCAATCTAATTATCCAGCCGTTCAACCTGGCCACTGAAACGTGGCTGCCGCTGTCGAGCCTCGGCCCATCCTGGACCTCCACCGGCATTCCCTTCGGGTTCAGTAACGACATCAACAGCTTCTACGGTCTTCCGCTGCCCGATGGAAGGATCGCCATCGCGTATCCTGGCCCTGCCGATGCTGGCCCACTGCAAACTCCCTACTTGACGATTTATGATCCCGGTGCCGACACCTGGACCGCAGGGACCCGTATCTTCTCCTTGGGATACACGACTCAGCACATGATCGTGAGGCAGGGAATCCAGGACTCCGACCGCGCGCATTTCTTCTTCGCGTCGAGCGATGATCCCTACGTCAATGGTGCGGCGGTTGGCGCCGCCTCGATGCTGCACTACGCCTATGTGCTCACGGCGGGAACGATCGGCGGGCAAAGCTCTGTCGGCAGCCTGTCGAGAAGCAGGCTCGCTGAGGACATTTCCTTTCCGGCGATCTACTCTCCTTCGGGGGTTCCCACTATCGCGGTTGCATGTATGACCCGCACCGGGACATCGGGGCAGACGATTACCGGGATGAACCTGTTCTCCTCACCCGTGCAGGCGAGTCCTTCCTGGACTACGGTTGCGGTTCCAAACATCGTCACGGGTGACAACATTTTGCCGTATTCGAGCGACTTCTCCCTGACCCCCACAACAACCTTGGTGGCGAGAGGCTCGCTGCTGGATCTGTATTGGTCTGCTTCGAGCATCGTGTTCTCGCAGCCGGCCTGGACGTCGACGGTCAAGGTGCAAACCTTCGACGGCTCCTCCTGGTCTGGGTTGACGACGGTCGTAAGTCATGTTGGATCTTTGGTGTACGGCAGCATTTATACCGCAGTCCTGTCTGGCACGCCGACGATCTTCTATGTGATCGAGGACGCTGATTTGTTCTTGGGTGGCAGCGGCTTCCAGACCAAGTTCTTCGGCCTGCTGCCATTTGGAATTCCTATCCCACCGGAACCGGCCATGGAGATTTGCGAAATCTGTACCCCTTTCGCTGCCCAGCCGCAGAGCGGTGAAATGACGGAGAATTGTTAGATGGCCACCCTCCCCGTCATCCCAACCTCTGACGCAAACGACCGCAAGGAGTGGTACCCGGTCGGGTTGCAAAATCTGCAACTGAAGCGCAACGCGAGTGGCGAGCCGATCTACCCGCAGCAGGCGGTCGAGAGTCACATCCGGGCGTGGCGATCGCTCTACTGGCTGCGCGGACAGGTGCAGGAGATCCTGGCCCGGCTCAACGTGATCCAGAACGGCCCTATTGTGGGACCGGACGCAAGACCGGCCAGCCCGCAGGGTGATTCGATTCCACCCGGCGCGGTCACAACGATCTTCCAGGGCATGGTGGTGGTGCTCAGCCCCTTCCCGTTCCTGGACAATCCGATCAGCGGGCAGTACTTGACCGACCTCTACAATTTCCTGCAATCCGTTCCGGGAGCCTGGGAGTACGGCTGCATCCAGGGTGGAAGCGGATATTACATCTGGCCTTACGTTGACGGCGCCCCGCCGCTGGCGCAGTGGGCCCCATACCTAGTGGTTGGAGATCGCGTGATTCATAAGCCCGACGTTTGCTGAAATGTCTACCACTTTCCCGGATCCGAGCGTGCTGTGGTTCCAGGGCATGTGGGTCACTCCGAGCGGGGTAATTGACGGGGTGAACAAGGTTTTCACCCTGCCGAATATCCCCAACCCGCCTGAGAGCCTGATACTCTACCTGCGCGACCCGGCCTGGGCCTTGCCTGGAACGGGAGGCCTTGTGCAATTCGGCGGGGTGGAATATGACTTGGTGGACGACACGATTACTTACATCACGGCACCGGGAGCTGGGAGCACGCACCGGGCATTTGCAAGGTTTGGTGGGCTGGTGGAGTGAATTGAGAGTAGAATCATTGCGGAGGTGAGCGATGGGCTTCTGGCAGAAGTTGCTTGGCGGCGCGATGGCAGTAGGTGGGGCCGTTGCCGCTCCCTTCACGGGTGGCAAGACAATCCCGCTCGTCGGTGCCGGACTCGGTCTCGCCTTCGGTGGCGCTGGCGCCGGGCCGGGCACGAAGGGCTGGGTACCCCCTCCGCTGACTCCCGAAGAGATGGAAGCCATGAAGCGGCTCTATGGGATTTCAGACACCCTGGCCGGGACCCAGAAGGACTTGATGGACCGTTCGGGAAAATTCACGGACCTCTCGCTTGATTCTCTGAGTGCGTCCAAGAAGTACTGGGAACCGATCATCGCGGGCGACTACAACGCGACCGGCGAGTTCCTGGCGCCGGAAACCAACGCCATCGGCCGGCAGTTTGATTTGGCCCAGAAGAACATGCAATTCATCCCCTCGGGCGGCGGGAAGGGTGCGGCGCAGGGGCGGGCACAGTACGAGAAAGCCTACGCCATCTCCGACCTGATAGGCATGGCGCGACCGGCGGCGGCGACGGCTCTCTCGACCCTGGGCGGGACGGCGGGCGGAATCGGCACGAGCCTGGCCGGCACGGGCGTCTCGGCCGGAAGCGCCGCTACCCAGGCGGCGGAAGGGCCCCTCAACTTCCTGGCATCTCGCCGCGGGCAGGATATCTATGGCGGGGTGGCCACCAGGGGGCAGGATATCGCGCTCGGAGAAAAGACTGGGGCAGGCATCGGGGCGGCGGTCATGGACATCCTGAAAAAGATCCCTGACATGGAAGGTGGCGATAAGACTGGCCTGCCGCAAGGAACTACGGACCCGACCGGGGGAATCATCTGGATGAAGGACGGCGGGGTCGTGACCGAACCGACCCTCGCCATGGTTGGAGAGAACGGCCCGGAGGCGGTGATTCCCCTGACTAAGGGGAAGGATGGAGCCAAGGATCCCCAGTACGAGATGGGCCGCAAGGTCGGGGCGATGATCCACATGCTGTCGTCCCAAGGCAAAGGCCGCCGCCGGGCAGCGGCGTAGGAGGCTCGAATGGGTGGCTACGGTGGCGGGTTCGTCGCAGGCCTTCTTGGAGAGTACGGGGACCGCCTGCACAAAGATGAGGAACGGCAATTCCAGGAGCGGCTCGCCAACAAGCGGTTTGCCCTGGAGACATTGAGTAATCTAGCCCAAAGCCCGAACATGCGCCCGGAAGGCTTCGAGGTTGCCCTCAAGGCCCTTGGCGATGCGGCCGGCGTGAGCACGACCGGAAGGGGAGCCAAGAATGTTGACCTGCAAAGCCTGATCGCGCCGCTGCTGGAAAGTGAGCCGCCGATGCCGGGCGGGACGCTCCAGATCCCAGGTATGCCCCGGGTCACTTCGAGCGTTCCATCGCCAGAGGGCGGCGAGGACATCCAACTTGACCAACCGATCCGTGGCCAGGCTGGTCCGGCACAACAGATGGAGTATGCTCCGACGCCGGCCCGGCCCAAGTACTTCTACCAGCCGGGGGAGCGGGAAGGGATCGTCGACCGGGCTCGATCACAGGGTGAAGAGGAGCTACTTCAGAGCCGGACACAGATCGCAGAGCGCCAGAAGCGGCAGCAGATGGCCCAGGTCATGGCGAGTATTCCACCCGGACCGGCCCGGGATGCAGCCCTCTACCGGCTGATGACGGGCGCCAACGTTCCGGAGTCCCTCTACCGGCAGGAGACGCCCAGCGTTCGCATGGTCTCGCCGGACGGCAAGGGTTACCAGATCGTAACGCCGACTCAGGCGCAAGCCCTCGCGCAAGCCGGGTGGCGGCAATCCCAGGATGTTCGGCCACCCACGGCGGCCGACAAGACGCTGGATATGGAAGTGGCCGGCTACCAGGCTGAGAATTCTGGTGTCGATGAGCCTACGGCCCGGGGAGCGGTTCTCCAGCGGCGGGAGCAACGGGCGTCGATGGCCGCCCTAGTCCAGGCCGCCACCCTTCGGAACCTGAACTCCCTCATAGCCGAGCGCGGCAAGGTCAAAGAGGGCGATACGGCGGCGGCCCGGGCGACACAGGCCCGGTACTTCATGGGCCTGAAGAAGGCCGCCGAGACGGAAGCTCAGAAGTTGTTGGCCCCCTACACCGAGCAGAACGACTCCTTCAAGAAACTCAACAAGCGTGAACCGACCCAGCAGGATGCCGAGGAGTTCCAGGACACGATCCTCTCGGAGTGGACCGGCGGGATGCTTCCGCAACAGGTCGACCAGATCATCCAGCGGGGCATAACCTCAGGGCCACTCGGTGTAGAGCCGATGCCAAGCCCGGACATGCGCCGTGGCGGTGGTGGTGGGGCCAACTGGCGTCCGCGACAGTGACATGCCGGACGATTTCACGCTGGAAGATCAGAAGTTAATCGACGCCCTCAACCAGACCCCTCTTCGCTCTTACCAGAAGCAGCGCTTATTCGATTCGCGATCGGATGAAGCCAAGATGCTAGGAGAGATCAAGAAGTACGCCGAGGCTGGCGTCTTTCCCTTCGATACCGCCGACAAGATTTGGGAAGCCCGCTACAAGACCTACCCCGGCACGCCGTCCCCCGGCCAGAAGAACGTCCCAGGCGTCGGCTTCGAGCTTCCACCCATGCCAGTGCCGGAGGCCTTGCAAAATCTGCAAGCCGGGAAGAGGGGCATCGGCTCCAAGGTGGTGGCGACCCTGCCCGGCCTCGCCACTGCGGCGCGGCTGGCACCATCGGCGATAGGTGGGGAGAAGGGCGTCAAGCGCCTGAAGGAAGCGGCCATGGAGCCGCTGGTGGACCTGACGGAATTAGTGCCGGAACCGACCGGCCCGGCCACTGCCTACATTCACGAGGCGGCAGCGGGGCTATCTGGATTCACGAGTCCTTTGAATGTGGCACTTATGGCCGGAACCGGTTTCCTGGGGAACATCGCAAAGGGGGCAGCCGGTAAGGCTATCCAGGTTGGCCTGAGTACCTACTTCGGATCAGAGGCAGGTCAATCCCTGCTGGCATCCTGGCCGGAACTGAAGGACGCCTACAATAAGTCGGACTGGACGAAGATCGGCGGCCTGCTTGGACAGGATACCATCAGCGCGATAGTCCTCGGCGGAACTGCCGCACACGCGAGAGGGCTTGGCCGTGAAAGGATGCCGGCATATAAGCCGGCGCCGGACCCGCTGGCGAATGATCCGAGCGGCATCAAGGTCACGAGCGGGCAACTCATCGAGGGACCCGAGAAGTCCCAGGCGCAGCTAACCGGGCCAGGCATGGTTTCACGTGGAACGTCTGTGGAACCGGTGCGTGGATGGCAGCGCATTCCACCAATCCCAGAGCCGGAGTTCGTCGAGCCACGCTTACTCGAAGCGCCACCTGAGCCTGCGCCGCTGCCGCCCGAGATCCTGAAGCAACTTCCTGGGCCGGCCGCCTTGACCGAGGAGCCAGGATTCGAGTCGTTTGGTGGCGTGGCACGGCGGACACGGACGTTCACTGGGCCGCCGCCATCCATCGACCGGAGCCTTGTGCCGGAACTGCCGCCAGTCGAGGGGGCAGTTCCCGAGCCGAAGCCTAAGCCGATCCGCGAGCGCCCGCCATCCTCTGCCGAACTTGGCGCCCTTACCAGGGATGAGCTACAGCAACGGCTCCTGAGTGCCAGGGCCTACAATCGTCCGGCGGAGGCTCTGGCTGTCCGGTCTGAGCTTGCGACCCGCACAAAGGGAGGGAAGCGGGGGAAGCCTGGCCGGCCACCCAAGGCCGTAGTGCCGGAGATCCCCAAGCCGGAATTAGCCCTCCAGTTCACGCCGCGGGCGAGTGAGCAGACCATCGAAGTCACCCCGGAGATGCGGGAGTCGATCATTAAGCCCTCAGCCAGCCTTGGCCGGGACATAACCGTGCAGGTGCCTGGTGAGACCACGCGCTACCAGGGGCAGTTTGCCGTGCGGGAGGCTGGCGACGTTGAGCCGAGCCACAACCCGATCACCTTCCAGCCGAACGAGCGGTACCTGCATCGCAACGCCAGGAACTACGACGACCCCAGGAATCAGGCCGGAGTCATCGACAAGTTCCTGAACCCGAATTTCGACTACCTGTATGCCGATGTGCCCACCGCTGAGATGGGCGGGCCGATCTGGGAAGAGGGGACCGGCAATGTCCTGGGCGGCAACGACCGTTCCATGGTCCTGAAGCGCCTCTACGAACAACGGCCCGAGGTCGCGGCGGCCTACAAGCAGGGCTTGATTGACCGGGCGGCGCAGTACGGCCTCGACCCCAACCAGGTGGCCGCCATGCGCGAACCGATCCTGGGGCGAGAACTCACCGGCGACTTCGACCGGCAGCGAGCCATTGCGGACTTCAACAAGGACTCAAAGAAAGCCTACACCGGAGCCGAGAGCGCGATCGCCGAGTCGCGGTACATCGCCGACAAGACGCTGGGCGCCTTGCAGACGGCGTTCCTCGATGCCGGGCCCGAGCAGTCCCTCGCAGAAGTCCTGTCAAGCGGTCGGGGTATGGGCATTCTGCAAGGGCTGACTGAGGACGGGGCGCTCACCCCGCAGCAGGTGGCCGGGCTGATATCTGACAAGCAACTCTTGAGCGAAGCCGGGAAGAAGAAGATCAGCGATCTGCTCATGGGCGGACTGTTCCGGAACCCAGACCAGATGGAGCGGACGCCGTGGGTCATCAAGGCCAAGCTCGAGCGGGTACTCGCGCCGGCCATCCAGAGTTCCGTACGGCCGGAGTGGAACACGCTGCCGGTGATCCAGGAAGCACTCGACATCCTGGAAGAAGCCAAGGTCCGAGGCACTACCAACCTGGGGGACCTGGCGAAGCAGCAGGGATTGGTGCCGGGTGGGACCTACTCGAACGAAGCCCTCCGGATGGCCGAGTTCCTGCGGATGGCCACGAAGGGCGAAGCCGGCGCGGCGATGTCACGGTACGCCCACGAAGAGGTCCTCTCCCGGCCGGGCCTGACGGCTGCCCTATTCGAGCCACGGAGCCAGAACCAGGCGTTCGCTGAGGAATTCGTCTCGCGGCGGCAAGCGAAAGGGGTGGCCGGCGAAGAGGGTAAGTCGCTGCCCGAGCCGAAGTCTGCGCCCGGCGATGCTGATGAGATCCCGCCATTCACCATGCACGGTGGCCTGTCCGGTATCGGCGAAATGGCGGAGACGTTCTGGAAGAAGACTGAAGAGGACCTGAAGCGTTTCACCACGGCGATCGACAAATTTTCATTCGTTCGGCGCCCCAAGCCAGAAGATGCGGATCTGACGAAGAAGGGCATCCTCTACAACGCCGATCCGGTCGGGAAGGATCTAAGCCTGCTGTTTATGGGGTTCCACTCCCCGAGCCAAGCCTGGGGCCGTGTCTCGCCCATCCTGGGAGACATTGCAAATCTTGCAAGGGACGCGCAACAGAGGAAAGACCGCAACATGGGGCGGTCATACTACCAGTCGGAAGTGGCCTTCAAGCGGACGCCGAAGCATCTGCGCGACAAGTTGATTGATCTGCTCGACAATCCAGACGTCACGCCGGATAACGTCGCGGCACATCCCAACCTAACCGGCATGGCCACCAAAGTTCAGGAGCGAGTGGTCAAGAGCTATAGGGAACTCCGCAATCTGACCGAAGACATCCGAACCCGGATGGTCGATGCCCGACAGCGAGCGCTGCTGGGGCAGCTTCCCCCGATGCGGCGCGAGAGGCTGAAACAGCTTCTCCAGGATCCGGCCATCAACTTGGACAACGTGCGGCAGAGCGAGTCGGTCACGAGCCTAGGGAAAGAGACGGGCGAAGGTCTCGCCAAAGCGTATGAAGACCACAAGGCCCTCGAGAACTTTGGGATGAAGTCCGGCTTCTGGCCACACGTCTTTCGCGGCGACTGGGGCGTGCTGGTCGACGGCCAAGCGGCGGCCGGCATTCCGGCACCACCGGCCAAAGAGGGTGTATTCGGTAGCATCCGTAACGCCTTCGGAGACAACTGGGATTCTGGATGGCTCTCATCCGATTTCGATACCGCAGTAAAGAAAGCCGAGAGGCTGGTCGAAACCAACCCGGACCTCAAGGGCAAGGTCTCGATCAAGATGGTCAAGCCGCGTTTCGCGCAGGATGACCGGGTGACCCTTACTCGCGGCGCGATCCGGAAACTCTCGCGCAGTCTGGAGAAAGAGACTGGTTTTGACTACGACACGGCGCGGGAGGTTGCCTATGGGGTAGCGAAGCCTCGGCCGCAGGCGCGATTCTTCGGTCACGCCAAGCGCCGGGAGGCCAACCTGCCGGGATGGCTCAAGACTGAGGATGCCCTCTACCAGTACGTCCGTGGTGCTGAGCGTTACATTGAGATGGCGCCTCTCCGGGTCGCCATGGAGAATGCCCGCGAAGAAGTGGCGAAGCAGGTGAAATCTGGGGACTTGGGTGACCGGACCCTGATGCGGCTCGACTCCTGGATCAACCGTGTCGAAGGCCGACAAGGGTGGGTACATCGCGGGCTAAACGACTGGTTCGACAAGCACGGCTACCCCATGGGGTACGATCAACTCTCGCGGACAGCGACCGGCATGGAGGCCATTTTGAAGTTGGGCTTCTCCCCAGTCACGGCCATCGTCAACCTGACACAGTATCCGCTCAACTCCCTACCCGTGCTTGGCCCCAAGTACGCCGCGATTGGGATGCGGGATTTGGCGATGGGTCGGAATCGGCATGTGCTCGACCAACTCGGGATCGCCCAGGCATCGACGAAGGCCGAAGCTCTGCCGGGCGGGAAGATCGACTGGCGGAATCTGGACACCGAGCACGTCATGGACGCCATCCGAATCTACTTTCCGGAGACCCCAAAGGAATGGCTTCAGGCGCCCTATAAAGCCTTCCGCGACATCGCCATGTACCCGTTTTTCGCCACGGAATATGGCACGCGAGCCGCGACCGCGCTTGGGGCTTATGCCGCCGCAAAGGGTAAGCTCGGAGTATCGGATGCACAAGCCCTAAAATTCGCAAGTGAAGTCGGCGCTCGCGCCATGTTCCGATACGGCCCAGAAGACACGCCCTGGATTCTAGCGAGTCCAGTCATCGGCCCGGCCGCTCAGTTCAAGCGGTTCATGCTGAAGCAGATGGAGTTCACCTTCAATCTGGCCCGCAAGGATACGCCGGCACGGCTGAATACCAGGGCTTCCGAGGTCGGCCTGTTCATACTGGCGGCCGCCGGGCTGCTCGGTGTGGGTGGCATCCCTGGTGGCACGACCATGGACAACATGGTGGAGGCTCTAACCAAACGCTCAAGTGAGTCTTTCAACTGGCCGGAGAAGCCGCAGCGACCGATCGAGCAGTTCCAGTTAGAACATCCCTATGCCTCCCGCGGCGCGCTTGGCTATCTGTTTGATGGCGATCTGAGCGCGAGCGTTGGCTTCACGGATTGGATGTCATCGCGCAGCTTCGCCGCCGACCAACTCAAAGGCCCGTTGCTGAGTGACATGACGAAGCTCTGGGATGCCTGGAATGCTAATCCTGGCCGGGAGCGCCGGCAAGCGCTACGGGCTTTCTGGCGTGGCGCGAGTCCGGAAATCCGCCGACTGGCTGATGCGTATGGCCAGAGTGCCGACAGCGGCGAAGTGCTGGACTTCAGGGATAATCCCAGGCTGCAAGATACCACTCCAAAGGAGCGCTTCCTGCTGGCGATGGGTGTCGAGCCGATCCGGTTTTCTCAGGAGAGAATGCAGTACACGGCCGCGCTACGCGGCGAGACCCAGCGCCGCTCGGAGCGGGCCGGCTTTGTTGAGCAGATCGCCGAGGCGCAGGATAGGGATGATTACGAAGGCGCCCACAAGATCCAGATGCAGGCGTACGAGAAGGGGCACCGGAACATCGGCGATGCCGTCAGAGAGTACCGCAGGAACAAAGCCCGGCCGCGCCTGGAGCAACTTCGGAGCCGGGTGCCACGGGGATTCAGGGATCAGATTCCCCCACTGCCTACGATCGAGGAGTGGGAGAGCCGGCAGCAGTAGGGCCGAGGGCCTGCGCCACGGCCAGAGCCGGGTAGTGTCCTAATAGAGCCAGCTACGCAAGACGAACCCGATAAGGAATCCGATGATAATGCCGATGAGCATGTCCATTAGCCGCCCTCCCTTTCATGCAGTTCTTCAGCCCGCATCGCCCTGGCGTGATTCTCGGCTGGCTCCAGTTCAGCGATGGCACGGGCGAGTCCGGCGACTCGCTCTTTGATGTATGCGACTAGGGATTCTGCTGAACACCTGCACGATTCGCACCGATGGCACTTGGCCACTTCCGCCGCCATTGCCATTGGCATCGTGAAGGCTTTAATCTCACCCTTCAGCAGCGCGAGATGGAGCCGCTCGTCAATTAGCGCCACTGAGATCCTGTCCAGTTTGGCGGGCGCGCCCATGTCGTCCCTTGCTGGATCTGGGTCCTCCATATGACGGTCACGGGCTTCTCGCCTAATGTCCTTGATCCACTGATTTAGCTTCCTAGCTTCTTGCTCAGCCCACTGCTGCTCAGCTTCGGTGAGGATGTCAGCCACGGCGCACCTCGTCGGCCTCGCGGAGATCGCAACACGTAATGCAAACACAGCCTTCCTCGTGTTTTGGCCGCTCCCCTTTGTAAACGTGCACGTCGCCTGCCAGCCTCCCGATCAATTCCCCGCGCCGGTCGATCTTCTCGCCACGCTGATTATAGGATGCCGTGATCTGATGAATCAGCGCCACGCCGTCCTCGGTCTGATAAGCGAGCTCCACCAGCTTCTTCCAGCACTCGGCAGATGGCGTAGCGGTAAGCCGGTCAATCTCGTTGAGACAATCCCTTAGCGCTCTTGTCATGTCGCGCCAATAGAACTGGCTGGTTGGGTTGGCTGGATCAAGTAGCTGTTCATACCATTTACGCCGTTCCGGCCAGGGATGGGGAGGAGCCGTCGTCCCATCCATTTCCATGGCATTACTTCCATCGAGCTTCTGAGCTTGCGGCTGCATTGGTTTGTAATCGCTCATGTCTTCACTCCCTCTTGGGCGGCGTGGGCGAGGGCGGTGTCCCGAAACTGCACCACCCAATGCTCGATACGCCGCATATGCTCATCGACGGTGTAGGGGTGTAAGGCCTGAATGTCAACCAGTCCAGGAAACATCTTCAACGCCCCCGCCAACTCCTCGGCGGTGCGGCGGAGGGAGTTTCGCTCCGCTACAACTTTGTTGGTAGAACAAACTGGAGGTTGATGATAAATGCCACGTTCCGCACCTCCAGCCTCGCTGCATCCGTGGCAATAGATTACATTGGTCGGATTCTCTTCAAGCTGTTCTTTCAGCCGCCGCCAGTCGGCTATGAAATCGTTAAGTAGCATAAGAGTGCTTGCCGATACATTACTTTCCCGCACTCGCCACTTCAAAGTGTTAACTTGATCCGCCACTTCCTGCTCGCCCTGACCCGCTAGAGAGTCGTATAGCTTCTGCAACCTCCTCACTTCTTCAATCAGCCGCGCATGGTCGTCAAAGTTCGGATGACTTCCCATTCGCGCCAGTTCTTGTCTACTCAGCGGCGGCTCAGCCATTCGCTACCGCCTTTCTGCTGTTTTTCAAGCTATGTATGTAACGCCTGATGATTCTGACCCACAGGGGCGCGTGCGGATAAAGCGCACGCAAGCAAGCCTCGGCCTTAACTTCCAATTGCCGCGCCGCCGTCGTTCTACTCAACTCGCTACCGCCTTTCTGCCGATAGGCAGATCCCAGTTTGACAGCACAATCCCCCACTCGATCTGCTCGTATCGCAATTCCGACTGGCCGACATTTAGAATCTTCTGAAACTGCACCTGAATGTGCGGGAGCAGTAAGCCCTGCGGATCAAAGTCTGGTGGCAGCGCAAAGCCGACCCCTTGCTCTACGTCCGGATCTTTGAAAAATGAAGTCACGGCACAATTCGTGCAGAGACCATGTAGGCCATTACGGAACGGCCTGGCATTCTGGATCTGACTTACCTCGGCCAGGCACACCCTTGAGCACCGCTGACACTTAACCGTCACCGCCTTTCTCACCACTTCACTCCCATCTCGTCACTCCACCAGCGGCGCTCGATTCCACTGGGCAGATCGCCCTCAATTAGTTTGGCCTCTTGGGTTCTCCGCGGTGGCATGATACCGACAGCGGCGTTGCTGGCGAGTGTCGAGGGAACCATGCGCCCGCACGAAATACAGGTCCTACACGCCACTCCATCCAGCAGGTACACTCGCAACCCGAGCTTGCGCTCGGGGTGACTGCACCCCAGTAAGAACTCCAACAGCCACAGAATTTTCTTGACCATGGAAATTTAACTCCAGTCTCGGCGGGATCAGGTAACGTAGCCGCTCGACGTCACGGATAACCAGGACGATGCCGCCGATCTGCCGGCGCTCGCGGATGAAGTCTCCTTGCTCCGGCCTCAGCCTGCCGCCTATCGGCTTCTTCGCCTCGATCCAGACGGGCCTTGAAAAATTTGCAACCTGGAGTTCGAGCGTCTCCGGGTCTCGCACCGCTCTCCCGGCTGGCAGTTCCACCAAGATGTCTGGCGTGCCGATCGGAGCCAGGCGCATCGGGAACTTGCCCTTCCAGGCCATACCGGAATTGATCCGTAGGAAGGGGATGCCCTCTGCTCGCAGGTAGTCCTGGGTGGCCTGCATGATGTGCTTCTCTTTGAGGTGCTCGGGGCCTCGGGGCTTCATGCTCTCGCACTCCACTCCACGTCACCGTGTCTTCTCCGGTGACAGCCACAGTAGCTCCCAACGGCCCTGCCGTTCTGTATGACGTCCAATCCGCCCCGTGCCCTGGAAACCACATGGTCGAACTCGAACGCCTCGCCTCGGGCGCCACAGAGGGCGCAGCGCGAGCCCTGCTTCCGCATGAGCGCATGGGTCAGCACGTTCAGGTTGGCCTGCCGCAGGCGAAGCAGGACGTCCTTCTGGCTTCTGCCTTCTGCTGCGGCTTGCGGGTGGAGCGTCTTGGGCGGGGTGGCGTTGGCCCTCCAGGAGCCTGGAAGGACACGCCAGACTTCGATCTCAAGGCCGGTGAGACGTTGGAGGTGGCGGGCGGTCACTGGGATGGACTCCTTAATCCTTCGTCGATTGCTGCCATGATCCAGTCGAGTTTGTTGTCCGGCGAGGGTGCCCCGGCAACATCTATCGCCGCTAGCCGGTTACGAAACTGCTCCAGGGCGTCCGCCGTGCATCGCTTCAGAATGTCCACGATGGCCTGGAGGTGGGCGCCCGCCACGGGATCTTCCACCCAGGCTTTGACCTGATACCCGTTGGCGCTCTGCCCGGTGGCCCGGCGGAAGTCTTTGGTCTTGAGGGTCTGAGCCTGCTTCACCTGGTCGCCGTTCACTGGCTGGCCATTGCGCTCCATCTTGGCAATGTGCCGGGCATTTGAGACGCTTGCAAATTTCTCAACCTCTTCGGACGGCAGAGCCGAGAGGGTCTTCGATTCGGCCAGGTAGATTGCGTCGTGTGCCGTGCGGTGGTGCAGGCCGGTGAGACTCTCGAAGCCGCCGTCCCGCTCAAGCCACTCGAGCCAGGTCTGGAACGGCGGCAGCATGAGTTCGTAGAGCCGCTTGTCGCGGATCGTGATGAGCAGGTGGCCGAGCGCGAGACGGTTGGGAAGGTCTTTGCGGACCAAGGCGGCGACTTCACGGAGTTGCTCCTGAGCGGCGAGCGCGGCGTGGCTGTTGGGGATCATGGGCAATCACCAGGCAACGGCACATTTTCGACCGTCACTTTATAGATCGGATGTAGCCCAACCTTCCGCGCCCGGCGATCAAAACATCGTAGGCACAAGACCATATTCTCCCTGCCAATCACTAATTTCCAAGCCGCATCGGTGGTGTGCCAGGCGTAGTTATCGCGACCGCAATCCAGGCAGAATTCGTTCACGAGCATGGCTCTAAGGCGGAGGCGTTTCCATGCGGCGCGGATCTTCATCGTAGCTTCTCCGGCATCTCGCGTATGCGAAGATCGGCGGGCCACTCGGCCATGTCGCCGCCCTTGCTGGATTTCAATTCAACGGCGTGCGGACACTTGCATCCGCCACAGTGCTTTCCATTGCAGGCTTGCTCTGGGGCAGTCCCAAGCTGCTTCACGAAACAACTGACGCCGGCCGCCCGGCATTGTTCGATCGCGCTCCGCGCCCAGGCCAGATCAAACGGCCGCGCGCCGGGGCCCGATTCGCCGCCGACGATGATCCAGTCGAGGCCTATCCCGTTCAGTCCCTTGCAGGTTTCGCACAAAGCGACATCGGCGCAATAGTCATTGAAGCCGTGGCACTGCGGACACAGGCCGCGCAGCCACCGCGAGAAGTCCATCGGTCCCAGCGCTGGCTCATAGCTTACGAATCGCACCGCCGCCGGGGTCTGTAGCAGCAGCGGAATACGGGCGGCGGCAGTCTCATGATTCTCGGCCGAGACGCCCAGCCAGACGTTGGGGAGCGGCCAAGGCTTTCCGTAAAGCCAACGTGTCTGATCAGTAAAGTCTTCCCATACCGGCTCCCACGTGCCCCAGGTTTTTCCTTGGTGACCGGGGTTACGAATTACATCAAGCCTCTTCAGGTAGTGCAGCATCCGCCCCGCTCGCTTCGTCAAGACTTGGAACGTGTGCTGCGGGCACAGGGCCATGGCGGCGAACACCCTGTCGATTGCCTCGTCGGGCAACGCCTCGTGGAACAGGTCACTCATGGAGTTAACGGACCACGTAGTCGGCTTGCGGCGGCGCAGGGGGATGTCGAGCATGGATGGGATCAACTCCACCTTGCCGGTCCAACGATACGGCGTCGTGTGTGACTGCTGTCCATCCGTAACTATGACCCGACCGATCTGGGCGAAATTCTCAAACGGCTTACCGGGGCCGCTGAACCGTGCGGCCATCGCCTCGGCGTAGCAGTTTCGGCAGCCCTCGGAGACGCGAGAACAGCCGCGCGTGGGGTTCCAACTATGCTCGGCCCATTCGATCTTCGTCTTGCTCAAACCAGCACCCCCAAGCAAATCTCCACTACACGCCTACACTGGTCGACGTCAAACCAGCCGATGTGACAAGCCTCCGGGAGCACGCCGAGTTGTTTTGCGAGCCAGTGGTAGGCGGCAGTCCTATTCTGGCCGCGTGTGGGCGGGTCGGCCGATGCCGGTTTCCACATGGGATCGAAAGCGGCATGGGCCCGCATCTTCCACTCACGGAGTTCTTTGTTGGCGAGTCTGCCGAGCGGCCGCTCGGTCCCCTTGTGAACCCCCACCCACGCTTGGCAGGGGCGGCAGAGATAGATCAGCCCGAACGAACGGCCATTGTAGACTTCGGCGCTGTCCACCAGGATAGCCTCTGCGCCACAATAGGGGCACAACACGGGGATTTTCAAACCAGCACCCCCTGCACGCCTTTCTGGTCAGGCTCGACTGTTCTCTTGCCAGCCATCTGCTGCCCCAAGGGGCAGGAGCAATACCCCAGAAAGGGGATCTCGATGGCCTTGGGGCCGCTCGCGGCTTGGACCATCTGCTGCTTCAGTATCCGGCGCCGCCCGGTATTGTCGCACTCCTTGCAGTCTTGCCGGCTCGCGGTATCTGCCAAGCGCTCGGCGGCCGGTTGCAGCAAGCCCATCGCCTCGGCGTAGCGCTTGATGGTCGCCGGCGTCGGGCACTCTTCCATCTCAGCCAGTATCCGGTCCACGGCCTGCTTCGCCCGCGACTCGTCAGGGAAGTGCTTTTTGAGGGTCTTCGCCAACTCGCGCCAGCCAGCAGCCTTGAAGGGGTGCTCGCGCAGGATCTCGAAGCGGGCAGCTTGCCTGGTGGACCAGTGGGCTTCAGGCATCACAGATCCTTCGTATCCACAAACCAGCCGATCAGGAAGCTCAGCCGCTTGCGCTGGGCCCATCCAGGCTTCGCACGAGGGTCCACGATGCGGCCCACGATGACCGGATCTCCCTTGCGGGCGGCGGCCATATCGGTATGGCTACTGTCCGGTGGAAGAATCCCGATCTCATCGAAGACCTTGAGGGCCATCGCCCGTGTGGTCGCATCAATGATGGCCGGGCGGCAGGCAAGCAGGGGGAACTCGACGTCGAGGAAGTTCGCCCGAGAGAACCAGCGTTTGTCGATGACTCTTCCGTCGTCAGTGTGCTCACCAGTTTTTGCGACTGCGGTTTCGTCAGCCATTCTCAGCCTCCTCTTCGGCACGCATTTCTTCGTCTATCTTCGCCCACATCTCGTCGCTACGCTCCTGGGCGTTCTTGTACCGAGGGAACCGCTCGGTTGGGGGGCTTGCAGATTTTGCAACCTCGCGCCGGCGCGGAGCCGGCTCTCCCCCGAAGCCCCGCCCGAAGCCCGCCACGGCGAAGCACTGGTCCCGGACGGCCTTCTCACAATTGTCAGCGGTCACCAGGGCGTCCCAGAGGGACTGGCGCCATGCCTGCCAGGTGCCCTGGTCGATGGCCCGCTGGGCGGCGTCCTGCCTCTCCAAGTGGCCCTTGTCGGAAGCGCTAGGGTGGTAGCGCTTGCCCAGGAGTTCGGCACACTCCGTCAGAACCCTGACCGGACGGCTGGTGGGGCGGAACAGGACTGGGGGAGGAGAAACCGCTTCCGAATCCGCCGGGGGAATTTTTGAATCTGATGGAAAATCACTTGACGGTTCTATATGACGGTTCTCTGGAGGTTCATTAAGGATAGGGCTGTGAATATCGACGTACTTGCCCCCCTTTGGTGTCGTACTTGCCCCCCTTTCACTGTCGTACTTGCCCCCCTTTACCCCTTCCTGAACGGGGGCAGATTGCCCCCCTTTCAAAAGGATGTAGTGGTTAGTCTTACCCTGGCCCCCACCGATATCGGAAGAGATATGGCCTCCCTCCTCCAAGGACCGGAGGCTTCGGCGCACCGTTCTTTCGTCCAAGCGGGTCTTGTGGGCCAAACGGGCAACCGAGGGCCAGCACCCCCAGCTTTCATCATCTGCGTGGTCGGCCAGCATGAACAGCACGAGGCGGTCGCTCCCGGTAACTTCGGAGTGGTCCGAAACCCACGACATGACTTTGAATCCCATCGCTACCCTCCTCACAGGTCGGGGACTGGGCGCCGGTGTGAGGCCCGACGCCCGTGGTTCCCCGCGAAGAAACCGGACCGCTAAATCCGGCGCGTGAGCAGGGTAACAAACCGGAATGGGAAATGCAAGGGTCATATGACCTCGACGCAACGCTCCCCTTTCTCGCCGATGGTCACCCAGAACCGCCGGCACCAAGACGGCATCTGCTCGATCGGCTTCTGGCTGGTAGTCCATGTGAGGATCACCTGGCAGTCCGACTTCGCCAAGGAGGAGAGCAAAGGCTTGACATAGTTCTCGCTCACCGGAGCGTCATGGTCGAACAGGATCAACGGCAGTCCGGTAATCTTCGCCACGGCTACCAGGAACGCCGCCTCGAAGAACATCCCGCCCTGCCCGCGGCTGAGTGCCGACGCGGGCTTGCCATCCACGACGAACTGGTCTCCGGTGTAGTTGACCTGGCCCATGTGAAACGGCCCCAGGAACTCGTTCATGTGCTTCAGGAGCTCGCTCGTGCCGCCGGAGAGGGTCTTCTCGCGCATCCACTCCAGTTCTCGGATCGCGGCCTCGATCACGGGGATCTTGTTCTGCGCGAGGTCGAGCCAGCGCTTCGTCTCCGTCTCCACCTGGAGCTTGTCGCGGTGGTACTGCTTGATCTGGTCCATGCAGCGCTCCCCCTTCTCGACAGCGGCGGTGAGACGCTCCAGGTCGGCTTTGACGTTGTGCAGCACCACGGCCAGCGCCGCGCGGTCGGTGCCCTCGGTGAACTTGGCGGCAGCGTCGTAGCGGGCGATAGCCTGCTGGAGTTCCTGGACATCGGCCCTGGTATCCCGCAGTGACCGCTGCATGGCCTCGGTATCCACATTGAGCCGGATCAGATCCTCCTCGGCAACGGTGCGCTCCCTCAACAGGCGCTCGCGCTCGGCGGCCTGCTGCGTGCGCATCTGATCGATGGGGCAGGTACAGGTCGGGCAGTCGTGCCTCTTGATCTCCTGGGTTGCAATTTTCGCAAACTCCCGCTTGGCCTGGGCGATGCGCTGCTCGATCGCAGAGCGGTCCGCCTGGAAAGTCTGGGAGTCCTTCTCCAGTTCGGTGAGCCGAAGCTGCTGGTCTCGCAGCCGGTCGCGGGCGCCCTCGGGCAGCACCGGCATGGAATCCAGCATGGCGAGTTTCTGGGTCAACTCCCCATGCTCCCGCTGGAGCGTGTCCCGCTCGGCTTTGCGAGTAGCTAGGTTCTTGGCGATCTGCTCCTCGGTCCAGCCCTCGAACGGCCACACCGGCATCTCCAGCTTCTTGGCCTCGTACTCCCGCTTGTCGCGGCGCAGGTCGCGCAGCTTGCCTTCCTTCAGATCCCGATGCACGACGTCCAGGTGCTCGATACTCACGATGCGTAGCACGCCAGCGGCCCGGAGCGCTTCGCTGATAACGAACTCGGCCGGCCGCAGGATGCGAAGCAGCGTCTCCTTTTGGTCGTCGGCGTTGCGCGACAGGATGGGCTTGGGGTCGAGGAGTGCCAGCAAGGTCTCTTCGGCGATGCCGAGCGAGCGCAGGATCAGTTCTTTCCCCTGGTCCACCTTGGCCGAGACATCCTGCCCAGCGACCACTTCCACGGCGTGGGACTTCTCGCCCCGGGTGCGCTTGACGCTCGATAGCTTCAAGCCATCGTTGAACACGAGGTCGATGACGAACTCCTTGGCGTTGTGGCCGTTCATCGACTGGATCATGAGTTGGGAGCCGTTACCGTTCGCAGCGGTGAGCCGGTTCTGGCCCAGCAGGGCGAAGGTGATGGCGTCCAGGATGGAGGTCTTGCCGGTCCCGTTGGGGCCGACGAAGACGTTGAACTTGAGCAGATCAAACTCGGTGAGGGTGTGGCATTTGAAGTTTCTGAGGGTTAAATGTTTTAGCACGTTTCTCCTCTTCAATTTTGCGAATACTTTTCAAGGTTTCAATGGCCTCTTCCGGCGTATCGCAGGTAATCTTTAACTCTTTCCAGAGAATGACAATCATCTCAAGAGGTCCGGGAACGCATGTCACCCCAACAGATCCGGGAACCCATCCTGCGATGGCTCGGCTTTGGCGGCCTCTCTCGCGGCGGCAGCCGGGGCGGTGCCGTAGTCCGGCGGGTCTTGACTGGTAGAGCGTCCCACCGGTGCCATCGGATCCGGCTTCTTCCGCTTCTTGGGAGCCTTGACGTTCGTGATATCACAGATGGCTTCCTCGATATAGCCCTTGGGGTCAGGAGCATCCTGCGCCTGGGCGAGAATGGCGGCGGCCCACCCTTGGGTCCGGCCGGCTTCGTGCGCTGCGGCGCGGAGCTTGGATTCGAGCTCGGCTGGGACCTTGGACTCTTCCACCTGGGGTTGGTCTACGCCCGCCTGCTTCTCGACGGTGGCCAGCGTGCGGGGCTCGGGGGTCTCCAGCTCGATGATCTCCTGGAGCTCGTCCGGCAGGTACAGGCCGCCGAGGATGTCAGCGGCGATGAACCGGGCGGTGAACATGAGGGAGCGCCACTTCAACTGGTTCTTCGAATCCTTCCAGTTGGGCTTCGGTTCCTTCGGGGAGTCCTTTTTGCCGTAGTAGCCACTCTCCCTGGCTCGTTCGA
>Ga0210377_10000698_pt1 | contig 31949 bp, 25 predicted proteins | sample PLM4_65_b1redo_FD_155480 | JGI IMG/M metagenome (GOLD analysis project Ga0210377, IMG submission 155480) | Groundwater sediment microbial communities from an aquifer in East River, Colorado, USA - PLM4_65_b1 redo | ecosystem: Environmental > Terrestrial > Soil > Riparian zone | place: USA: East... | reverse complement strand
ATGCGCTTCTTCGCGACGGTGCAGCCCGCGATCCAGCGCAAGATCGCGACTCTCTGGGGCCACAAGCCGCCGACGGCACCCGAGCGCGTCTGTGCGATCGAGCGGGGAGGCCGCCGCGACGTGGTCGACATCCAGACCTCGACGGGCACGTTCTTCGCCGCTGGCTTGGCGACGCACAACTGTTACGCGCGCCCCACGCACGAGTACCTGGGCTACTCGGCCGGGCTCGACTTCGAGACGCGGATCCTGGTGAAGCACGAGCTGCCGGAGCTTTTGCGCGCGGCTCTCACGGCGAAGAGCTGGAAGCCGCAGACGATCGGCATTTCGGGCGTGACCGATGCGTACCAGCCGATCGAGCGGAAGCTGCGGCTCACGCGGCGCGCACTCGAGGTGCTCGCCGACTTCCGCAATCCCTGCTCGATCATCACCAAGAGCCGGCTGGTCGCGCGCGACGCCGACGTGCTGCAGGAGCTCGCGCGACACGACGCGGTGTCGGTCACGATCTCGCTCACCACGCTCGACCCGGAGCTCGCGCGGCGCATGGAGCCGCGCGCCGCGCAGCCGAACGCGCGGCTCTGGACGATCGAGCAGCTCGCACGCGCGGGCGTGCCGGTGGGCGTGAACCTGGCGCCGATCGTGCCGGGACTGACGGAGCACGAGATCCCGGCGCTGGTCGCCGCGGCGGCCGAGGCCGGCGCGAAGTGGGCGGGCTGGCAGCTCGTGCGCCTGCCCTACGCCGTGAAGGACCTGTTCGCAGACTGGCTCGCACAGCACTACCCCGACCGCCGCGAGAAGGTGCTGCACCGGATCATGGACGTGCGCGACGGGAAGCTCTCCGAGTCGCGCTTCGGTGTGCGCCACCGCGGCACCGGCATCTGGGCCGAGCAGATCGCGGAGCTCGTCGCGCTCGCGCGCAAGCGCAGCGGAATCCCGGGGTCGGGGCCGAAGCTCAGCGTCGCCGCCTTCCGCAGGCCGGGCTCGAACCAGCTCGACCTCTTCTGAGGACGATCCGCTCAGACCCCCGCGCCCGTGCGCAGCGTGATTCCCCCGTCGACCTTGATCTCCTGCCCGGTGATGTTGATCGCGTCGTCGCTGGCGAGGAAGCAGACGAGCTTGCCGATGTCCTCGGGCGTCTGCTCGCGGCCGAGCGGTGCCGCGGCCTTCACCATCGCGAGGAAGATCTCGCGCGGCTCCATGTCGCGAAACTCCGGCCGGGTCAGCTTCATCATCGCCGCCAGCCCCTCCCAGGCGCGCGTCCACAGGAAGCCGGGGCAGATCGCGTTCACGCGGATGTTCGACGGCCCGAGCTCGAGCGCGAGCGACTTCGTCAGGTGCACGACGCCCGCCTTGGCCGCACCGTAGGCGGCGAGCTGCGGAGACGGGACGAGCGCGGCGATCGAGGCGATGTTCACGATCGCGCCGCCGCCGCGCGCGCGCAGGCGCGGGATGGCGGCCTTGCAGCCCGCGAACGTCGTGCGCAAGTTGTTCGCGAGCTGCGCGTCCCAGGACGCCTGCGGCAGGTTCTCGAGGCCCGGCCCCGTCGGAATCTCCTCGGGCCGGATCACGCCGGTGCCCGCGCCCGCGTTGTTGACGAAAATGTCGAGCCCGCCGAGCTCGGCATGGACGCGCGCCGTCGCCGCCGCGATTGCGGCTTCGTCCGACGCGTCCGCCGCGAGACCGAGCGCGGGCGCGCCGAGAGCCGCAGCGGTCTTCTCCGCCTCGACGCCGTCGATGTCGATGATGCCGACCCTCGCGCCGTCGGCCGCCAGGCAGCGCGCGATCCCCGCGCCGATCCCGCGCGCGCCCCCGGTCACGATCGCCACTCTTCCGGAAAGCCTCATCGTGTGTCTCCTTTCAGTGTCGCGGCGCCGCGCCGCGCGCGAGCGCGACGCCGGCGACCAGCGCCCAGGTTCCCTCGAGCACGACGAACGGTGTGAAGCCGATCAGCCAGGACGCCCAGCACGAGAGCCCCGCGCCCACCAGGTTCAGCGCCGGGTACGCGCGCGTCGTCGTTTCGAGCCAACCGAACTGGTTCAGGAAGAACGCGGCGAGCAAGAGCGCCACGCCCGTCGAACCGACCGCGTCGGACAAGGTCACGCCGCTCTCTCCGCCGCCGCCTCCGCCCGTGCCTCGCTCTGATCGCGCCGCTGAAGCGACGTCGCGACGCCCGGCCGCAGGATCGAGTAGAGCGCCGGCACCAGCGTGATCGCCGCGAACATGTTGATCGCCATCAGCACGATCAGCAGCTGCGCCATCTCCGCCTGGAAGCGCAGGTTCGAGAACACCCAGAAGCCGATGCCGCCCACCACCGTCGTGCCGGTGAACGTCACCGCCATGCCGGTCGTGCGCACCGCCGTGCGGATCGCTTCGTCGAGGTCGCCGCGCAGCGCCATCTCCTGGCGGATGCGGTCCACGATGTAGATCGCGTAGTCGACGCCGATGCCGACGCCGACCGCCTGCACCGGCAGCGTGTTGATGTTCAGGCCGACGCCGCGCACCGCCATGAACGCGAGCGAGAGCAGCGTCGCCGTCGCGAGCTGCAAGAAGATGATTCCGCCGGAGAGCGCCGAGCGGTACGTGACCGAGTGCAGCACGAAGATCACGAACAGGATCAGCGAGATGTTCGCGAGATGGCCGCGCTCGACCTCGTCGTTGATGGCCGCGAGCATGCCGAGCGGCCCGCCCGCCATCACGAACTGCACGCCGCGCGTCCACGACTGCGTGGGCTGGTAGATCGGCGCCGAGCCGAGCGCCTTCTGATCCTCGACGAGTAGATCCTTCGTGTTCACCGCGACCGCGCGGATGCGCAGCTCGTCGTTCTCGAACCACTGGTCGACGTCGGACTCCTGCCAGTCGGAGAGCGAGCCAGGCCAGCTGAAAACGTGACCCGGCCGGCGCGACTTGGACTCGGCCTGGTACTTCTCGAGCGCCGCCTTGCGGAATTCGGCGAGCCAGGGCGGCGCGCCGTCGCGCGCCACGGTCTTCACCTCGAAGGGGACGTACGCGTCGCCTTCGCGCCGCAGCACGCGCAGGCCGTGCGCGCGCGCCGGCAGGAGCGGGCCGATCATGTAGTAGACGAAGTCCTTCACGCGCTCGGGAGTCCACCAGGCCGCGGCGGGCCCCGCGCGGTTCTCCTCGAGGCGGATCGAGATCGCGCCCATCGGGTTCTTCGCGATGAACGCCTCGGAGACCTCCACCGCGCGCCGGATCGTCTCGCCCTTGTGGTCGGGATAGATCGCCGTCAGCGTCGACGCCCGCCCGTCGTTCGTCACGATCGAGTTCAGCGCGCCGGGCGGGCTGTTGAAGCGCAAGAAGATCAGCAGCGCGCGCGCCGACTCGGGAATCATCTCCTGCTTCGGCTCGCCGTAGCGGAACGCGCGGTTCGCCGCACGCACGAGCGGCACGGGCGAGATCACGGCCACGGCGCCGGTCTTCGCGCGCAGCTCGCGCTCCAGGTCCTGCATCTTGTGCAGGACTTCCGCCTCGCCGGCGGATTCGTTGCGATCGCCCTCGGCGTAGATCACCAGCGCGTCGGCGCCGCCGAACTTCGCGCCGATCATCCCGGTCGCGACGTTGAACGGGTGGTTCGGCCAGAAGAGCGGGATGCCCGGGCGCGCCTCGCCGATCGTCGACCAGGCGAGCGTCGCCGCGCCCGACGCCAGGAAGATCGCGGCGAAGCTGCCCGCGACCACCCAGCGACCGCGCGGATCGGTCACGAAATCGGCGATCGCGCCGACGAAGCGCGTCATCAGCGCCGGCGTGTAGTGGTGGTAGTCCTTCGGCGCCGGCAGGAAGCAGATCAGCACCGGGTGCAGGATCTCGACCGTGACGACGATCGCCGCGACCCAGAACGCGCCGAAGATGCCGAGGTCGCGCATCTGCGGGATCGTCGTCACCAGGATCACGAGCAGGCCCGCAACATCGGTGAGGATGCCCAGCGTTCCCGGCACGATCAGCTCGCCCATCGCGACGGCCGCCGCCTCGAGCTTGGCGCGCTGCGGGTCCTTGTACACCGGATAGAGTCGCTCGTAGTCCTCGAAGAAGCGCTCGGCCATCTGCACGGTGTGCGAGACGGCGCGCGCGGTGATCAGCATCGGAATCACGATCACCAGCGGATCGAAGGCGATTCCCGCCCAGCCCGTGAAGCCGGTGCCCCAGATCACCGTGACCCCCGCGGCGACCATCGGGATCAGCACGCCGTGCCAGCGGCGGAAATACGCCCAGAGCAGGAGGAAGATCGCGAGCACCGCGCCGACGACGGAGAGCCCCATCTCCCACGCGTGCGAGATCAGGTAGCCGACGGCGAGCGGCGCGCCCGTGATGTAGAGCTTGTGCCCCGCGTCCTCCTCGCGCTCGCGCAACGCCTGCAGGTGCTCGAAGACCGCGCGGTACACCTCCAGGCTGTTGAGCCGGTCGGTGACGAAGCCCGCCGTGATCAGTGCGGCCTTCTCGTCCTTCGAGACGAGCAGCTGGCGCATCTGGTCGGGCATCAGCTCGAGCGCGCGGCGCCGGACCTCGTCCGCGCCCTTCTGCGTGTCCGGCGGATCCTCCATCAGGAGCTCCGCCGTGATCGTCCCGTCCTTCTCCATCTGCACGACGCGCGCCGACAGATGCGTGATCGAGCGCACCTGGTCGTGGTTCACCGGATAGGGCGGGAAGCGCCGATCGAGCTCCGCGCGGATCTCTTCGCGCGTGCGGCCGCCGGCCTGCTCGAGCTCGCTGCGCGCGTACTTGCGCTCGTCGGAGCGCGCGTCGTAATCCCAACCGTCGAGCGACTTCGTGACTGCGTCGATCTTCGCCAGCGTCTCGGGCGTCCAGATCGTGCCCTCTTCCACGACCAGCGCGATCGCCACGAGCGTGGAGTTGCCGAACTCGCCCGCGAACTTGTTCTGGGCGTGGATGAACGGATGGTCGGGGAGCTGGGCGCGCGCATCGCTGCCGATGCGCACGACCGGACCGGGCCAGGGGTGTCCGAGCGCCGTGGAGATGCCGTTCGCAGTCGGGTACAGGAAGAAGAGCGTCGAAAGCACGAGCAGAGCCGCGATCGGCACGCGCTGGCGAACGACGAAATTCCCGAAACGATGGGTCGCGCGTTCCTTCACCGTGCACTCCAAGCCATACGCCCGTCGACCGTCCGATGCAGGAAATGCTCGGCCGCGTGGAATCCGTGGTTCGTCCAGAAGGGCGCGCCCGACGGGTTCGCCGACAGGTAGTGTAACCCGCAGCGCCGCACGTCTTCACGGCGCATCCAGGCGAGCGAATGCTGCAGGAGCGCGGTGCCCACGCCGCCGCCGCGCTCGCGCGCGCTCACCACGCCCTGGAACAGGTAGACCGTCGATTCGTCGCGCAGCGGCCAGGACACGAACGAGACGGGCGCGAAGAGCTGCATGCCGAGCGCGCTTCCGTCGCGATAGGCGATGAAGGCGGGGCAGCGCGGCTGGCCGATCAGCCAGCGCGCGAGACCCTCTTGCGCCTCGTGCAAGATGCGCAGGTCCGGCAGGAACATCGGCGCGCTCGCGTGGAAAGCCCGCTGCTCGGCGAGCAGCGCGAATACGTCGGGCAGCTCCTTCTCGGTCGCCTGCCGGATCTCGAGATCGTCGCGCGTCGCCTGCGCGAGCGGCTCGACGCCGCGCAAGGCGCACGTGAAGCTGCGGCCAAAGCCCAGCGCGACCCAGGCTTCGTGCGCGTCGCGCTCGGCTGCGAGCAGCCCGATGCCGTGGTCGAGGAAGCCGTCGGCGACGGAGCCGCTGGCCTGGTACGCGTACAACGCGCCGTAGACGCCGAGCGGGTCCTCGCCCGCGGCGACGGCATGGCCGTGCAGCGGCACCGCGACCGAGAAGGCGGGGCTGAAGTACGCCTGCGCGGCATCCGGTGCGGTCAGGTGGCGCTGGCCGAGCAGGAAGCCGATCGGCTCACCCGCCCGGGTCGCGACCGCGCCGCGCACGAGCTTGCCTGACTGGAGTGAAGCGAGCGCCGCGCGACACGCAGCCGTGTCGTGGGGCGTGTTCCAGGGATCCGCGGCCTGCTCGCGCGCGCGTGCGAAGCGAGCCGCCAGCAGCCGCGAAGCGGCGTCCAGATCCGCGGCGCTGAAATCGCGCACCGAGACGCGCGTCACTTGCCGACCAGCTCCACCCGCTCGCCCGCGGAGGTCAGGGCGATGTCGGCGAACTCGGCCTCGCCGCGGCCGTGCTGGAAGAGGCTCACCGCGATCAGCCAGACCGCGACGATCCGCGCCGGCGGCTGGCCGATCGCGCGCGAGTAGTCGGCGAAGAGGTTGCGCCGCTCGTGCTGCCAGAGCCCGAGGCCCTCGCGGCCGGAGCGCACCACCAGATGCGTCTCGCGCGGTGTCCACTGCGGGATCGGGCAGGCGAAGTGCGTCTCGACCGGGAGCTCCGCGCTCCAGTAGAAAGACAGATCGCGGCCGTTCTCGAACTCGACCGCGACCGACAAGTAGTCGTGACACAGGAGATTGTCTTCCGCACGGCTGGACGGAAGCGACTCGACGCGCCAGCGCCAGCAGATCTCCGTGTCTGTGCCGAGCGCGAGCGAGACCGGCTGGCGCAGGATCGCGACGTCGTCGTCGGTCACGCAGCCGATGCACGGCCGGCCGTCGCGCGGCCGCAGTGCGCGGAACGTCTCACTCTGGCCGAGGAACCACAGGTAGCTCCAACCGGCCGGTCGCACGGCCGGATTCGCCAGGCGCGCGAGCTCGGCCTCGACGAGCGGCTCGCCCGGCGCCGCGCGCTGCACCGCCGTGAGCCCGGCCTGCGCATCGCCGCGCCAATGCAGAATCAGCGCCTCGATCTCGCCGCTGAGGCCCGCATAGGCGTCGACCGGCGTCGCGAGCACGCCGTCGGGCGACTTCCACTCACCGTTGTAGATCGCGAGCTCGAGCGCGCCGTCGCGATCGCAGCGGAAGGTCTGCGTGTCACGCGTTCCCGTCCAGATCGGGCCGCGCCCGCCGAGTCGCGCCCACAGCGCGTAGCGCGGGCGCCAGGCGAGACCGGCCTCGGCCGAGACGATCGCGCGCCCCTGCGCCAGGATCGTGACTTCGTCGCCCTTCGCGAAGCGCAGGCCGGTGTCGGTCCAGGGCGGCACGTTCGCGGGCATGCGCAGGAGCTGCGCTTCGGCGAGCGAGCGCCCGCGCACCTCCGGCGGCAGGCGCGCCCAGAGCGCCTCCCAGCGAGTCGCGAGCGAGCTTCCGTCAGAGGGGCGTGTCATGGGTGAGTCAGTAGAAACCGGATCGCCGCTTGTCGCAAGGGGGAATGCTCAGAGCCAGGGCAGGAGCGCGCGCCGCCCGGTCACTCCTCCGAACCCGGCCACAGCGTCCTCGAGGGCCGCGCGCCCCGCCGCGACCGGGATCGAGGCCGGCACCGGCACGAGGCTCGCCCGCCAGGCTGGCCAGCTCCAGAGGCGGCGGGCGTGCGCGCCGGCCGCGGTGTGCACGTCGTCGGTCCGCACGAGCAGCCGGCGCTCGAGCTCGCTCGCCGACTTCGCCCGCGCTTGGACGGCTTCGCGCGAGCGCGGCACGAGCTCATCGAGCCGCACGACACCATCTGCATCGGCCCGGGCGAGCAGCCGCTTCGGCGCGGCCGTGAGCGCGCGCATCTGCCACGGCTCGCGAGCAGATCCGACGGCTGCGACGCTCGCGAACAGCGAGCGGTGGACAAAAGTGACCTTGCCCGCGACGAGCTTCACGCGAGCGACCTCGGGCTGCAGGTCGAGCCACTGGCAGACATCGTAGATTTCGTGCGCGAGCGGATGACTCCACCACGAACCGGTGATCGGCCCGCCCGCGACGAGCGCGGCGATCGACGGCAAGTGAGCATCCGCGATCAGGAGCAGCCGGCGCTTCTCGAGCTCGCGCCGGACCGCGGGCAGCGCGCGCCGCGCCCCGGGCGTCACGCCTGCATCCCTCCGTCCACGCGCACGTCCTCACCGTTCACGTGCGCACCCTCGTCGGACGCGAGCAGCGCGATCACGCTGGCCACGGTCTCGGGGCCACGCGCGTGATCCAGCGGCAGGATGCGCTGCAAGAGCTCGCGATCGGCGCCGGCGGGAATCTGCGCGCCCGAGCTCATGGGCGTGTCGATCGAGCCCGGACAGACGGCATTCGCGCGCAGGCCGCGCTTGCCGTACTCGACCGCGAGCGTGCGCGTGAGCGCGAGCACGCCCCCCTTCGAGGCGCCGTACGCCGCGCCCCACGGCATGCCGCGCAGACCCGCCGTGGAGGCGACGTTCACGATCGCGCCACGCGCGGCCAGCAGGTGCGGCAGCGCCGCCCGGCACATCAGGAAGGTGCCGGTCAGGTTGACCGCGAGCACGCGCTCCCAAGCTTCGAGCGTGTGCTCGTGCGTGTTCGCCATGTGCAGGATGCCGGCCACGTTGCAGAGCGCGTCGAGCCGACCGAAGCGCGCGAGGCACGCTGCGACGGTCGCCTCGACCTGCTCGGCCGACGAGACGTCGCAGACCCGCGCGAGCGCCGGCGCGCCGAGCGCCGCCGCCTCCACCGCGGCGGCCTCCACCGCCTCCGCCTCGATGTCGACACAGAAGAGCGACGCGCCCTCGCGCGCGAGCCGCTGCACGGTAGCCCGGCCGATGCCGGAGGCGGCGCCCGTGACCAGCACGACCTTGCCGTCGAAGCGGCGCGTCAGTGCGGCAGCCATGGCTCGCGCTTCACGATGTACTCGCTCATCGGCGTGGTGTTCATCGTCGCGATGTCGGTGAAGGCCGCCAGATCGTCCATGACGCGCTTGATGTTCGCGAGGTCACCGCCGAAGAAGCGCTTCAGGTCGAGAATGTCGTCGAGACTGCGGAAGCGCTCCTCGACGATCGCGCGAAACGGCGGCGCGCCCGGTGTGAGCGGCCGCGCGACGGCGTTGCGCACGTACTGCCAGAGCGGATGGATCTCGAACGAGAGGGGGGTGTGCGAGCCGTACCAGTGCGCGTAGAACGCCTCGTCGCCGAGCCGGTCGGGCTTCGGGAACGCGGTCCAGAGGGTCACGCCGGGGCTGCGCTCGCCATCGGGCCCGCTGCGGTCCGGACAGCGCAGCGGAACCGACTCCGTGACGAGGTAGCCGTGCGCGCGCCCGGCGACACCGGCGAGCGTCGCCTCGAGAGCGGGGCGCGAGTCATGATTTTGCAGCCAGACGGAAACGCTGGCCGAGACGCTGCGGCCCTCGCCGACGATCAAGGGGCTGTTCGGTCCTAGCTTCGCATGCAGGTCCGAGACGTTCACCACGAGCGCGAGCGCGCCGTCGGCCACGAGCTTGGGCGCCGCCTCCTCTATCAAGCGCGCGCGGAAAGCGTCGATCGCGTCCGCTTCACGCTTCCAGAGCAGGTAGACGAGCTTCTCCATAGCGGATCTACAGCACGAGCTCGGCCATCGTGCGCATCACGGCCGGGTCGTGCGCGCCGACGAGCAGCGTTTTCACGGGTGTCTGCCGCCAGGCCTGCAGCCGGTCGCGAATCCGCTCGATCGGCCCGACGAGCGAGACCTCGTCGGCGAACTGATCCGGCACCGCTGCGATCGCCTCGCCGCGCTTGCCCTCGAAGAAGAGCTCCTGGATCAGCGTGGCTTCGGCTTCGAAGCCCATCCGGCTCATCAGCTCCTTGTGGAAGTTGCGCTGCTTCGCGCCCATGCCGCCGATGTAGAAGCCGAGCATCGCCTTCACGGGCGCGAGCCCCGCGGCGATGTCGTTGGTGATGTTCACCGCGAGACCCTGCACGATCTCGAAGCCCGGCTTCGCGCCCACGAGTGAGTCGGCGTAGACCTCGGGCCGGAACGGCGAGTAGTAGAGCGGGATCCAGCCGTCGCAGAGCTCGGCGGCGAGCGCGACGTTCTTCGGCCCCTCGGCGCCGAGGTAGATCGGCAGATCCGCGCGCAACGGGTGCACGATCGAGCGCAGCGGCTTGCCCAGACCCCACGAGCCCACGCCGTGGTACGGCAGCGGATAGTGGGGTCCGTCGTTCGCGACCGGCTCCTCGCGGCGCAGGATCTTGCGCACGATGCCGATGTACTCGCGCGTGCGCGCCAGCGGCTTGTCGAACGGCTGGCCGTACCAACCCTCGACGACCTGCGGCCCTGAGACGCCGAGCCCGAGGATCACGCGCCCGCGCGACAGATGATCGAGCGTGAGCGCGTGCATCGCGGTCGAAGCGGGCGTGCGCGCGGAGATCTGCACGATCCCCGTCGCGAGCTTGATCTTCGTCGTCTGCGCGCCGATCCAGGCCAGCGGCGTGAACGCGTCCGAGCCCCACGCCTCCGCGGTCCACACGGAGTCGTAGCCGAGCCGCTCGGCCTCCTGGGCGAGCGCGACGTGGTTCGTCGGCGGCTGCGCCTGCCAATAGCCGAGCTGAAGTCCGAGCTTCATGTCGAGTCCTCTTCGTCCAAACGTTTCGGTGTCAGGTCCGGGCCTTCGCCGCACGTGATATCCGGGCCATCTTACCGAGAACCCTCTGGCGCCTGTGCGTGGACGCGGTTCCTTGGAACGTGTTCTAATTCTCGCATGAGTCGCAGTCCCCTCGCCGCCGCGCCTTCGCAGGCCAGCGCGCCGCCGGTCGCGAAGCTCGTGGCGAGCCAGCTGCGGCGCATGCGGCGGATCGTGGATGCGGCGGTCGAGCTCGCCGAGCAGGGCGGATTCGACGCGGTGCGCCTGCGCGATGTCGCCGAGCGGTCCGACGTGGCACTCGGCACGCTCTACAAGTATTTCCGCGGCAAGGAGGACATCCTCCTGTTCGCGTTTCACGAGGGACTGACCCGGCTCGAGCAGAACCTCTTCGAACGCCCGGTGACCGGCGCGACGCCGCTCGAGCGCGTGACCGACTTCTTTCGCCGCGCCACGCGGGGGTTGCTGCAGAATCCGCAGCTCGGTGGCGCGCTGGTGCGCGCGATGTCGGGTGGAGATCGCGAGACTGCCGTGCAGATCGCGGGCAGCAACCAGCGGATCTCGCGCATGCTGGTGGCGGCGCTGCGCGATCAGCCGGTGGATCCCGAGACCCGACTCGAGGCGTTCGTGACGAACGCGAACGAACGCGAGCTGGCCGACGCGCTGATCGGCGTCTGGTTCGCCGCGTTGATCGGCTGGGTGATCGGGAACGAGCCTGACACCGACACGATCGCCGCCCGGATGAACGTCGCCGCGCGGCTCATGCTCGAAGGGCCGCGCCCCGAAGCCGGCCGATAGCGAGGAGAACGCGATGGCACCGACCGAAGCCGAGCACGAGGCGCCACTCACCGCGGTACATCACCTGGAGTACGCCTACCGCCGCTCGGTGGGACCGGTGCTCGGCCGCTTCTTCGCGGGCCTGCGCGAGCGCACGATCTGTGGCATCCGAACGCGCGCCGGACGCGTGCTCGTGCCACCGGCGGAGTACGACCCGGAAACCGGCGACGCCACGGGCGACGATTTCGTCAGCGTCGGACCCGGCGGCACGGTCACGAGCTGGACCTGGGTCTCCAAGCCCCGCCCCAAGCAGCCGCTCCAACACCCTTTTGCGTATGCGCTGGTGAAGCTCGACGGCGCGGATACGCCGCTTCTGCACGCCGTAGACGCGCTGTTCGAGTCGCGCATGCGCACGGGCATGCGCGTGCGCCCCCGCTGGCGCAGCGAGACCAGGGGCGAGATCGGCGACATCGCCTGCTTCGAGCCGGAGGCCTGAACATGGAGCTGGTGAAGAGCATCACGACGCCCGTCGTGCTCGACTACGACTACGTCACGGGGCGCGCGCAGAGCCGCTTCCTGCGCGGCATCGCGGAGGGCCGGATCCTCGGCCAGCGCTGCATCGAGTGCAAACGCGTGTACGTGCCATCGCGCGGCGCCTGCCCGCGCTGCGCGGTGCGCACCGAGGAAGAGGTGCAAGTCTCGGACAAGGGCACGGTGACGACGTTCTGCATCGTGCGCGTGCCGTCCGAGAACCTCGCGTTCAATCCGCCCTACGCGTGCGCGGCGGTGCTGCTCGACGGCGCGAACATCCCCTTCACGCACGTGCTCCAGGAGTGCGCGCTCGAAGACGTGCGCATGGGCATGCGCGTGCAGGCGGTCTGGGTGGCGAAGGAGCAGCTCGGACCGACGATGTCGAGCATCCGCTACTTCAAGCCGATCGCCGAGCCCGACGCGGAGTACGACACGTTCAAGGAGCACCTGTGATGCGCGACGTCGCGATCGTCTCGTTCGCGCAATCGGCGAAGGCGCGCGAGACCCGCAACGAGGTCGAGATCCTCATGCCCGTCGTGCAGGAGGCGGTGAAGAACTCCAAGCTCGCGCGCCAGGAGATCGGCTTCACCTGCTCGGGCTCGAGTGACTACCTGCAGGGCCAGAGCTTCGCCTTCGTCGGCGCGCTCGACGCCGTCGGTGCCTGGCCGCCGATCAAGGAGTCCCACGTCGAGATGGACGGCGCGTGGGCGCTGTACGAGGCGTGGATCAAGATCCAGACCGGCGACGTCGACTCCGCGCTGGTCTACTCGTTCGGCAAGTCGTCGCCCGGCGATCTGCCCGAGATCCTCGCGCTCCAGCTCGACCCCTACACCATGACGCCGCTCTGGCCCGACGCGCACAGCCTGGCCGCCCTCCAGGCGCGCGCCTTTCTCGAAGCCACGGGCAAGACGGAGCGCGACCTGGCTCGCGTGGTCGCGCGCAGCCTTTGCTCCGCGGTCACCAACCCGCACGCGGTGGTGAGCGGCGCCGTCGAGGTCGAGAAGCTGCTCGCGGAGCCGTACGTGTGCTCGCCGCTGCGCGCGCACGATCTGCCACCGATCACCGACGGCGCTTCGGCCATGGTGGTGGTGGCCGGCGACCTCGCGCGCAAGCTGTGCGCGCGCCCGGTCTGGATCCGCGGCTTCGATCACCGCATCGAGCCGCTCGGCCTGGGCATGCGCGATCTCACGCGCTCCGCGTCGACGGAGATCGCGGCGCGCAACGCGGGCGTGCACAAGGGCGTGCTCGACTTCGCGGAGCTGCACGCGCCCTACTCGCACCAGGAGCTGATATTGCGCGCTGCACTCGGGCTCGGCGACGAGATCGCGATCAACCCGTCCGGCGGAGCGCTCGCCTCGCACCCGCTGATGGTTGCGGGGCTGGTCCGGATCGGCGAGGCGGCGATGCGGATCATGGCGGGCCGCGGCGATCGCGCCGTCGCGCACGCGACCCAGGGACCGTGCCTGCAGCAGAACCTCGTCTGCGTTCTGGAGGGGGAGTGATGGCCCAGCGGAGCGCCGTCATCGGCATCGGACAGACCAAGTACGACGCCAAGCGCATCGACGTCTCCATGCCCGGGCTCGTGCGCGAGGCGGCCGTGCGCGCGCTCGAGGACGCGGACCTGTCGTGGCGCGACATCGACGCCGTCGTGATCGGCAAGGCGCCCGACATGTTCGAGGGCGTGATGATGCCGGAGCTGTTCCTCGCCGACGCGCTCGGCGCCGCGGGCAAGCCGATGATCCGCGTGCACACCGCGGGCAGCGTCGGCGGCTCGACCGGCATCGTCGCGTCGTCGCTGGTCGAGTCGGGCGTCTTCGAGCGCGTGCTCTGCGTCGGCTTCGAGAAGCAGTCGGAATCGAACGCCATGTGGGCGCTCACCGTCTCGACACCGTTCAGCGTCGCGGTCGTGGCCGGCGCGGGCGGCTACTTCGCGCCGCTGATCCGCGCCTACATCCGCCGCTCCGGCGCGCCCGAGGACACGGGCATCCGCGTCGCGCTGAAGGACCGGCAGAACGCGCTCAAGAATCCCTACGCGCACGTGAAGATCCCCGGCCTCACCTTCGACCAGGTGATGAACTCGCCGATGCTCTGGGATCCGGTGCGCTATCTCGAGACCTGCCCTTCGTCGGACGGCGCCTGCGCGATGATCTTCGCCAGCGAAGCGAAGGCCGCGAAGTCGCCGGGCAAGCCCGCCTGGGTGCACGCGACCGCGATGCGCTCCGAGCCCACCATGTTCGCCGGCCGCGATCAGGTGAACCCGCTCGCGGCGCGCATGAACGCGAAGGACCTCTACTCGAAGGCGCGCATCACGAATCCGCGCCAGGAGATCGACTGCGCCGAGATCTACGTCCCCTTCAGCTGGTTCGAGCCGATGTGGCTGGAGTCGATGGGCTTCGCGGAAGAAGGCCAAGGCTGGAAGATGACCTACGAGGGCGCGACCGCGATCGACGGCGATCTGCCCGTGAACATGTCGGGGGGCGTGCTCTCCTCGAACCCGATCGGCGCCTCGGGTCTGATCCGCTTCGCCGAAGCCGCCATGCAAGTGCGCGGTCAGGCCGGCGAGCACCAGGTCGACGGCGTGCACAAAGCGCTCGGCCACGCCTACGGCGGCGGCTCGCAGTACTTCAGCACGTACATCGTCGCCGACCACAAGCCTTAGGAGAACAAGACATGACGGGCGATCTGCAAGCGAAGCGCGCGGCGAGGCGCAGCCGAGCGAAGTCGGGTGGCGCGGCTGTGCCGCGCCGGGACCCGTAGTCGTGCCGGATCACGGTTTCTGGAGCTATGCGCAGCGCGATCCATCCGTTCTCGCGCTGCTCACGCCCGATGAGCGCACGTACACGCGCGGTGAGCTGTTCGCGCTGCAGAATCGTGTCGCGAACGGCCTGCGCGCGCTCGGCTTGCGCCACGGCGACGCGGTCGCGGTCGCGCTGCCGAACTGCGCGGAGTTCTTCGCGCTGAATCTCGCCTGCGCGCAGTCGGGCTGGTACCTGGTGCCGATCAACTGGCATCTCGCGCCTGCCGAGATCGCGTACATCGTGGCGGACAGCGAGGCGAAGGCGTTCATCGCGTCGGAGCGAATCGCCGACACCTGCCGTGCGGCGGCCGACGAGATCGGCTTTCCGGCCGCGGGCCGCTTCGCGATCGGAAGCATCGCCGGGTTCCGGCCGTTCGAAGAGCTCGTGCACGGCCAGCCCGCGACGCTCCCGCCCGAGCGCGCTGCGGGCGCGGTCATGAACTACACCTCAGGCACCACTGGCAAGCCGAAGGGCGTGCGCCGTCCGCTGCCGCCGCTCGACCCGGACACGATCGCGACGCTCTTCACGGGCTTTCTTTCGATGTTCGGCATCAAGCCCGAGGACGGGAACGTCCACATCGTGGGCTCGCCGCTCTACCACACGGCGGTGCTCGTGTTCGCGTCCTCGTCGCTGCACTTCGGACACCCGGTGGTGTTGATGGAGAAGTGGACGCCCGAGGACTGCCTGCGGCTGATCGAGAAGTACCGCGTGACGACGAGCCACATGGTGCCCACGCAGTTCCACCGCATGCTCGCGCTCGACCCGGCCGTGCGCGCGAAGTACGACTGCAGCTCGACGCGCACGATGGTGCACGCAGCGGCGCCCTGCCCGCCCGACGTGAAGCGGCGCATGCTCGATTGGTGGGGCAACTCGATCTTCGAGTACTACGCCGCGACCGAGGGCGGCGGCACGCTCGTCACGCCGCAGGAATGGCGCAAGCACCCGGGCACCGTCGGCCGCGCCTGGCCCGGCGCGGAGATCAAGATCTTCGACGACGCCGAGCAGGAGCTCGCGACCGGCCAGCAGGGAACGGTGTTCATGCGGCTCGGCCAGGCCGACTTCGAGTACCACAAGGACAAAGAGAAGACGCGCAAGAACCGGATCGGCAACTACTTCACGGTCGGCGACGTCGGCTACCTGAACGAGGAGGGCTACCTGTTCCTGTGTGACCGCAAGATCGACATGATCATCTCGGGCGGCGCGAACATCTACCCGGCCGAGATCGAGAACGTGCTGCTGATGCACCCGAAGATCGCCGACGTCGCCGTCTTCGGCATCCCGAACGCGGACTGGGGCGAGGAGGTGAAGGCGGTGATCGAGCCCGCCGCGGGTGTCGCCGCCGGGCCGGCGCTGGCCGCCGAGATCCTCGCGTTCTGCACCGACAAGCTCGCGAAGTTCAAGACACCCAAGACGATCGACTTCCTGGCCGAGCTGCCGCGCGATCCCAACGGCAAGCTCTACAAGCGCAAGCTCCGCGATCCGTACTGGGCGAACCGCGAGCGCGCCATCTGATGTCCGACGCGACGGCCGACGTCGTCGAGATCGCGCAGCTCCTCTATCGGTATGCGCGCGCGATCGACGCCAAGGACTGGCAGGCGCTCGAGCAGATCTTCACGCCCGACGCGCGCATCCACTACGCGGTCGAGCGCGGCGCCGAGCTGCGCTTCCCCGAGCTCGCGGCGTGGCTCGCGCGCGCGATGACGATCTTCAAGTCCACACAGCACGTGATCACCAATCCGCTCGTCGACATTCAGGGCGACACCGCGCGCTGTAGCTCGTACCTGACCGGCACGCACGTGCAGGTGCGAAGCGATTCGGGCGCGGAGGTGCTCACCACCGAGGGCAGCACCTACACCGACGAGCTCGTGCGCACGCGCGCGGGCTGGCGCATCTGCGTGCGGCGGCTCGAGCGGACCTGGGTCGACGGCAGCTACCTCGGGCCCGACGAAGCGCGGCCATTCCCGCAGCCGTGAACGCGCCCGAGGTGACGCTCGAAGGCCGCGGCGGTGCGCGCGTGCCGCTCTCCTCGCTGTGGAGCGAGGGTCCGACAATCCTGGTCTTCTTGCGCCACTTCGGCTGACCGATCTGCCGCGAGCATCTCGTGGAGATGCAGGCGCACGCGGGCGAGATCGCCGCACGAGGTGCGCGCGTCGTCGCGGTCGGCCAGGGTGACGGCGACTACGCCGCCGACTTCTGCCACGAGCTCGGCGCGAGCTTCACGTGCCTGGGCGACCCGGAGCGCGCGGCGTATCGCGCCTTCGCGCTGCCGCGCGGGAGCGCCTGGTCCGTCGTCGTGAAGGGGTTGCTCGAGAATCCGCGGCTCGGCTTATCGCGCCTGCGCCGTGCGAGTCTGCGCGGCTCGCTCCTGCCGCAGACGGACGTGCTGCAGCTGCCGGGCGTCGCGATCGTCGACCGCGCCGGCCGCGTGCAGTTCATGCACCGGGCGAAGACGACCGACGACCTGCCGGCTACGCGGCGGCTCCTCGAGGCGCTCGATGCCCTCTGAGGACGAGCTTGCGCAGCTCGAGCAGTGCGAGCGGCAACGTCCCGAGGCTGATCCAGACCGCGCACTGCGAGAGGCTGATCGGCTCGGTCTGAAAGAACGTCTCCAGCGCGGGTGAGTGGTGGATCACGAGCTGCAGGCCGAAGCTCGCCGCGACCACCGCGAACAACCGCACGTTCGAGAGCAACCCCACCTGCCATAGCGATCGCGTCTCGCTGCGCTCGCCGAACGCCCGCAGCAGCTCGGAGATCACGAGCACCGAGAACGCGGCGTTCCTCGCGGTCGCGACGCCGCTGCCCGCGCGCAGCTCGTAGAGGAAGACGGCGAAGGTGACGGCCGCCGTGAGACAGCCCGCGAGAAGCGTCGAGACCAAGAGCCGGCGATCCGCGAGCGGCGACGCCGCGCGGCGCGGCGGACGGGAAAGCACGTCCGGATCGATCGGGTCCGTCGCGAGCGCGAGCGCGGGCAAGCCGTCGGTCACCAGATTGATCCAGAGCAGGTGCACGGGGAGGAGCGGCAGCGGCGTCCCCGAGAGCGTCGCGAGCAGCATCACCGCGAGCTCCCCCACGTTGCCGCCGAGCAGGTAGCCGAGCGACTTGCGCACGTTGTCGAAGATCCCGCGGCCTTCTTCGACGGCGTCCACGATCGAAGCGAACCGATCGTCGGCGATCACCATGTCCGCCGCTTCCTTCGCGACCTCCGTGCCGGTGCGGCCCATCGCGACGCCGATCGATGCCTCGCGCAACGCGGGAGCGTCGTTCACTCCGTCACCGGTCATCGCCACCACCACGCCACGCGACTTCCAAGCGCGTACGATGCGCAGCTTGTGCTCGGCCGTCACGCGGGCGTACACGGAGATGCGTTCGACGCGCTCCGCAAGCGCGGCGTCGCCGAGCGCCTCCAGCTCCGCGCCGAGCACGACCTCGTCGCCCGCACCAAAGATTCCGAGCTCGACCGCGATCGCGCGCGCCGTGTCGGGATGGTCGCCCGTGATCATCACGGTTCGGATCCCGGCGCGCCGACAACGCGCGACGGCGTCTCGCGCGTCGCTGCGGGGTGGGTCCTGCATCCCGGCGAGGCCGAGGAAGGTGAGCTCGGTCTCGAGATCCTCGCTCGACGGGAGCTCCGCAAGCGGCCGCTCCGCGAGCGCGAGCACGCGCAGCGCGTCGTTGGCAAGCAGCGCCACCGCCGCGCGGATCCGCGCGCGCCGCGCCTCGTCGAGCGGTACCACCCCGTCCGACGTGCGGATCCACGAGCAGCGCTCGAGAACGACCTCGGGCGCGCCCTTCACGGCCGCAACGAGCTGACCGCCGCGACGCCGCACGACGGCCATGCGCTTGCGGTCCGAGTCGAAGGGAACCGTGAGAAGCCTCGGCGCCTCCGCTTCGATCCGCTCCCGCGCGATGCCGCCCTTCGCCGCGACCACGAGCAGTGCGGCTTCGGTCGGGTCACCGACGATTCCGGGCTCGCCGTCGCGCCGCGTCAGCTCGGCGTCGTTGCACGCCGCGGCCGCCCAGAGCAGCGCGGCGAGGCCGTCGCGCGCCTGATCCGGGTCGGCAGCGCCATCGACGAGCAGCGCGCCGACGGTGGAGTAGCCCTCGCCCGTCACACGGATTGTCGCCGCGTCGGTCACGAGCTTTCGCACCGTCATCTCGCCGACCGTGAGCGTACCGGTCTTGTCCGTGCAGATGACCTCGGTGCAGCCCAACGTCTCGACCGCGGGAAGGCTGCGCACCAGTGCATTGCGGCGCGCCATGCGCTCGACGCCGAGGGCGAGGGCCAGTGTCACGACCGCTGGCAGACCTTCCGGCACGGCCGCGACCGCGAGGCTCACGGCGCTCATGAAGAGCTCGAAGAGTGGAAGCCCTCGCAACAGGCCGAGCGCGAAGACGAGGCTGACGATCGCCAGGCTCGCCCATAGCAGCCGGCGTGCGACCTGATCCAGGCGCTGCTGCAGCGGAGTCTCGCCGCTGCTTGCCGTCTCGAGGAGCTTCGCGATCGCGCCCACTTCGGTGCCCATCCCGGTCGCGATCACGAGCGCGCGCCCCGAGCCGTTCGCGACGCTGGTCCCGAGGAAGACGGTGTTCCGGCGGTCGGCGATCGGCGTCGTCTCGGCCAGCAACGCGGTGCTCTTCTCGACCGGCTCGGACTCACCGGTGAGCGGCGCCTCGTTCGTGCGCAGCGAGGAGGCCTCGATCAAGCGTGCGTCCGCAGCGACGAGATCGCCGGCATCGAGCACGAGCAGATCGCCGCGCACGACCTCGCGTGCGGCGATGATCTCCGCGGCCCCGTCGCGTATCACGCGCGCGCGGGGCGCCGAGAGGCGAGCGAGGGCCGCCACCGCGCGCTCTGAGCGGTACTCCTGCACGAAGCCGATCAGCGCATTCAGCACGATGATCGCGATGATCGCGGAGCTGTCGGCGACCTCGCCGAACGCGAGCGATACGAGCGCCGCGCCGATCAGCACCCAGATCACGAGGCTCGCGAACTGCCGCGCCAGGATGGCGAGCGCGGAGCGCCGCTCCGGTCGGCGCAGCTCGTTCGGCCCTTCTGCATCGAGCCGGCGCGCGGCTTCGTCGCGCCTGAGCCCGAGCTTCGCGTCGCTCCCCAGCGCCGTGGCCAGCTCGCCGACCGAGCGCGCGTGCCAGAGAGGCGTCATTTCTCGGCGGGTCGAAGCTCGCGTTCGCGCCAGATCACGTAGAGCGCCGGGATCACCGCGAGCGTGAGCAGCGTTAGCGAGATGAGCCCGCCCCAGAGCGGCGCCGCGATGCGCTTCGCGACGTCGGAGCCGATGCCCGTATCGAGCATCAGCGGGATCAAGCCAAAGACGTTCATCGCGACCGTCATGAGCAGCGGCCGGACACGCTTGCCGGCGGACTCCATCGCCATCTCGACCAGATCATCGGGCGAGCGCAGCCGGCCCTCGCTCTTCCACTGGCGATGACCCTCGTCCAGGTAGATCACCATGATCGACGCGGTCTCCGCGGCGATCCCGAGCAAGCCGATCATTCCCACCCAGACGGCGATCGACAGATTGAAGCCGAGCGCATAGAGCAGCCAGACGGAGCCCATCGCCGCGCAGGGGACCGAGAAGAGCACGAGCAGCGCCTGTGTGATTCCCCCGAAGTTGACGATCAGGATCGCGAGAATGATTGCGACGGTGATCGGCACGACGATCCACATGCGCTTCTGGACGCGCTCGATGAACTCGTACTGGCCCGTCCACTTCAGGAAGTACCCGGGCGGAAGCTTGAGCTCGCGCGCGACCGCGGCCTTCGCGTCCGCGACGTAGCCGCCGAGGTCGGAGCGCGCGGTGTCGACGTACACCCAGCCCGCGAGCTGGCCGCCTTCGTCCTTGATCATCGGCGGACCCGTCGCGATCTCGATCCGGCCGAGTTGGCCGAGCCGCACGTAGGCCATGCGACTGCCGCCCATGCCGGCGGGCGCGCCGGATCCCATCTCGCTCGCGCTCCGGCCGCGCTGAAACGGGATCGGCACCAGCACGCGCGCGAGATCTGCGGGGCTGTCGCGCAGCTCGCGCGGATAGCGGACGCTGATGCGGTAGCGCTCGCGGCCCTCGATCGTCGTGTCGATGTCGAGTCCGCCGATCGCCGTCTCCACGACGTCCATCACGTCCATGAGCCGCAGGCCGTAGCGGGCGATCGCGTCGCGATCGGGAACGAAGTCGACGAAGAAGCCGCCGAGCTCTCGCTCCGCATAGACGGAGCGCGTGTCGGGCACTCCGCGCAGGAGGCGCTCCAGCGACTCGCCGATCGAGGCGATCTCCTTCAGGTCAGGCCCGAAGATCTTGACGCCGATCGGTGTCCGGATGCCCGTCGTCAGCATGTCGACGCGCGCCTTGATCGGCATCGTCCAGGCGTTCTGCACGCCCGGCGCGGCGACGGCCGCGTCCATCTCGCGCGTGAGGCGCTCCACGGTCATGCCCGCTCGCCACTGCTCGCGCGGCTTGAGCACGATCACGGTCTCGATCATCGAGAGCGGCGCCGGATCCGTCGGCGTCTCCGCGCGGCCGGCCTTGCCGAAGACGGACTCGACCTCGGGGAAGGTCGACAAGCGCCGGTCTTGCTCCTGGACCAGCCGCTTCGCCTCCTCGATCGAGATGCCGGGCACGGTGATCGGCATGAAGAGCAGGCTGCCCTCGTAGAGCGGCGGCATGAACTCCGAACCGAGCCGCGAGAAAGGCAGCAGCGTCGCCGCGATCGCGAGCGCCGTGGAGACGACGAGGGCCCGGCGGTGCCGCAGGCAGAAGCGCAGCACCGGCCGATACGCATCGACGCAGAATCGGTTCACCGGATTCTCGCGCTCTCCGCGGATGCGGCCGCGAATGAAGATCACCATCAGGGCCGGCACGAGCGTCACGGAGAGGATCGACGCGAAAGTCATCGCGAGCGTCTTGGTGTAGGCGAGCGGCTTGAACAGCCGCCCCTCCTGCGCCTCGAGCGTGAAGACGGGCAGAAACGCGATCGCGATCACGAGCAGCGACGAGAAGATCGGCGGGCCGAGGTCCTTCGCCGAGGCGATCACGATCTCCGTCCGGTCGGCGTCGGGCCCGGCCTGCTCGATGCGCTTGTGCGCGTTCTCGACCAGTACGACGGCGCCGTCGACCATGTCGCCGATCGCGATGATGATCCCGGCGAGCGACATGATGTTGGTCGTGAGTCCCATGTACGACATCGGGATGAACGCGAGCACGACGGCGACCGGGAGCGTGATCGCGGGCACGAGCGCCGAGCGCCCGTGGAACAGGAAGACGACGACGGTGAGACACACGATCACCATCACCTGGACCAGGTTTTCGGCGAGCGTGCGGACCGATGCCTGGATCAGGCCGGAGCGATCGTACGTCGTGACGACGCGCACGCCGGGCGGGAACGCCGGCTTCATCTCCTCGAGCTTCGCCTTGATGCGCTCGATCACGGCGAGCGCGTTCTCGCCGAAGCGCATCACGACGATCCCGCCGACGGCCTCGCCGTCGCCATTGAGCTCGGCGAGCCCGCGCCGGATGTTCCCGCCAATCTGGATGCGCGCGATGTCGCCGAGACGCACGGGGGTGCCCGCGTCGTTGGTCGCGACCGCGATCGCCGCGAGGTCCTCGCGACCGCGAATGTAGCCGCGGCCGCGCACCGCGTATTCGTGCTCGGCCATCTCGATCACGCGCCCGCCGACGTCGCCATTCGACATCCGGATCGCAGCGCCGATCTCCGCGATCGAGAGATTCAGCGCCTGGAGCCGCACGGGATCGAGCTCGATCTGGTACTGCTTCTCGTACCCGCCGACGGCCGCCACCTCCGCGACGCCGGGTACGGACGAGAGCCAGTAGCGCAGCGACCAGTCCTGGAAGCTGCGCAGCTGTTGCAGGTCGTGCGCGCCGCTGTCGTCGACGAGCGCGTACTCGAAGACCCAGCCGACCCCCGTGGCGTCGGGACCGAGCTGCGGCGCGACGCCGGGCGGGAGCTTCCCCTGCAGCTTCACCAGAGACTCGAGCACACGGCTGCGCGCCCAGTAGATGTCGGTGTCGTCCTCGAAGATCACGTAGACGAAGGACATGCCGAACATCGTGAAGCCGCGGACGAGCTTCACCTTCGGCGCGGCGAGGAACGTCGTCACGATCGGGTACGTGATCTGGTCCTCGACCAGATTCGGGCTGCGCCCCATCCACTCGGTGAAGACGATCACCTGCGTGTCGGAGAGGTCGGGAAGCGCGTCCACCGCGGTCGTGCGCAGCGCGACGACACCCCAGACCGACAGCAGCCCGACGGCGATGAGAACCAGCATCCGGCGCCGCGCGCAAAGCTCGATGAGCGCCGCCAACATGGCGCTAGTGCCCCTCGTGGATCGGCGGGCCGCGGCCGGGTGCCCGCAGGCGGCTCTCGGAGTCGAGCAGGAACTGCGCGCTCACGGCGACGCGCTCGCCTGCCTCGAGCCCGGAAAGCACTTCGACGTAGCTCCCGCCGCGCCGCCCGAGCCCGACATCGCGCGGTTGATAGCGCCCCGGCTCGATCTCGACGAACACGGTCCTCCGCTCCCCCGTGTCGATCACGGCGTCTTCGGGGAGCGCGAGCACAACGCCTAGCGGACGCTCCAGCCGGACGGTCGCGTACATGCCCGGCTTGAGCGCACCTTCCGCGTTGCCGGCGTCGAGGCGCGCCCGGACCGTGCGAGTGACTGAGTCGAGGACGGGACTCACATAGGAGACGACGGCCTCGAAAGACTCCCCGGGTCGCGAGGAGAGCTCGATCACCGCGCTCATTCCCGGCTGGACGAGTGAGCTCTCGTCCTCGGTGAGGTCCGCCCAGATCCAGACCTGGTCGAGGTCCGCAATCGTGTACAGCTCCATCTCCGGCGTCACGTACATGCCCTGGTAGACTGGCTTCCAGATCACGAAGCCGCCGATCGGCGCGTGCAGGGTGATCGCGCGCTTGACCTCGCGCGTGCGTTCGAGCTCGTGCACCTGCGCGAGGGTCAGGTCGAAGCGCAGCAGGCGGTTGCGCGCCGAATCGAGTAGCAGGCCCGAGTCGCTGGCGTCGGTCGGCGCCGACTCGAGCGCGAGCAGGTACTCGCGCTGGCTCGCGACGAGCTCCGGGCTGTAGATGGAGAGGATCGGCGTCCCGGCCTTCACGAGCTCGCCGGTAAAGCTCGCGAAGAGCTGCTCGACCCAGCCCGAGATCTTCGTCTGGATCTTGCGCACGCGTCGTTCGTCGGTGTCGACGATTCCGACCGTGCGGATCTCACGGACGAGCGCGCGTCGTTCGACGACCGCCGTGCGCACACCGAGCATCTGCCGCCGCTCGGGGGGCACCTCGACCTCGGCGCGGTCCGGCAGAGATGGGGCGACCTCCTCCTGCCGGTGCTGCGCATGCGCCGAATCGCTCTTTTCGCTGCGCTTGCACCCGCCGAGACCCAGCAGAGCGAGAACGATCAGAGCCGCTGCGAGCCGAGTCACGGCGCGCCGCCGATCCGCTCGCCGAGCGGTGTCTCGCCGATCAGCGGCGCGATCTCCGCGCGCGCGCGCTTCTGGCCCGTCTTCTCCTCCGCGTCGCGGATCCGGTACTCGAGCAGCGCGGTGTACGCGTTCAGCGTCGTCAGGAGATCCACGCTCCCGACCTCGTAAGAGGCGCGCGCCGATTCGAGCGTGAGCGAGGCCTGCGGAATCAGCGAGCCGTCGTAGAGCTCGACGAGCCGTCCGGACGTCTCCGCCATCGCATGGAGCTCGCGCAGCCGAGCCTCGAGGTCGAGGCGCTCGCCGTCGCGCGCCCGCTCGGCAGCGCGCTTCGCGAGCCTCTGCTCGCTCACTGCGGCGCGCTGGCGCCGCCAGAAGTAGAGCGGCACAGTGACTCGGACCCCGAGCTCCCACTCCGCCACGAGGCCCTGCTTGTTCATGTAGGCGCCCATTAGCGCGAAGTCGGGAAAGTACTCGCGCCGGGCCAGGTCGAGTGCCGCATCGCTGCGCAGCACGTCCTCCTGGGCCGCTCTGAGCTCCGGCGCTCGCTCGCGAAGCCTCTGCAGCAGATCGGAGAGCGGCTCGAGCGGCGCAGTCGCGAGAAACTCGAACCGTCCCGCGAGCAGTTGGTCGGACTCCCTGCCGAGCAGAGCGCCAAGCGCAGCTGCGGCCGCAGCCCGCTTCTGCTCCAGCATCGTGAGGCGCTCGCGCAGCGCTCCGCGCTCGAGCGACGCGCGCAGCAGATCCTGCTGGGCAGCCGCTCCGACGCTGTAGCGGGCCGCGGCCTGGCGCGCGATCAGATCCAGCGCGCCGCCGCTCTCGCGCAGGATCTCGGTCGTGCGGTCGATGAGCGCGAGCTCGTGGTAGCGCGAGGCGACCTCGGCCAGGACCATGAGCTCGGTCACGTCTCGCATCGCGCGCTCGCGCTCGGCCTCGCGCGTTGCGATCTGCTCGCGCAGGCCGAGCTTTCCCGGGAACGGGATCTCCTGCTCCAGCGCGAGCTCGAGATAAGAGAACTCGGAATCGCCCCAGGTGATCTCGTCGAAGCTCTCGTTGTGGAAACGCACGCCGAGCATCGGATCGGGCAGCGTCCCCTCCTGGATCGGACGCTGCTTCATCGCCGCAGCCCTTGCTTCTGCCGACCGGATCGCCGGATTGGCGGCGCGCGCGGAGGCGAGCAGCGCCGGCAGGTCGAGCGGCGCGCCGGTGTCCTCGGCGCTCGCTCCGCCGGCGAGCGCAAGGCTCACACAGCAGACGAGAGCCTCCCCGGCGCGGGCGAGCGACACTGCCCAGCCAGTCAGCCCGCGCCGCGGTCCGCTCGCAACCGGTCGCAGATTTCCTCGCTGCCGAGCCTGTCGGCCCAATTCATACCTCGCCCCCTTCTACGGTGGAGACGGATGAAGGGTGACGCTCTGGCGAGATGCCTCGCGCCCGCGTTCCATCACCTTCACTGTCCAAAGGCCGGTCCGGAAGAGCGGCCAAGAGGGCGTGCAAGCGACGCGATGGCAGCGAGAGGGACCTCTGACGCCGCGCCCCTGAGAATGCCCTTCCCGGGGCTCCCGGTACCAGTCATCCCGCGACGGCCTTGTAGAACGACACGCTGCCGAAGGGCGTGATCGCGCGACCGAGCTCGTCGGCTCTCGCGAAGCCCGCGGCGCGCATGAGGTCCGGGAGGCGCCCTTCCCAGTTGTCGCGCAACCGCGTCGCGCCATCGAGCCAGCCGACCCCGCGCGCGAGTAGCGCGAGGAGCACGTTCCCCTGCGGGCCGAAGTCGAGCACGTGTAGCTCTCCGGCAGGCCGCAGCCAGCGATGCATCGCCGCCAGCGCTTCGCGCTTCTGTTCCGTCGTCAAATGGTGCAGCACCAGGCTCGAGAGGATGCGATCGAACGATGCCGGCTCGAAGGTCGGTTCGGCGTTCGCGAGCCCCTCGCGAAGCTCCACGTCGACGCCCGCCCGGGCGATCTTCTCGCGAGCGATCTCGAGCACGCCCGGATCGCCGTCGAGGCCGACCACGCGCGCCCGCGGCTGCCTCGTCTTGGCGAGGATCGCGAGCGTCCCCGTCCCGCAGCCGACGTCGAGAACGCCGTGGCCCGGTGCGATCCCTGCCTGATCGATCAGGCGACCCTTGAGAGTCTTTTCGCGCAACGTCAGCGCGAGCAGCGGATCGTAGAAGCGCGTGAGCCAGTCGAATCCCAGCGCGGGAACGTAAGAGCGATCGGCCACTTCACACCTCCAATCGTCGCAAGCGAAGCGCATTGCTGATCACGGAAACTGAGCTCAGGCTCATCGCCGCGGCCGCGATCATCGGATTGAGCAGCAGCCCGAACGGGGGGAAGAGAGCACCGGCCGCGATGGGGACGCCGAGCGCGTTGTAGACGAACGCGAAGAAGAGGTTCTCGCGGATGTTCCGCATCGTCGCGCGGCTGATGTGCAGGGCCCGGAGGATGCCCCGGAGATCGCCGCGTACGAGCGTGACGCCGGCGCTCTCCATCGCGACATCGGTGCCGGTGCCCATTGCGATCCCGACGTGCGCCTGCGCGAGCGCGGGCGCGTCGTTCACGCCATCGCCCGCCATCGCGACCACGCGGCCCTCCGCCTGCAGTCGTCGGACGATCTCGGCCTTCTGGTCCGGCAGCACGTCGGCCAGGACCTCGTCGAGGCCCAGACGCTTCGCCACCGCAACGGCGGTCGTCCGGTTGTCGCCCGTCAGCATGACGACACGAATCCCCTCCTCGCGCAGGCGGCGGACGGCGTCGGGTGTCGAGCTCTTGATCGGATCGGCAACGCCGACGAGGCCCGCGAGCTTTCCGTCGACAGCGAGGAACATCACCGTCTGCGCCTCGGCGCGCATTCCGTCTGCGACCTCGGCAAGCGAGCCCGCGCTCACGCCGAGCTCCTCCAGGAGCTTCGGATTGCCGATCGCGACCCGGCGCCCAGAGACTTCTCCGACGACCCCGCGTCCCGTGCGTGACTCGAACGCCCGCGCAACGGCCGGCGCGAGCTGCCTGTCCACTGCGCCGCGGACGATGGCTGCGGCCAGCGGATGCTCGCTCGCGCGCTCGAGCGTGGCCGCGAGTCGGAGAACTTCGTCCTCGCTCCAACCTGCCGCTGCCGCGACGCGCACGAGCTTCGGCTTGCCCTCCGTCAGCGTGCCGGTCTTGTCGACGACGATCGTATCTATCTTGCGCAGCAGCTCGATCGCCTCGGCGTTTCGGAACAGAACTCCGACGCTCGCGGCCTTGCCCATCGCGACCATGATTGACATCGGTGTCGCGAGCCCGAGCGCACACGGGCACGCGATGATCAACACGGCGACCGCGTTGATGAGCGCGTACGCCATGCGCGGCTCCGGTCCGAGACTCGCCCAGAGAACGAAGGTGAGCACCGCGACGCCCATCACCGCTGGCACGAAGTAGCCGGCGACCAGATCGGCCAGCCCCTGAATGGGCGCTCGACTGCGCTGCGCCTCCGCCACCATCTGCACGATTCGCGCGAGGAGGGTCTCCGATCCGACGCGCTCGGCGCGCATCACGAGCGCACCGGTTCCGTTCACGGTCGCTCCCGTCACGCGATCGCCCTGCTCCTTGCTCACCGGGATCGGCTCGCCGGTGAGCATTGATTCATCGACGGCGCTCAGACCCTCGAGAACAACTCCGTCCACCGGCACCTTCTCGCCGGGCCGCACGCGCAGACGGTCGCCAACTTGGATGAGCTCGAGAGCTACGTCCTCTTCCCGTCCGTCTTCAGTCAAGCGGCGCGCTGTCTTCGGAGCCAGGCCGAGCAGCGCTCGGATCGCGGCGCCTGTTTGACTCCGTGCGCGCAGCTCGAGCACCTGCCCGAGAAGCACCAGTGTCACGATCACGGCCGCGGCCTCGAAGTAGACCGCGACGCCTCCGCTCATCCCGCGGAACGAGTCTGGAAATGACTCGGGAGCAACCGTGGCCGCCACGCTGTACGCCCACGCGGCGCCGGTTCCGATCGCGATCAATGTGAACATGTTCAGGTGGCGCGTCTTCAGCGAGCTCCAGCCGCGGGCGAAGAACGGCCAACCTCCCCAGAGGACGACCGGAGTGCCGAGCGCAAGCTGGAACCACGCGAGCGTCCGCGGCGAGAAATGCTCGCCGCCGTGGAAGCCCGGAAACATCTCTGCCATCGCCATCCCGAAGACCGGGAGCGTGAGCGCGAGGCTCGACCAGAAGCGCCGCGTCATGTCGTCGAGCTCGGGGTTCTGCTCGTCGCCGATGCCTCCGATCGGCTCGAGCGCCATGCCACAGATCGGGCACGCGCCAGGCTCGTCGCGGACGATCTCCGGATGCATCGGACAGGTCCAGCGCGTCGTCGGCGGCGCGGAGGCGTTCGCCTCCGATTTCGACGCGGAGCCGAGATAGCGCTCAGGGCTCGCGCGAAACTTCGCGAGACATCCCGTGGAGCAGAAGCGGTACGTCACGCCGTGGTGAAGCTGGTGATGCGGGCTCTCTGCACGCACCGTCATGCCACACACCGGATCGCGGATCGGGTCGGGCTGCATGGCGCTATCGGCCTCCGACGTTCGCGAACTTCGAGAATAGGTCCATCATCTCGTCGATCTTCTCCTTGCGGTCCTTCGGACGCCCGGAGACCAACGCGTCGGACACACACGTCTCCACGTGCGAGCGAAGGATGAGCTTGCCAACGCCGTCGAGCGCGGCGCGAACGGCCGCCACCTGGAGGAGGGTGTCGACGCAGTAGCGATCCTCCTCGATCATGCGCTCGATGCCTGCGACTTGGCCGGAGATGCGGCGGATCCGCTTCTGTACTTGCTCTCGGACATCGGACTTCATGGCTTGCAACCTATACCCTGTATGGGTATATGACAAGGCAGCGATGCGCCGCCGCTGTACACCCGGGCCGGCGGCGGTCACTCGCGGGGACGGAGCCCCGTAGAATGGAGCAAGGCGATTCGAGCAGGGGATCTCGCATGAGCGCACGGCTTGACGCGATCGCACTTTAGAACGGGGTTGTACCTGGCTGCCGTGGCAGCGCTGGCCGTCGGCGGCGCATTCGCGTGGTGGTCCGCGCATCGGTCCGTCGTGCCGGAGGGCTTCGCGCTGGCGAACGGCCGGCTGGAGAGCGCGGAGGTCCATGTCGCGACGAAGCTGCCTGGCAGGATCACGGAGCTGCTGGTCCGCGAGGGAGACGAGGTAAGGGCAGGCCAGATCCTCGCCCGGATGGACGCGGCGACGCTCAATGCTCAGCTTGCGCGGGCGGAGGCAGGAGTCGTCGAGGCACGGGCACGGCGCGCTGCAGCAGAGGCCGGCGTCGGGCAGCGAATGAGCGAATGCACCCTTGCGCACCAGGAGCTCGGCCGCACGGAAAAGCTCTTCGAGCGCGACGTCGCGAGCGCGCGTTCGCTCGACATCGAGCGCTCTCGGGCCGAGACGGCTCATGCCGTGTGCAGTGCAGCCGAGGCGCAGGTTGCGCACGCCAAGGCGGGCGTCGACGCCGCGACTGCCGAGGTGGCGCGTATCCAGGCGGATCTCTCTGACACCGTGCTGGTTGCGCCGCGGAGTGGACGGATCCAGCACCGCCTCGTCGAACCCGGAGAGGTGCTGGCAGCCGGAGGCCGCCTCTTCACGTTGTTGGACACGAGCGACATGTACATGACGGTCTTTCTGCCCGCGCAGGAAGCCGGGCGTATTCCGATCGGCGCGGAGGCGCGCGTCGTCCTCGACGCGTTGCCCGAGATGCCTTTGCCAGCGCGCGTGACCTTCGTCTCGGAGGAAGCGCAGTTCACCCCGAAGCAAGTCGAGACCCCTTCGGAGCGTCAGAAGCTCTCGTTCCGCGTGAAGGCCCAGCTCGTGGATAGCAGCGCGGATGAGCTCAAGCCCGGGTCACCCGGGATCGTATGGGTGCGTGTCGATGAGCGGGCCGCCTGGCCGACATCGCTGCGGTGACATCCGCCGCGAGCCCGGGTCTGTCCCCAGTGGTCCGGCTCGAGGGCGTGTCTCATCGCTACGGTGCGACGACGGCGATCCACGAGGTGAGCCTCGAGTTCCCGGCGGGCGAGGTCGTCGGATTCATCGGACCGGACGGCGTCGGGAAATCGACCTTGCTCGGGCTGATCGCCGGCGTGCGGCGGATCCAGACGGGCCGGATCGAAGTGCTCGGCGGCGACCAGCGTGATGCGCGGCACCGGCGGAGGATCGCTCCGCTGATCTCGTACATGCCGCAAGGTCTGGGAGGGAACCTCTACCCGGACCTCAGCGTGGCCGAGAACGTCGACTTCTTCGGCCGGCTGTTCGGACTCGCGGCCGTCGAGCGCAATGAGCGCATCGCCGAGCTCTTGGTGACGACGGGGCTCGCAGCCTTTCCCGATCGACGCGAGCGGGATCTCTCCGGCGGGATGAAGCAGAAGCTCGGGCTCTGTTGCGCGCTGATCCACGACCCCGACCTGTTGATCCTCGATGAGCCGACAACGGGTGTGGATCCTCTCTCCCGCAGACAGTTCTGGGAGCTGATCGATCGTATGCGCGCGCAGCGGCGAAGCATGACCGTGGTCGTCGCGACCGCGTACATGGAGGAAGCCGAGGATTTCGACCGGCTCGTGTTGCTCGATGCGGGGCGTATTCTCGCGACCGGCTCGCCGGCGGAACTCAAGACACGCGCCGGCGGGCGCAGCCTCGAGGATGCGTACGTCGCGCTCTTGCCGGAAGAGCGCCGGCGCGGCCACCGCCGCTTCGCGATCGCAGCGCGCGTACCGGCGACGGAAGAGCCGGCGATCGAGGCGCGCAATCTCTCCCGACGCTTCGGAGACTTCACCGCGGTCGACCGCGTCAGCTTCCGGATCGAGCGTGGCGAGATCTTCGGGTTCCTGGGCCCGAACGGCTGCGGCAAGAGCACCACGATGAAGATCCTGACGGGTCTCTTGCCCGCGAGCGAAGGCACGCCCCTGCTGTTCGGGCGCGAGGTCAACGCGCGTGACATCGAGGTGCGCCGCCGGGTCGGCTACATGTCACAGAGCTTCTCGCTCTACACCGAGCTCACACTGCGGCAGAATCTCGAGCTCCACGGAAGGATCTTCGGCGCGCGGGAGCCAGAGCTCTCGCGTCGCGTCGCGGAGCTCGTGGAGCAGTTCGAGCTCGCTGACTCGCTCGATCGGCTCGTGTCCGAAGTTCCCCTGGGTGTCCGGCAGCGGCTCTCGCTCGCGGTCGCGGTGATCCATGAGCCGGAAGTCCTCATCCTCGACGAGCCGACGTCCGGAGTCGATCCGGTGGCACGCGATCGTTTCTGGGAGCTGCTCGCCGACTTGTCGCGGCGTCACGGCGTGACGATCTTCATCTCCACGCACTTCATGAACGAGGGCGCACGCTGCGACCGCATCGCGCTGATGAGCGCCGGACGCGTGCTCGCCTGCGATCGTCCCGCGCGGATCATCGAGTCCCAACACGCCGCCACACTCGAAGACGCGTTCATCGCATTCATCCGTGCGGACGCGAATCCTCAGGCGGAAGTGGCGACCGCCTCCGTTCGCCGAGCACTCCCTGCCGGTACCCTTCCGCTGCGGGGTCGGGCGGGCTCGGGTCCCGGCAGGCTTCTCGCGTACGCGCGCCGGGAGATCCTCGAGCTCGGGCGTGACTCGATCCGGCTGGCGATGTGCTTTCTGGCGCCGCTCGTGCTCCTGGTCGTACTTGGATACGGCATCTCGCTGGACGTCGACGGTCTGTCGTACGCAGTCTTGGATCGCGATCAGACGCCGGAGAGCCGCGCCTATCTGGAGCAGTTCCAGGGCTCGCGGTACTTCGCGGCTCAAGAGCCGATCCATTCCGGTGTCGAGCTCGAGCGACGCCTCCGCGACGGTGACCTGCGCGTCGCGATCGAAATCCCCCCCGGGTTCGGTCGCGACCTCGTCGCCGGCCACGTGCCCGAAGTGGGCTTCTGGCTCGACGGGGCGTTTCCGTTCCGCGCGGAGACGGCGCGCGGATACGTTCTCGCGCTCGAGCGCGAGTACGTTC
>Ga0210377_10000697_pt1 | contig 31972 bp, 27 predicted proteins | sample PLM4_65_b1redo_FD_155480 | JGI IMG/M metagenome (GOLD analysis project Ga0210377, IMG submission 155480) | Groundwater sediment microbial communities from an aquifer in East River, Colorado, USA - PLM4_65_b1 redo | ecosystem: Environmental > Terrestrial > Soil > Riparian zone | place: USA: East... | reverse complement strand
AAGAATAAATTTTAGTGTGGTCATAACGAACCATTTTTTTCCACCACCCAAAAATGGGACAGACCAAATATCTTCAGTGGAGTCTTTTCCAGGAATTGCAAAATGCCGCGCAGGGTTTTCCCAAATGCTCCAAATCTTGCGATGATATTGTCGTACGCGCCGAAGATGATCGTCCGCTCGACGAACTTGACGGGCAGCCCTTCGAAGAGTTTTTGCATATCGCTTTTTGAGTAGACCCGCACATGCGGGGCAAGTTTATCCCGCAGGGAACGAGGCAGGTAATTCACAAATAATTTGTTGCCGAACGAATATTTTCCATTCCTGTAAATACCATGCGTCTCGAATGGATAGCCGCGGTTTGGGGAAAAAATGACAGCACGTCCACCGGGCTTTCCCGACGCGGGGTCGGGACTTCGGAGGACACGGATCATCTCTGAGATCGCGGCGCGGTCATCCTGTACGTGTTCGATCACTTCGTGGCTGAGGATCAGGTCAAAGGTCCCGGAAGGAAGCGGGATGAATTCGCCAGCCGCATTCAGGATGTGCGGGGACCGAATCCGCGCTTCGGCAGTGCGCTCGAAGTCGTATTCCAGTCCGATAATGGTTCCGCCAAAAGGGGAGAGGTGTTCCACATACATTCCCACCCCGCAACCGTCTTCGAGAATTTTTCCTTTGATCCGTTCACCCGCTGCCTGGACGACCATTTCAAGGCGGCGTTGTTGTCCTGCCCGCCAAACATAGGATGGTTCGCCACGCAAAGCGGCTTTATCAAGGTTCCGTTGAGTCATGGCGGCAATTATATCTTGCATCCTTTTATCGCCCATGATAAAATAGCACTTGTACGTCGAACTGATTACCGCACGCATCGAGAAGTGGGCAACCCCCACTTTTCTGCTTGTAATTGAACAACAATGGGAGCAAGGTAGTATGACGAAGAACGAATTCTCTCTGGCTTTCAACGAAGTGCTGGAAGAAAAGCAACTCTCGAAGGAGATCATCCTCGGAGCGATCGAGTCCGCCATGGTTTCGGCTTATCGGCGGGCTGTCAACGCGTCCACAGCACAGCACGTGGAAGCCAAAATTGATCCTGACACAGGCAAGGTTTTGGTCTTTGCTGAAAAGGAAGTCGTCGAAGAGGTCATGGAGCCAAAGACCGAGGTTCTGCTTGATGAAGCGCGCAAGGTGAATCCTGAAGCGCAACTCGGCGATATGGTGGTTGTTGAGACCACGCCTGCAGATTTTGGTCGCGTGGCGGCACAGACCGCACGTCAGGTGATCCAGCAACGGATTCGTGAAGCGGAACGCTCCAACCAGATGCAGTATTTCGAACGCCAGGTGGGTGAAATTGTAAGCGGCATTGTTCAGGCGACGAATGCGCAGGCGACCACTGTTGGTCTCGATATGAAAGCGGAAGGTGTTCTGCCCGGGAATCAGAGAATCCCCGGTGAAAGATTTAAAGTACATGACCGCGTCCGCGCGGTGGTGTTGGAAGTGAAGGACGGTTCACGCGGACCGCAGATCGTTCTGTCACGCGCGCACCGCAACTTCCTGCGCCGTTTGCTCGAGAACGAAGTCCCGGAAATTTATCATGGTGTTGTTGAGATCCGCGCGATCTCGCGCGAGCCCGGTGCGCGTGCCAAGGTTGCTGTTTCCGCGACCCAGGCGGGCGTTGACCCTGTCGGCGCGTGTGTGGGTGTCAAGGGCGTGCGTATTCAAGCCATCGTCAAGGAATTGCACGATGAGAAGATCGATATCATCCAATGGGATACTGATCCCGTTGTTTACATTTCCAAAGCCATCAGCCCGGCGCGTGTGAGTGGTGTGTACCTCTCCGAAGTGGAAGGCAACCGCACAGCCACTGTTGTGGTAAATGAAGATCAATTGAGCTTGGCGATCGGGCGCGACGGACAGAATGCGCGCCTCGCTGCGAAGTTGACCGGCTGGCGCATCGACATCAAGTCCCTGACCGAAGCCGCGGGCGATGCCATTCAGAAATTGCACGGCGATGCTGAACTTTCGTCGTTGTTGCCGAATGTGGTCGAATCGATCTCAACGATCGAGGAGATCCTTGCCAAGAAGGCGGAGAACAGACCGGTCACACCCGAAGAATATACACAACTCGGTCAATTCGTGGATCGTGTGGAACGCCGCACCATTCAGATCAAGGAAGACGCCGCCCGTGCCGTGGAAGAGAAATTCGCCGGTGCGCGCGCCGAAGTGCCCACTGTTGCGTTCGGCATGCCGCTCGAGCAGATCGGGCTCAAGGAACACGTCTTCAATATTTTGGTTGAAGCGGGTTACGATACGGTCGGCGCGTTGATGATGGCGATGAAGATGGACGCCAACAAGGTGCTCGGATTGCCCGGGATCGGTCCCAAGGCGATGCAGAACATCGAAGAAGTGCTTGCCACCATTATCTTCCCTGAACCGACTCCTGCCGAGCCTGTAGCGGAACCCGCGACTGAACCCGTTGCCGAGGCTGAATCCCAGCCGGTTGCGGAAGTTGCAGTTGCTGCAGAACCCGTTGCAGTGGGGGAAACGCCTGTTGGTGAGAAACAGGCTCCGGCTAAGAAGGAAGCGAAGAAAGGCGCCGAGGAAGAGGAAGATGAGAACGCCAAGGATGGCGTCTCATTGGATGAACTCTTCAAGATGAAGCCTGAGATCTTCCAAAATGCCGGAACCGAAGAGGAAGACGCCGACAAGAAGAAGGGCAAAAAAGGCAAGAAGAAGAGCGTCGAGTTGGTGCTCGACGAGGAACGCGGCGAAGTTGTCGGTCGCAAGAAACACAAACGCGGCGATGATGATCTCGGCGAAGAATGGTAATTAAATTCCCTCACCCCTCTTCTTTATAGGGAGAGGGGGAGGATGAAGGAGCATGTCAAAGAAACCTGTTCAACGTGTAAAACATGTGCCTCAGCGGACTTGCGTTGGCTGTCGTGAAGTGATGCCAAAGCGAAAGATGATCCGCATCGTGCGTGCAGCCGACGGGGTGCAAGTGGACCCGACCAGCAAACTTGCCGGGCGTGGAGCCTACATGCACGACCGCCGCGAATGCTGGGAGCGAGGCATGAAGGGCGCGCTTGCCCATGCGTTGAAAACGACTTTGACATTGGATGATAAAACCCGGCTTGAAGAATTCATGAACTCTCTGCCGGTGGATACAGAATCTGCGGGGGCCAGCGGGCAAGCCATGTGATCGTTTGAATCGCTCACTGGGTGTCCGCCTGCGAACGAGCAGATCGCTCGTTTGAAGTTTGTGATTTGAGGAGGTAGCCCATGAGTAGTAACGGAAACAAGATCGAACTATCTGCCAGTGTTGTGATCCGCGATCTGGCGCAGAAAATCGGCAAGAGCCCCATCGAACTCATCAAAAAATTGATGTCCAATGGCGTAATGGCGACCATCAATCAGTCTGTGGATTTTGACACAGCCGCGATTGTGATGGCTGAATACGGTTTTGAAGCGGTTCCCGAAGTTGTGGAAGAAGTTAAATTGGAGACAGGGGAGGTTCCGCTCTGGCGTCGCATGATCGCCGGAGAGGATGAATCGAAGCTGAAGAACCGTCCGCCGGTTGTGACCATTCTGGGACATGTCGATCACGGCAAGACAAGCCTGCTGGATGCCATCCGCCAGACCGATGTGGCGGCGGGTGAAGCAGGCGGCATTACGCAGCATATCGGCGCATATCAAGTGGAGAAGAAAGGGCGGTTGATCACCTTCCTCGATACGCCAGGTCATGCCGCGTTCACGCAAATGCGAGCACGTGGTGCCCAGGGTGCGGATATTGTTGTGCTGGTCGTCGCGGCAGACGATGGTGTGATGCCCCAGACAAGGGAAGCCATTGCCCATGCGAAAGCTGCGCGTGTGCCGATCATGGTCGCGCTCAATAAGATCGATAAGGCCAATGCAAACATCGACCGTGTCAAACAACAACTTGCGGAGCAGGAACTCGTCCCGGACGAGTGGGGCGGGAATACGATGATCATCCCTGTCTCTGCCAAACAGAAGCAGGGAATTGACGATCTGCTCGAAGGTATTTTGCTTGTTGCAGATAACATAGAGATCAAGGCGAATCCCAACGGCAAGGTGATCGGAACGGTCATCGAAGCGGAAGTGGACAAATCCAGGGGTGTGATGGCAACCCTGCTCGTTCAGAACGGCACACTTGAATTTGGGGATACCGTTGTGGCTGGAACAGCTCACGGGAAACTGAAAGCTCTTTCTGATTTCAAAGGCAAGCCGGTAAAAAAAGCAGGACCCTCCACGCCGGTTTCGGTGATGGGTTTGAGCGATGTCCCTTCGGCAGGCGATATCTTTGAAGTGGTCGCTTCGGATAAGGAAGCGCGTGTTATTGTCGGCGAACGCCTTGACGCCGCAAAGTCCCAGGCGCAATCCAAGAAGAAAGTTTCACTAGAAGACCTGTTCGCCAACGTGCAGGCAGGGGAAGCAAAGGAACTGAACCTCATCGTGAAAGCCGACGTGCAGGGCTCGCTCGAACCGATCGTTTCCGAGTTGAACAAGCTCGGAGAGGGCGAGATCGGCATCAAGATCCTGTATTCTGAAACGGGCAATATCGGCGAAAACGATATTATGCTTGCGTCGGCATCCTCTGCCATCGTCATTGGCTTCAACGTGCAGGCTGACATCTCCGCCCGCCGTGTGGCTGAAAAAGAAGGCGTGGATATCCGCCTCTACGAGATCATCTACCGCATGACCGAGGATATCGAGAAGGCTCTCAAGGGCATGCTCGCACCTGTGGTCAAGGAAAAAGTGCTTGGTCGCGCACAGGTCCTTCAGGTTTTCACTGCATCGAAATTCGGCAAGGTGGCCGGATGCAAGGTCACCGATGGCGAACTACGCCGCAACGCCAAGGCACGTTTGTTCCGCGGCACTGACATCGTCTATGAAGGTGATATGGGCTCCCTGCGCCACGAAAAGGATGATGTAAAAGAGATCAAGCAGGGTTATGAATGTGGTGTTGGCTTCAAGAATTTCAGCGATATTCAGCCAGGTGACCAACTGGTCTGCTATATCCTTGAAACATCTTAATTAATCATGCCATCTGGAACCAGACTTCAACGTATTGCGGATCGGATCCGCCAGGAGCTTTCGGAGATGCTCATCCGGGAGATCAGCGACCCGCGCCTGAAACTTATCTATATTACGGACGTAAAGATAGATAAGGAACTGGCTTATGCGGATGTGTATGTCTCGGCTGTTGAAGGTGTTTCACGCTCGACGGACGTTCTCGCGGGACTTGAGTCTGCTTCCGGTTTCATCAAGCGGACTCTCGCCTCACGAGTGGAATTGCGCGCCTTCCCGCGTCTGCGCTTCCATTGGGATATGACTCCCGAAAATGCAGACCACATCGAAAAAATATTAGCTGAGTTAAGAAATAAAAAATAAAAATAGTGCAAACAAAGAAATTACATGGTTTCTTGACAAATTGTTTTGTTTGTGTGATAAAAATGACGGAGAGATAAAAAAGGAATGGATAAGGAAATAACCGGGGCTATCAAAGAACGCCTCAATGCGGCAAACAAGATCGTCATCGCATCGCATGTCCGCCCGGATGGCGATGCGATTGGTTCATTGCTTGGAATGGGGCTGGCGTTGCAGAATGCGGGCAAATCAGTGCAGATGGTTCTTGTCGACGGCGTTCCATCCTCCTTTAAACATCTCGAGGAGAGCGAAAAGATCGTCAAGGAACCGAACGGGGAACATGATACGTTCATCACGGTGGATTGCGCTGATTTTAAAAGGGCCGGCAAGGTCTTTGAAAAATTCGGTCAACCGGATATCAATATTGACCATCATAAGACGAATGAAAAATTCGGGAAATTGAACCTTATCGAAGCCGAGGAGGTGGCCACCGCTGCGATTTTGACAAACCATTTACCTGATTGGGGATTCCCGATCACCAAATCCATTGCCGCTGCCCTGTTGACGGGCATTATTACAGATACGCTTGGTTTCCGCACATCGAACACTACACCTGAAGCATTGCGTCAATGTGCCACATTGATGGAGACCGGAGTGGATATGCCTGACCTTTATATGCGCTCGCTTGTCAGAAAGTCGTACTCTGCGGCGCGATATTGGGGCGCCGGGCTTTCGGGAATGGAACAGAAGAACGGGATCGTTTGGGGAACGTTGACGCTGGATGACCGTAAAAAGTCTGGTTATAGCGGCAACGATGACGCGGACTTGATCAATTTGATCTCAGCCATCGACGGGAACAAGGTTGGTATGATATTCGTCGAACAAAGCGACAGTCATATTAAGATCTCGTGGCGCGCTTTGGAGCCTGGGATCGATGTATCGCAAGTGGCAAAGCATTTCAAAGGTGGGGGGCACGCGGCGGCCGCAGGAGCAGATATTCCTGGGGCGTTGGATGAGGTCAAATTCGTAGTACTTAAGACCACGCGTGAATTTTTGGGACTTTAATACAAAATTCTGACAAATGTGTCATAATTACACTGCCTAGTCAGGAGGAGTGAAAGTGAACAGTCAAGATATAAAGAACGCCATCTCTGGTGTGTTGGTCGTTGACAAGCCTGTAGGAATGACATCTCACGATGTGGTACAGGCGATACGTAATGGAACCGGATTACGCCGAGCAGGCCATACTGGTACACTGGACCCGCGTGCTTCAGGAGTACTTGTCATATTGGTAGGACCTGCAGTGCGTTTGAGCGAATATGTTTCGGCTTCCGATAAACGGTATCAGGCAATTATCCGCCTGGGCGGAAGGACCGATACCTTCGATGCAGATGGGAAAGTGACGCAATCGAACCAGCCCGTGAACGTGACTGAAACGCAATTCGAAGAAGTGTTGAAAACGTTCGTGGGCGAGATCGAGCAGACCCCGCCCCCGTATTCTGCCGTCAAAGTGCAGGGGCGCAAAGCCTACGAAATGGCGCGCAAAGGTGAGGAAGTGGAACTCGAACCGCGCAAGATCACAGTTCATCACCTGGAAGTTCTCGAATGGGCGCCGCCTGAAGTGGTGATCGACGTGCATTGTTCATCGGGCACGTACGTTCGCTCGCTGGCGAATGATCTCGGCGAGAAATTGGGCTGTGGCGCGTATCTGGTTGGTTTGCGCCGAACCAAAAGCGGACGGTTCTCCCTGCGCGATGCCACGCCGCTCCGCAAGTTGCAGGAAGCCTTCCATGCCGGGAACTGGTATCAATACCTCATCCCAGCCGCAGAAGCGCTCGGCGATTGGCCCGCTTTGGAACTCAGCCCCGACGATGTGGAAGGGGTCCGTCATGGCCATCGCGTGAAAGGCGCCGACGATTCTGTGCTCGGAAGCCGTGTGCGCGGCGTTAGTACACAGGGTGAGCTGGTTGCCTTGATGGAATGTGTGACAGGTGAGGACGGTACTCCCGCCTGGCAGCCGAAGAAGGTTTTCTTTACGAACGAGTAATCTCCAGCCTTTTCGAAAAGACTGTTATGATTCCAGCGCCGGAGACGGCGCTGGAGTATTTTATAGATATGGAACATTATCGTTCTCTTGAAGAAGTGAAGATACAGAATTCCTGGGTGACTGTCGGTGTGTTCGACGGTGTCCATCGCGGACATCAACAGATCATCCAACGGTTGACCGCCGGCGCACACGCAAATGGGATACCTGCTGTAGTGATCACCTTTGATCCGCACCCTGCAAAGGTGTTCGGACGTGGTGAGATCAACCTGCTGACCCTGCCCGATGAACGTGCGGAAATACTTGGCAGGATGGGTGTGGATGTGGTCATTACGCATCCGTTCGATACGGAAGTGGCGGACATCACCGCGGCAGATTTCATGCAGCGCCTCAATATCAGGCTCGGGGTGACTCATCTTGTGCTGGGATATGATTCCACGCTGGGGAAGAACCGCGAAGGCAATGCCACGCGATTAACGGAACTGGGCCTGGAGCTAGGGTACACCGTCGAGGTGGTATCAGCGTTGAGCGATGAGAGCGGCGTGATCTCGTCTACAGAGATCCGTAAATTGATCACGGTGGGAAATGTCGCAGAGGCGGCGCGCTTGATGGGTCATCCCTATCTTTTGCGTGGACCTGTGGAACACGGCGACCATCGCGGGCGCACGATCGGTTTCCCAACTGCGAACATTGCATATCCGCGCGAGAAAGCCATCCCGGCAGGCGGGATCTATGCCTGTTGGGCACAAGTGGATGGTGGACAGCGGTATCGCGCTGCGATCAACATTGGTGTGAACCCGACATTTACTCCTGATAAACAGACCATGAACGTGGAGGCATATCTCCTTGATTTTGAGGGGGATATTTATGGGCAGGATTTAACGCTTGAGTTTGTTGCCCGCTTGCGCGACGAGTTGAGATTTGACTCGGTGGAGGCGCTGGTGAAGAAGATTTGGGAGGATGTGGAACGGACACGAAAAATTCTGGGAACGGCATAGCCGTTCCCTTTTGTTTCTGTGGGGGTTGTAACCTGCATAGTTCATCCATTGTTTTCGCATAGGAGGATGAGATGCCGCAAAATGGTGTTCATGCAATCGTTGGTACCGTGGCACGTAAGTGGATGCCGCAAAAGGAATGGCTGGTGCTTGGCGTTGTATTGGGGAATATGTTCCCGGACCTGGATAACCTTGTTGTGGCATATGCCACGCTTGCCAAATTACCGAACCCTGAAGGTTACCATCGCACGTTTACGCATAGTGTCTTCACGGTCGTCGTGATGATGGTCCTTTTTTATCTCATCGCGGCGGTCACGCGCAATGGGAAATGGAATAACTTCAGCATGGGTTTTGGAATTGGCATCCTGATGCACATCGGGGTTGACCTTATCTTGTGGTTCAATGGTGTTGAATTGCTCTGGCCCCTAAGCACATATGAATTGAATTTCTGGAGTTGGTACACGGTGCCAGCCTGGTTGAAAATTTTTCTGGATACGGGCGAGTTCCTGGCGTTTGGTCTGTATTTCCTGTTGCTGGGTTCACTTTCCCGAAAGCAAAACACAGATATGGAACGGCAGGGCGCAAACAAAATGTGGGCATATTTGCAATTCGCCCTGTTCATTCTATTCACGGTGATGTTCTTTGTCATCGGGACAAAAGGATTGCACTATACGATCTTCGGCGCGTTGTATCTCCTCTCGATGATCATTGCGATGTCTGTGACCGTCCGCATGAGGCGAACGATCGAAGCGATGTAAACCCTCAAATGACCCGTGTGTCCCGGTTGACTCGCGGGTCATTTTGTTGTAAAGTAGCATCAATCTACCTGTAGAAGGGACACACACCATGACACAATCTTTCGATCCATCTCCTCGAACTCCCGCACCATCGCCCAACCCGGACGACCGCGTTATTGCGATGCAAAGAGTGCAGGCGACGATTGCCGAGTTGACGCGCCGGATGAAAAGCGGTGCCAGTAATTTCTATTGGATCGCCGCCCTTTCGGTCATCAATTCACTGGTGCTCGGGTTTGGCGGAAATACCTATTTTGCCGTCGGACTGGCAAGTACGCTGTTCGTAGACTTCCTCTTCGTGGAATTGACAAGTTCGATGACCGAGGGTGCCCTCGTTGTAAAACTCGTTGGTCTGGCGATCAGCATCTTCATCGCAGCCATCTTTGTGTTGTTCGGCTTTTTCGCCAACAAGGGAAAACGCTGGGCGTTCATTGTGGGCATGGTTATATACGGATTGGATACTCTGCTCATGCTGGTGCTCCAGCAATGGATAGGATTGATCTTCCATGGATTTTTCCTGTTCGGTTTGTTCGGCGGGCTGCGTGCGCTCGGTGAGTTGGAAAAGATGAAGCCTCAAAGGCAGACGGACTTTCCGCAAAATATTGGTATCTAACCTTTGGGCGACCTTCGGGTCGCCCTTTTCATTTATAATCTGCCAGATTTTGTATCTGACCTGCCGAGGAGATCCCCATGCCCCAACGTGAAATTTATCTGTTATCGCCGCGTGCGCTCAGCCCTGAGACTATCGCGGTCGCCTTTGCCAAGACCTCGCGCTCGCCTGAATCGTTCCGTGATATCGCCGCCGAGTTGAGCGACGAGAAGTCCGCGCAGTTCCATGAGAAGTGGGTGGTGGGTTATGGTCACGCCTCGGTGGCGGAGCATGCGGTGCTGCACATCGCCTTCGAGAACGTTTCCCGCCTTGCCATCGAGAGTATAGAGTCGAACCGGTTGGCATCCTATACGGAGAAATCGACGCGCTATCAAAAATGGGACTCCAATGACTTCACCATTCCACCGGAGTTGCGCGAAGCGGGACATCCGCTCCGCGACGAGTTTGTGAATACCGTCCGGCTCCTTTTCAAAGCCTATGCTGATTCATTGAACCCCGTGCGGACTCTCATCTTCGAGCGTTTCCCGCGCCGAGAGAACGAGAAGGACGAAGCCTGGGATCGCCGCATCCGCTCGAAGTACGTGGATGTGTGCCGCTTTCTCCTGCCAGCCGCCTCGCTGGCGAACGTGGGCATGACCGCGAATGCGCGTGTCATCGAAAATACCATCCGCAAGATGCTCTCGCATGAACTGGCGGAAGTGCGCGAGATCGGAGCGAAGGTCAAGGAAGTGGCTTTGGGTGAAACTCCCACTTTGGTGAAGTATGCAGATGTAGTTCCGTATTTGGTGGAGACGAGTGAAGAGATTAGAGGATTGGAGAATAGGGAGTGGAAAGTAGAAAGTGGTGATTTTAATTGGTGTACGTTGATCGATTACGATAAAGATGGCGAGATGAAAGTCCTTGCTGCGGCATTGTATCGCTTTGGGGAAATGTCTTTCACAAACGCACTGACATATGTGAAATCTCTTGATATATCAAAACTGGAGGCCTTAGCCGAATCCCTGTTGGGACGCTTGGGCAAATTTGACGTGCCATTGCGTGAACTGGAATACTGCACCTACACCTTTGATTTGGTCATGGATCAGGGCGCGTATGCCGAGTTCAAACGTCACCGCATGATGACGCAGACTCCGCAGAAACTGACGACGCGGCTGGGATACGCGACTCCGCATTTGATAACGGAGGCAGGTTTCGGGTCCGAATATGAGGCGGCGATGGATGCGGCAAGTGCGATGTTTGAGAAGTTTTATGCCTTCAATCCGAATGTTGCGCAGTATATCGTCCCAAATGGATTTAACCGCCGTGTGTTGGCAGAATTCAATTTGCGGGAGGCCTACGCGTTCTGTCAGTTGCGGAGCGCCGCGAATGCACATTTCTCCATCCGGCGTGTGGCGCAGCGCATTTACGAAGAGATGTCGCGCGTGCATCCATTGTTGACGAAATACATGAAACTCCACGAAGAGACCTGGCAGGGCGTGGAGGAAAATCACTTTGCGAAGATGACATAAGACTTTTAGCGCGAATAAAAGATAAAGAAAAACTCGTGACAACGAAAAATTAGTCCGGCGGACATCTGCCGGACTGTTTGTTTATTTTGCCAATGATCTCCTGACTTCATTTCATGCCATTGTCAGTCCTATAACTGTCAGGATTCCATAGACGCACAGGATAATGACGCTCAAGACAAGCCCAACGATCCCGAAGGTTTTTTTCTGTTGGGCTTGGAACAGACTGCCGATGCCGAGTCCCATGGCAACTATGTTGATGGCAAGGCTTCCGCACATGATGACCGTGGCAATCTGGAAATTGGATGAGGACTGATCCACAACGCCTCTGCCAGAAAAGCCGATGGAGAACGCGATCGCAAAGCCGATACAGAAGACCAGGATCCCAAGCAAACTTGCCGCAAAAGCGGCGATCCCTACTTTTGAATGCGGAAGGGATGTACTGACATTTGTCTCCAAACCATTGTCCTGCATACTGACCTCCTTTTGAATATTTGTTCAGACCTCCGAGATTTTTGCGGAGCAGATCTCGGAGGTCTTGTCTTAACCACCACTGATCGCGATCACAAAATGGACCTCACTAGTTTCGTTGAGGTGTTCGCGAATTTTTAAATGAGCGATTTGCCCATCCACGAAAACGGAGATGTTTGGACGGACTTTATCATTCTCACATAAACGGTCCTTGATGCCGGGGAATTGCACTTCGAGGCTTTCGATCACATCGCGGACGGTGGAACCGGTCGCTGTGACCGACGTTTTCCTCTGCGTTAGATCGCGTAGCGGGGCTGGAATCCAAACTGTGGGCATGTCACTTTTTCAACGCGTCTACAACCTTTGCAGGTGACATGGGTAATTCATTCATGCGGACACCTACCGCGCGATAAATGGCGTTGGCTACAGCCGCCGGCGGTGGGACGATCGGCACTTCACCGACACCTCTTGCTCCATAAGGGTGACCGGGGTTGGCGACTTCAACAAGGATCGTGTCAATCATCGGCAGGTCGAGCGAGACAGGCATACGATAATCGAGCAGGCTTGCATTGAGCAAACGTCCCTGCTCATCGTAAAGATATTCTTCATTCAACCCCCAGCCAACACCTTGAGCAACTCCGCCTTGAATTTGGCTTTCAACATACGCGCGGTGTATGGCTTTGCCCACATCCTGCACCGCGGTGTAACGCAAGATCTGCACCTTGCCTGTGTCGGGATCAACTTCAACATCCACGATATGAGTCGCAAAACCGGGACCGTTGCCACTTGGTTGTACAGCCGCGCTTGCCACCACAGGTCCGCCGGCTTCATCGAGTTTGGCGGCGAGCTCTTTGAATGTCAGCTTTTTATCGCCAGCTGAAAAGACTCCATCCTCAAATTGGACGGTGTCTTTTTCAACCTCCCAAAGAATTGCGGCACGTTCCCTCAATTTCTCGATCAGATTTTTGGCTGTTTCAATCACAGCCCAACCTGTCGCGAAAGTTGTGCGGCTGCCATATGTCCCTTCAGTGTAGCCAACGGAGCTTGTATCCGCAACAATCGGATTCACATCTTCAGCGGAGATTCCGAGAGTCTCAGCCAGTTGCATCGCAAGCGATGTGCGTGAACCGCCGATATCCACGGAGCCTTCGAGCAGGTTTACGGTCCCATCATTGTTTATGCTGGCAGACGCGGAGGATTTTCCTCCATAGTTAAACCAAAAGCCTCCAGCAACGCCGCGCCCGGTATGAGGTCCAGAAAGTGGCGCTTTATAATGGTCAGATTCTTTTGCAGCTTGCAGTGTTTCCAAATAGCCGATGCGTTTGAAGGCGGCGCCGTCAATCCGTCGATCACCTTCCCTTACACCGTTGAGCAAACGAAACTCAATGGGATCCATGCCGACTTTTTCAGCGAGTTCATCGATGATGGTTTCAGCCGCGAAGGCGGCATTCGTTCCACCGGGAGCGCGATAGGCGGCAGTACGTGGCTTGTTGACCACAACATCGTAGCCGTCAACGAGTCCATTCTCGATGCGATATGGCGCGAAGAGCACCACCATCGCACCACCCACAGGCGAGCCGGGATATGCGCCCGCTTCATAAATCAATTTCGCTTCCGCCGCAGTGATCTTGCCATTTGCATCCACACCCATTTTGATCTTGATGTATGAGCCCGATGTTGGGCCTGTGGATGTCAACACCTCGGCGCGGCTCATGGTAAGCTTGACCGGGCGGTATCCGCTTTTTTGCGAGAGCATAACGGCAAGAGGCTCGAGATATACGCCGACCTTGCCGCCAAACCCACCACCAATTTCCATCGGGATCACTCGAATGTTTGAAACTGGGATCTCAAGGATCTCCGCCACTTGTTCGCGTACACCAAATGAGCCTTGTGTACTGCACCAGATGGTGACCTGTCCATCGGGGTTGTATTGCGCGGTTCCGTTCTGCGGCTCGATATAACCTTGATGCACCATTTTGGTTGTAAATTCACGTTCAACGATGAACTTCGCCTCCCTGAATCCTTTTTCGATATCACCGCATGCCTCGCGATAATGCGCGGCGATATTGGTGGGTGTCTCACCTTTCTTGCCGAACTCGTCCGTACGCAGATCGTCCAACAGGATCGGGGAATCAGCCTCCATCGCCTTGCGGACATCCATGACGGGAGGCAGGACCTCATACTCCACCTGGATCAAGTCCAACGCTTCGATCGCGATGTGGGAACTGGTCGCTGAGACCGTGGCTACCGCATGACCGAAGTAAAGGACTTTGTCGCGGGCGAGCACATTGTTGCTTTGATGCCGCCGGTTGATGACACTCTCACCCAGTTCAACAATTTTACTTTCCAGGTCGGGTAAATCCTTCGCTGTGATGACTGCATGTACGCCATGAAGTTTTTCTGCCTTGCTTGTGTCAATGGATTTGATGATTGCATGCGCATGTGGACTGCGCAACACTGCTCCATATAACATGCCGGGCAGATGGATGTCCGCGCCATATGCGGCGCGCCCGGTGACTTTATCCACCCCGTCATGGCGGAGTGGGGAGGTGCCGATGACTTTGTATTCGTTTGGTTTCTCTACAATTGCCATGTATTACTCCTTTTGTTTTAACCACAAAGGGTCACGACACTTGCACCTGGCGCAAGTGCAGGTGAGGTACACGAAGGAAGACCAATTAAATCCTTTGTGACCCTTTGTCTCCTTTGTGGTAAAGAAGGTTTTAACTGTCTGCCGCATCCAAAACTGCGCGGACAATACGATCATACCCAGTACATCGACATAGATTCCCTGCCAGCCACGCACGGACTTCCTGCTCGCTCGGGTCTGGGTTTTGGTCAAGCAATGCTTTACTCGCAACGATGAATCCCGGAGTGCAATATCCACATTGCAGGGCGGCATGTTCGATGAATTTTTGTTGCAAGGGATGGAGTCCATCAGAGGTGGCGATGCCTTCGATGGTTGTGACAGAGCGTCCTTGAATCTCTACAGCCAGCACAAGGCAGGAATTGACCAATGCGCCGTCGAGAATGACATTGCATGATCCACAGTTGCCATTGTTGCAGCCTTCCTTTGTGCCCATCAAGCCAAGCGTGTCGCGGAGGACCTCCAGCAGACTCTGGCGCGGCTCGCACAGGAATTCTATTTCTTCACCGTTAATGCTGGCAGTGACGTGAGTCTTATTGGGCATATTGACCTCCTGCGCGTTCGATGGCTTTGTCCAAAGCACGTTCCACTAAAACGGCGCATAAATGTTTACGATGTTCCGCTGTTCCGCGTAGATCTGTGATCGGCCTGGCAATTGCCTGTGCCATACGTGCGGCTTCTTTTATGGTTTCGCGTGTGACTTCTTTCCCTACGAGAAAAGCTCCAGCATCGGAGGCAAGCAGAGGCGTAGGAGCGACCGCGCCGAGGGCAATTCTCGCGGAGACGAATCGCTTTCCATCCGCATCCAAAACGACAGATGCCCCCGCGCCAACCACAGCAATGTCCATTTCGTTACGTGGAATGAAGCGTAGGTAGTGTGCGCCAAATTTATCTTTGGGTGGGGGAACACTGATGGATGTCAGGAACTCGCCTTCTTGCAGGGCGTTTTTACCAGGTGCAACACAAAACTGTTCCACGGGAATCGTGCGTGAACCATTCGGACCGGCAATAATACAGTCCGCCTCATGGACGATCAACGCAGGGATCGCATCCGCGGCGGGCGAGGCATTGCACAGATTTCCCCCCACACTGGCGCGGTTCTGGATCTGCACGCCGCCAATGAGCTCGATGCCATCCACCAAGCCGGGATATTTACTGCTGACGACGGGGTCATTGCATATCTGACGACACGATGCCGCCGCGCCGATGCGAAGACCGCCAGCCTGTTCAAAAGTGATTTGTATGAGTTCGGGAATTTTCTTGATATCGATGACAAGACCTGCTTTGCGCCGTCCCTCTCGTAATTGCACGAGCAGATCCGTGCCGCCGCACAGGATTTTTGCATTGCCGTTTTGACTTGATAGAAGCGAGACAACTTCCTCAACGCTTTTCACCGCAATATAATCGAACGACTGCATATCTCCTCCGGTCTGGAACGATAAAAGCGATTATACCTGTTGTGGAAATGTAAACAGGTATACAGGTAAACAAGGTTCACAACCAGTTTAGATGTGTACCTGCGTACCTGGCTACTCTTCCTCTTCTTCCTTAATTCCAAAGATGGTGTCGATCTGCTTGAGAATTTCAGGCGTCAGTTTGGGCGCGATCTCGCCCGCCTTCATGTTCTCATGTACCTGCTCGACGCGACTCGCGCCCGTAATGACCGAACTCACAAACGGATTCTTCAAGCACCACGCCAGCGACAACTGTGCCAATGTGCAATCCAATTCGCTGGCAATGGATTCCAGCGCCTGTACCTTCACGAGTTTTTCCTGATCTGTGACCTCATCCTTTAACCAACTCATGTTCGATGTTGCAGCGCGGCTATCTCTGGGAATGCCTTTGTTATACTTGCCGCTCAAAAGCCCGGATGATAGCGGGCTGAACGTGGTCGAGCCATATCCATACTCTTTATAGAAGCGTACATAATCACCCGAAAATCGCCGGCGTTCGAACAGGTTGTACACTGGCTGTTCCACAACAGGCTTGTGTAGATGATGTTTCTCCGCAATCGCAATTGCCTCAATAATTTCTGCTGCGTTCCACTCTGACGTGCCCCAATACATCGCCTTGCCCCATTCGATGATATTGTGCATCGCCCAAACGGTCTCTTCGATGGGTGTGTTCCTGTCCGCACGATGACAATACAATACATCCACGTAATCCAACTGGAACCGTTCCAGTGAACCGTTAATACCTTCGATCAGGCGCTTGCGGTTTAAAGTATTCTTCTCGTTCACACTGTCATGCAAGCCCCAATAGAGCTTTGTCGTCACAAGATAACTGCCCCTGCGCCATCCCAACTTTTTCAATGCCGCGCCCATCACCTCTTCCGATCTGCCGTTTGCGTATGATTCCGCATTATCAAAGAAATTCACACCCGCATCATAGGCGGCTGCCATGATCTCCACCGCCGCATCCACATCCACTTGATTCTTGAACGTGATCCACGACCCCAGTGATAACTCACTGACTTTAATTCCAGTCCGTCCTACCTGTCGATATTCCATTTACTGCCTCCAACTAATATGTGTTGATGCAATTATAATCTTCCCATGCCCAGCCGATCACGTTTCGTTCTTCATTCTTTACTTTTCATCCTTTTGATGACTGCTTGCGCCTCTCAGGCGACTCAATCTGCGCCTCCAGCCGGTGACTTGATCCCGTTTGCCACCTCCACCCAAAACCCGCAGTCGGCTCGGACTCCTGAAGGCTTGGTCTCGTTAACCACACCCCTTCCCAGTCCGACGCCGTTCACGTATCAGGTGCAATCGGGCGATACGATGAGTCACATCGCAGAGACATTCGGCGTTTCGCTCGATGACTTGCTCGCGGCGAACCCTGAAGTTTCATCAAACGCCATGTCTGTGGGGACGACGCTCAAAATTCCCAGCGACCCTGCCAACCTCAGCGGCGAACCGACGCCGACACCCGCACCGTTCACGATCCAGCAGATCGAATGTTATCCCACCGCTGACCAGGGGATGTGGTGTTTTGTCCTGGCTCATAATGATTTTTCAGATTTTATGGAAAATGTCAGCGTGCAGGTAACCCTTGTCGATCCAAATGGAGCGGTACTTGGAAGCCAGACAGCATTATTATCGTTGAATATCCTGCCACCGAATACATCCCTGCCTTTGGCTGTTTACTTCCCCAACGTCCCTGTCGATGCGAAACCGCAAGTGCAGATATTAACTGCCATCCGTTTGCTACCGAACGATGCGCGCTATTTACCTGCCACGGTCAACAACACGCTGGTGCAGGTCAATGCTGAAGGACATAGCGCGCAAGTCAATGGGCGGATGTTGTTGCATGGCACAAGGGCGGCGAGTCAGGTTTGGGTAACGGGAACAGCTTACGATGACGCGGGACGCGTGGTCGGGTTCCGCAAATGGGAATCCAATGCGGGGCTGTCGGCAGGCGGAAGTCTTCCGTTTGAGTTTATGTTGTCCAGCCTTGGGGGAAGGATCGCACGAGTTGAATTTGCGGTTGAAGCCAGACCGTAGATGATGGACCTTTGACCATTGTCCATCGTCTATGGTCTATCGTCTATTTCCCTTCCAGCCACATATATCTTTCAATTGGAATATCGATCGGTGTAAGCACATATCCCTTCACGTAAGGTTTGACGAGTTCGTATGAAAGATGATGGACGGTAAAGAGGGCGGCAGCATCGTCCACGAGCATTTGCTCGGCTTGCTGATACATGCCGATGCGTTTCGTCACATCTGCTTCGATGCGCGCAGCTTCGAGCAAAGTATCGAGATCTGGGTTGGAATATCCACCGTTGTTTTGCCCCGAGCCGGTGTGAAAGAGCGCATCGGCAAAGTTTTCAGGGTCGGGATAATCCGCGCACCAGCCGCCATCGAATAGTTGACCGTGATTGCCAGAGTAGATCTGGTCGTAATAAAAATTCGGCTCCAGGTTTTCAACCGTGATGGTGACGCCCAGATTTTGTTTCCACATTTGAGCCAGGGCAGCAACATCTGCGCCTACGTATGTTCCGATCCCTGCACTGGTGTACACGATGGGCGGCAACCCTTCTGATCCGCCATACTTCGATTGTCTCAGCAGTTCGCGCGCTTGCGCGGGATCATACAGTAAGCCTTTGAGCGAGATGTTGAATCCCGGCAGACCAGGGGGATAGAGTCCGATTGCGGGCAGAGCATAACTGCTCCAAACGACGTCAATATATTGCTGACGGTTGAATGCCATCGAAAATGCCTTGCGCACGTTGACATTATCGAAGGGTGGTTGAGTTGTGTCAAAAACAACGTAGCTTGTGCAAAGCGAAACACCCGTGCGCAGTTCGTTGTGGAGTGGTTCGGTGGGATCGGTGAATCGTTCAATGGAATATACGCCCGCGATGTCCACATCCCCGGTTTCGTAGAGTTGCTGGTCAACGCCCGAGTAAAGATTGACAACGATATATGGTATGGACGGCGCACCCAAATAGAAATCGGGATTCGCTTCATATACCATTCTTTCGAACCGTGTCCATTCGATCAGGCGGTAAGGTCCGGTACCATTGGGTTGGCGGTACCATTCCTCGCCGCTTTCCACATTTTCTTTGTCCAGCACGAAGGCGGTGGGGTAGGTAAGCTTTAATAGAAAGTAAGGCTTGGGGGCATCGATCGTGACCTGTAAGGTGTGATCGTCAAGCACTACAAGACCTGAAATGTGTTCAGACTCACCCCTCGCATATCCCCGGATACCTTCAATATCACCGAGATATGTCAACGCTGTATCAGATGCGAGTTGCGGGCTGGCAGATCGTTCCAGTGAATACAACACATCCTGCGCGGTGACCAGCTTCCCGTCATGGAACTTTGCATTCTGGCGTAAATGGAATGTGTAGGTCTTGCCATCTGCGCTCACGTCCCAACTTTCCGCGAGATCAGGAGTCAGATTCAATTGTGGATCGAGAGCGACCAGTCCGCTGAATATGCGTTTATCTCCGGACCCATATGTGGTGTGTGGATCATATTGACGAGGATTCGTGGACTCGCCTCCTGCCAGGACCAAAGCCTGATCCAGCGGAATATCCGTTTGCCAGGCTGACGCGGATTTCGGCGCGGCCGTGGTGAACGTGAGGATGATGATCAGAATCAAGGTGATGATTTTTACTGCACGCGTTTTGAGGACAATTAATCTCGATACGCTGCTATCGCGGGTACTCGACCAGCATTCGTTTTGCTTATTGTTTTCCATTCTGTCCTCCTTTGACCTTCTGATTGCGGACGACAATGCCCAACACGACCATGCCGATGACCAAACCGAAGACACAACAAAATCCCAGCAATGTAAGTGTCAGCCAAAGTGGAGGAGCCATACGCGTTGGAGTTTCGGGAGTGGTTGATTGCCCGCCAAAAGAGGATGTGGGGATCGCGGTCGGTGTGGCTTGCATTGACGATGATGGCGCACCCGAGATCGGAACAATGGTGGGGACATAGGTTGGAGTGGGCTGTGCGGTTGGTTGCGCAGAGACAGTTCGCGGATGAGCGCCGATTGCCTGCCTCCAGGCATCCTCCAGCCCTTCGATGTTGAATCCGTAGGTTTGCATGAGCGCGTCGTCAACAGTGTTCCCATCACGCAAAGCGACAAGCAGTGCGGTCATTTTTTCCTGCCCATGGGTTTCGACGAGGAATTTGACAATGCTAAAGGATTGGCTGTAAGAGAGAGTAGCTTTGTTTGCGACTTCTGAGAAGCCCGCGCTTAATGAACGAACCGTGAGCAACGTATCGTTGCGGATGGCATCTTCGAGTTGCTGTTGTGAGTAAGTGTCGAGTTCGCCTTCACTATATACCGCGAGACCTTCGTTGAGCCAGGTGGGCACGTCACCGAGACAGGAGAAGGTGAGATGACCGACAAGTACATGGGTCAATTCATGGACGATGGCATCACGTCCCCATTCGAGGTCATCTTCCGAGATTCCTAGAATAATAATGTTCTGTTCAGGAAAAGCCAGCCCACCTGTCCAGGATTGTTCATAAAGGACAGCGTCTTTCAGGTCGTTGGTATTTGCATAAATATAGATATTGATTGGTCCGTCGGCTTTCAGCCCAGATCGTGTTTCGTTGAATTGCAGACCACTGTAGGCGGCTTTTGCCAGATCCGCTGCGAAAACCTGGTCGCCTTCGTACCAGTGGATGCGGAGGTAGTCTCCATTATTCATACTTCGCCAGTCGTGGGCATCATCGAGCCAGGTGGCGATCTTGGTTTCGCTGACAGTTTCCTTGCCGTTCGTGTCGGTGACGCGCCAGCGCCACCAGAGGGTTGCACCGGGGGGCAGGGAGCCGCTCTGACGCATTTCCCAGGTCCATTCGGCGGTGACGGCTTTCCCGGGCGTGAATTGCGGGAAGGCTTTGGCGATGACCTCTCCGCATGTTTGCTGTTCGTTACCGTACTCCAGTACGACAGATTGGATCTCAACATCGCTGGAGATCGTGGCGTGGAAGGTGGCTGTTTCAGGGAAGCTGAGGATCACCTCGTTGTTCGTCACGTCCGCTTGAGGTGGCGCGAAAGCCGTTGAAACAGTCAACAGGCTGAGGCTTAGAATGAGCGCAAGGATCGTTTTCCGCATAGTTTGCTCCGTTAAAAGTATCTGTCGGCAAGTTTATCATCGAATAAGTCAGCACCTTCCAGTTGCTTTTCAATAAAATGCCGCTGTTTGACGCATGTATCCCTTGCATGTATAATCTTTTGAGTCTCCCTAGCGGGTGCTTCCGTTGAGGTAAAACATATGGCGTTACGCGGCAACTTACGAGATTTTACGATTACCCAGCTTCTCAATTTGATAAACCTTGCTCAAAAGACCGGCACACTGATCGTGGATGGTCCAAGCGAGCAGGCTTTTATTTCTTTTCGCAATGGGAAACTTGCGTATGCCCGAGTGGGGCAGGACGATGGGAGCCTCGCATCTGTTCTGCATAAAGCCAATAAGTTGACGGTCAATCAATATCGCGCCATCGTGGAGCGCGCCGGAAAGATCACCGACAAGGAACTTGGTTTACTACTGATCAACGCCGGTTATTTATCGCAGGAGGAGATCCTCGTCAATTTGCAGGGGTACTTCACAGAGATCATTCGAAAGTTATTTACATGGGTCGAAGGATTTTTCCGTTTTGAAGGCGAGATGATGCCGCCCGATGACCGCATCAATGTTCGGCTCGATCTCGAAAATATTATTATCGAGGGTTCCCGCCAGTTGCGTGAATGGGAACAATTGCAGGATGAGATTCCCAGCCTTGAGATGGCACTCAAGTTTACAGACCGCCCTATGAAGAACGTGAACCTGAGTGTGGAAGAATGGCGCGTGGTCTCGTTCATCAACCCGAAGAACACGATGAAGCAGATCGCGCAGACGAATAAAATGAACGATCTGGAAGTCCGTCGCATTGTGTATGGATTGTTGCAGGCTGGTCTTGTGGAGATCGTTCGACCTGAAGGTGTTGTGATCCCACAGCACCCGAGCACGTTCCCCACACAGAACAAGGAAGAACAAAAATCTTTGGTCAATAAATTGATCGGGCGTATTCGATCGCTTTGATCATTGAGGTGGAAGGATAAGAGATTATGCAAACTGTCAAAATGGTCGTCACAGGTCCTTTTAGCGCCGGCAAGACTGAATTCATCCAGTCGGTCAGTGAAATTGACGTTGTCTCGACCGAGCGCAAAATATCCAGCAATGCGGAACGCTCCGTCAAGGAAGCCACAACGGTCGCGATGGATTTTGGCCGCATCACTGTGGATGAAGACCTTGTTCTTTATTTATTTGGTACACCCGGACAGAAACGGTTCGACTTCATGTGGGAGATCCTCTCCGAGGGCATGCTTGGTTTTATTGTGATGGTGGACAGCACCCGCCCGGAGACTTTCCGTGAAGCGCGCTCGATCCTTGAAACCTTCCGCGCCTATGCGCCGACGCCTTATGTGGTCGCCGCGAACAAACAGGATCGCGAAGATGCCTGGGATCTTGAAGATATGCGTCATGCCCTGCGGCTCGAAAGCAAGGTAAAGTTCCTCCCGTGTGTTGCAACAGATAAAAATACAGTGAAATCCGTCCTTCTCGAACTGCTCTATAGCATTCTTGCTGAAATGGAGTCGGGAGGATAGGGGGGACCCGTTCGTTGGATGTCATCAATTACCACTGATCAAGGGATCGTCCATTACGAAGTGTACGGGCGCGGTAAGCCCGTCATCCTTCTGCATGGCTGGCTCGGTTCATGGGGCCTGTGGCAGGAGACGATGGGATTCCTCGGTCGCTATTATCGCACCTATGCAATGGATTTTTGGGGGTTTGGTGAATCAGGCAAGAAACGCGAGACCTACGCCGTTCAGGATTTTGTCAGCCTTGTCGACCAGTTCATGGAGCAGTTGGGTATCATGCATGCGCCGCTGGTCGGTCACAGCATGGGCGGCACAGTCAGCTTATCGGTCGCCATTCGTTACCCGGAACGCGTCAGCAAGGTTGTTGTGGTTGGCTCACCCATTGTTGGTTCATCACTCGCTCCGTTGCTTAAAATTGCAGGATATCGCACCAGTGCTTTCGTACTTTTCAATATGATGGGCCCGTTCCGCGCTTTTATGAAATATTATTACTCGCGCGTGATCTGCTCCGACCCGCGCTTCCCCGATATGATGGACCGCGACCTCTCAAAAACGACGCTCGAATCTTTCCTGCGTTCAATTGCTTCGCTTCGAAGGACGGATCTCCGCCCGATGCTTGACCAGATCAAAGTCCCTGCGATGGGCATGTATGGCGACCGTGACAAGGTTGTTCACCCGAAGCAATGGCAACCCATGCAAAAAGGCATTCCCCAGGCACACATTGAACGCTTCCCACTGGCTGGGCATTTCCCCATGCTGGAAGAACCACAACAGTTCGCAGAAAAACTGAAACAATTCCTCGATCAGGAAGACATGTCGCGTGTTGTACAGTCCGTCGCATCCCCAAATCCAGTGCCGTCTGTGACCCTTGCCCCATGATATCGACAACGCAATATCACTATCCTAACCGAATGGGGAGGATCATTCTTTTATCGATGGATGAGGTCATGGGACATATCGGGGTCAATGCAGTTCTAAGGCTTGCCTCTTTTTCCTCCCTAATCGATAATTACCCTCCCGACAACAACGAGCTCAAATTCCCTTTTTCAACCGTCAGCGGACTTACCGAAATGATGGAGCAGGTTTATGGTCCGCATGGGGGGCGCGGCTTGGCTCTCCGTGTGGGACGTGCCTGCTTCAATTATGGTGTCAGGCAGTATGGTGTCCAGATGGGGTTGACCGAGATGGCATTTCGCCTTCTGCCTCTGCCCGCCAAGTTAAGCGCCGGGGCAGGTGCATTTGCTGAACTCTTCAATAAATTTACCGATCAAAAGGTCCGTGTCGAACAGGAAGATGGGAAACTGCTTTGGCATATCGAGCGCTGTCCCTTGTGCTGGGAACGGCACACGACCGAACCGGTTTGCCACCTCGCGGTTGGATTATTACAGGAAGCTCTGTTCTGGCTCAGCGGTGGGAAGGTCTTCAACGTGGAAGAAAAGACCTGTATTGCGGCTGGGGATGAAACATGCACCATCGTGATCGATCAAACCCCCATGTATTGATGTAGAAGGCAATCCCATACAAATTTGTAGGCGGGGCGGGCGGGAACTTTGCGCCCCTGTTTTTTCGATTTTGTGGAATAATTGTTCATAGGTATGTTCAAAGTTATTCTCAACGCACCCCATCCTATTTCACCGTTTAATGAACCGGCGCGGGATTTACGCATTCAAAACAACCCTCTTTGGCTGCATCAGCGGAATGTCCTGGCGCCCTATACAACGCGCGAACTGGAGCTAAAACCCGGCCAGCGTATGCCAATTGACCGGGAAGAGACGATCGTTTATCGGGATAACCTGTTCTTCGATGAAGAATATATCCATGCCTTCCTGACCGCTGCACGCAAGAAAAAACGAGCCTGTCGGGCGGCGTTCGCTGCGGAAGACCCTGCCTTTAAGGAACATGCCCTGCCGCTTTCCTCTTCATATACTCCGGCAGGCGGCTTATATCTGGCGGATCTGTGGTATTACCCAAAGGGACCTGTCGCGGATGTAGAGCCTGTGGTCGTTGCTCTTGAACCGCGTGAACTTGGTTATTACCATGTCCCAACCTACATGGCGGACCAGAGTGGCGATTTGACCTTTCAGGTCCCGTTACGGACCCTGATCGCAATTGATTCATGGGTCCATATCTTCATCGCCGATGTTGTATTTGGTCTGTTCTCACGCGGTGCGCGGTTTGAAAAACGCCTCGGAGAAGATCTGGCCTTCAAATTAAGGATTCTTCGCAAGGCGATCTATGAAGGACGGCAGATCCTTGAATGTTCCGAACTGGTAAAGATCGGCAAAAATTGTGTGATCGATCCACATGCCATCATTCATGGACCAACGACCATCGGAGACAATGTAACGATCAATGCCGGTGCAGTGATTGAGAACTGTATCATCGGGAATAATGTGAACATCTCGCAGGATGTTCAGTTGATGCTCTCGGTGGTGGGGGACGGGGCATTCCTGCCGTTCCGTGCGGCTCTGTTCATGACGACTGTGATGGAAAACAGCATGATCGCACAGAACACCTGTCTGCAGATGTGTGTGATCGGACGTAACACCTTTGTTGGCGCGGGTTCCACGTTTACCGATTACAACCTTGTCCCTGCCCCGATCCGTGCATTGGATGGGAAAGGAAAGTTGAACATTTCAAACCGGCCGGTGATGGGGAGCGCGGTGGGACATAATTGTCGTTTGGGCTCGGGGCTGATCGTTTATCCCGCCCGCACGATTGAATCAGATGTGGTCCTTGCCGCCTCGAAGGAACGCCGCGTGATCGACCGCGACGTGCGCTACGAAGACAGCGATCATCACAAATTCAAATCTGCCATCCTGCACCAACGGTTATATCCCCGCCCTGGCGAAGGCGCACTGGAATCATGGTAACAAGTGGACACTTTTGCATTCATCATTCATCCCATCGATCCGAAAAGGGATGTCAGCCGCAAGTTTCCGTTCCTGGGGCGTGTGTTAAATGAGAAGCAGATCGATTTCTTCTCCACATTCTTCCCGCCCGTATATATTTCCGAGATCGAAGGGATTCGGTCGGAGGCAACAGGCAAGGAAATAAAAGGCTGGTTTATTGCCTGCCCCTACACGCCAAGACGAATGATGGAGTTGCCAGAGCGGACGGTCTATCGTAAGATTATTCAGACCGGGCGACTGGCCGAAAAGTTGGGCGCGCAGATCCTTGGACTGGGTGCATTCACCTCTGTGGTTGGCGATGCAGGGGTTACAATTGCAAATGCTCTGAATGTGCCTGTCACAACCGGCGATTCGTACACGGTCACTGTTGCAGTGGAAGCCATCAGGGAGGCCGCTTGTGCCATGAATATCCCGCTTCGTGGGGCGACGGCTGCGGTGGTCGGCGCGACCGGCGCGATCGGACAGGTCTGTGCTGAGTTGCTCGCGGATGATGTAGAGCGGCTTTACCTGATCGGCAGAAAGCAGGAAAAACTCGAAGAACTGCGCGACAGGCTCAAGGTCCGGGCGAGAGGCGAGTTGATCGTCAGTACAAAGATGGATATTTTGGCGGAAGCACAATTGATCCTGACCGTGACCAGCGCCATCCATGATGTCATCCGCCCGGAACATTTGCAACCGGGCAGTGTGGTATGTGATGTGGCACGCCCCCGTGATGTTTCTGCAATGGTGGCGGCTGTAAGAGATGATATATTAGTGATTGACGGTGGAATGGTTGATGTGCCAGGAACCGTTGATTTCCATTTTAACTTTGGTTTTCCGCCGGGCAAGGCGTATGCCTGCATGGCTGAGACAATTGCCCTGGCGTTGGAAGGTCGTTTTGAGGATTACACGCTGGGCAAACATTTGACCCGCGAACGTGTCGATGAGATCGATGGAATTGCAAAAAGGCACGGCTTCCGTTTGAGCGGGTTTCGTTCGTTCGAGCGCGAAGTAACAGAAGAACAAATTGAAACAGTGCGCCGCAATGCAAAGAACGCTCGAAAAATCCGAGCGGTGCACATGTAATTTTGGAGGCTGCTTATGGGAAAAGCCCGCCTGTTGGTGGTGGAAGACGATATCGACATCGGAAACATGCTGAAGATCTATTTCGGCGGCATGGATTTCGAAGTCGATGTTGCCGTGCGCGGTTCAGATGCGCTGGAAAAAACAAAACAATCCCTGCCACATCTGATCGTGCTCGATATCATGTTGCCGGATATTGACGGCTATGAAGTGTGCCGTAATTTACGCACCAATATGCGCACCAGTCACATCCCTGTCATTTTCCTTACGCAAAAGGATGAGCGTAGCGACAAACTGCAGGGACTCGAGCTGGGCGCGGATGATTACATCACCAAGCCGTTCGATATCGAGGAGTTGAAATTACGCGTGCAGGGCGCCATCAGACGTTCTGAACGCGAAAGTTTAACCGACCCTCGCTCCGGACTCCCCGCAGGACGCCTCATCGAGGAACAACTGCGACGCATCATCCGGGAAAAAGGCTGGGCATTGATCGATGCGCGTGTCAATCACTTCGAGCCTTTCAAGGATGTCTATGGCTTTGTGGCAGGCGATGATGTGTTACGTTTTACCGCCTTGATCATCGGAGAGGTTGTGGACGAAATGGGTACCACCTCCGATTTCATCGGTCATGCCGGTGGTGACAACTTCATCATCATCACCAAGGAAGAGAAAGCCGCCGGCATCAAATCGCGCCTCAAGGAACGCTTTGATCATGAAGTGCAAACCCACTATAACTTCATCGACCGCCAGCAGGGATTTGTGCAAGCTCCCGCCTCTGACGGGTCGACGGTCAAGGTTTCATTCATGACGATGTCGGTGGGCATAGTATCGCCCAGCGTAAATTCATTTTCTGACATTCGCGAGATCACTGAGCTAGCGGCTGAAGCCCGCCGCCAGGATACCGCGACTGGCGGATAAGGTGTTCATCGAGCATGTTTGCCGGGCTGGAAGTGGGCCTCGGGTTCGTAATATTCGCACTCATACTGTCGCTTATAGTATGGGGTGTAGCCTCATTTCGCAAGCTTCCGTATAGCGTGCAAAGCCTTTCACACCAACCCAATCCTACGGTTGTTTCCCCTGACACAACACATCCAAATGAAGCGGTTATGATCGTCCAACCCGGTGGACGGGTGGAATATCTTAATGATCTGGCGCGCGAATGGTTCGGAATGCGTGATGATGAACCCGCGGATCTTGAACGGCTGGTCCGCCGCGCCCGCCCGGCAGAAGATCTTCTGTACTTGTGCGCCCGCCAGGGACAGAAGCGACTCTCAGTGGGGGGACGGTTGGTGGAGGTTGTCTCCTATCAGATTCCCGGCCCGTATCCTCTCATGCTCGTCACCATGCGGAGCGTTGAGCTTTCTGCGAATCTGGATCAGTCACAGGCAGACTCATCCATTTTGAAGATCGTCACAGATTTTGGCAGGGAGGTATCTGCCAGTCTCGAACTTGAAGACACACTTCATGCGATCCTCTTGAATGTGTCGCATCTTGTCCCTGCAGATCTGCTCGAAATCAAAATATGGGATGCATCCCGACAGATCCTCACGCCTTATACGCTTGAGTTAACAGGTTTATCCAACGTGACCCAGCCATCCCTTTCACAGTTCGGTGAACTGACGGACACACTGGTCACACGCCGGAAACCAACGCTATTTCCCAATACCCGCATACCTGACAATTCCATCCCCGCGTTGAACGGCAATTCCCTTGTGCAATCTTATTTGGGTTTGCCGCTCCTTGCCGACCATGAATTGATCGGTACCCTGGAGATCGGGCATCTTTCCCCTGGAGTGCTCGGTCAACAGGACCTCGACCTGCTTCAACTTGTTTCTCCACAAGCCGCATTCAGCGTTCGCAATGCAATTCTGTATTCGAAAGAACAAACGCGTTCAACAGAATTAAGCGGTTTGGCGAATCTGGCGCAGGCGTTTGGCGCCGCACAGGATAATGCAAACCTGATCAGTCGGCTGGTCGAAAGCATCATTCCACTGTTTCAGGTTGAAATTTTGGGTTTCCTGCTTTACGACGAATCAAAACGCACGCTTGAAGCGCAGAATCCTTTTCAGGGTTTGCCCGCGCATATCGTTGAGATCTACCGCACGACCATCCAGCCGGATAGCGTGGCCGAAAGGATATTATACGAACGAAAACCATTGGTGTCGCGCAACGCTGCGACCGATCAGACATGGCATGACCTTGGCTTGCAAAATCTTGCGCAGGCTGCGAGCCTGCGTGAGTCTGTTCTGATGCCCATGATATCCGGCGAACATCTCGTGGGTTACCTCCAACTCTCGAACCATCGCCAGACTGCCATCGAATTTTCCGAGGCTGAGTTGCAATTGATCAGTACAGTGGCAAATCAAGCCGCGGGCATTATCCAAAATTCATTTGTCGTTGAAAACACACGCCAGCAGGCCATGCGATCAGATGCCTTGCGGCGTATCGCAAGCTTGTCTGTATCTACAACGCCACTGGATGAAATCCTCCAGGTTTCTCTGCAGGAATTGGCGCGTCTTTTTCAAAGCGACCTTGCTGCGATTTTTCTTCTTGACGAGCAGGTGGGTGAACTTCGCGTTCACGCCAGTTCCGTGATCGGCACCACTGCTGATTCAACCGGTCCGCTTGCGCGCTTGCACGTGGATGAACCTCAATATCGCTTCACAGTTTCCGGGAGTCGTGAACTGTTCATGTCCGGGCACCTCAGCTCGGACCGCCGTGTTCTTCCAGTTTATCGTCCATTGGTGTCAGCATTGCAGGTTGAATCTGCCATTGTTGTCCCGCTTCTTCTGCGAGACCGAAGTCTTGGTGAAATGATGCTTGGGAGTAGAAAGACCGAGTTCTTCAATAGTTACGATCTTCAGATCATTTCCACAGCGGCAGGTCAGCTTGCAAAAGTCATCGATGATGCATCCCGCTCCACGCAGACCGATGAAAGTTTGCGACGCCGCGTCGAGCAGTTGACCTCGATCACCCGCGTCAGCCGCGAATTGAACTCGATGGTTGACCTGAAAGCCCTGATGGAAATTGTTCGGGATGAAAGCCTCCAAACGACAGGCGCCAATTGTGGGACCATTCTGCTCTTCGACAGATTCGCCTCATCCAACCCGCCACCTGTCACCCTTTCACTGGGCTGTTCTCTCCCTGAAACTTTTTCGCCTCTCGAACTAAAAACCATCGAGACCGGCGAGTCGCAGCTGATCAAAGACTACACTGCCATGACAGGGTCTTCGTTACATAATGGAGTTCGTTCTGTCATGATCATTCCCATTATCAGCCAGGGGAAAACGGCTGGATTGATCCATTTGCACTCCGAGCAGGTGGACTTCTTTGACCACGATGCTCTCGATGTGGCGGAGACCCTCGCGGCTCAAGCCTCTGTGGCGCTGGGGAATGTGCAGCGTTTTCAGGAGCAGCGTCAGCGAGCGGAACTTCTTCGCCGTCGTGCCGACACACTGACCAAGTTGACCGAAGTCAGCTACGGCTTGAACTTTGAACAGCCTCTGGAACAGTTGCTTCGCATCATTGCCACGAGCATCCGCGACTCGACCACCTTCCAGGCAGTGTTGATCAGCATTTATGAACCGGATACCGACCTGTTGCGCCGCGTCACCGGCGTTGGTTTCACTTCGGATACGCTGGCTGAATTACTTTCCCGCAAGCAGGCTTATTCGAGTATTCAGCAGATGCTCAAACCACAATTCCGCATCAGTCGTTCCTATTTCATCCCTGTGAATGAAGCACCGATCATCCCGGCCGATGTTCATATGGTTACCTTGAGTTTTGACGACAAAACGGCGAGGGCACCTTCGGCCTGGGATCCCGACGATATCCTCGTCGTTCCGCTTCTGGATACCCAGGGGAAACCACTTGGTTTGATCAGCCTTGACGCACCCAGAGACGGAATGCGCCCTGACCTTGCCACGATCGAAACATTGGAGATATTTGCCGCACAGGCTTCTCTTGCCATTGCGAATCACAGTAGATTCACAGAACTGCGCACCAGGGCCGAATCTCTTTCCTCCGGTTTGGAAAGACAACAACGCCTGATCAACCTCACGCAGAACGATCTGCCCATCCTGCTCCGCAAGGACCTGGACCAGACCATTGCCATCCATAACCTCGATCAGCGCGCTCAACGCGTCCGTGCGGGATTGGCGATCACCGAGTCTGTGAGCCGCCAGTTGGATTCATCCTCGGCGTTGCAGGCGTTGGGACGCGAAACACTGACCCAGTTGGGCATGTCTGTCGCGATGATCGGTGAAATAAGTGGCGAGGGTCCCAAGTTAACTCATGTGCTGGGGAATGTGCCGCGGGCTACCAGCCCGGAGGCATTGTTTGGGCAGCGGAATCCGCTTCGGGCTTGTTTGCTGAGCGGCGAAGCCATCCTGATCGCCAGCCTCGATGAAAATCTCGAATGGCGCGAGACACCACTTCTCACCGCGTTGCACGTCAAGTCGCTTATCTGTCTGCCCATCAAGATCGAAAAAAAGACTGTTGCCGCGATGCTGGCTGTCAGCCCTGAACCGATGCCAACCTTTACCGGCGAAGATTTGCAGGTGTATCACCAGATCGGACGACAGACCTCGGTCATCCTGCAAAATATTTCCCTGTTGAATGAGACACGTCGCCGCCTGCAGGAAGTGAACCTCCTGCTCGATTTCAGCCGCCAATTGCGCGGACTGGATGCGGAGCGCATTGTGCGTGCCCTGCTGGAGAGTTCGCGCCGTGCATTGCAATCAGCGCACGCGGGCGTGGTGTTGATCTGGGATGAACAGGCGGGCCAACTGGTGCCACAGGCGGTCTCAGGCTATGCCGATAACGAGACCATGAAGCGCATCAACTATCGCATGGGCGAGTCTCTGCCCGGACAGGCTTTCGAGACCAAACGTCCGTTGCGCATGGATGAGATCCAGTTCACGCGCGACTATACATTCTCGACCGAAGGTTTGTTGCTTTACCGCCAGGCAACCGGTGGACGCCTGCCCGTTTCGAGTCTGTTGATCCCAATCCAGTCTGGTGAGCAATCGGTAGGTGTGCTTGTGCTGGATAATTTCAACACACCTGCGGCGTTCACGCCTGAAGATGAGACGTTGTTGCTTTCCCTGTCCCAACAGGTTGGCTTGTCGCTCGAGAACGTGCGGTTGGTGAAAACAACACAGGAACGCGCCGCCCAATTGGAAGCGCTCACGAATGTATCCTCCACACTGACAGCCAGCCTGCAAAGCGATGAGCTGGTTGTATCCCTGCTCGATCATCTTGAGACGGTTATCCCCTATGATACCGCCACCTTATGGTTGAGGGAGAAGGATAGGCTCACCGTGGCGGCGGCGCGCGGCTTCCCCGATACGGAACGACGCCTCGGGCTGACGCTTGCCATGGAAGACAGTGCCCTTTTCAAGGAAATGATCCGCACTGGACAAGGCATTCTGGTGGGGGAT
>Ga0210377_10000695_pt1 | contig 32003 bp, 26 predicted proteins | sample PLM4_65_b1redo_FD_155480 | JGI IMG/M metagenome (GOLD analysis project Ga0210377, IMG submission 155480) | Groundwater sediment microbial communities from an aquifer in East River, Colorado, USA - PLM4_65_b1 redo | ecosystem: Environmental > Terrestrial > Soil > Riparian zone | place: USA: East... | reverse complement strand
AGCAGCACCAGTACACTGGCGCCCCAGGCCAAGGATCGCCACCGCTCACCGGAGGCCCCAATACATCCCTGTTGCGCGAGGCCGGAGTGAGCAACCTGTGCCTTGGCTGCCATGATGGTCAAAATTTTGCTCCGGACGTTCTCGGGGCAAATGCCAACGGATACGTGCGCCAGGCGGGTGCCCTGAACCGATCGGGGGGAGCCGCGCCCTATCAAAGCTGGAAGGGTCATACCCTCGACGTAACCGAGACGCCTCCAGGCGGCGTATCAACTCTGACAATCACGTGCAGTCAGTGCCACAAGGCGCATGGAAGCGCCAGTTTCCGGAACATGACCGGTGCCATCGCGGTCACCTACACGAAAGGTCAGCTTTACGCCAGCAGAACCAAGACGGTGGACGTGTGGCTGAAACAGTGGCTGCTGGGAGACTTGGCCAACAACTACGCGTACGATAGCGTCCGCTTCAACGAGCGGAATGTCAACGATAGTGCGTACGCAGTCTTTTGCCAGGGGTGTCACCAGGCGTTCCATGGATCAGTCGGGGGGTTTGCGATCGGGGGAAACATCAATACGGGCGGGTTCCTTCGCCATCCCAACGCCCAGGTGAACATCGGCGCCATAGGCGGCGGGCACTCAAGCATCGCGCAGTACAACGGCGGCATGAGCCGCGTGCATGTGATGAGCAATAGCAACGCGGACTATCTTGCAGACCCCGGCAATGGCACCTTCACTGTGGCCGACGGTCTTACGCCGAGCTGCTTTACCTGCCACAAAGCCCACGGCAATCAGAATCCCTTCGGTCTCATCTTCCTTGCTCGGGATTCGATCGCTGTTACGGAGGAGGGTACTGCCGGCGTGCTCCCCGATGTCGGTATGCGAAATCTGTGCGGGCAGTGCCATGTGCAGGGGAACTGAAGGGCTAGCAGGCAGCGGGCAGGGGGCAGCAGGAAGGAAAGCAGAAGGCAGAAAGCAGAAGGCAGTGCAAGACTGGCCGAGGCGTATGGTTGATGGCGTATGGCAGGACCGGCCAGCCACCAGCAGGCAGCTAGCAGCGGGCAGGGGGCAGCGGGCAGCAAAGAAGAGCGTTCGGCTGTTCGACGGTTCGACCGTTCGGCAGTTCCGGATGCCATAGACCATGTGCCATACCCGGTTTTTCATCAGAAACCATGGGCCATAAGCTATAAGCCATAGGCTCATCGAACATGGCAAAGCTGCTGGTCGTGGAAGACGATCATCTCATGCGATGGTCCCTTGAAGAATGCCTTCGCCGAGCTGGGCACGCCGTTCATTCGGTGGATTCGGGCTCGGCAGCTATCGAGGCGGCGAGGGAGAATGATTATAGGGTGGTGATCACAGACTATCGTGTCCCGGGGTCCGACGGACTCCACGTTCTTCAAAGGATCAAGGCCCAAACCCCGCAGGCGCACGTGATCATGATCACCGGACACCCGACCCCATACCTAGAACGGCGCGCTCGTGATGCCGGGGCGTTCGATTTTTTCGACAAGCCCTTTGAGCTTGCTGCGCTGAAGCAGGCAGTAGAGAGAGCGAGTGCGATGCCCGAACGCAGGAAGGGACCAAGAGGTTGTTGCGGCGGATGTGAGTGGCGAGCGCCGTGTGACAAAGCGCAAATGGCGTATGGCGTATAGCAGGAACAAGCGAGCAAAAAGCAGCCAGCAGCAGGCTGCGGGGCAAAGCGGGAAAGACTGCTCGGCCGTTCGGCGGTTCATGGCGAAGTAGGGGATAAGCCGAAGGTCGTAGACGACGCGCGGTGTCGGGCCGAAGGGACGACAGGGGTGGCGCCCGCGAGCCGCAACCCCGTCTCATCACAGCAGTGTTGGTGGGGATTGCCCAGCCGCTTTGACTGGACAACGACAGGCTGTTTGTGGTATGATCCCCCCCACACTAATGGCCTCCTGCACTGTCCTCACCCTCTGCCTGCTTTTACCGCTGGCCATCTCCCCCTGGGCTTTTGATGATGCGTACTATCTGAAGGAAACCTTCCTGCTCGTGGTCGGCGGGGTGTTGCTTTGCGGTCAGTCGCTCGCCTTGTGGCGGGGCCGCGCCGCGAGGGTGATCCTGCCGGTTCCCCTCCTTGTCTTTCTGGTTCTCGCTGTTCTGTCCGTGTGGCGGGTCGCCAATCTCTGGGCCTTTGCGTTTCGGCTGGCCCTCTTCGCGGCAGGCCTTGCCGTGTTTGTCACTGTTGCCCGCTCCAACGGTGCTCCCGGCCGGAGAGCACAATTTCTGAAGGCCCTGTGCGTTTCAGCGGTCCTGGCCACGGGCTTCGGCACACTCCAGCAACTCGGCCTGGATCCATTCCTAGCGACGGATTCGCGGTTCATTTCCACATTTGGCAACCCGCACCTTTACGCTGAATTCGTCGCGCCGCTCCTCCCGGTGCTTCTTTGCCTCGTCCTCGTGGCGGAAAACGCCCAGCGCCTCGCAGTGGCGATGATTGGATTCGCGGGTTGCGCAGGCGGTCTCCTGTGGTCGGCGGCTCGCGGGCCGGCCCTGGCCGCCCTGGCGGCCATGGTTTTTCTTCTATGGGCACTGCGCCGAGAATCCCGTCTGTTGTTGCTGGAAAACCGGGCGAGGCTGTGGGCCTGCGCCGGCGTCTTGGCGGGGGTGACATCCCTGATGGTTCTCACGGATAACCTGGTGGCCCGGAAGCCGTGGACCGCGCCGACCGCGCCCCGTTCCGATGGCATAGCGACGGCCGTGACTCCTGCGAATTCCGTCCGGATGGGCGACCTGGGTGTGGACTTCCGCCTGGCGGTGTATCGCGATACACTGGACATGATCCGGGAGAGACCCCTGACGGGATTTGGTCTGGGCAACTTCCGCATCGTCTATCCCAGGTTCGCCAGGACCTTCGGGGCCCGCTTTGCCGAGATGAACGACGAGGTGGTCCCCGTGGGCCATGTTCACAATGATCTGCTCGAGATGGCGGCGGAGCTGGGCCTACCCGGGGCCATTGCGTTTCTATGGATGCTCCTCTGGTTCATTCGCTCCAGCGTGGCCGCGGTGGGCGGAAGACCTCCCGATGCGGCCTGGCCCCGCTTGGCGGCGGGGGCAGGGCTCGTGGCCTTGGCTATCAACAGCCTCTTCGCCTTCGGTTTCTATGATCCGGCCACTTCTTTGGAGTTTTGGGTATTCGCGGGCATTACCATGGCCCCTTCCTCCCGCCTGGGTGCCGCTCCATCAGCCAGCGACCGGCAATGCATCATGGAGGGGGGGTGGCGATACCCGGGCGCCGCCATGCTTGCCTGCTTAGGTGTTGCTCTCGTCTGGCTCGGGACTTCCTCGGCAATCGCGGACGCATTCTTGATGCGCGGTCTGGCGCGCTTCTATACCGGGAGATATGCGGAGGCGGCGGGTGCCCTGAAAACGGCCGCGGATCTGGAGGTGGGAAGGACCGAGGCCATGGTGATGCTGGCACAGGCTCACCTGGAACTTGGGGCTGTAGATCATGCGTTGATGGTGGTCCGCGCGGCACAAAGCCTGGAGCCGCATAACGTCACGCTCCTCTATTTGCGCGGCGTGGCTCTGGCCCGCGCGGGCCGCCTGGAGGAGAGCCAGCGAGCCCTGGAGGAGGCCCTAGTCCTCAGACCCCTGCAATCGCTCCCCCACGTGGCCCTCGGGGATCTCGCGGAGCGGCGGGGAGATTCTTCCCGGGCGCGAGTGGAGTACGAAGCGGCCCTCCACATCAATTCGAGGCGGGTACAGGCGCGGGACGGCTTGGCCCTCCTTGCGGCAAAGGATGGCGACCTGGATACTGCAGTTCGGTTGTGGGAAGAGGGGGCCAGATTGGCCCCAGGGGATCCGACGTTTGCCCACAACCTCAGCATTGCATACGCCCGCAAGGGTGATTCGGCGCGCGCGGCCTACTGGAAATCGAAGGCCGCGGCCTTACGTGTCGGGATGCAGAAGCATTAGCCCCAATCCAAATTTCTCAACCGCCAATCCGCCTGAGGCGGACAAGAACGCCGAGACGAAATGGCTCTTTGGGGAGAACGGTCGAAATTCTGAATGCCCCACGAACTGGTATTCGCGTTCCTTTTGTGGTGGGTCCGAAACATCGTATCCTTGGCGACCCGGGCACTCGGCGTTCCCGCTGGGTGCTCGTGGCGACTCAAAGCTATTCTTGGATAAAGTTATACTTGTGCCCGTGAATCCGGGACCGGCGAGGGTCCTCTTCGATTCTCCCCGGAGCGGCGCCCAGCCGGATTCTTCATAGATCCGCGTTTGCCTGCAAGGGCTGGCTTGGAATTTGCTACGTAGGCCGGATTGACCATGGTAGCATCACGGCGTGAAAAGGATTGTCCAGCGCGTGAAATCCCTGTCTCATATCCTTTGGCTCAGCCTTAGCGGAATTGCAGCCATCCTCACCCCGCTCGTCATCCAGCAGAGCGGGTTGGCCGGCGACTTCCACCAGGCCAATTCGCTGGCATGCTCGGACTGTCACACCATGCACTACAGTGAGTCCCATACCTTAATCGGCCCAATCCCGCCTGCGGTTCCCCTCAGGTCCGGGGGACCATTCGCAAAGCTGTTGCGGCAGCCGGCCGCAGAACTCTGCCTTGCGTGTCACGATGGACGGGCGGATGCCCCAGATGTTTTCGGGGTGAATGCCAATGCGTATGTGAGAGCTGCCGGAGCCTTGAACCGGGCGGGGGACGCCGGTGAGTATGCCGAGGTCAACGGGCACTCCCTGGGATCTACAGGTAGGGCGCCCGGTGGCACCTGGACCGGGAACCAGGCCGAGGGCTTGCAGTGCAAGCACTGCCATGACATTCACGGGAACCCCCTCTTTCGCAACCTCACAGCCAACCCAGGCACGGCGACGGGGAAATTTGTGACGTACTTGAAGGGGTTGACCTACACCGGGACAGCCGCAGTGCAACAAAAAGTCAGTACCCCTATGCAGAGCCACTATGCGGTGGACAACATCCTGTACCGGCAGACGCAGGCGGGGACCACGGACTTCGGGCTGTCCGAGTGGTGCAGTGGATGCCACGGCGACTATCACGGGATCGGCGGTACGGGAACCATGGGCGGGTCCACGAGCGGCGACACGAATGCGGGCAGCCCATGGTTGCGTCACTCCACACGCGGCGTGACCATGGCGCAAGGGGTGACCAACAAGCACATCGACTCGGGACACTGGTTCGACACGGCGAATGTGAAATCGCGCGTTCCGGTAGTCTCTCCGGGCGGGGTCGTGCCGGGAACCTCCGCAGGCAGTGACAACCAGGTCTTCTGTGGTTCTTGCCACAAGGCACATGGGTCGAATCACCGGGCCGGCCTCATCTACGACAATGAAGCGACTGTGCTTCCTGAAGACGGAACCTCGCTTGTGCAAACGTGCCAGCAGTGCCATTATCAATGAACGGGAATCGCGTATAGCGTATGGCATATGGCGTATTGTCTATCGGAGAAACACCTTGCACCACGGAGGCACGGAGAGCATTTCCGAAGGTAGGATGGGGAACGCGGAGTTTCAAGAGTGCTCCGTGACCTCCGTGCGCTCCGCCGTGAGGCATCTGGCATGAGACGAATGTGGCCGTTCTTTGTGATCGCTTTGGTGGCTGCGCTGAACAGCGGCTGCGAGACGCCGGGGCGCCCCGCGGGGCGGCGCGTAACGCCGCCCGGCGAGGGACGTTTGGTCGTGACGCTCAACGGGCCAGAGCGGAGTCCAATTGACCTGACGGCGGAACTCACCGAGTTGATGCTTCATGTGCGGGGTGGGGGCTGGTTCCGGATTCCCATTACTCTTACGACGCTCAACTCGCTGGACGTGGTTCGGCGCCAGATCCCCCTGGCGGATGCTCCACTCCCTTCCGGGTCCTATGACCGGATGACCTTGAGGTTCGGCAAGGCAACGCTGCGGCAGGAGGGGAAGACGGTAGACCTCTCGGTGCCGGCCGAAGGCTTCACGCTCGGCGTTTCCGTGGAAATTGAGCCGGGCGCCCTCGCCCCCCTGTTCATCATGTGGGATGTCGAGCGTGCAGTTGAGCGCGAGGTGTTCCTGGCCCCCGCCTTCACCTTCCATGGCAAGGAACCAGAAGTTCGCGCCGTCGTCGCGTATGTGACGAACGAAGAGTCGGGCACGGTCTCGGTTGTGGATCGTGCCAGGAATCAGGTTGTGTCGACGATCCAGATGGGCCGGGCCCCCCGGGGGATCGTGGTGGAGCCGGAGGCACGGCGGGCCTTTGTGCTGAACGGCGGGGACGACACCATCACGGTCATTGATGTGAATACTCACAGGGCACTCCACACTTTCAATCTGGAATCCCAGGCCCGGGCGCAGGAGCTGGCGATCTCGCCCCTGGCCCGCACGCTCTACGTGGCCAACACAGCTCTCAACAGCGTTACGGCTCTGGATGTCGAGAGTCTTGGCGTGAAGGCAACTGTCCCGGTGGGGCTTTCGCCGGTTGCCCTGGCCGTGGACCAACGCTCGACGCGAGTCCTCGTGGCCAATCAGGGGTCGAACAGCGTGTCGCTCATCGATCCTTTTTCCAATCGCGTCGTCGGCACGGTGCAGGTGGACCAGAGCCCGGTCCACATTTCCGTGGATCCGAACCTGAACGCGGATCGAGCCTATGTGGCCAGTCCTACCTCAGCCTTCTTGACAGTGCTCTCGCTGTCCTCTGGCCAGTTGGTGCGGAGGCTGAGCGTGGGTCCGGGAGTGGTGGCGTCGCTCCCCGACGAGATCCCCAACCGGCTCTTCCTCCTCAAGGCGTCACAGAATCGAGTGGTGGTGTTCGACGCAGCCCTGAATGTAGAGATCGGGGGATTCTCGGTCGGCCGGAGTCCATTTCGAATCGCCAGGGACCCTGATCGCGACAAGCTGTTCGTTGTCAACCGAGAGGGGAACTCGGTGACCGTCGCCGATCGGCTCTCTCGTCGGGTCGAGGCGACGATCCCCGTAGGGAAAAGGCCGTACGGGATTGCGGTGGTGAGATGAAGGGATTGGACCGCATATGGCTTATGGCAGATAGCAGATGGCAGGAACGAGTTGGCAACAGGTCCGTCGAGGACGCGACGACAAGCAGCCGGCAGATGGGAATATCGCGGATGGCTTATGGGAAATGGAGTATGGCGGATGAGCCTGAACCATACGCCCTAGGTCACGCGCGATGAGCGCCTTCTTAAGCGGGAACCAGTAGCCATTCGCCATGAGCCATGTGCCACCTGGAGGGTGAGAGGAAGTGAAGGGGTATACGCGATGGATTGGAACGGCGGTGCTGGCTGGCGCACTGCTGGTTGTCCCCGCCCGACCAGCAAGCCCGACAGGAGGGGTGTACACCCAAACGAAGCATGGCAACACTGACACGGGCGTGAATCGGGTATCGGATTGGCCCGTGGGCTCGTGCGAGCAATGCCATGTCCAGCATGGCGGCGGGTCGCCCAAGCCCTTTGGCCTGTTCGCGCCGAATACGAACGCGCTTTGCGCCACGGCTGGATGCCACAACTCGCCAGGTGCCAATGGGATCTACCAAGGTCTGACAACGTATGATGCGTCCGCCCACGCCGCCAGCACGGCAATGGTTTGGCCTGGGCCTGACTCCACGGTGGACCCAGGAGCGCCGCCGGCGAATCCTTCCGGAGACGCGGGGAAGTGCGTGAATTGCCACACGTCGCACGGCTATAGGGACGCCTCGGGCCTGATCCCGGCCCAGGTCTTCTCGCGGGAAGAAAAGCTGTGCATCGTCTGCCACGACGGGTCGCCGGCTGCCAGGAATGTCAAGGCGGAATTTACCAAGACGTATCGGCATCCCGCCACGACCGTCACCGGCAAGCATGACGAGGCAGAGGACGGGACGGCCGCAAACTATGCTGCCAGCCCTACCAACTACCGCCACTCCGAATGCGAGGACTGCCATAACTCCCATGTGGCCAAGGCGGACGGAGGGCCGCTAGTCGCCCCGGCAGCCTCGAACCGGCTGCTCGGGGTGGGGCGGGTGGCTGTCTCAAACGGTGCCGCCGGCCTGCCCCCCACGTACACGTACAGAGGCCCAGCCGATCTCTCTCCGGCACTCGAATACGAGGTCTGTTTCAAGTGCCATTCCTCATGGACCACTCTGCCGGTCACCACACCGTCGGGAGGTCCCCCCAGGGACAAGGCATTGCAGTTCAATCCGAACAATGCGTCCTACCATCCCGTGGAGGCGGCCGGGAAGAACCTGAACATTAACGTCAATGCATTTGTCAACAACTGGAATGCCACGAAGACCATGTATTGCACCGACTGCCACACCAGCGACGCAACTTCGGTTCGTGGCCCCCATGGCTCCTTGTATAACTATGTCCTGAAGATGGACTATCGAGCTTCGAGCGCCCAGCGCACGATGGCCTCTACGGAGCACTGTTTTGATTGCCATCGGTATGACACGTACGCTAACAGGAACGCGTCGGATACGGTGAGGGGTTACAGCCGGTTTAAGAATGATGGCCATGCCAAGCATGTCGGGGAAGAGCGACGCCCATGTTACGCCTGCCATGAATCGCACGGTTCGACGAATCTCCCGCATCTCATTGTCACAGGACGGAGCCCGGGCATAAACAGCTACACGCAGACGTCCAACGGTGGTAGCTGCAGCCCGACATGTCACGGAGTGAAGAGCTATACCATCAACTATCCCCGGTAGCGAAATGGCGGATGGCTTGTTGGTATATGGCGCATAGCGTATGGCAACGACCAGACGACAGAGCACCAGGAGACAACTGACAGGAAGCAGATGGAGCGCGGGCAGGGCCTCGGTAGCAGCCTCGCCATAGGCCATATGCTATAGGCCATACGCGGAATTGAATTCAGGGGTGCGAGGGGATTGTGGAAGAGCAAGCGATTGAAGCTGAGGAACCAAGGGAAGAGGTCAGAGAATCGCGAGGATTCTCGCGCCGTCGCCTCTGGTGGGGGATCGTCGCGGTAGCCGTCGTTGCCCTTGGGATCTCTGGGATATGGCTGTGGGCAAGTGGGACATGGACGGGGTGGCGTACCGTGGCTCGTGTCGATGGCGAGCGCATCAGGCGGGCCGACCTGGAGGATCATCTGGCTTTTCTGGTGAGGCAGGGGAGGATTCGGCAGGAATCCTTGGCCGATCCGGTACGCGAGAAGGAGGCAGAGCGGGTTGCGCTGGACGACCTCGTCACTCGGCGGCTCCTGCTGGCCGAGGCCGAGCGGCTTAAGATCACCGTCGGGCCTGGCGAGGAGGACGTGGTGTTCGGGAAGGTCCACGGGGCGCAGCCGGGTGAACCCAAACTCGCCGAAGCGGCCAAGAAGGCCGGCGAGGACACGAATCGCATGCGGCAGGAGGTCCGGAACCAACTATTGATCACTCGCCTGAGGGACAAAATTACCGAGGACGTATCGGTCAGCGATGAGGATATCGCGAAGTATTACGAGTCTCACCGCCAGGCCTTCGTCGCGCCTGAGTTGGCGCGTCTCCGACTCCTCATCCTCGACTCGCGCCAGGAGGCTGAGCGCCTACACCAGCAGCATTTGAAGGGTGCGGACTTTGCCGCGCTGGCCAGAGAGCGCTCCAAGGGCGGCACCCGAGAGAGCGGCGGCGACATGGGATGGGTGGACCCCCGCATGTTGCCGCCCGCCATCGCGTCGGCAGTGGCTGCCATCCCCCAGAAGGGAATCACGCCTGTGATTGAGACCAAGGGCGGCTTCTACGTGGTCCGGGTGGAAGGCCGGCAAGCGCCTCGCCAAATTCCGTTTTCCGAGGTGAAAGGTCAGATCACGCAAGCTTTGACGGCAGAGCGGAAACAGGCGAAGTTCACCGAATGGGTCCAGGAGCGCCGCCGTACCGCCCGCATCCAGATCTATCTCTGAGCCTCAATCGCCGGGACCAATGATGAACCGGTCCATCCAATCGACCGCAAGGATCCTGGCGGCCGCCGTGTCGTCGAACGAGTTTCTTGTAGCAACCCTGTCCCTTGCGGCATCTCTGAGGGTCGCTCACATTCTCGCGCTTCGCCGCCTGCCGCTTTTCGACGGACTCATCCTCGACTCGTGGATGTATGACGATTGGGCCCGGCGCATCGCCGCGGGCGATTGGATGGGCGGGCACCGGGCATTCTACCAGGACCCCCTCTACCCGTACTTCCTCGCGGGGATGTACCTCCTCTTCGGACGGGACCTGCTGCTCGTGCGGCTGGTCCAGGCAGCGCTCGGCGTGGCAACGTGTGGCCTGGTCGCCGCCATCGGGCAGCGCCTGGGCGGAAGGGCGGTTGGTCACCTCGCCGCCTTCTTCCTCGCGATCTACAAGCCGGCCATTTTCCAGGAGGGCGAGATCGAGAAGACGGCTCTGGGCGTGTTCCTGGTCACCGCAGCCCTCACCCTGGCCGTGCGTGGGTCGCTCGGCGCCCGGCTTGGGGCGGGCGCCTGCCTTGGTCTGGCTACCCTCACCCGCGGCAACCTCGTATTGCTCGCTCCTCTGGGGGCGCTGTTCTATCTCGTTGAGCCCGGCCTCGCTCCTGGTGGAGGGGCGCGAGTCGGTGAAGTCGTAGTGGGGTGGCGCGAGCGGCTGGTACTGCGCCTTCGCGGCCACGGCGCGCAGAGCGCTCTCGTCTTTCTGCTTGGTTTCTTCGTTGTCCTCGCACCCGTGGCCTGGCGCAACCATCGAGTGTCGGGTGAGTGGATCCTCACGACTTCCCAGGCCGGGACGGTCTTCTACACGGGGAACAACCCCGCCAACACGACGGGCGGCTTCGCAAATGTCCCGTTCGTGCGATCAGATCCGGTGTACGAGGAGGAGGACTTTCGGTCGATGGCCGAAGCACGTCTCGGCCGACGACTCCGCTCCAGCCAGGTTTCAGCGTACTGGTTCGCGGAGGCCTGGCGACATATTGTCGCAAGTCCAGGTTTTGCCGCCAGGGTGATGTTCAAGAAGTTCGCACTCTTCTGGAGCGACCTTGAGGTGCCCGATGCCTGGGACATGTATCACTTGGCGCGGTATTCGCCGGCGCTCAGGCTGCCACTGTTGGAGATGGGGTCGCTGTTGCCGCTCGCCCTGCTCGGAGCAGTCGCCGGATTCCGCGAGAGACGCGAGGTACGCCTCATAGCGGGGTTCGTAGCGGTATACTCTCTTTCGGTTATCATTTTTTTCGTCTTCTCGCGATACCGGTTGCATGTTGTACCTGCGCTGGTCGTCCTCGCTGCCTCGGCCGTACCGCGGCTCGCAGATTTGGTGCGCGCCCGCGAGGTCCGCCGAGGCGTCCTGGCCACGCTTGCAGTCGTGGCGGTGGCTGCATTCTCGTTTTTCGGTGCCGCCGATGCTCGATTCCGGGCGGCGAATCAGATCCAGAGCTACATCAACCTAGCCGGCCTCTACCAGCGTCAGGGCGACCTCGCCTCGGCCGCGCGCCTCCTGGGCGAGGCGCTGGAGAAGGTGCCCGGAAACGTCAAGACGCAGTGCGAGTTGGGCCGGCTTCACCTCTCAATGGGGGATCTGCGCCAGGCCAACGAGTACCTCAACCTGTGCGTCGCCGCGAACCCGTTTCATCCGGAGGCCTGGCTCGCGCTCGGCCAGGTTTACGAGGCCTACGGCAGGCCTGCAGAAGCCGCCCGCGCGTACCGGAAACAGCTCGAGATCCTGCCGGGGGATGTGAAGAGTATGCGTCTCCTTGCCGAGGTTGAACTGCGGACTGGAAACATCGGCAGCGCGGTGGACCGCCTCGTGGCCATTGTCGCTCGGCGCGGGGAGGATCCGCGACTCAATCTTACCTTGGCGGTGGCCCTACGGGCTGCGGGGCGCGCCGACGAGGCCCGGGTCGTCCTGGAGCGCTCGGCCGCACGGGGGTGGCCCGTAACGAGGGAGGATATCGAGCGAGAACGTGTCCGGCTCTTCGGAGGCGCGCCGCGGCCCTGACGAAGCGCCCACCCGACGGCCAGATGTAGTGCGCAGCGCTCGAGGTCCGGTGAGCGCCTCGGAGACATGGCCCGGCCCAGACAATCCGCCATCATGCATGTCCTGCCACTAGGCCCACGGCAACGGCAATCCGTTCGGCCTTCTCCATATGGTCGGTCAGGGCCAACTCACCGAAAACGGGGATTCACATGGTAGAGGGCACGTGGATCTCTCCCATCAGGGCCACACCCAGGGACTCACCGCACGGTCTTGAGTGCCACTCATTTCCTACGGTGAATAGCCGGTGATGCCCGCCGCACTGAATGCCGCTGCGTCATTCCTCGCAAATCGAGCGTGAATCCCCGCACCTCGAGCATGTTTCAGTTCTTCCCACCAAACTGGTGTTGTTTTCTCAAAATCCGTCTCCATCTCTCTAATTTCAATGAGTTAAGAGATACTTCTGATGTTGTGGCATCACATTTGCTTTTCCAGATTATGTCCATTGGAGTCCAAGGTATGCCTGTACCCACAATCCTGGTCATTGATGACGACAGGCTCGTCCGATGGTCCGTGTCCATGATGCTCGGGCGTGCCGGTTACCGGGTTCACGAGGCGGCCACCGGGATGGACGGCCTTGCCACCGTCCGGGACTGTCCCCCGGACCTGGTCCTCTTGGACATCTCCCTTCCGGACACGGACGGATTCAGCGTCCTCAGGGCTATCCGCCAGATCCGCCCCGAAGTGCCCGTCCTGATGATGACCGCAGAACCAAACGCCGAAACACGTGAGCAGGCGATTCGCCTCGGGGCCTATGCGCACCTGGAGAAACCATGTGATGCTGAGGTGCTCCAGGACGTGATATCACAGGCACTACAGCCCGCCTCACAATCAGACCAGGTCCGGCGATAACCTGCCCTGCTCCAACCATTCCCTACTCGCTCAGTCCTGCTGGAATCCTGAGGTCCGGACACACCAGCATGAAATGGGTTAGGCTCCCGCAGGGACTCTTGCGTGGATTCTCGCACCTGCTTGCCTGACCCGCCATCCCGCGCCGGGCAACGGGCAGACCTTTACGGTCCGGGGAGGCCCTCCCCGGGCCGTGGTCCTTCCGGCCTCATCTGCTCTGCCATCGCCACGCCTGATCTTTCCGTAGAATCACGTTGGGACTCATGGTATAGTCTCTCGGCTTGAGGGAGGTCCATATTGTGATCACTATCACGGGGCGCGCCCGCGCGATGTTCGAGGTAGAGCGCAGACGGCAGGGAAAACCCGAACTGGGGATTCAGATCAGCTTCCTGTACGGTTGCGGGGGGGCCGGGTTCCGCGTCACCTTCACGGATGCCCCTTACGACTTCGAGGCCGTGGAGGAGGTGGACGGAGTCCGGATGTATCTGGACGCGCAGAGCCGGGACACGTTGGATGGCGCGGAGATTGACTGGGAGGAGGGCCCCCAGGGTGGATTCGTCCTCCGGCACCCCGAGGCGGCGCTGGTGGATTTCTGCTGATCGCGGGCGGAGCCGCTTATGGCTTATCGCGTATGGCCTCTGGTCTGGTATGTGCCATTTGCCATAGGCCATACGCCATCAGCAGCCTGCGTTCCATGCGGTCGGTCTGGTGATCTCCGTGTCATGAAGAGTCTGGGATGAATTACGGGGTGGAGCCGCTCCCAAGCCAGGTGGGGGAGATCCACCTTGGGATGGCGCTGGAGCGGGTCCTCACTTGCCTGGGGAATGTCCTCTTCGACGAGTTCCGGTTTCTGGGCGGGACCACGTGCATCCGCCAGAGCCTTGACCCGACTCGGTCACCCTTTGAGACTGTCACCTACTGTTTTGTCGAAGAGCGCCTCTTCTCCGTGATCTGGGAGAACGCGGCCACGGATCCGCTGGCATCTTCCATCGCGCGATTCGGTGCACCAGCGTTGCGCCGGGATCACGAGAGCGCGAACGGCCTGGCCTTCGTAGAGCATCGGTGGCAGCAGGGAGAGATCGAATTCATCGTGACGGATTTTTCCGATCGCGACGGAACCCACTCCTTCGCGGTGGAAATGTGTGACGCCCGGGTGAAACGGGGCCTGACCCTCCGGGACCACCCGGCCGAAGGGGGGGCGGAAAACACATCCTGACCCGCCCAGACCCCCGAAGCGTCGAGCCTCGTCCTGCTGCGATCCGAGGGCGGGGCTTTTGTGTGTCCGGGCGACCTACAGTTGGCCGGGTGAATCTGGTCTGGGGGAAAGATGCGGAGGCTCTCGGCCGCATGGCAAAGCTTGGTGATCGCTGGACTCACCATGACGGTGCAGAACGGCGTGCTCCTCACGTTCCCCGTGGTGTATGTGGCCCTCCTGGAGGAGTTCGGGTGGGGGCGTGGCGAAGCCGCCGGGATCTATTCCGTGACAACCCTGATGATCGGCCTGGGTGGGCCATTGACGGGCTTCCTTCTGGATCGGTTCGGTCCGCGACGCCTGTTCGTGGGTGGGGCGCTGGTGACGGGCGGAGGGATGGCGGCCACGAGCATGGCGGGCTCCCTTTCGCAGTTCTACCTGACCTACGGCATCCTGACCGGGATCGGCAACAGCGCCCTGACAAGCACCCCGAACATGGTCGTCGTGTCCAAGTGGTTCCCCCGGGCGACTGGGCGCGCCATCGCCATCGCGGATATCGGAACAGGGCTGGGGGTGATCCTGATCGTCCCCACGGCCCAATGGATGATCCTGCATCTGGGGTGGAGGCGGACCCTGCTCAGCCTTGCTGGCTTTCTGGTGCTGGCACTGGTCCCGGCGAATTGGGTCCAGCGCGTCCCGGAGACGGGGGAGCTGTCCGGACCGGACTTCTCCGGCGGCGGGGAACCGGTCAGACCGACCGGGCGTGGCGCGACGCTCCGATCCGCCATCGCGGGCCCGCAGTTCTGGTGGCTGGTCCTGGCGCGACTGACCAGCGGGATCGCCTTTCAAATGATGACCGTCCACCTGGTGGCCTACATCATCGGCGCCGGGTACGGCAAGATGATCGCCGCCTCGACGATGGGGGCGGTCTCGATGGTCAGTATGCTGGGGCGCTACCTGGTAGGCCTGGCCTCGGATCGGCTTGGCCGGGCGGTGGCCGTGACGCTGGCATACGCCGCCGCGACTCTCGGGATCCTGGGGTTGATGACGCTTCCGAGCGTGGGAGCGATTGCGATTCCTGTCTTCGTGCTGTGCTATGGTCTGAGCCAAGGAAGCGCCGGGATCATCGTCGCCACACGAGCCGCAGATCTGTTCCAAGGCAGCAGCTTTGGCCGCATCTACGGCTGGATCAGCGTCACCAACGGGATCGGCGAGGGATTGGGCGCCTGGTTGGGCGGTGCCGTCTTCGATCGCACCGGCAGCTACCACCTGGCGTTTGGCGCGGCTATCCTGGCCTTGGCAACCGGGGCAGCCTCGGTCTGGCTGACGTATGGGGGGAAAAGGAGCGGGCGATGAAGCTCAAAGGGAAGGTCGCGCTGGTGACGGGCGGAGGGACCGGGATGGGCCGGGCCATCTGTCTGAAGTTCGCCTCCGAGGGGGCCGACGTCGTCGTCAACTACTCCAAGTCGCAGAAGCAGGCGGAAGGGGTGGCCGAGAGCGCGCGGAAGCTCGGCGTCCGGGCGCTCGCCGTCCAGGCGGACATCTCCCAGGACTTGGAGGCGCGCCGGCTGGTGGATGAGACCGTGGCGAAGCTGGGCCGCCTCGATGTCTTGGTGAACAACGCGGGCTGGACCCGCCGGGTCGCGCACAGCGACCTGGAGGGACTGACGGAAGAGATCTTGGAGCGAACGTGGGCAGTGAATGTGAAGGGGCCGCTGTACTGCGCGCGAGCTGCCATCGCTCAAATGCTCAGGCAGGGCGGGGGCAGAATCGTCAACGTCACCTCCATCGCCGCGTTCCAGGGCGCGGGAAGTTCCGTGATCTACTGCGCCTCAAAGGCGGGCTTGGGTGCCATCACGAAGTCGCTGGCGCGCGCCTTTGCCAAAGACAACATCCTGGTGAACTCCATCGCCCCCGGCTTCGTTGCCACCGGCTTCGTGGACTGGCCCCCCGAGGTCATGCAGCAGAACATCAAGGTCAGCCCCATGGGCCGGATCCCCACCGTAGATGACATCGCCAACGCCGCCCTGTTCCTGGCCTGCGATGCCTCGGGGGTAACAGCGCAAACGATCTTCGTGGATTGCGGGGTAACGGCGCTGCAGCCCGTGGTCTGACGCCCCAATCCGCACCACGATCCGCCCGGGGCGAACGGGGCTCAGCCGGTTTGATGTAGCGTCCCCGGGCGGATCACCTGCCTGCGGCGAGTTGTTCCGGCGGCGCAGGCGCCCATTCCTCCTGAAGATGGGGCTTTCCGCTCGGGGAGGCCGCCGCGGCCGCGGTGTCTTCCCGATGGGCGACGAAGTTCTTCCATCTCTGGAGGGTGAAGAGTGTCCACACCTGGTCTCGCAATCAACCGATGGTGGCAGTTGGTAGCCTGCATGATCGCGATGGTGGCCATCGCCAATCTGCAGTACACCTGGACCCTGTTCACCGTGCCTCTTTCCACGGGACTGAACGCCAGGCTTTCAGACGTTCAGCTCACCTTCACGCTCTTCATCCTGACTCAAAGCTGGTTGGTGCCCATCGAAGGGTACCTCGTGGATCGTCTGGGCGCTCGGATCGTTGTGGCTGTGGGGGGCCTCCTGGTCGGTCTGAGCTGGGTCGGATCCGGCCTGGCGCAGTCGCTCCCAGCCCTGTACGGCTGCTATGTCCTCGGGGGGATGGGCGTCGGGGCGGTATACGGCGCCTGCGTGGGGACCGCCTTGAAGTGGTTCCCGGACAGACGGGGGCTCGCCGCTGGGCTGGTGGTGGGGGCCTACGGGGCCGGTGCAGCGGTCACCGTCATCCCTATTCAGCGAACGATCGAGCACAGCGGCTACAACTCGGCGTTCATCACCTGGGGAATCCTCCAAGGCATCGTCGTGACGGTTCTGGCCCGGTTCATGGTGGCGCCGGCCTCCAGTTGGAAGCCTGGCGGACGGCAGTACGCCGCCGCGACTCCGGAGAGGGTGGAGCAGTCGGCGGTCAACTATACGCCACTGCAGATGCTCAAGATGGGCACGTTTCACCTGATGTACCTGGTAAGCGCCCTCGTGACCTTTGGGGGGCTCGTGGTGACCGCGCAGCTCAAGCCGATCGCGACCGCCTACGGCCTGGACAAAACCGCGGTGATCCCCGGGGTCAGCGCCGTCGCCCTGGCCCTGATGCTCAACCTGATCGTGGGCGGCATGACCCGTCCGCTCTGGGGCTGGCTCTCCGACCGGATCGGACGATATAGCACGATGGCGATGGCCTTCGGCCTGGGGGCCCTCGGAATCCTCGCCTTGGTGGAGCTGGTGCAGCACGCGATCTGGTTCGTCATCCTCTCAAGCTTCACCGTGTTCACGTGGGGCGCAACGTTCGTGCTGTTCTCAGCAGCGATCGGCGACGTCTTCGGCTCTGAGTACGCGGCGACCAACAACGGAATCCAGTACACCTCCAAGGGAGTCGCCTCGATCTTTGCCGGGTGGGGCGCCGCGAAGCTGCTGGAAGCGACGGGCTCTTGGACCCCGGTGCTCTGGGCCGCGTTTGGCTGCAACCTGCTGGCTGCCATCCTCGCCTTCTTCTGCCTCAAGCCAATGGTCGCGAAGATCACGGTGCGACGAGACGTGAGCGCGCCGTCGACTCCGGCAAGTTCCCATCTGGTCGGCTCCCGGTAGAATCTCGATTCTCGCCACCCGGCTTCAGGAATCTCTGTCCCTCGAGGACCGATCAGCACGCCCTCAGGTGCTGCTGTTTCTGGGTGGATCCTGAACGACCCGGGGTGAAAATGTCCATCCATATCGGACTATCAAGATCTTGTCAGGGAATGTAAGTATACAGAAAATAAGCTATTGACGCCTTCATCTGCACGTGCGAATTTGGCCATGTGGTCACACCACCGGACCACCAGATAATCATCCCAACGGCCATGAGGACCATGCCATGAGGCTGCGGATCACAGATGTGCCGGGTCATGCACGAATCAAGGGGTGGTCTTCTCGACTGAGTCTCGATCCGGCGTCGCAGGAACTCCCCGAGGGCACACTATGCAGGCGGTGACGCGCAAGGCCTTCCGGGTCGTTCGGAAGACCCGGGTCTCGGAAGAGATCATCGAGCAGGTGCGAGACCTCATCACTTCCGGCCGGCTCACGCGCGGCGACCGCCTCCCTGCAGAGCGGGAACTCGCCCAGGCCTTTTCTGTGGGCCGTTCGGCGGTGCGAGAGGCCATCCGGGCCCTGGAATCCCTGGGCATCGTCGAGGCACGCGCCGGCGAAGGGACGTTCGTGGTCGCCATCCCCGGAGACCAGGAGCGCGACCCGATCACGGCCAGCCTTTTTCAGGCGTGGAACACGCAGCGGAAGTTATTCGAAGTCCGACGGGTGCTGGAGCCGGGCCTGGCGGGTTTGGCCGCGCGGCGAGCCACGCCGGAGCAGATCGAAAAGATGCAGACAATCCTGGACGACCAGAAAGGAAAAATCCAGGCACGCGAATCCTACATGAAGGAGGACACCGCTTTCCATTACCTGATCGCCGAGGCGACCGGAAATGAGATCCTCCTCCGGGTGGCGGACAGCCTCATGGAACTCCTACGGGAGACTCGAGACACATCCTGGAAAGTCGCTGCTCGCCCCGCCCGCTCTTTGAAGCAGCATCAAGCCGTCCTGCATGCCATCGAAGCGAGGAATTCGCTCATCGCCGAGCGCCGAATGCGTGAGCACATCCAAGCCATCGAACGGCTGGTTTTCTCCTCGGAGCAGCAGCCGATGGGGGAGCCTCGGGCCGTCGCTCCCATCGTCGTGCCAGAGGGATCGTCGTGACTGACGAGGGAAAAGAAGGGTTGCAGTTCAAGGTGACGGAGGCGTTCCTCGAGGACGTAGCCAAGGGGTTGGCTCGCCTCGACGTAGACGACCTGAAGCGGCTCCACGCCACGCCCGGGGATGCCCTCATGATCACGGGCCGGCGGTCTACGGTGGCACGCGCCGCCCAGGCACCCCCCAGCCATTGCGGGCAGTTCCTCATCATGATGGACGGAACCACGCGGGACAATGCCCAGATCGGCGTGGATGAGTACGCCGCGATCCGGAAGGTCCCGTTCAAGGTGGCGGAATCGCTTCTCCTCACCCCGGTCCAGGCCGGGCAGTCGGTGCCCACCGACGAAGAGATCCCCCACCTCCGCCAGCTCCTCCTCGGCGTTCCGGTCGTCCTCGGGGACCGCCTGCAGATCACCTTCCTGGGCTCGCGACCGCGCTCCTTCACGGTGGAGGGCGCTGTGCCGCGCGGCGCGCTGCTCATCTCCACGGACACTGCCATCGCCTTCAAGGCGCCCGAGGTGTCCGCGGAGAAGGCTTACCGCGTGTCCTACGAAGACATCGGCGGGTTGGACCGAGAAGTTGCCCTGGTCCGGGAGATGGTCGAGCTGCCGCTGAAGTTCCCACAAATTTTTGGCCTCCTGGGAATCGATCCACCCAAGGGGGTCCTGCTCACTGGGCCGCCCGGGACGGGCAAGACGCTGATCGCGCGGGCGGTTTCCCACGAGGTCCGGGCCCACTTCATTCACGTGAACGGGCCCGAGATCATCCACAAGTTCTATGGGGAAAGCGAGGCCAAGCTCCGCCAGGTCTTCGAAGAGGCGCGGCGAAACGCCCCCAGCATCATCTTCCTCGACGAGATCGACGCCCTGGCGCCCAAGCGGGCCATGGTCGTCGGGGATGTGGAAAAGCGGGTTGTCGCGCAACTCCTGTCCCTGATGGACGGCCTGGTGGAGCGCGGGGAAGTGGTAGTCATCGGGGCCACCAACATGCCGGAGCTGGTGGACCGGGCATTGCGCCGGCCGGGGCGCTTCGACCGGGAGATCACCATCGGCATCCCGGATCGGGCGGGGCGGCGGGCCATCCTGGGCATCCACTCGCGCCGGATGCCGCTGGGCCCGGACGTGGAGCTGGACCAGATCGCCGAGATTACCCACGGGTATGTGGGGGCGGACCTGGCGCTCCTCTGCAAGGAGGCGGGAATGGTGGCCCTGCGCCGCCTGATCCCGCAGGTCCGCTTCGAGGTGGACCTGAAACCGCAACTGGATGCGCTGGCGGTCCAGGTGACCCGTGACGATTTCATGGCGGCCTTCAAGGTCGTGGAGCCCACGGCCACGCGGGAGTTCCTGGCGGAGCGCCCCCGGACCACCTTCAAGGACGTCGGGGGCCTCGGCGAGATCAAGCGGACCCTCTCCTCTATCATGCAGCTCGTGCGCGGGGGCGGGGCCCTCTTCGGCCACACGCGCTTCAACCCGCCCAAGGGGATCCTGCTCACCGGCGCCTCGGGGACCGGGAAGACCCTCTTGACGCGCGCCCTGGCGGGCGAGCTGGGGCTCACCCTGATCACGGTGGATCAGCCGAGCCTCCTCTCCAAGTGGGTGGGCGAGTCGGAGAAGGGTCTCCGCGAGGTCTTCAAGCGGGCCAAGCAGGCATCCCCCTGCATCCTGTTCTTCGATGAGATCGAATCCCTGGTCCCCGCCCGGTCCGTGCAAGAGGCGGGGAGCCTGTTTCCCCGCCTGGTCAGCCAACTGTTCCGGGAGCTGGATGATCTGCACGGCTCGCTGGGCGTTGTGGTCCTGGCGGCAACGAACCGGCCCGACTTGATGGAGCCCGCACTTCTCAGGGCGGGGCGATTTGACTATGTGCTGGAGCTGCCCCTCCCGACCCGGGACGAGCGGCGGGAGATCCTCGGGATTCACACCGAGGGGCTGCCCCTGGAAGACGATGTGGACCTCGGCGAGATCGCCGAGGCCACCGGGGGATGGACGGGCGCGGACCTGGAGCTCGTCTGCAAGAAGGCGGCGATCCTGGTGCTGGAGGAATTCCGCGGGAGGACATCCGAGCGCTTCCGCGTCGCCTTGCGACACCTGCGGGAAGCCCAGGCGCAGGTAAAGACCATGAAGTAGGCCGCGCAGCCGGCCCGGCGGAACGGAGGGAGGTGAAGGAAGACGTGCCGGGGAGCGCGAGTTTGGAGTTGGGTCGAGGACAACCGCGCAGTAAAGGAGGGACGCATGGCTAGTAAGGTGAAGCAGATCACTGTATGGGCCCGAGGAGTGGTGCAGGACAAGGAGGGTCGAGACATCGCCAATGGCCTGGCCAACGCGGCCAAGAAAGAGGGCAAGTTCACCCAGGCCTTCGACAACTACGTGGACCTACCCGACCGGGTGAACGTCCCCCTCCGGAAGTACGCCCGCATCAGCGACGAGGAAATCGAGGAGCGCTACGAGTACGAGAACGAGAAGCCCGAGGTCGTGATCGTGGCGGACGCCACCCTCGTGAAGGGCATCAACGTTCTCCGCGGCATGGAGAAGGGCGGCGTCCTGGTGGTCAACACCGACCGCAAGCCGGAGGACATCCTGAAGTTCATCCCCAACAAAGACCTGCTCAAGTCGATCGTCTGCGTGGACGCCAAGGGGATCTGCGGTGAGGTCACCGTGGACTTCTCGGGCAGCGAAGGCGGCGTGGACGCGGTGGGGATCGGTGCCGGGCTCGCGGCCCCCATTCTGGGTGCCGTCGTCCGGGGCACGGGCCTCGTGAAGCTGGAGAATCTGGCGGCAGTAGTGAAGAACAAGGAAGCCCTGTACAAGGGGCACGAGCAGGCCGTGGTGAAGACCCTGTAGGGGTGGGGTCCATTTCAAGGGAGGTCAGGCGATGTTCACTATCCCCAAGGAAAAAGAGGTGCCCCTCGGTTGCATCACGCCGGCACCGGTGACCGAGCAGGCCATGATGATCACCGGCAACTGGCGGGAATACCGGCCGGTGATCGATAACGAGAAGTGCAACCTGTGCATGAACTGCATCGTGTTCTGCCCGGATGCCTGCTGGCAGCTCAACGAGGCCGAGGACGAGGTGGTCTGGAACGCGAAGTACTGCAAGGGCTGTCTGATCTGCGTCAACGAGTGCACCTCCGGTGCACTGACCAAGGTCTACGAGCTGGATTTCGAGGACGGCGTGGTCCGGCTGGAGAAACCGTTCTAAGGAGGAAGACCCATGGCAAAAGAGATGGTGTTGAGCGGATGCGCCGCCTCGGCCCAAGCGGCCAAGATGGCCAAGGTGGAGGTGATCTGCTCGTATCCCATTCGACCCTACACGGCGTTAATGATGGAACTGGCCAAGATGGTGGCCAACGGCGAGTTGGACGCCGAGTTCGTTTACGGCGAGGGCGAGCACGCCCAGCTCTCAGTGGTCCTAGGGGCCTCGGCGGCGGGCGCCCGCGTCCTGACCGGCAGCTCCGGGGTGGGCGTCACCTATGCCTTCGAGACCTACTCGCCGATCGCCGGCGGGCGCGTCCCGGTGCAAATGATGATCGCCGACCGCGCCCTGGATCCCCCGGGCGACTTCGGGTCCGAGCACACGGACGCCATGTCCTGCCGGGATCAGGGCTGGCTCATGGGGTGGGCCGAGAACCCGCAGGAGGCCTTCGACAACTGCCTGATCAACTACCGGGTGGGTGAAGACCACCGGGTTCTCCTTCCCCAGTTCGTCTGCCAGGACGGATACTTCGTGTCCCACATCCCCGGGAAGGTGCTGCTGCCCGATCAGAGCCAGGTGGACGAGTTCCTGCCGCCCTACACGCTGCCGCATCCGCTGGATCCGAAGCACCCCGTCTCGCACGGGCCGCAGATCCGCCCCGACCAGGGGACGATCATGGACTTGCAGCGGGCGCAGGCCCACCTGGACGCCCCTGCGGTAATCAAGGAGGCGATTGCCGACTTCAACCGGATCTTCGGGCGGGACTACTCTCCCTTCGTGGAAGAGTACATGACCGACGACGCCGAGATGGCCTTCTTCATCATGGGGGCCCATACGATGACGGCCCGGCACGCGATCAAGCACCTGCGGAGCAAGGGCGTGAAGATCGGCCTGGTGAAGCTGCGCTTCGTGCGACCGTGGCCGACGCAGGAGGTGGCCGAGGCCCTGTCCAAGTTCAAGGCCGTCGGCGTAGTTGAGACCAGCACCTCCTACGGCGGGGCGATGCGGGGCGGGAACCTCTTGCACGAGGTCCGCGCCTCGCTGTACGATCTCCCGAAGCGGCCCCTCACGACCTCCTTCATGGCCGGCCTGGGCGGCGAGATGGTGCCGCTCAAGGAGTTCTATTACATGGCCGACATCCTGTCCGAGATGATCAAGGACGGGAAGGCCAAGAAGACCGTGTACTGGGTCGGCTTTGAAGCTGAGGCATAAAACATAAAACGTGAAACGTAAAATGGAAGCTTAGGCTTTACGTTTTACGTGAAAAGAAAGGAGCCAGCAATGGCGGTTGAAGTGAAAACTCAAAATCTTCCGCTGATCAAGAAGATCCGGAACATTCCCAAGGAAGAGTATTACGTGCCGGGGCACCGGACCTGCGCGGGCTGCGGCCCGGCCCTCCAGTACAAGCTGGTGGCAAAGGCGGCCGGCGCCAACACCGTCTTCCTCGGGCCCACGGGCTGCATGTACGTGGCCAATGCCAGCTACCTCTGCACCCCGTATCGTGTACCCTGGATGCACACCCAGATCACCAACGGTGGAGCGGTGGCCTCGGGCGTCGAGGCGGCCTTCCAGGTGTTGATCCGCAAGGGCAAACGGGAGGGCGAGCTGCCCAACGTCATCGTGATGGCGGGTGACGGCGGCTCGGTGGACATCGGCCTCCAGGCCATGTCGGCCATGATGTACCGGGGGCACGATGCCCTGTTCATCTGCTACGACAACGAGTCCTATGCCAATACCGGCATCCAGACCTCGCCCACGACACCCTACGGCGCCAACACCACCTTCACGCCTCCGGGGCCCGCGATCCCCGAGGGGAAGAAGCTGTTCCCCAAGGATCCGCCGCAGCTCGTCATCGGCGGCCATCCGGCGGTCAAGTACGTGGCCACGGCCTCCGTGGCCTTTCCGGTGGACCTCATGAACAAGGTTCGGAAGGCCCTGAACGTGGTCGGGCCGACCTTCCTCCACATCCACGCCCCTTGCCCCAAGGGGTGGAAATTTGACTCCGACAAGACGGTCGAGCTTGCCAAGCTGGCCATCCAGACCGGCATGTGGATTCTGTATGAGTGGGAGAACGGCGAGTACAAGTACCAGCACAAGCCAAAGGAGTACAAGCCGGTCCGCGAGTACCTGAAGCTGCAGGGCCGCTTCGCGCACCTCACGGAGGCACACATCGCCAAGATGCAGGCCTTCGTGGACGCCAAGCTGAAGGCGCCTGGCATCCCGGTGGCGGTACCGATTCCGCCGCCTCGGGCGCAGGCGTAACCACCCAGACGTCAACCGCGGCGTCCCGGTTCGTCCCCGCGAGCCGGGACGCCGCCCCGAACGTGAGCGGGGGGGAGGATAGTCATGAGGAAGCAGCAACCATCGAAGGTGTGGCAGTGGGTGCTCGTGGTTGCCCTGGTCGTGGGTGCGACGAGCCTGTGGAGCGGAATGGCCTCCGCCGCGTGGGAGCCGACGAAGCCGGTGGAATTTAACGTGCCAGCGGGCACCGGGGGCGGGGCCGATATCATGGCCCGCTTCGTCAGCCCCCTCTTCCAGAAGAACAAGATCACCTCACAGCCCTGGATCGTGGTCAATCGGTCAGGTGGCGCAGGGGCCGAGGGTTTCCTGCACGTGAAGGGCAAGGTTGGAGACTCCCACACGGTTATCATTACCCTCTCGAACCTCTTCACGACTCCGCTGGCGACGGGCGTTCCATTCAACTGGAAAGACCTGACGCCGGTTGGCCGTCTTGCCCTCGACTACTTCGTTCTGTGGGTGAATGCCGAGAGCCCATATAAGACGGCGAAGGAGTATTTTGATGCCGTCAAGAAGGAACCGGGCAAGTTCAAAATGGGAGGAACCGGGAGCAAGCAGGAGGACCAGATCATCTCCGTGCAGTTGGAGCAGGCGTTTGGGGTGAAGTTCGCCTACGTTCCCTTCAAGGGCGGTGGTGATGTGGCAGTCGCCCTCGTTGGAAAGCATGTTGATTCGACGGTGAACAATCCTGCGGAAGCGGTGAGTCACTGGAGGGCCAACAAGCTGCGACCACTGGCGGTCATCGACCACGAGCGGATCCCCCTGCCCGAGTGGGACAAGATCCCGACATTGAAAGAGGTGACAGGCGTCGACATCAGCTACCTCATGTTGCGCGGGATCTTTGCTCCTCCAGGAATCTCGAAAGACGTCCAGGCAGGCTATGTGGAGCTGTTCAAGAGGGTGACGGACACAGAGGATTTCAAGCGGTATCTGACGGAGAATGCCCTCAAGCCTGCTTTCCTGTCGGGGCCAGAGTACGTGAAGTGGCTGGAAGAGACCGAGGCCCTGCATAAGGATCTCATGAAGAAGGGTGGCATGATCCAGTAGCGGGGGAGGAGGGCTTCCGGGAGCGAGGATCGAGGTGGCCAAGGGGGAGGGAGAGTCTCCTCCCCCCTTGGCTACGATTCCGGGAACCCCGGGGCGATGTCCTCACGGGAAGAAGCTCGGTTGATCCCGACAAGGAATCTGAGGAAGCCTGCATACAGAGAGGGGCCAGGGGAGCATGACGGATCTCTCCGGCTCGGGGGGAGCACCTGGCCGTGCTTTGTCGGAACTCTCTCACGTCAGCAGGATGCTCCCTGGAAGGGATGAAAAATGAGAAAGGCAGATATCGTCACTGCGGCGATCCTCCTGGGCGTTGGGCTTCTAGTGGGGTTCGATTGTGTCCGGCTCGGCGTCGGGTGGGGGATGGAGGGGCCCCGGGCCGGCTTTTGGCCCTTTCTCATGGCTGCGGGGATGGTCGTGGGCAGCGTGATTATTCTCGTGCAGGCTGTCCAGCGAAAAGGGCTGTCGAAATCGAACAAGCCCTTCATTCCGCGGGAAGCCATAAAGCCGGTCCTGAAGTGCGCCATCCCTGCTGCCGCGATGGTGGTCCTCACGGAATACACCGGCCTCTACATCGCGGCCGGTCTCTATCTGGCGGTGTACATGCGCTGGATCGGACGCCATAGCTGGGTGACGGTGCTGAGTCTCAGCATCGCCATTCCGCTGATTAGCTATTTCGTCTTCGACAAGTTCTTCCTCATCCCGATGCCAGAGGGAAGCCTGAAGGGCTTCCTTGGATTCTGAGGCCAGGAGGGAGTAGAGCATGGATATCCTTGGGCACTTGTGGATGGGTCTCCAAGTCGCCACGACCCCCTACAACCTCCTGGTCGGGGTGGCCGGGATCATCCTGGGGATCATCGTTGGGGTCCTGCCCGGCCTGGGCGGCGCCAACGGGTGTGCCATCCTGATCCCGGTGACCTTCGTCATGCCCCCCACAGCCGCCGTGATCCTGCTGTCGTCCCTCTACTGGGGCGCCCTCTACGGCGGCGCAATTACCTCGATCCTCTTCAACATACCCGGAGAGCCGTGGGCCGTCGCGGTGATCTTTGACGGGTACCCCATGGCGAAGAAGGGGAAAGGGGGGCAGGCACTCTGTGCGTCGTTCTTTGCCCACTTCGTGGGCGGGCTCTTCGGGGCGGTGCTGCTCACGTTTTTTGCGCCCGTCGTGGCAGAGTTCTCCCTCCGTTTCGGGCCGCCTGAGACCTTCTCCGTGATGGTCCTGACGTTCAGCGCGCTGGTTGGCTTGGGGGGCAAGTCTCCCATCAAGACGCTGGTCGCCACGTGCCTCGGATTCGCCATGGCGTCTGTGGGAATTGACATCGTCAGCGGCCAACTGCGATTCACCTATGGCACGACGTTCCTGATGGGTGGCTTCAACTTCATCGTGGCGGTGATCGGCCTCTTCGGGCTCGGCGAGATCTTTCTGACAGTTGAGGAAGGTCTGAAGATGGAAGGGGTCAAGGCCAAGCTGACCTTGAAGGACATCGCAGAAGTGCTGAGGGCCATGCGGAAATATTGGAAAACGGTGGTCATGGGCGCCATCGTGGGCGTCTGGATGGGCTTCAAGCCGGGCGGCGCCACCCCAGCCTCCTTCATGGCTTACGGCTTCGCCAAAGCCGGCTCGGCCGAGCAAGACCAGTTCGGCAAGGGTCACATCGCGGGCGTGCTCGCCCCCGAAGCTGCCGCCCACGGTGCGGGCACCTCGGCCCTGCTCCCCATGATCACTCTAGGCATCCCGGGCTCCCCTACCGCGGCGGTCATTCTGGGTGGCCTAATGATCTGGGGCCTGCAGCCGGGACCGATGCTCTTCCATGACAAGCCGGATTTTGTCTGGGGGCTGATCGCCAGCACCTGGACCGGGCTGTTCATCGGGTTGGCGGTGGTCCTGGCCTTCGCGCCGGCTTTCGCGGCGGTGTTGCGTGCCCCCTTCGCCATTCTCATGCCGATTATCGTGTTCGTCTGTGCGATGGGAGCGTATGCTGTCAACAACCGGATGATCGACGTCTGGTACATGATTATCTTCGGGATCATCGGTTATGCGTTCAAGAAGCTTGAGTACAGCATGGCGCCAATGCTCCTTGCGTTGGTGCTCGGCGACATGGCCGAGCAGACGTTCCGCCAGAGCCTGATCATGTCTCAGGGTTCACTCTGGATCTTCTTGAAGCCGCCGATCGCGCTGCCACTTATGATCGCGGGAGCGGTTATCGGCTGCTGGCCGATGATCACACTGGTCCGTGACCGAATCCGCAAGGGGAAGGAGGCGGCTGCGAAGTCGTGACACAGCTTCCGAGATCGGCTGAGGTGGCTCGGGTATGCTATAAGAGCCTGTGAGAGCCGGCACCAGTTGGCCGGCGAGGGCCGGGCCTGACATCGGCCGGTTCTGGCCCAGCGTGGAGGTGACACAGCAGATGCGCATCCTGGTGACCGGCGCGAATGGCAGTGTGGGGCGAGAACTGGTCCTCGCTCTGCTGTCCCACGGCCATAACGTCGTGGCGCTGGACAAGGAACTGGAGACGCTGCAGGCCCTGTCTCACCCTCGCCTCGAGTTAGTACCAGGCGCCGTTGAAGATGCGGTAGCGGTGGGGAAAGCAGCTCGGGGCGCCGAAGCGATCATCCATCTCGCGTGGTCCTTCTCGGATGGTCCGCAGGTTCTTCTGGAGCAGGATCTGCGCGGGCATCTGCTGCTCCTGGATGCGGCGAAGGCGCACGGAGTCCAGCATTTCATTTACACCAGTAGTGCCGTCGTGTACGGGAAACCGGTCCGTATGCCGATTGACGAGGATCATCCGCTGCGCGTGCTGGAGGCGCGGAAACCGGCCTACGGGATGGCCAAAGAGTTTGCGGAGAAGCTTACGCTCCTGGCGGCACGGACGGAGGCCCTGCCGGCCACCATCCTCCGATTCTGGTGGGCCTTCGGAGCGGAGATCGGTGGCCGGCATCTGCGTGAGATGCTGCGAACCGCGGCCGCGGGGAAACCCCTGTCTGTCCCCGCCGACTGTGGCGGGAGCTTCCTGTCCATGGAGGACTTCATCCAGGCGGTGGACTTGATCCTTCTCAATCCCGGAAGCTTCGGGCAAGTCTTCAACCTGACCAGCCTTTACGTGACGTGGGAAGAGGTTGCGCGGATGGTGATGGAGGTCACGGGCTCTTCTGCTGGAGTGAAGCCGGTTCCCCAGACGGAATGGACGGGCGCGGCGTTCCTCGCGGACCGATGGGAGCTGGACGACCGCAAGATCCGCCAGAAGCTCGGCTTCAAGCCCACCCGTGACCCGGCCGGCGTCCGCGAGGCGTTGCGACGTGCCATCGCGCGGACTTGGCAGCAGATCGTAGCGCAGAGTCGGTGAGCACCCCATTTCCATCCAGATGCTGCTCCTCATCCTTCTTCGCACCATCGGGCCTCTGCGGTCGACAACGTGGATCTTCGTCCAGGCGCTCATCGCCCTACGGCTCGTGATGGGGGCGGCCATCATGTGCTTATGGCCGAGCATGTCGGCCATCCGGGCTGGGTTGAACCGGGCCAAGGCGATCATGAAGAGCCGAGAGGGAATGGGGGATAATTGCTACCCGGGGCATACAATTGGCCGGTGTGCCTGATCTCTGCCACCGCGTGTGATAGGATAAGCCCGAGCGCGAGGCCCCGGGGGGTGGCTGGGACCTGGGACATGGGGCCGATCGGGGCTCAAGGGTGAAAGGGCGAGCCCCCGCAGGCGCCCGTAATCATGCGGCCAACCGGCGCTCCCGGTTCTCGTGGGGTCCGGTCGGCCACATCTTGTCTTCGGGTCGGCAAGCAATCCGCACCAGCCAAGGAGGTCGCCGTTCATGGCGTTGGATTGGGAGTTCATAGCCCGCTTTCTCTCGATCACCATCCTTGATCTGACCTTGGCCGGCGACAACGCCGTGGTCATCGGCATGGCGGTGCGCTCGCTGCCGCAGAAGCAGCGGAGGCTGGGCATTTTCTGGGGAGCCTTCGGCGCCATCGCCCTGCGGGTGGCCGTCACCTTCATCGCCGCGCAGATCCTCCTGATCCCGCTCCTCCAGTTTGCGGGCGGCGTGCTCCTCATCTGGATTGCCTGGAAGCTCATGCAGAATCCGCCGGGGTCCGGCGAGGGCGAGCACGTGCGGGCCGCCGCCGGCCTGTTCGAGGCCGTCAAGATCATTATCCTGGCCGACCTCATCATGTCCGTGGACAACATGCTGGCCGTGGCCGCGGCCTCGAAGGGGAGCTTCTTCCTGCTCATGTTCGGCCTGGGCCTCAGCATCCCTATCATCATCTTCTGCAGCGCCATGGTGGCCAGAATGATGAACAAGTGGCCCTGGCTGGTCATCGTGGGGGCTGCGATCCTGGGATACGTCTCCGGCGAGATGATCGTGGCCGACAAGCTGATCAACCCGCATCTTGAGCCGCTCGGCAAAGTTGTCCACTACGCTATCCCCGTCGGTCTGACTGCTTTGATCACGGTATTTGGCATCTTGAAAGACAAGGCCGGGAAGGCGAAGGCCCAGCAGGGAGAGCAGCAGGAGGTGGCAGAGGCAAAGCTCTAACTAGGTCTCCAAGGGGCATACGTACGGGGCGACGGCGCACACTCCGTAGCCTCTGTGTGAACTCCATAACTTGTGTTTATCTGAGAGGGCCCGGAGGGATTACCGACGATGAACTGGGAATGGATATTGCGCTGGCTCTCCATCGTGGTCTTGGACCTTACCCTGGCCGGGGACAACGCCGTGGTCATTGCCCTGGCGGTCCGGTCCCTGCCGAAAAAGCAGCAGAAGATGGGGATATTCTGGGGCGCCTTCGGAGCCATTGTGCTTCGAGTCATCGTGACCTTCATCGCGGCTCAACTCCTGATGGTGCCGTTCCTCCAGTTCGGGGGCGGCGTCCTGCTGATCTGGATCGCCTGGAAGCTCATCCGGCAGCCCCCCGGAGGCGGCGAGGAGCACGTCCGGGCCAGCGCCGGCCTGCTTGAGGCAATCAAGATCATCGTGCTGGCAGACTTCATCATGTCCACGGACAACATGCTGGCCGTCGCCGCGGCCTCGCATGGCAGCTTCTTCCTCCTCATGTTCGGCCTGGGCCTCAGCATCCCCATCATCATGTTCTGCAGCGCCCTGGTGGCCAAGCTGATGAACAAGTATCCGTGGCTGGTCCTCTTGGGGGCTGCCATCCTGGGCTGGGTGGCCGGAGAGATGATCGTGGCCGACAAGTTGGTCCGCGGCCAGATCGAGCCGGTCATCCAGATTGTGCAGCGGACGTTACCCCTCCTGCTGGCGGTGGGGGTCGTCGTGGTCGGGAAATGGTCGGAGCTCACGGGCCGACTTCGAGCACGGCGGCATGCGGCAGCCGTCAAGTCGGGAGGCAAGTAGGGTACATCCCGTCGCCAGGAACTAGAGGCACGGTGGCGCGCAGCCGGTTAGCCGCGGCCAGGGTGCCTCGAGTGCCACGCTTCCTCCTCGCCGCGCCGCGTATTTGACCCATTCCGTCCCTTGTCACTCGCCCGGGTCCGCCAAACATTCCAAAGAATTCCCTTGACACGAAGAATGACAAGATATAACTTGCATAATGCAACTACTATGGAGTGGGAAATGAATGGGATGGTGCTGGATCAAGGAGCGGAGCGGCTACACCGCCTCACCAAGGGATTGATCAGGCGGTATCAGTTCCGCGACTGGAACCAGATCTGCTGCTATGGGATCTCCATCAGCCAGTCCCACATCCTCGATGTGTTGGCGGAGGAGGGGAGTCTCACCATGCAGCAGCTCGCCAGGCGGATGTACAAATCCGTAAGCACTATGACCCGAGTTGTCGGCCAGGTTGTCCGACGGGGGTACGTGAAGCGGCGGCAGGATCCTGTGGACCGAAGGGTCGTTCATATCTCCATCACCCCGCAGGGTAAGGCCATCGTGGCTGCCATCAACCGAGACCTGATCGAGACACAAAAGGCTGTTTTGAAAAGCATCCCCCCCGACCAGTGGCCGGGCGCCTTCACAGTTCTGGAGGCCCTGGCGGAGGGAGCCCGTCGGTGGCAGGAGACCTGTTGCAAGATCTGATTGTTTTGCCCAGATTATTGCATGGTGCAACTTATGCCTGGAAAGCGCCGATCAGGGGAAGGAGGAGCGCATGTTACCGTCGGGGTTGGATGAGCAGTTCACAACGTTCTACCATGCGGCGTACGCAGAAGGAGAGGTGGATGCGAAAACCAAGATCCTGATCGGGATGGCGGTGGCTTCGGCGGTTGGGTGTTATCCGTGAATGCGGTATTACCTTGGCGTGGCTAAGGACAAGGGGGTGACGGAAGGAGCGATTCGCGAGGCCTTGAGCATTGCCGTCGCCGTGAGCGGGGGCAGAGTCCGGGCACAGGCGAGGGAGGCGCTCAAGGGTTTAATGGAGCCGCTTCCGAAGGCGCATTCAAAGGAGTAATGTCATGGGCAAGACAGAATTCAGTGAGAAAGATATCAAGGAAGCCGTGAGGAGACGGTACGCGGGGGCGATTGAACGGCCTGCAAGTTCGTGCTGCGGCCCGGCGCCGTCCGAGCCGGTACAGATCGGGAGTTCATGCTGCGGCGCTTCGGTGACCGGGGTCATGAAGGGAAGCATGGCGAAAGTCGCTGGATATGGAGAGGAGGAGCTTGGGCGGCTTCCTGCCGATGCCGTTCAGAACTCCTTCGGCTGCGGGAATCCCCTGGCCTTCGCCGGCGTTCAGCCGGGACAGGTGGTCCTGGACATCGGATCCGGGGCGGGCATTGACTG
>Ga0210377_10000694_pt1 | contig 32037 bp, 35 predicted proteins | sample PLM4_65_b1redo_FD_155480 | JGI IMG/M metagenome (GOLD analysis project Ga0210377, IMG submission 155480) | Groundwater sediment microbial communities from an aquifer in East River, Colorado, USA - PLM4_65_b1 redo | ecosystem: Environmental > Terrestrial > Soil > Riparian zone | place: USA: East... | reverse complement strand
GTAGTCGAGATACGTATCGACCTGAAAGGTCGAATCCGCCCAGAGGATCACCGTCGGCGCGTTGTAGACGATGGTGTTCCAAGCACGCCCGCCAGAGAACCACGGCGGCGTCGTGCTGCCGTTGTAGAGGATGCCGGCCACTGAAGGCGAGATGCAGGTGTTATTGAACGCCCAGTCCGCGTCCGAGGCATTCACCGCGTCCAGCCCGCCAAATTCGATGCAGGCGGGACCGCCCGAGATGATGTTCTGGTAGATCCGGGCCGCATTGGAAATGTAGACGAAGATGCAGCCGGAGTTGGCGGCGAGGCAGCTCGTGATCAGGTTGTAGCGGAAGATGACGCCGGTCTGCGCAAAGGTCGTCTCGCCCTTGATGTAGATCGAGACGCCAGACCCGTAGAACAGATTGTGCTCGATGATCGGGTCGGCCGCCGAGTAGAGCATGATGCCCGCGCCGTTGTGGTTCCCGGAGGCGCACTGAAATCCAAAGATGACATTGTTGCGCACGACACAGGACGTGCAGTTTTCCAGCTCGATCCCTGGGTAGTTGTCTTCCTGCTCCTGCTGCGCCCCGCCATCAAGGATGAGCCCTTCGAGCCAGGAGCCGGTCGTGTTGTTGAGCACGACCGGGCCGGTATCCGGCTTGACGTTCACCCAAGTTGAGTTCGCACTCGTATCCGCGGTGTTGCCGCCAGCCGCGTCGGACACCATCGTCCAGGAGTAGCCCAGCGTGACATCCGCATACCACTTGATGTAGTCCTTGCCGTCGGCCCCAATGGCCGGGCCACGGGCCACGGGCGCCTCAATCGTGCAGGTGCCCACGCACGTGAACGTGATGTAGTTCCCGGCAGTGCCGGTGCCCGCAGGATTGTAGAGTGGAGTCGAGTTGACGCCTGTCGTCGCGTCGGAATGGTAGGTGCCACCGGTCACGAGCACCGTATCGCCCGCCTTGGCGGCTTCGGTGGCATCGGGCGCACTGCGGGAGGCATTCCCCCAAACCGCGCGACCCAGCGTATCCCAGCAGACCGTCGTCCCGTTGTTGGCCGCGTAACTTGTGGTGTCGTCGCCACTCGCTGCGGGATTCACGCACTTGTTCGCAGCATCGGCGCTCCCGGCGAGCCCGAGCAAGATCACGAGCGTGATCAGACTTCGCCTTACCACTGTGGACCGACCCCCATCAGCAGCAATTGCTTGATGACGCCACCAGCCGCCGCCACCTGGCGAATCGCGAGATGCACCGCCGCGACGTCATCCGGTGCCGCCTCCGTCCACCCGACAGACCGCGCGCCCTGTCCAGCCGTCGTTTCGCGCACCACCGATGCCGTTTGTCCACCGATGTCAATCTCTTGCCCGAGCGTGGACGCCGCCCCGACGGTGGGTGGAGCGTTGCCTATGCCGGAAGCAATGCCCGCGAACCGCACACTATTGGTACCGGGTGATCCGTCATCTACTGACTGTTCCGCCAGTGATTGATCCTCCTGCAAGAGCACGATGCCGTTGGTTTCGGTATCGCCGCCGGCAGTCACCGTGCAGGCGACGGCGTACATCACGTCGGCGTTGTTGGTCCGGTTGATCACGACCGCAGCCGGATCTGTGGCGGGGACATTCGACCCGAGAAAATAGGCTTTAAGATGGAGTGCTTCGCCGTTGATGTCCACCGCAGCCCCGCCCGTGAGTGGGGGAATGGTCGTGCCGTCATAGGTCACCGTGCCCGCGAGATCCGTGCTATTGGTCAAGACCATCGTCCAGATGATGAGGCCCCGCGGGGCCCCCACGGGATCATGGTTCCAGGTGAACGAGGCTTCACTCGCTGACCCGGTGCCGCCGGTGTGCGACTCCGTGCAGGCATCGAACACGACTTGCGCCTGGGCCATTGAGGCCGTGCCCACAAGGGCCACAGTGAGACAGATTCGACCGATCCAGCCACGCATCATGGACCTACCTGAAATACAAATTCGCTTTGATTTCATTGGCCCCTACTTCCGCGACATCGGTATCCGCCGCGCCCTTCACGAATGTACAGGTGAAGGCCGTCGAAAACGTCACTCCGCCCGGAGGAATGGGAATGTTGAATCCGGCGCCGATGGTCTGGGCCGGAATGGCGGCGGCGAAAAAGACCGCGCTCGTGCCTGGTGTCGTGTTGGCCGCCGTCAAGTTGTAGCATTTCAAGTAGCTCACCGTCGCCGCCGTGTTCGTTACCAGTCCGCCGGTGAACACGCCCGCGGTGGCTTTGATTTCCCATTCATCCTCGGTGGTACCAGCACTCGTGCGATAGAGCGTAGTGGAGGCCGCAACTGCGGTGGCCACGTTGCCGGTGTTGGTGTTCGTCGTGCCGATCAGCCCTTCGACGCCGTCCAGGTAGCCAAGCTCAGTGGTCTGATTCGCCGCCGTTGGCCAGCCCGTTGGGATCGTGTTGTCGTTCGCGAGTGTCACGCGTTGCGACCCGGTGCCCGTCGCGCCGTTCCCCATCAGCACGGTCACGCCGTTGATCTGGGCCACATTGAACGGCTCATTGTCTGGAAACCCCGTGATGCTGTCGACGATCACGTTGAAGACGCCGGACCCGTCGCCCACCACGAGGGGTGTCGTCGCCGTGCCGTACTGCAGCGAGCCGTCCTCGCTTACGAGCATCATGTACTGCACGCCCTTGATGCTGGCCGCAATTGGGACGGCCTCGCCTTCGGTGTCGACGTTGGTGATCGTGGGTAAGGCCGCGCCATCGAAGTCGCTGTAGACGGCGACGTTACCCGGAGCCCCGGTGCCGATGGCCGTGCCAACCGTCCAGTCTGCCCCCAAGCTCAGGAAGCTGGTGCCGTCCGTCAGACGCACGGTGAGGTATTCGTCGGCCGTCTCGGCGCCCGTGTCATCCAACACGCTCAGGGAAGCCGCGATAGCCGCCAGGTTGCCCGTGTCCGCGTCAATCGTGGTCAAGAGCGCCACAGCGGGATCGTCGCTCGCCAGCGTCGTGCGCTGAGCCGCCGCGGCCGTGCCGGCGCCGAACACCATATTGTCGATAATCTGGAGCGAGCTCAGGGCCGCCCCGTCGACCTGAACGGCGAAAGTGCCCGCATTGGTCACGGGCCCCGCAATCGTGAGTTGGTTACTGGCGTTGACATTCGCGCCGCGCTCGTTCCCGGCGGCATCCCGGATCGTGCTGTAGGGCACGCGGTTCGCGGACATGCGCGCCAATCCGACGTCACCCTCATCCACGCTATCTGGCGCCACATCGTCGAAGAGGAAGCCCGCCGGCGCCACAGAGTCGGTGGCAATCGCGAAGGCGCCGTCGTCGACCCCGCTGGCGCCTGAACCCGTGCAGTTCGAGCAACTGATCGATCCGTCAACGGTGATCGCCCCGCCGTTATCGTCGATGCTGATGACGCCCGTGCTGTCTGTCGCTAGGGTCACGCGCACGGCCGCCGCTTCGGTGCCAGGGCCGAAGACGATATTGTCGATGATCGCCAGACTCGTGTTGGTCGTGCCGAGTAAGGTTTCGAGTCCATCAACGCGCCCGTCAATTGTCGTCAGGCTGCTGTTCGTGGTGCCGATGATCGTTTCGACTGTATCCACGGATGCCGCAATCGCGCTGAGCGACGTCACGGCTGGATCGTCGCTCGCCAGCGTCATCCGGGGCGTCGTCGCCGCCACCGCGCCGACACCCGCCGTGATCGCCGTGCCACCGATCTCGAGATTCACGTTCCCGATGTCGGCCGCCCCTGCGGTTAGGGTCACGTCGCCGATGTCCACGCCGCTGTTGGCACCGAGCGTGCCGATCGATGCCGCGCCGGCGCCGAGCTCGACGAGCAGTTCATTGTTCGCCGTGACGATCGCGCCGCGCTCGTTGCCGGCGCCGTCACGAATCTGCGAATACATATTGCGATTGCCAGACACGCGTGGCAGCACGATCCGGTCTTCGGTCGCGGCCGTCGGCGCGACGTCGTCGAAGTAGAACCCAGCCGGCGCGACTGAATCCGTACCGAGGGCGAAGGTGGAGCCCTCCACATCGCTGGCGCCTGACCCCGTGCAGTTTGAACACGACACGGCGATCCCGTCTGCGATGTCATCCAGCACGGCATTGTCAACGGCAGACAGATTGGCCGTCACCGTACCCGTGACCGTTACGGTTGGCATGGTGAGGACATCGACCTGGAGTTCAGTGCCGGCGACGGTATTGTCAAGAGCCGCCAGTGACGCGGCGATGGCATCCAAGTTCCCGCCGGACTCCAACGCCAACAGCGACGTGTTCAGGTTCGTGCCCGCGTTCGCGGTGAGACTGCCGCTCGTGACCGTGACGTCATTATTCGCGCCCAAGTTCACCAGCAGGCCATCTAGGACGGTGCCCTGAATCGGCAGCAACGTGTTCGCCGCGCCTTCCATCATCGCTGCCACGCCAGTAATCGACGCGTCGGTCGCGCTCTCGGTATACTCCGTGCCCGCGCTGCCCGTTCCGCCCAGCGTCGTCAAGGGCGGCAACGACCCGCGCGTCAACGTCACCACGGGCGTCCCGGCCGACAGGGCGGAGGCGCGGATGCGCAGGTTTGTGATGCCAAGGTTCGTCGTCGAGAAGTTGCCGGCAGCGCTGATGCTGGTCACCAGCGCGGACGGTCCGCTCTCGTCGACGGCGTTCAGGGCATACCATGTCGTTCCGGTGTTTTTCGAGCCCTCGATTTGCAGCGTGTACGTGCCACTGCCTTCGACGTTGATCCCGATCGCAAGGACGCCGATGGTGGAGACCTCAAGGCAGTTGGCCGTCAGGCAACTCGCGCTTGAGGATGTAATCGTCTTTGGCGAGCCGGTCAACACCTGCGCCTGTGCCGGCCACGCGCCGACGACGCACAACGCGATCAGCAAGAAACAGGTTCGGATTCGGGTCATCATCGCTCGCTCCTCAATTTCAACCTATGGTCAATTCCCTACTCGACAACGCACGATCGTCAGATCAATCATTCCCAACACCCCCAACGACCCTACGATCCGGGCCGTGTCAACTTGAGTCCCGCCGGGGCAGTCGTGGGCGGGCTCAGCCGCGAAAAAGGGGCGACTGGCGACTCCGGACCTCGGCCGACCATGTTCGTGAACTGGAGCGTGGCTTCATACGGCCCAATCGGCAGGCCGAGTAATGGACCGCCTGTGGCATCGGTCCACTGACAGACGCGACCCGCGACGGCGGGATCGTCCCAGGTCACCCGCGTCGGATTGATGGTGCTGGCCGTCGGCGGGGGCGGCAACTGGTTGCAGTTGACCGCGGCGGGTGAAAACTCCGCTTCCGTGATCGGGGTGGCCCCGACGGCATGGGGCAGCGTGTAGATGTTGAGATGCTGCGCGAAGGCGATCGATGGCATCAGGACGAGAAGAAACAGCACCGGCAGCGTCTTCAACCACGCGCGCAGGTCCGTGGCTTCCTGCTCGAGCAGCTTGGCGTCGGTCAGAAACTTCTCGATGAGTTCGCCATCGCTCGGCAGCGATCCGTCTGGCGCCGTCGGGTTGGCCGCGCGTGCGGCGTCGCGGGCGACGCGCGCCGCGGTCATCGCCTGAACGGCGATGCCGATGATGGAGTTGATGGTGGTGACGTTGACATTCATGAACGGTTCTCCTAGAAGGCTGAAATCACGAACAGCAGGCTGGTGACGCTGCCGAGCAGCGAGACGATTTGTTGGCGCCCGGCCTCGGCGCTGGGCGACACGGTGGCTTGGGTCAGCGAGGCTTGAATGGACACGATCAAGGCGCGCGCCTTGTCCATCCCGATCTGCTTGTCGGCCGCGGTCGTGGCGGCGTCGACGGCCTGCAGCGCGACGGCGAGCTGCTCGGACACCTTGGCGGCTTGCTGGATGTGGCCGACGACCTTGTCCATGTCCCCCGGCGGCACGCAGGGTGGCGCGACGCCAGGCTGACAGGTCGCTTGCTTGAGCGCCGGCAGCGTGGCACGCAAGGCGGCGATCACCTGAGACCCGCGAATCGCCACCGAGGCTTCGGGACTCGTGTTTGGCGGCAACTTGGCACAGGCGGCCGCCGCGGCGATGAGGGTGACAACGATCAATGTTCGTAATCTCATGTCGACGTTCTCCTTTGGTTACAACTTGCGTGTGAAAGCGGCGTCCTGTGCCTCGCGCGCCTTGTTCGAATCCTCGAGCGGCTTGGCGCCGGCGCGCCACCATTCGACAACTCCAGAGGCGACGAGTGCCTGGACGACGGCCTGCAGGGCCAGCTCCCAGCGATCGCCGGCAATCCAGTGCAGGATGTCATGCGAAAACAACGTGAGCCCCATCGACACCAGGACGACATAGAGCGCCACCGGGGCGCGCTGCAGGAAGGGCACGCTCGAGAACCAGGTCTTCAGGCCCTGGACGATGACAATCGTCAGCGCGACGATGCCGGCGATGGATTTCAGGTCGATATAGAAAGTCGTCGGGTCCATAGCTATCGCGTCCTCCCGAGAAAGAGCCGGCCGCGTCGCAGGTCGACCGGCACGCGCTGGCCCTGGGTGAACTGGAACGGCACGCGCTCGAGCGTGCCCGGGTGGATGACGTCGCCCTCGAAGCCGTTGACGGCGAAGAGGTCCAGGTGGCACGGCTCGTCGACGTAGACCAGGCAGGCGATGCGTCCATCTGGTGCCTTGACGTGGTCACACCGGAAGTTGCCGGGCGGCGCCGCGAGGATTCGCTCCGGACTCGACGCGCGCCCTTCCCCGCCGTGAAACGCCCGCCACGACTGGATGTCCGCCGGCAGCATGGCGGCGAGCTTCGGCCCTTGCGCCAACGCGGGATACCGATCGAACGGCTCGTCGCTGATGACACCCGGTGAACTCATGTGCACATAGAGCTGCTTCGTCAGGTAGTGCACAAGCGCCAGCGTGCCCGTGACTTCGAGGTCGAGCCATTCCTCGGGGTGGTTGGTCGCGGACACGTGCGGCCCGCCGCCTGGCGGCTCCGAGGACACCAGGAACGGCAAGAGCTTGCCGTCCCAATACGAGGCGGTGAAGCACCGCTCGATCGCGTGGCGGAACGGCATCCGCGAGAGGTGGTAGTCGATCACCGTCGACGGGGTCCGCGCGTAGCGATTCAGTTCGCCCTCGTCGGCGCACGACGTCAGCGAGGCGATCGGCACCGGCAGGACCTCGAGGAACGCGGCCAGGGCCGTCGCCAGGCGATCCGGATCGGGCTCGCCGATCTGCCACGCCTCATTGCCGCCGTCGACGCCGATCACCAGCCGCTCGATGCCGCCTTCCTCCCCGAGGGTGAGCCCGAGGTTGCGCATGAAAAAGCGCCGCTGGCCATCGCCCTGGTAATGGCGCATGGCATCGCCCTGGGAGACGAGCCACCGCAAGCCGCGCGTGACGAGCTCGCGCGCGAAGAAGTGCACTGCCTGCCAGTAGCCCGGCATCTCCGGATGGATCTCGCCGGTGCGCTCGGCCCACCATGGACCGTCGAGGATCGTCCACGTGCGGACAAACTGACACCCGGCGGCCGAGATCGTGTCAAGGTGCGCGCGCACCGCATCGGGATAGCGATAAAAGCGAGACAGCAGATCGCCCGCGTGGCAGCCGGTGAAGATCCGCCGGCCGAGATCGTCAGCCAGGCCGCCGCGGCCGCCATCGACGAGGCGCAGCACGCCGCGGATCGGCAGGCCGACGGGTGTCGGCGCCGGCGCCGGCTGGTTCGCGGCATCGCGCACACGCTTCTGCGCTTCTATGCGGCGGAAGATTTCGTCCTTGATGGCCTGATGCTTCGCCAGCGGATCGTTCTCGGGCCCCATCGTCTGCCACAGCTCGACGTAGACGCCATCTACCCACACCGCGGCGGCGAGCGGATCGAAGTCCTCATGGAGGAAGTGCGGGTAGATGCCGCCGTGCGGATAGGACGGGTCCCCGAGCCAGTTCCGGACGTCGAGCAGGAGGTCATGGGGCGGCGCGTTGAAGGACATCGGGGTCTCCTTAGAAATTCAGCGCGTCGACAAACGCGCGGACCGCGGGTTTCCATCGGCCCGTGTGATCACGGGCGCCGAAGTGCGAGTCGGTGCTCCGGTCCTCGGCGGCGCCATCGTTGATCTGAAACATCACCACGACCTCGATGTCCTGCCCCGACCAAAAGCGGCGCTCCCAGGCCATGTTGTCGGCGGTCTCCTGCTCGTCCCATTCGAGTTGGTGGTACCCGATCTCGGTGACGGCGAGCGGGCGGCCCTGGCCGACGATCGACCGGAGCTTGGCGACTTCTTCCTCGCGCGTGCGGCCGTCGTGCCCGATCGTCGGCGAGTGTCCGTGCGGGTACCAGTGGAAGCTGCACCCGACGTGGAGCGGGATCGCCGACCACGGGATCGACTGCAGGAAGTCGAACCCCCGCTTGTGGAGGTTGCTGATGGCGGGGCCATAGCATTTGAGGCCGCGGCGGTCGCACGCCTCGATGATGCGTAAGAACTCGGAGCGGTAGGTCGCCTTGCTCCAGCCGAACTTCTCAATGTCGGGCTCGTTCCCGGCCTCGATGAGCGTGCCGGGATGGACGAGCGCGACCTGCTCGGCCCGGACCACGCTCAGGAACGGCTGTAGGCCGGCGTCGACGACTTCCTGCGCGAGATCGCGGCAGCGTTCCGGACTCGCCATATTGGCGGCATGGTGCTGCGTGGCATCCGGCCGGTTGGCGGTGATGCGCGGGATCGTGAGACGTTCCTCCCGCACCTGCGTCAGGGTCTCCGGGCCCAAGAAATCGCCAAAGCCACAGTGCAGGCCGGCGGCGGCGGGGATCATGAGGCGTCACCCCGCGCCACGAGACGGTAGCGGTGCAAAAGCCACGCGGCAACCCGCTGGGCGTCCTCGGGCGCGGACTCCAGCCCGCTGTCGATGCCATGACACAGTGCATGGGCAACCTCGTCCGCCGTGGCGTCTGGCGGCTCGGAAACCTCCGGCAAAGGCTCAACGTCGTCGACCTTGAACCCGAGATTGCGGAGGTTGGACTTCAGCGTCTCGTACCACTGGTTGGGGCCGCTGTGCAGCTTGGTCGGCTGCCGCACGACGCGCGTGCCGATCAAGCGGCCCTCGACGTTGATCGTGCGCGTCTGTATCAACAGAGAGAGGTGGACGCGTTTGTTGTGTGTCATCATTCCCGCACCGTTCTTTCAAGAAAGCGAAGCGACCAAACGCAAAACGGCCCGCAGGACGTGCATGGCGCACGAACCTACGGGCCGCTTCAGTGCCCGATCGCTTCTTGTGGTCTCAGCGCGCTGAAGCCCAGCGCGTGTCGAACGCTCGACGGGTGGCCACCCGCTGAGCGCCTAGCCGAGACAACCTGGGTGTTACGTCACGCGACTCCTACAAAAAACAGGTGTTGACCTTTGCTGACCACGGGCGTGCGGCCGACGGCCCACTTCGGCACGGCCCCCTTGGGTGCCATCGCGGCCGGCGCGTAATAGTGCGTCGCGTCCTTGACGGTGTCGATGATCCAAGCGCCGATGATGCCCTGCGACACCCACGCGCATTGTCGCAGCAGCGGATCGTCCGGCAGCTGGGTCGACGTCGCCATCTGCCGCGCGGTCTCCATGACCAGCTCGTAGTTTGCCCGACCGCCTTGAGGCAGCCAGGACGAGAACTGCCACGGGGCGAGACAGACCTTCGCGTAAGACCCGCCCCAGCGCCCGCTGTGCACCCGGTTGCGGATGACGCAGCCGACCGCGATCTGGCCCTCGATCGGTTCGCCGCGGGTCTCCCCGAACAGCGTGATCGTGAGGATCTGCGGGTCGGTCAGCGCCGCCACGAGATCGTTCGGGAGTGAGCTCGCGGTCATCGCCGATCCTCGCTCACGGGCTGGTCAATGCCCGCCCGAATCAACCACTCTCGATGCTGGCGACTCTCCCGCTTCAAGTGATGCACGTCACCCACGAGACCTTCAGGGGGATCCACGCCTCCGACCGCTTTGCGCAGGTCGCGCATTTCGTCACGCAGGCTGAGGAACACCTTGAAAAACGCCAGCACGCCCCCGCCGAAGATCAGGAGGTCGCTCAAGTGAATCGTGTTGTCGAACAACGGAATGCCCATTCAGATCCTCGCTTTGTTGCGGCGCAGGACGTCTTGAAACGAGAGCCGTACCGGCGCCGCCATGACATCGCGCATCGGGTTCAGATCGGCCGCAATGTCAAATTCGCTACTCACGACACGCTGAATCAAAAAGGATCCCGCTTGATCGGTCGGCGCGCCCAGATTCAGGACCAGTGTCTTGCCCGACCGTAACTTCGGATCGCGCGATCGGAAGGTGATGGACCGCTGTGCGCTGCTGTATCCGGCGAGCTCGGCATCGGCCGCAGCCGTCAACCCGGCGACCGTGATAATCGAGTCATCGTCAATGACCCCCTTGTGAATGCCGCTCCCGCCCTCGCGTGCCGCCAAGGTGGCTTGAGCCGCCGCATCGTCCCGCTGGACGTAGAGCCGTACGGAGGCGCCGCGCTCGATCGCCCAGCCAATCCCCGACACGCCGCTCAAGAACGGCGCGGAGACCACGGTCAGCCCACCCTTGATCGCGCCGAGAATCGCCCCAAGGCCCGACGCCGGAATCCCCGTGAGCGTCGTGGCGCTGATGCCGGTGTAGCGAATCAGTTGACTATCCGCATAGAACCATCCCGCGGTCGGCAAGCCCGTGACGCCGTTCAGCACCAACGTCGTGTCGCCGGCCAGCGCGCCGATCGTGCTGGTGACTTGCGGCAAGCGTCCGAGCGAGGTGAGGTTATCGACAAACGACGTCGTCACGTTGTCGTCGATCGTGGTCAGGTAGCGGAAGATCGATCCGCCGGGATCGGTCCGGTAGAGGATGCGCTGCGTCACGCCAGCCCCACCCGTCGGGATACTGCTCACCGTGATCGTGTTGGCCCCGGCCGTATTCACGACCGGCACGTAGCCGCCCAATTCGGCGTCCGCCAGATTGTCGGTGAGGGTGGTCGCGACGTTGTCGGTCAACTGGCCGACAAATTTGAACGAACTGCCGCCGGCGATCGTGCGATACACGTTGCGCGCAAGCGTGCCGGTCGGCCCCGTCGGAATACTCGTGAGTGAATGGGACTCGCCACCCGCGGTCGACGTCGCCGGCGCGGTGACTGCCACCAGTTCGACGTCCGCCTTGTTGTCGGTGTAACTGGTCGTGGAATTATCCGGGATCTCGTGCAGGAGGTAATAGATGCTGCCACCCGTCAGGGTGCGGTAGATCCGTCGCCCGAGAGTGCCGGTGGGTCCCGTGGGAATGCTTGTGAGCGCGTGCTGATCGCCCATCGTGGCCGTGACGGGCGCCGTACGGCCCTTATCCAGCTCCGCGTCCGTCTTGTTATCGGTGACACTGGTCGTCGCGTTGTCGGGGATCTCGCTGTGGAAGTAGTAGATCGACCCGCCCGCTTCCGTGCGATAGAGATACCGCTTCGTGGTGCCCGTCGGCCCGGTGCCAAGGCTGCTGACGGTGTGCTGTTCGCCGTTGAGATTTTGCGTAGGCGCGCCCACAACCAACGAGGTATCAGGCGTCTCGTCTGTGAAACTGGTCGTCGAGTTGTCGCCCACTTCACCGCACAAGTAATAGGCGGACCCGCCGGCCCGCGTGCGGTAGATCCGTCGGGCGATGGTGCCCGTGGGTCCGACCGGGATCGTGAACGTCGCCGTCTTCCCGAGCGTCGCCAATGGCGAATCCTCGCGCGGTCCTGTATCGCTCCCGTGGAGAAACGTGGTCGTGCCCGGGTTGATGGTCGCGACGGTGTAGAAGATGCCACTCCCGGACGACCCGCCGCCTGTTGAATGGAGTTTCCATCCACAGCCGGTCGGCAGACCTGATACGGTCACGGTATGGCTGCCGGTCCCGACGGTGGTGATCCCGCTCCAGGCCGTCTCTCCCAACGTCGGATGGAAGAAGCTGACGCGGTAATCGATATTGGATCCGCCCGACCCATCGACACTCGCGATCGCGGCCGTCGTCGCGGCAATCACCTGACCGCTGAGGGCGGTCCCCAGACTTTCCTTGCCATCTGGACCGACAAACGCGACCTTCCAGCCATATGTGCCCAGGAGCGGTCCGGGCGCGGCGGAAGACAGCCCCGACGGCGCAGCGGGAGCGGTTTGGGCGACCGCCGTGCGCGATCCCGCACTGGACGCCGCTGATTCCCCGAACGCGGAGACCAGGGTGACCTTGTAGCCGTAGGCACCAATCAGTTTGCCGAGGTCCGTATTGACGCCGGTATCGACCACTGTGACGGAGGGCGCGCTGGGCGTCGACGTCGCGACTGCCGCACGCGAAAAGGTGGTCCCCCCTTCGGTTTCTCCGACCGGTGTCACGAACGTCACCCGATAGCCATAGGTGCCAATCAGCCGGCCAATCGTGGATCCCGCGGCGAGCGTGGCCACACCCGGCGCCGCGACCGCGACCGCCGTCCGACCAAACGAGGACCCCGCGGTGGTCTCCCCCAGTGACGTCACGTAGGTGACGACATACAAATAGATCCCGAACAGTTTCCCGATCACGCTGCTGGTGGCCGCCACGGACGCCGCGCCAGGTGGGGTAAAGGCCACACCGGTGACCGTCCCGGAGGCTGGGCCTGGCGTGGTTTCGCCCTGCGAATTCGCGAAGGCGACTTGGTATTGAAAGGCGCCGACGAGATCGCCGACGACGTTGGGCGTGACGGCCGCGGTCGGCGCGCCCGTCGGGCCGGCGACATTGCCGGCCACCGTGCTGGCAATGCCCCCGTTGTGCTTGCCGGTGTAGGTGAGGATGTTCGGGCCGGAGATCGCTTGCCCGCCGGCGGACTCGAACATCGAGGCATCATCAACGGGCAACGACGTTTGTCCGACCTCGGCGTTTTCCACGGCCGTTGTCCCGCCGCCGAGCGCGACGACACGGGTCCGGACCTGTACGAGATCGCCCGTATGCCGGAGGCCGCGCGCCGTCGTCGTCGGCAGGGTCACATCCGAGAGATCGTCCGGGGCATCGGTGGCCTCGGTAATAAACACATGGACATCACCGGTGTAGTCGATGTACCAATTCCCCCCGAATTCCGCGCAGAGGCGCGTGAGCGCGCGACTGGGCCGCTCCAGGACACATTCAAATTCCGGAATGACCGGTAAGCCGGCCACGATATTGGCGTAGGTGAAATCCACACCGCCCCAGGTCGCGGTGATGGTCTGCGCGATTTCTGAGGCCGTGGCGCCGACCCACCGCCAGGTCACGAGGTCGCGATCAAATTTCCAGGTGTAGTCCTGACAGGTGACGTGATAGGCGACGTTCTGAAGAATGCCTTCGTAGATTTGTTGAACCGAGAGGATATGTCCGGCAAATTCCACGACGGCCGTGACCCCTCGCGTAATGCTCACGGCCTGGCCCTCGAGGGGCACGAGGCCCGCACACGTGAACGTGCAGCGGTTGGGAGCATCGTTCAGGACGTCTTCGACCTCGATCGACCCCAGCCGAACCGCTCCCGTTTGGTCCGTGCCTGCGATGCTGATGCCGACAGTACTGGCCGTGACGCGGCGAATGCCCGCCAGGGCCCCGGTAATGACAAACGCCGCGGTGACGGCGGCCAAACGGAGCGTGCGAATAAACTGGCTGCCGGTGACGACATAACTGCCGGCGTCGGCGAGCATCGTAAAGCCGTGCCGAAACGTAGCGACGGCACCGGTGAGCGCGTAACTGCCGGCATCGACAGCGAAGCGCCGTGCCGCCAATAGGGCGGCGACGGCACCGGTGAGGGTGTAACTGCCGGCATCGACAGCGAAGCGCCGTGCCGCCAATAGGGCGGCGACGGCACCGGTGAGCGCGTAGGCCCCCGCATCTGCCGTCACCGCGAAGTTTAAATCCGGCTTGAACGACGCGATGGTGGCGACCCAGGGGCCGCTACCGCCATCGATGGTGGCGGTGAGCGTCACCGACCCGGCCGGGGTCTTGGCGCTGTTGCTATCGACGAGGAAGCCGCCATCGTCGCTCCCAGTCAGCCGTACCGTCGTCCCGGCGCCGGCGCTCACCACCCCGACGTCATTCTTCCCGAACATGATCGTCCAGCAATTGTTCGCCACCGTCGTCGTCGAGAGCGCGGCGGTGGCGCTGGTGGCATTGCCGGCCACGGCGCTATCGGGTTGGCCTGTGGGGGACACCCCCGTGTAGGAGGCCGCATAGATCCCGACCGCTACTGACGAGGAGGCGCTGACCACGACGTCATGCGTCCCGCTGGCGGGGTTTTCCAGGCGAAAGAGGTAATGCCACCGGGCGCTCGGGCCCTGATCGTGGCCGACCAGCGTCATCGCGACGCCGTTGTAGGTCACACCCGTGATGATGTCGGTGGTGTGCCCGACGACGCCGACCCACAGTGCGCGGCTGACGCCCGTCGAACAGGTATGGGCCATCGACCGGGGCGTGCTGCCACCGAACCCAGACCGCGTCGCTGCATCAAAGGCAATGTTCATCGACGGAAGCCGCCCGGCCTTAGAGCGTCAGCCTTTCGCGAACACGCGTGCGTATGATCGCCGCACGCCTCCGGAACCACTGCGACATCCCCATCAGTCCTCTGACCTCTACCGGCCGAGCCGGTCGGCCCAGGGCTGCACCGCGCGCGCCGAGCCGTGCAGGGTCCAGCGACAAGCGGAAATGCCGGCATCCACAGATGGTGCACACGTCGAGCACGAGATCGGGTTGTCCCGATGGCCGGCGCGTGAGATGGGCCGGGTCCGAGCAGCAGGCTTTGCGTGTGCCGATCGTCTGGAGGGCTGACATCGCGGCTCTAGACCACCGTCATCAGCGCGTTGCCGGCAAAATCGACGGTGAATGATTCGCCATCGGCGAGCGTCAAGGGGGTGCCGTAATCCCACCAACCAATCAGGGGATCCGCCGGCGACGTCGGCGTGTCGTTGTAGAGCACGACGTACTGGAAGGGGCCAATCGATCCGGAGGCGGCCGTCCACGCGACATCGACCGCGGCGACAGTCGCGGTGCCGCCGGTTTCGGAGACGGTGTTCGTGGTATCAGCCCCGCCCGCGGTATAGCCGAAGCCCGCGCTGATTTCGGCGAGGTCCGCCTTGACGGCGTCGAGCGAGGCCGAGGGCGCGGCATTCGACAGATAGACCTTGAGGGTGTCCGCGTGCAGGTCGTGCACCTTCTTCACGAGGTCTTCGGCGAATTGCTGAAACTTATTGTAGCTAGCCATGTCGATCGGTCCTATCTCTGGGTCATCGCCGTGAATACTGTTGGGTGCCGCTCGATCGGCTAGCCAAGATGTCTTCGATCAGGCGGCCGAAGCGATTCATCGATTCCGGGTCACCCAAGTACGAGCCCTGGGCATTGATCGTGAGGCTGGTTGGATTCAGCACACTGGCGAACCCGGGGACGTTGCTGCCCCAGGGGGCCGATGGCGTCCCGCCGGTCGGCCTCATTTGACTGACCAACTGACGTAGGTTGGCGTTATCGATCAGCCGTGCCTCTTCGGCCGTGGCTTGATCGGTGAGGAATTGACGATCCCTGGTCCAGCTGTTTGGATCGCTCCGGAGCTTGAAAATCGCGGCATCGGTGTCATCACCGGCGAGATTCGTGGACCCGGGGTTCAGTCGTTCGAGCAGTTGCTCGGCCTCGCGATCGAGCACGGCGATCCGGAGAGCGGCGTCCGTGATGCGCTGGATGAATCGGTCCACTTTGTTCGTGGTATCCATCTTGTCCATCAGCTTCCCGATCGCGTCGGTCACCGGCGGCGTTTCGACCTTCAATAGGCGAAAGATGTCTATCTCGCGCTTCCACTCCTCGTTGTTCTCGCGAATCACTTCTATGGCGTGTTCCCGCTCTCTATTGTTCCTGGCGAGTTGGTCGGCAAGGTCCATCGCATACTGGGCGGATACGGCAGGCGAGAGGCCGTCCGGCTGCAGGCCCTTCGGGGAGCCCGGTGTAACTTTTGAGAGATCCACGCCTGGATCAGAGGCGCCACCCGGCACCGGCCCCGTATCGCCAAACTCGCCCATCCCGAGGGCGCCCGGCTTCAAGGGCGGATTCGTGGCCAGCGCCAGGGCGATCTGCGCGGCCGTCTGTTTCGCACGCGTGTAGAGTTCGTCGAGCTTGTTGCCGACTTTCTCCAGCGCCGCCACAGCCTCTTTACTGTAGACAGGGGCGTTCTTCGCGACCTCCGCAAACGCCGCATCGATCTGTGCAGCCGCTTTCTCGCCTTTGGCGCCCAACGCTTCCACGCGCATCGCCGTGCGCTCGGCCGGATCGGCAATCCCGGCAATCGCGACCCCGAGATCGATGTAGCGCTGGATGGGATCCTTGGCTTTGAACTCGTCGAAATTGATGTTCAGTTTCCGGAGCACGCCCAACAGCCCGGCATCCCCCTCGCCCACCCGTGCGTTGAGCGTGCTGATGGCTTGCTCCGCCGCCGACGCGTCGATCCCGTTCTGTTTCAGTGCGAACGAAAATTTCTGGAACTCCTCGACGCCGGCGCCCACACGTTTCGCCCCGGCCTCGATCTGTTGGGTTTCGTGCAGGATCTCGTTCGCGAATCCGATGATGGCCTGTGCAGAAAAATAGCCGGCCAGCGCCTGGCCGAACTTCCCGACGCGACTTTCGAGCGTGTCGAGCTGCCCGGTCACTTGCTTCACGCCCACGACCATATCGGCCGTGTCCGCGAGAATTCGCACGATCAACGCCGCAATCGGCTCAGCCATTGTTCGCGAGGCCGTCCGGCCTCCGTCCCAACATCGTCTCGGGCGTCCACGGCAAATCGGGCCCGAACAAATTCACGATCACCGTCGCCAACCAGACGGCCTCCGGCGCCGGATGCGTCAGGCGCCATTGGTAGCCCGCGTGCAGCTGCAACACTTCCCCGGGCGTCAAGGCCTCAAATTCCCACGGCTTCAGCGCCAACGGCCCATACGCCACGGGCGTCACGTCGTCGAGCCAGTCTCGGAACCGGAAGCGAGCGGCTCGAGCGCGGCCTCCGGCGGTGCTTTTCCCGCGGGCGGCCGCGAGAAAATGCCGCACTGCACAATCGCCTCGGTATAGAGCGGCGACAGCTCCTTGAGCGTCCGGCCCTGGCTGAACCAATACACGTCCAGGAGGTCGCACACGTCGTCCACGGTCAGCGTCGGGTCCTGGCGCTTCTGGAAGGCCTCGTCGTCGTGGATGAGACCGCCCCAGAGCAGCCAGGCCGCGGACGCCACGCCGGCATGCGTGATCAGCAGCTCGCCGAGGTGCTTCTTCGCGCCATCCTCCGCGAGCCGCAGCGAGCGACACGAGTAGCGCAACGTCCGCAGCCGATCGAGCCGAATCACGGGCGCCTGCTCGATCATTTACGGCGCCACCGACCGGGCGAGCGTCCCGGCCGACATGAATTCCAGCGTGCTCTTGGCGAGCTCGCCATGCTGACCGCTGAGGGGCGCGTACTTCGTGAACAGCGCTGTCCCGTTGTAGTTGGGATTGTCGGCCGACACAGTCGTGTTGACGGGCACGCCGGAAAACGACGCTTGCGTCCCGATGAGTCCGAACACGATCTCGTCGACCAGCCCATCGGCGTAGTCGTTCTTGAAGGAGATCGTGCCGCCCCATTTCTTGACGCCGCCCTTGTTTTTCTGGGTGTCGTCCCCCATGGCCGTCTCCTCCACCGGTAAGGCTTCGTAGGGGACGGTGATGCCCGTGACGTAAGCGGAAATGTCACTGCCGCCGACGACGACCTTACAGTTAGTTAAGACCAGACTCGCCATGTGCGTTGCTCCTAAATGATTCCTACGACCACAACAATAGGGAACGAGGGGCTGCCTGTGCCGCCGATCGTGTAGGTGACCCGCCAGAAGGCGTCGGTAATCGCGCCGGCCGCCGAGAGCAGTTGACTGGTCGGCGCCGTGGCCTGCGTGAACGTGAGGCGCGTGGCCGGGCTCCCGAAGCCCACCAGGGCCGCACTCTGCACGATGACGTCCAGGGTCGGCAACGATCCCGCCACCGGAGCCAGCACGTGCAGTGAGGCGTAGACGCGCTTGCCGGCCGCGACGGCGCCCAGTTGCAGGATGCTGCTCGATCCGGTCGCGGTCTTCGCCGTCGCCGCCGAGACGAAGACCTTCCCTCTGACCAGAGGCGTCCCACTCGCCGAGGCTGTGCCCTGATACGGCATCAGCTCCCCGTGGTTGCCGAAGGTCTTCAGGCTGGCCTTCAGCGCATGGAAGAAATACGCGACGTCGCCGGCAGCCGCACCAAGCGGTGAGACCGTCAACGGGAGATTCGCCGTGCCGATGCGATTGAAGGCGATCGCTTCCATCCCTGCGGTGGCGGGATCGCCAAAGCCCCCGATGGCGAAGTTGACGCCCTTGGCGCCACCCTTGTTGACCTCAGTGGTGTGCCCGTAGCGGGTATCGTTCAGGGGCTTGGCGGCGTAATCGAGCTTCACGCTATTCAGGAAGCCGCTGATGTCGAATTGCGCGAGATAGACCGTGACGTTCGTGAGGACCGGACTGGCCATGGTCTAGCCCCCCACTACTTCCTGACACACGCCGCACTGAAAGACCTGGAACGCCTCTTGCCCCATCGTGCTCTTGTTGATCCGCAGCTCCGCCGGATGCGGGCAGACCAGTGGGGCGGTCGGCGGCTCCGTCGTCGCCGGCGCCGCGACGATGTCCGGCGCGATGCGCTCGATTGCATCCACGAACCGGCTGAATTCGCAGAGCGCGAGCGCGGCTAATTCATATGCCGATGCGGTCTTGAGTTTCTCGTAATCGAGCGCCATCAGCGGTGCCCCCATAACATCGGCACACCGAGCACTCGGAACCGGCGCCGGCCAGTCGGCCGGTGAATGGCCCACATCGAACCGGCCTTGTCGGATTCAACGTCCATGACGGTCTCGACTTCCAGGCCGACGATTCCGATCGAGAGCAGGATGCGCACCATTCAGGCTTCCTCCACCGTGATCGTGAACATCACCGTGCGCTGATGAATCGCGATCGCGTTCCCCTCGTCACCGGGCTCGCGCACCTGCGTGCCGTCATAGTTCACGTGAATGGTCGTATAGCCCGTGACGACGAGCGCGTGATAGCTGCCGACGGGATTCAGGAGCGCGATCACTTGGCTCTGGATGTCGAGCACGCGCAGGTCGCTCGGGTCATCGTCGAAGACCTGCACATAGGACCGGCAATCTTTGCCGTTCACGCCATACGTGCTATTCGACAACTCGCCGGCCGCATCCACACGCACGTGCGGATACGTCAAGGTCTGCGGGACACGCCCGTACACGACCACCGTGTAGGGTTGGGCGGCCGCGGCGCCGAGCGTCGTCGTCAACGCCGCCACATTGAGCACGGCGTAGACCGCAGCCTTGACGGCCTTCTCCGCGCTGCGTCCCACGGTGACGGCCATTTACAACAACCCTCCCCCGCTGGACGGTGACGAGGACAGCCACGCCATGTCCCGCTCGAGCTGCTTGCCGGCGGCACGCCACCGTTGCAAATGGGGTTCCTTCTGCGCGTTCGTGGCCGGGATCATGAAGGCCTCGGCCTCGAAGTGCACGGTGCCGAATTCCACCAGGTGCGCGTAGCGCGACGGCCGAATCAGCTTCGCGCCTCGGGATGTCAACGCGCTGCCCCCCTTGCCGGCGATGATGAGGCCCTTGACCTTGATCTTTTTGGTGATGCCACCCATATGCCCGAACGCGATCATGGTCGAGCCGCTGGTGACACCGGCTTTGGCCTGGCCGTTGGTCTTCGAGATCGACCACTGGACATGATTCAGCAACGAGCGCGTCTGAATCGACGGACTCGCAATCAGGTGTTGCTTCGCCCCGAGCACGATGGCCGCCGCCGTCGCGCTATTGACCTGGATCCGCTTCTCCTGCATGAAGGTCGGCAGCGCTTGGAACTTCGCCTTCGCCGCACGCAGGCCGTCAATATGCGCGCTGATGGCCGACGCATTGTTGGGCCTAGCCACGGACCACCTCGCGACAGTCGACCGCGGTCCACGGCGACCGTGGCATCTGGGGAACCGAGGCAATCTCGAGATCCGACCTGCCCCGCCGCAGACGCATCGAGGGCTGGAGGTCGGAGCGGTTGCGCCCGGTAATCCGGTAGACATTCACGTTCGTGGGGGCGTCGCTGACGCCGACGCGTTCCGCACCCGTCAGCAGCAGCACGTGCACCGGCCAGTCGTCGATCGAGGTCCATTCGGCGATCTCGCCCCCGACGGCATCTCGTCCGGTCACCACGCGCCGCAACACGGTCACGGTTTCGTTGAGGTCCCCAAGATTCATGGTCAGTACGTCCGGAAGGGCCACCAGGCCCACTTCACACCGAAGGGTAATTCCGACGTGATGTTGCCCACGTTCACCGCTTCGCGACTGCGATCCCAATGCGCGATCAGGGCTTTCATCCCGGTCTTGATGGCCGCCGGCACATCAGCGCCCGTGGGGCCATACCCGGCCGTCATACGAATCGTGACGGCGCCGATCACGGCGCGCGTCGCTGGCCAGGTCACCCCGTAGGCGGGTTCCAGTCGGCCGCGAGCGCATTTCGCGCCCACCGGGAGTACGGCCCGATACTGATCGGCGGCGAGCGTGACGGTCGCACCCGCGGTATCGATGTAGGTGATGCTGACGATCGCCGTCACGTTCGCGAACGGCAGACTGATCGCGCCACAGGGAAACCGGTTCCGCACCCAGTCGACGGTCTGCGTGATGAACCGGCGGCCCATCCAGGTCTCGCCAATCTGACGCGCGGCCGTGATCGCGTCGGTCAAATCCTCAGTGCTCGCGATGATTTGCGATGCCGACATGCGGACCTGACGTCCGGCCTCCTCGATCGTCAGGGGCTCGTTGACGGGCGCATCCGCGGCGGCCTGGGTGACCCAGTCTTCGGGTCCCTGGTCGAGCCCCGTCGCCCACGCCAATCCCATCGCGCGCCTTCCCTACTCGATCGTCAGAAGTTCTTCGTACCAGCTCGCGCCCTGCGTAAAGGTCGACGCCGTCGTTTGGGACACGGCATGGAGGCAGAGCGAGCACTGTGGCGGCACGATCAGGAACCCGCCGAGATCCGAGGACATGGCGCCGCCGTTCGGCGTCACCGTCGCTTCAATCGGCTTCGTCGAGCCAATCGCCCAGGGAAACCAGCCCGAGTCGATCACGGTCGTGCCCAACGCCGCGATGACCGAGCCGCTGTAGGGCTTGCCGGAATTGCCGCGCACGATCACGTTGGCACCCGCCGTCGGGGCGGCCTTGGCGGCCGTGACCGACGCCCAGCCGGAGAACCCCTGCGCGACTTGCGCGCTGACGAGGTTGAACCAGAACAGGCGCGTGACGATCAAGCTCTTGCCGCCGACGTTGTTGCCGTTCCACACTTCAAACGCCGCGACGGTGGAGGGGCGCACGACCAGCCCAGCAACGGCGACCACGCTCATCACCTGCCAGCCGTTGCCCTTCCGGGTCATCTCGGCGTAGGGCGGGAGCCCTTGCGCGACGAGCTGTTCGCCGAGTTCATTGCCTGCGGCGGTGACTTGCGCGACCGTGTTCCCGAGGCGCCGTGCGATCTGAATTGCGTCAGCCATGTGCCTGACTCCTTACGCGGAAACGACGTAGGCGCCATCGTCCAGCGCGAAATAAAATAAATCCCACTTCGTCGCGCCGGTGTTGGTGCCGCTGGTTTCGATCCGAAGCGTGCCGATCGGCAGGATGAACGGCAGCGCGTTGAGCGCGGGCGCAAAGCCGGCGCCAGTCGCCGTGCCAATCATCGCCGTGCCATCGCCTTCGACCACGAGCAGCGCGCCCGCCTCGAAGCTCGCGATCGCCAGATTCGCGGCGATGTCCACGGCCGAACCCGTAGTGGGAACGGACGTGGCCTTCAGGTTCGAGGCTGTCCCCGAACAGATCGTCGTGACTTCTCCCACCAGGCACGTGACAAGCACGCGGCCGCCGACGATCGTGAAGAGGTTCTGCGTGGTCGTCGCCGGCAGCGTCGCCGCCGCCTTCGAGACCTGGATGCCAAGCTGAAAGAGCTTGGCGACGTTCTTTTGTGAATCGTTCAGGAACGGCATGTCAGCTCCTCAATTACGAGACGTAGTCAGCCGTCAGCCCGTCGTACGCCTGCTTGGCGTGGCGCTCGAAGCCCACGATGCACTCATCGGTGCTCGTGCCCATCGTGATCTTCACGCCGACATACGCGGCCGTCGACGACGCGGCCCGCAGTTGTTCGGCCGAGGCCTCGAGGAAGAGGGTGTCGCCGACGGCGTTCGGGTCTGAGCCGAGCGCGTGCGAGATGACGTTGGTCGCGTTGGTGACGCCCGCCGCATCGTCTGACACGAAGATCCGGAACGAGGTAATGCTGCCGGTGCCGACCGAATGCATGAGCGACGCGAGTACAGCCTGGAGACCGCCCAGAGCGGCGATGGCCAGACATTTTTCGGTCGCGGCGGGATTGAGTGTCGCGATGACTTCTGATCCGGAGTCCGGATCGAAATCGACCAGACGGCGCTCGCAGTGGGCCCGGAGTTTGTTCGCGGTATAAGCCATGACTCTGTTTCTCCTCCAGTGACGGAATGCGAACTATGGGCGGGCGGCCAACGTGACGACGGGGGATAGCGTGCTGCCGTTCTTCGGCGTCAGCGCACTTCTCCACCACCATTGGCCATCGTTGCGGCGATAGAAGCGGAAGCCCCGCTCGGCCGCCGCGAAGCGGACGTGAATGGATTCCGCGTACTGTTCGCTCTGGTAGGTGCCTTCCAGGTATTCGGAGGGCACAAGCAGCATCAGGTCCCCTTCGGTGCCGAGCGTCTTCGCGAACTCGGTGAAGAAGAGCGGACGGTTGTCGAGGTATTCCGCACCGCCGGGCACGCCAGTGAAGTAGGGCACCGCATTTCCACCGGTGCCGACCACCTGCACGAGGCTCTTCAACTGCGGACGGGTGTTGTGATTGGCCAGCCACACGGCGCCGCTGTAGCGGTAGCACCGAGCGGCCATCTTGTCGATGTTTTCCTTGACGATCGTCGCGGCGTTCTGATTGGTTTCTTTGGTGACGGCAATCTTGCAGCCGGCGTTGAGCGCGCCTTGCCGCTCGCCGGTCCCCGAGCCGTTGATGCGCTCGTTCATCGCGTTGGCGACATACTCGCTCGCCATGCCCGCCTGAATGATGGCCACGAAGGACGTCGGCGAATCGTTGATGATGCGCTCGCTGGCAAAGGCGAGGCCGAATTCCTCGTTGGCGACCAGCGTGACCTGTTCGAAGGAGCCCCGGCTCGCCGTGCCGTCGACCGTCTCCGGCCGGCGCGTCACCGTGAAGCCACCGCTGACGCTCGTGGCGTGGTTTTTGTCGACCCGCGCGTTGAACGCGACGGTCGGGGCCGTCATGGGCACGTGCGTGATCAGACTGTCGAGCGGGTCATTCTCCGGCGCAATTGAGAGAATGCCAGACGCGACACCAGAGGGCACGAGGAAGCCACCCGCCGGGTCGCTATATTCGCCCTGCTCGTCGGAGCCCTGGGTGGCCAGAGGCTTCAGGCGCGCATCGATCCGCTTGCCGCGGCCGGCCGCCATCACGGAGGACAGGAAGTCGCGATGATCGGCAAACCCGCGCTTCGGATCCTTATCAGCCAGGTTCGCGCCTAGCTGCACCTGGCTGACGGCCGTGACGCTCGCCTTGGTGTCACCATCAGCGATCGCCGGCGTCGCTTTCGGGTCACGCTCGGCCTCGTTGGCCTCTTCCGCGGCCTTCAGGAGCATCGCGTTGTCCTCGACGCGCGCTTCGATGACGGCGATCTCGACGCCCTTTGCCGTGAAATCCGCACGCTCCTTGTCGTTCAGGGCCCGCTTCTCGCTCAGGGCCTTATCGCCGATGGCCGCGCGTTCTTTCTTTTTCGTCTTCAGTTCGGTGTGGAGGTCGGCGGCCTGCTGGCGATAGAGCTTCAGCGAGCCCATGACACCGACCATGGCGTATCCACAATGCTCCGGGGCCACCAGGGCGGCCACGAGCACGGCGGCCCCCATCAACGCGGGACCTCGCAGGGGATGCCCGCATGTCGCCTCGATGAGCGCCACGCAGCGACTCTTCAGGGCGTTGACGGCTAGGCCGAGGCCGAGAACCGCCTTGGCCCTCCACGGCTGCGCGTGTTCGGTCCCCATCTGGTGCGCGTTCACGACCACCACGTTGGTGGGCATTGCCGCGACGGCAATGAAGAACGCGGCGAGAAACGGCAGCCGGGTGAGAAGTCGGTCCATTGCGGTGTGCTCCCTGACAATGGCCCGTTCGTTCCAAATGAAAAACGCGCGGCCTATTCGAGGCTTCACCACGCTCAGCGAACCGGATCGGCGGAGGGATTGGCCCCGGCGAGAGACGGCACGTGAACAACTGAAGCGCCCGAACAGGCCGCGCGTTCGTCGGAACTCGCGGGACCCTGTGTTACCGCCCGGATGACCGCTCGTCAGAGTGGCAGGGCCGGACGGCCTTTGGTTCGATGTGGAAATTTTGATGGACGCGCCGAATTACTACCGGAGGAAATCTTTCCTTGACTTCAGTTCTTTACGGGAATATGTTCATGGGTATTACCCGTTAGGTATACCCACTTATGGCACACTCAGCGCGCGTGGCAAAGGTTAAGATCGACGGCTGGAAGTGCGAGCGGTGCGCGCATCAGTGGGTGCCTCGGACCATGACGGATCGACCGATCATTTGTCCAAAGTGCAAGAGCCCGTACTGGAATAGGCCAAGAAAAACAGCGACGAAATAGGGCGAGGCCGGGAGCGACGAAATAGGGCGCGGCCGGGCTTGGCGCGGCGAGGCGAGACAAGACAAGGGAGTTTTCTAAAATGAGAGTAGCAATCGCGCACATCGAAAGCATTTCCCCATACAGTCAATCGAAGCATTACGAATCCGATCAACAAGCTAGGCCAACCGGTTCCAAAACAGAATCGAGCGCCGACTACGAGAAGCGCACGTGGCGCGAGCGGTGCCACGTCAACCAGGATGGCTACATCTTCATGCCGCCGATGGCGTTCAAGAACTGTCTCGCGGAGATCGCCAAGTACCTCAGCGTCCAGATTCCCGGCAAGGGAAAGAGCACCTACACCAAACACTTCGAGGCGGGCGTGATGGTGCTCGACGGTCTCACGCTGCCGATCAAGAAAGAGGACGTGCCGGGCGAATGGCTGTTCGTGCCGGCCGATGGGCGTCGTGGCTCGGGCAAGCGGGTCTCGAAATGCTTCCCAGTGATTCAATCGTGGAAAGGGCCGGTCACCTTCCACGTGCTCGACGACACGATCAGTCCTGAAGTGTTCGAGCAGCACCTGAAAGACGCTGGAAACTTTATCGGCATCGGTCGATTTAGACCAAGGAACAACGGTTACTACGGCAGATTCAAAGTGAACCGGATCGAGTGGAACTAACTCGGCCCGGCTGGGCCGGGCTCGGCGTGGCATGGCAGGGCTTGGCTTGGCGTGGCGCGGCTGGGCGTGGCAAGGCAAGGTTTCATAATGACAAGAGCGATTCCAGAACTTAGCATCGACACACAAACGATCGAACGCTTACTGCGCTCCACCGCCATCGGAGAGATCGTCACCTTCGCACAGATCTCGACCGCCATTAAGCGCGACGTCCAGCGCGAGGCGCGCGGAAACTTGAGGACGGCGCGCCACCGACTACGGAAGTACGATCATATGGTCTTTGGGGCGGTAACGAATGTCGGCGTAAAGCGGTTGACGGACGAAGGCAAGATCGCGGCCGCACGCGGCCACGTCAATCGCGGGCGTAATCAGTTCCGCCAAGCGCGCACAACCGCGACTGCGGTAGACGACTTCGGTAAACTGCCAAACCATCTCAAGCTGGAACACAACGTCATCGTCGCGCAGGCTGGTGCGTTGCTGCACATGACGAGCACGAAATCAACGAAGACACTTGAAGGGAAGATCGGCGACGAGACGAAGGCGTTTAAGCCGAAGGAATCATTGGAGTTAATGAAATCGAGTCTTTAGCCGATCGGTAAGTTGGAATACCCGTCGATCAGAGTAGTCGGCAACAAAGCTGTTGACGGCTTCTCTGATCACCGTCGCTAGTGGTAGCTTGTTTTCATCAGCGACGCGATCGAGTTCCTTGCGCTCGGCTTTCGTCACAAGGAACTCGACCCGTTCCGTCGCCGGTTCTCCGGCGCGTGGCCGTCGTCCTCGTCGTTTCGGATCAGATGCCATCAGCATGGACACACCTACCGACGCACGGAAGGCCGCGATCGAGACGGCGTTGGTTGAGCAGCTCGCCGAGTTGCTGACCGCCGCTTACCGGAAGCGAACTTCTTCACCGCCAGCCGAGACGCTGGCGTCATCAACAGATCGCCCATTAGTTTCCGATTCAGATTCATCGTCTGCGCCAGCAAGCGCACCAGCCTCCGGTAGCGATTCTCGCAATCCTGACGATAACAAAGCGTAGTCTTGGCCATCAGCTACTCTCCGAGCGCGATCGCGATGTTGATCGCGTCCTCGTCCGCGGCCGTGCGCGCCGCCGCGTCCGCATCGACGCTCGTGCCGGCCCCCTTGCAGGTGTCGCACTTCTCCTGGCCCTGTGGGTCACCCATCGCGCGCTCTGGCTGTAAGCCACTACCCTTGCACGCCGGGCACGTGGCCGTCGCTTCAGCCTTGGCTTCCGTGTCCTCGTCGTCTGGTTCGATCCAGTGACACATGCCGTCGCGCTTCTCGTAACCGTCCGGGCAATTGCCGTCCTCGTCGGGGTCGACGGCCTTCTTCGCTGCCAGCGCGAGCGCGGCACCCTCGACCTTGCCGCCGATCACGAAGGCTTGCGCGCCCGCACGCTTCCGACCCTGCAGCCGGCCGATGATCGAATCGAACGTCCCAACCTTATCTGCCATCCCCAATTTGACGGCCGTCTGCCCGTAGAACATCCGCCCCTGGCCAAAGGTATCGAGCACGACCTTCGTGGTGACGTCGCGACCGCGCGCGACCGCGGCATTGAACCAGCCAAAGATGAGATTGGCTTCCGATTGAAAGTGGGCCCGCGCTTCGTCCGAGAGCGGTTCGTAGGGGTTCCCCTCAACCTTGTGTTCGCCGGCATAAATGAACGTCAACTTGATGCCCCACTCTTCGAGCATTTGGCTGATGTCCTCGTGGAGCATATAGGTCCCGATACTGCCTATCGAGCCACTCTTCGGCACGATCACCTGGTTGCACTGCATGAACAGCCAGGACGCCGCCGAGGCGATCATCGTGTCCGAGACCGCAATCATCGGCTTGATCTCGCGCGCGGCGAACAGCTCGTCGGCGAATTCTGGGACCATGTCGATCACGCCTCCGGGCGAGTCCACGCGCCAGACGATCGTCTTCACCGCCGGGTCCTGCAGCGCCGAGCGCAACTGGGCCTGCATGCTCTCGATCGTCGAGGAGCCGTACCACATCGAGAACCATGAGCACCGATGCGTGATCGGGCCGCTGCATTCGATCAGCGCGATGTCCCCGATCACCTTCGGTTGTGGATCGTGGTACGCCGCGACCGCCGCCGCGACCGCTTCGGGCGTCGCCGTGGCCACCCGCTCCATCAGCGGACGCAGATGGATGGGGTCGATCAGCCAGCGTGAACCGAGAATCTTGGCAAAGTCCTTCATGATGGCTGCTTCTCCTGTGGCGCCATGATGACGCCAATACCGACATGGTTCTGGCCGGTCTGCCCGTTGAATTGAATCACGCCAATCGCGAAGCCGCGCCGACACGCGGGGCAGAAGGCGGGCATGTTGAAGCCGACGATCAGCACGGGCTCCTTAGCCTCACAGTTGCACACCACGTTGACGCAGGCGAGCCAACTTTTGATCGTGAAAGGTTGCCCCACGATCGGTAGATGATTCGCGGATGGAAATGGGATGGGACCGCTCATGGTCATTCCTCCGATACCGCCGCCAGGCGGTCTAACGATGAATCCGGATCGAGGGCCAGCGTCATGAGCGCTTCTACTTCCGACCGCTCCCAATGCTCGTCCATCACGAGCAAACCGCCATCGTCGAGCATGTGGCCGTGCTTGGCCGCGACGGCCCGCGACGTGTTGAGCGGCAACCGCATCTCCTGGGCGATGTAGGCCGCGTGATCGGTGTAGAAGACCTTTAGCTCCGCCTTCCAGGCGTCGACGTTGTCTGCGTGCTTCTTGGCGATCTTCTCGACCGCGGCTTTTTCACGACCGAGCACTCGCCTGGCGCTATCCTGCGCGAACAGCATCGTCCGGACCGAGGCGGCTGACGTCGGCACATGGGCACTTGGCGGCTTGTTGTCGGCCCCGTCTCGCTGGCTGCCGGCCCGATGATCCAACGCGGACAACTGATCGAGTTCGTCATCGGCATTCATGTCCTCGAGCTGCCGGGCTTCGCTCGGACGCATGACGCGCGCACGAATCCCGATTTCGTAGGACTCCATGCGCTCTTTGAGGGTCGCCCGCATCAGGTAGTTCATGTTGTATTTGGCAACATAGAGATCGTTGGGGGCCACGATCAGATCGCGCTGAATCGCCTGTTCGAACTCGACGACGATCGGCGTCTGGCAGCGCTGCGAGTAATACAACGTATCTTGGACGCTCGAGTTGTAGGATTGCGCCCCCTCGATCGCCAACCAGTTCGCGGGCACCTTGAACAGACGGGCGATGTCACGGCCGCTGATGTTCTTGAGCCCGAGGAGCTGGGCCTTTTCCGGTTCGACGCCGAGGTTGGCGATGCTCATGTCCTCGTCCGTGATGAACACGCCGCCGGCGTTCTCGGACCCAGACAGGAACCGGGTAATGCGCGCGTGTAAGTTCGCCTCTTCTAGGTCCTCCATCCGCCCACCTTTGTAGGTGGCGATGAGCGCGGCGGTCGCCCCATGCTCGAAATAGTTACGGGTGAATTCCTGCAGCGCCAGTCCGGCCGCCAGGGCCTTGGCCCCATATTGAATCCGGCTGACCGCATTGAGCCCATCGCTCGAGGTGTTGCGGACGCAAAGCATCTCGTCCTGTGTCACGTAGCGAAACGTGCCGTCCAGCTCGGTGAGGCGATAGCGCACCCGACTGCTCGGCAGGCGCTCCTGCCGCACGCGATCGGGATGCCGCGGGATCAACTGGTCGATGAAGCTATCGGACCCGGGCCGATAGACAATTTCCGCAAAGCATGCTGGCCGAAGACAGTACTGCCACGCCAATGTGCTCCAGAACGCCTTGGCCGTCTGCCAGGCGTTCGGCGCCCAGCGGAGTTGGTAGGCGAGTCGGCCAATCCCCGCGTCCCCGGATCGCACCTTGGCCCGGCCCTGGTCATTACCCAGATCGCGGAACAACTGGCACGTCATGGTGCCAAAGTCCCCGCTGATGATGTCGACGGCGCAGTACACGTGCGACAGCGTGAGCGCCAGTTCCGGCGTCACGTAATAGGCCGAGCTCGGAAGCATGAAGCCTTCGGGCGACGTCCACATCGACGGCTGCCGGCCGGTGCCGGCCTGGGCGCGCGCCGGACTCCGCACGGTGTGCAGTTTCGCGAGTGACCCCATCGGTTATCCCTTCTTCGGTTCCTGTGGGCGATCGACAAACGCGGCGCGGCAGGGCATTGACACCCAGATCAACGCCACGCCCGGCACGATGAAGGCGCCCGGGCGCCACAGATCCCAGCAGCCGATCGCGACCAGCACGAGGCCGCCGTAGAAGTAGATCTCGTCACGCCCGATCTCGCTCGCAATGGCGGTCGCCACGCGCGCCACGACGACGCGGACGTTACGGCGCAGGGTGTCCACCATCGATGTCCTTGAATCCTTGTGGCGTGTACATCAATCCCCTGCCCCTGGGTCTGGTGCTTCGGCGCGCCGGAAGCAGCACGAGCTGACTGAGCATGATGACGGCCGCGATCACGCCGTCAATCCGTTTGGTCTTCGATGGCTTTTCGAGCCAGAGATTTTCGTACCGATCCGTCTTCGGTTCGCCGTTACTGACGCACCACCCCATCACCGGGTTGCCGTTATGCCGAATGCGCCGGAGCCGCACCAGCGCATCGAACAGTTTGAAGGACTCCGAGAGCGCCCGACCTTGCGCGACTTCGGCGGTCGTAAACCGCGCCTTGTCACGCAGCTGCAGCGCGAACTGCGACGCGTTGTGCTTGTCGTAGCCGACCCGATCCGGGCGGAACGGCGGCGCGATCTCCAGTCGGAACTGGTCATAGATCTGGTCGTAGTCAATGACCGGGCCATCGGTCACACGCAGGGCGCCCATCTTCTCCCAGACGTCGAACGGAATGTGTTCGTTCTTTACGCGCTGGTTGAGCGTGTCCCGTGGGAGCCAGAAAAACGTATGCAGGTCCACACAGAAGTTGATGTTCAGCGTCTTGCGGACCTCAGTCCCATTGTCATTGTCAACGATCTCGACCACGTCGGCCTTCGCGTCCGCCTCGTCCTCCACGCGCACACCGATGGCGCACGCCGTCAGGTCCAACTTCTCAGACATATCGAACGCCGCCGCACTCGCGCGGCCAGCCGCGATGGTCGCCAAACGATCGGACTTGCAGGACTCCCAGACATCCATTGGGATCCACACGGAATGCCCCTGGGTCCAGATGCAGAAATTCAACCGCTGCACCCGCGCGAGCATCGACGGCTGATTGATCGCCTGCTTCACCACGCCGCGTAAGTATGGGTAGAGCTGCGGTAAGTCGTCGAGCGCCGGATTCACTTTCGGCCACACGCGCTCGTCCGTCCAGTCGTCGCATGTCTTGCAGCCTTCCTGCGGTTGGGTCGCCCCCTTGCTCCGACAGGATTCACACGGATCGAGTTGGCAGATGTACGGGAAGTATTCCTCGTCGACGATCGTCCCCTCGAGGACCTTTACGCCGTAGTCATGCTTCGCCCAGCACACGGAGGTTTTGTCGAAGCCGGCATTGGTGAGTTGCACCACGAGCGCGTCGACCTGGCTCTTGATGCCGAGCCGCATCTTTTCGGAGATGACCGGACTCGGGTGCTCGTGGAGCTCGTCGATCAGCGCCAAAAAGACACGCTTGTTATCGAGGCTGCGTCCTTCGGAGGTCAGCGGGCGGAAGAAGGAATTGCGCTCAATCCACGCGGTATTGTACTCGCCGGTCTCGAGCAGATCGCGCAGATCCGGTGACCGCTCGATCATGCGCTTCGCGAACCCGTAGAGATAATTCGCCTGATCGGCGTTGACACCCAGGGAATAGATTTCCACGGCGGTGCGATCTTCACCCACGAGTCGATACAGTCCGAAGCCACTGGCGGCCGGAGTTTTGGTCGTACCTTTTCCGCTTTCCAGATAGGCCTCGACAAATCGCAGATGTCCGGTCTCCTGGTGAACCCATCCCAAGAGCGACCCGAACGAAAACTGTAACCAGCGCACGAGTGTGAACGGCAACGGCCGCCCGTCCGCGTCGGTATCATCGAGCGTCAAGAACGTGTCGAAGAATTCCACCAGTTCGAGGACGCGCGCCGGATTCCATCGATAGGGAAACGCCTTCGTGCCTTGTCGATCGAGATCCGTCAGGTGCCGTTGGCAGAGCAACCGCACCAATCGACCTGCGACGACCCGACCGGCCACGACATCACGCGCATACGCGGTGACCGGATCAAGAGGCGGATTTTTTGGCCTGCGGGCCTTCCCGCCGGCGCGCGAGGAACGAGCCGATTTTGCTCGTCTCTTTCCCGCGGCCGCCGACTTTCGCCCGCGCCCGGGTGCCTTGGCTGAGGCAGAGGTCATTGGTAAATTTCCGGTATGTGTCCCACTGAATGCGCTCGCCGGTTTTGAACCGCCGCCATTCGTCGTGCGGTAACCCCCGCTGTTTCGCGCGCTTCTCGAAATCCTTCGCGCCCTGATACGCGATCGCTGCGCCCAACAAGTGCGGCCCGTCCGCCGGCGACAACCGCAGCTCGCCGTCGAGCAGTTCCGCAAGCCGCTGCCATTCCTCCGCGGCGCCTTTCGCGAGACCAGCCGGCTTGATCGGCCAGCCGGGCACCGGGACCGGCTCGTCGTCGGGCACGGGGCGTTTGCCCGGATTGCCGGTCACGAGTTTCAGCGCGGCAGATTTCGGTCGACGTCCAGCCATCAATCACCGCGTGGCCCCAAAAGTTCTTCGCCCTACAAAGTTCATTTCGCGGCCAGCCGGAGGAACC
>Ga0210377_10000693_pt1 | contig 32060 bp, 29 predicted proteins | sample PLM4_65_b1redo_FD_155480 | JGI IMG/M metagenome (GOLD analysis project Ga0210377, IMG submission 155480) | Groundwater sediment microbial communities from an aquifer in East River, Colorado, USA - PLM4_65_b1 redo | ecosystem: Environmental > Terrestrial > Soil > Riparian zone | place: USA: East... | reverse complement strand
GGAGTAGCTCGCGCTGTAGATGCCCGCGACGTGCACCGGCCCGACGGTCACCGAGTAGTTTCCACCGCCGTTGTTCGTGGCGGACAGATTCGAGTAACCAACGCCGGGTGTCAGCGCCGCGCTGTTCACCACGATCTGGTCGTATCCGCCGAACGCCGAGCTCAGGGTGAATCCCTGATTCGGCGTGGTGGTGAAGTTGAAGCTCGTGAGCTCCGGCGCGACCCCCTCGACGAACGTCGCGGAGATCCCGTTCAGGCTCAGCGGCACCCCAGCCAGCGTGCTCGCGCCGGCTTGGACGGTGATGAACGCCTGGCCCCCCGTGAAGTAGTACGTAGCCGCGGTTGCGGGCCCGGCCAGGGCAATCAGGCCGAGTGCAAGCGCAGCGATCCAACCCCTCGCGATCGACATCGGTCTCCCTCCAAATGCCCGACAGAGCCCTTCCCGGCCCCTCGAGCCCCCCGTCCGCGCAAAGGCGAACGAGTGATGCGAGGGCGAGCCTACCTCGCGGTCAGGTCCGATGGGAAGCACTTTCTAAGGAGAAATCCCTACGGGGGAAAGGAGCTTCGTCGGGGGACGCACACCGATTTGGGGTCCGGGCGGGAATCGCCTTGAGCCGGTCGGACCGGTGGGGGAGACTAGTTGGACCACCCTTCGGAGGCCTCATGGACACGGGACGCCTGGAGTATTCGCGCGAGGAGCTGCTCTCCGACGTCCCCTACGAAGAAACCCTTGTGGCAGGCGGGGTTCGCTGCCACGGCGGGTTCACGGGCGGGCACTACGTTTCGCCCCGCACGCTCCACCGCCAGCCGGCCATCGCGGCCTGGCAGGCGCGCTTGCGCAGCGACGGCCAGCCGCTGGTCCACCTGCCGGTCGAGTACGTGCCCCCCCACTATCCGAACTACCCGCAGGCGAAGCTGCTGCTCCAGGAAGGGGTTCGCGATCCGATCACGCGCTCCCTCACGATCATCTCCATCGTCGAGGGCTTCGGCGCGCGCATCCGCGACGTCGCCCTGCCCGACCTCGGTGCCGAGGTCGTCGAGGACCTCGAGGGCACCTGCGTCGCGCACCTCGGGACGGGGCTGTTCGAGGCGCACGCGCGCGACGAAGCGGGCTTCCGCGATCAGGGCGGGCACAAGCAGATGTGGGAGGCCGCGCGCGATCTCGGTCTGGCAAAGCCGGAGATCCCCGAGGACGTGCTGCTGCAGATGATGATGGGCGGGCGGCCCCGCGCCGAACGCAAGCGGCTCTTCCCCGAGCTCTCGTCGCGGCTCGAGGATGCGATCACGATGATGGCGGGCGTGCTCGTGGTCGAGATCTTCGCGGAGGACGTCTTCGAGTGGGCGAAGTCGCTGCTCGGCGATCCCGAGGTCTCGGCGGACCCGGAGGGCGCGCGCGCAATGGTCGCGCACATCCAGGCCGACGAGAAGCCGCACGTCGAGTACCTGCGCACCGCGCTCTCCGAGCTGCGCGCGCGCACCTTGCGCTCCGCCGACGGAAAGAAGCAGGTCGCGGGCGCCACGGTGATCGACGCGATCTTCGCCGCGCAGCTGCGCGGGATGGCGTCGAACCGTCCGGCGCGCGAGCGCGAGGACGTGCGCGGAGCGATCCGCCGCGTGATCGCGGACGAGGCGCGCGCGAGCTCCCTCGCCCGCCGCTTCGAATCGCTCGACTCGGGGTGGGTCTTCCCGAAGGGCGACGACGAGCACCTCGAGCTCCTGCTCGCCGCGCCCGCGTGAGGGAGCTCGGCAAGGCGCTCGAGCGCGCGCTGCGCGCGACGCGCATCGGCTACACCGCGCTGTGTGTCTGGCTGCGCGTGCAGATTCCGACGCGCTTCGATCTCCTGCTCGGCCGCGATCCCAAGGCGCGCGACTGGTCGCGCGTGCACCAGCGCAACGCCGAGCAGATCTTCCGGACGGCGATCCGCCTGCGCGGTCTCTTGATCAAGGTCTGCCAGGTCGCCGGGACGCGCTCCGACGTGTTCCCGCCGCAGTACGTGCGCATCATGCAGCAGGCGCAGGACCGCGTGCCGCCGCGCGCGTTCGAGGTCGTGCGCGCCGTGGTCGAGGCCGAGCTCGAGAAGCCGCTCGACGCCGTCTTCTCGAGCTTCGAGCGCGAGCCGATCGCCGCGGCGTCGCTCGCGCAGGTGCACCGCGCGAGGCTGCGCGACGGGCGCGAGGTCGCGGTGAAGGTGCAGTACCCCGACATCGGCCACATCGTGCGCACGGACCTCGCGGCGCTGCGGCGCATCTGCCGCATCTACGAGCGCTTCGACCCGCAGCCGCTCGCGCTCCTGCCGCTGCTCGACGAGCTGCAGACCCACCTCTCGCTCGAGCTCGACTTCCGGCGCGAGATCCAGAACGCCGACCGCATCCGCGCGCTCTTCGCGAAGGACAAGCGCGTGGTGATCCCGGAGATCGACTACGCGCACTCGAGCGAGCGCGTGATCACCATGGAGCTCGTCTCGGGCATCAAGGTGAACGACGTCGACGCGCTCGTCGCCGCCGGCATCGACCCGCGCGAGGTGGTGCAGGCGCTCACGAGCCTGTGGAACCAGATGATCATGGCGTACGGCTTCTTCCACGCCGACCCGCACCCGGGCAACGTCTTCGTCCAGCCGGGTCCGAGCAAGGCGCGTTCAGCGCCGCGCAGCGAGCCGCAGGCGAGCGAAGGGCCTGTCATCGTGATTCTGGATTTCGGGCTGGCGAAGCAGCTCCCGCGCGGCTTCGGGCTCGGACTGTTCGAGCTGATGTTCTCGATGATGACGCAGAACGAGGGCGCGATGGTGCGCGCGTTCCAGGAGCTCGGCTTCCGCACCAAGACCGGCGACACCGACACGTACCTCTTGATCGCCCGGCGGATGATGGGCGCGTCCGAAGACGGGACGTTCCAGGGCGAGTTCACCGAGGAGATGACGGACGAGCTGATGGAGACGATCCGCACCAATCCGATCGTCGAGGTGCCGAGCGACTTCGTGCTGGTCGCGCGCGCCTTCTCGCTCCTGTCCGGGATCGCGCACACGCTCGGCGGGCGCGCGAACGTGCTGGACTCGCTCGGTGGCGGGAACGCTTCGCGGGGATAGGCCCCGCGTGGCGGCCACATGCGAGGCCGCCCTCGCGTGTGGCCGGCAAGCGGCGCGAAGCGGCGCGCGCAGCGAGGCGCAGCCGAGCGAAGTCGACCAGACGGGACGAACGGGTCCGTTGGTGGCGAGTCGGGGCTTTGGTTTGGGCGTAGTCTGAGCGCCATGGAGCTCGATCGGGACCGCTGCTACGAGGCCATTCTGGCGCGCGACCGGCGCTTCGACGGCCGCTTCTTCGTCGGCGTGCGGACGACCGGCATCTTCTGCCGACCGATCTGTCCGGCGCGCACGCCGTTGCTGCGCAATGTGCAGTTCTACTCGTGCGCAGCCGCGGCGCTGAGTGCTGGATTCCGGGCCTGCCGACGCTGCCGGCCGGAGAGTGCGCCCGGCACGCCCGCGTGGCTCGGCAGCTCGGCGATCGTCGCGCGCGCGTTGCGATTGATCGAAGGCGGCGCGCTCGACGGCGCCGACGTCGAGCAGCTGGCGGCGCGGCTCGGTGTGGGCGCGCGTCAGCTCCGGCGGCTCTTCGGGCGACACCTCGGAGCGTCACCCGCCGAGATCGCGCGCGCGCGGCGCGTGCACTTCGCGCGCGCGCTGGTCGACGAGACGTCGCGGCCGATCACCGAGATCGCCTTCGCCGCGGGCTTCGCGAGCGTCCGCCAGTTCAACCACGCGTTCCGCGCGAGCTTCGGCCGCGCGCCGCGCGAAGTTCGCCGGGGCAGCGCGGGTCGCGCTGCAGGCGCCGCCGACGCGCTGGCGCTGCGCCTGCCGTACCGGCCGCCGTTCGACTGGGACGGGCTCGCGCGGTTCCTGGCGGGGCGCGCGATCGCGGGTGTCGAGCGGGTGACGCCCGCATCCTACGCGCGCACGATCGAGCTCGCGTCCGGCGTCGGCTGGATCGAGGTGATGCCGCTCCGCGGAGAGCCCGCGCTGCTGCTGCGCGTGCACGCGCCGTGGAGCACGGAGCTGCTCGGCGTGGTCGAGCGGGTGCGCCGGATCTTCGACCTCGCCGCGGACCCGCTCGCGATCGCGGACGCGCTCGGCGCGAGCGCGACGCTGCGCCCGCACATCGCGGCGCGGCCGGGGCTACGCGTGCCCGGAGCCTGGGACGGCTTCGAGCTCGGCGTGCGCGCGATCCTCGGCCAGCAGGTGAGCGTGCGCGGCGCGTCGACCCTGGCGGCGCGGCTGGTGCGCGCGTTCGGAAAGCCGATCGAGTCGGCGCCCGCGGGTCTCTCGCACCTGTTTCCCACGCCCGCCGCGCTGGCCGACGCCGACATCGCCTCGCTCGGCATGCCGCGGTCGCGCGCCGACGCGATCCGCGGGTTCGCGGCGGCATTCGCGCGCGGCGATCTCGCGCTCGACGGAGCGCTCGGTCTCGATGACACGGTCGCGAAGCTCACGACGCTTCCCGGCATCGGTGACTGGACCGCGCAGTACTTCGCGATGCGGGCGCTCGGCGAGCCGGACGCGTTTCCCGCGAGCGACCTGGGCTTGCGCAAGGCGCTCGCGGGCGGGGGCGCGCCGGTCTCTGCCGCGCAGGCGGAGCGGATGTCGACCCCGTGGCGACCCTGGCGTTCGTACGCGGCGCTCGCGCTCTGGCAGGGCCTGGGCGTGCAGGGGCCGGCGTGAAGCTCGAGTGCGGAGAGCTCGCGACACCTCTCGGCGACGTGCGCTTTGCGCAGAGCTCCGGTCGCGTCGTGGCGCTCACCTTCTCGGAGTGTTGGGCGGCCGTCGAACGCGCGCTCGAGCGGCGGCTCGGTCCGATCGAGTGGGTCGCCGCGCGCGATGCCGGCGATCTGGAGCCGCGTTTGCGCGCGTACTTCGCTGGCGACCTCGCGACGCTCGCCGGTGTCGAGATCGAGCTCGCGGGCACGCCCTTCCAACGCCGTGTCTGGAACGCGCTGCGCGAGATCCCGGCGGGCGCAACGACGTCGTACGGTGAGCTCGCGCGCCGGCTCGGCGCGCCGAAGGCCGTGCGTGCGGTCGGCGCCGCGAACGGCGCGAATCCGCTCTGGCTGATCGTGCCCTGCCACCGCGCGGTCGGCGCCGACGGCAGCCTCACCGGCTACGCGGGCGGGATCGAGCGCAAACGCTGGCTGCTCGCGCACGAGGGCGCGGCGCACCGGGCCTAGCGCGCGGTCCAGAACTCCGAGAAGCGCCCGCACTCGAGCGGGCCGAGGGGCGCGCTGCCGGCCTTCGTTCCGGGCGGGACGGTCACGGGCTTCCCGCCCTCGAAGCGCTGATCGACGACGCCGTCGAAGTCCGTGTCCTCGTCCTGGCGCGCGAGCTGTCCGCCTTCGAAGACCTGCACGACGTCGACCTTGCGATCCCCGTTGGTGTCGGCCTCGAGCGCGGCGCGCTGACCGCCCTTGTACAGCTCGCGTTGGTCAGCGATGCCCTTGCCCTTCGTGTCGATCCAGACCTCGCTGACCGCGCCGCCCTGCACGACCGCGCGCGCGTCGAGCGTGCCGTTGCCGTCGGTGTCGATGCACTGCTGGGTGACCTGTCCGTTCGCGTCGAGCGCGAGCTTCTTGTCCGGGCGCTTGCGCTTGGGATCGGAGACCAGCTCCTGCGCGACGGGCCGGCCGTCGGCGCCGAAGATCGTCAGCACGTCCGGACGACCCGCGCCCTTGGTGTCCTGACCCTGGCGCACGACCGTGCCGTTCTCGAGGTACGTCCACGTGTCGATCTTGCAGTCTGCGTTGGTGTCCTTGCTCTCCGAGACGACGTTGCCCGCGCCGTCGTAGGTCTGGACGAGATCGACGCACGATCCGCCCTGGGTCGCCTGCTCGAGCTTCACCGGCTTGCCGTCGCGCAGCGCGACCGTCACGTCGGCCTTGCCGTCGCCGTCCTTGTCTTCCTGCTTCTGCGTGACGTTCCCGGCCGCGTCGATCGTGAGCCACGTATCGATCTTGCCGTCGGCGTTCGAGTCGGCCTCCTGCACCTGCGCGCCGCCCTTGCCCGCGCTCGAGCGCTTGTCGACGACGCCGTCGAAGTTCGCGTCCTCTTCCTGACGCACGACCTTGTCGCCCTCGTACCAGGCGAAGACGTCCGGCTTGCCGTCGCCGTTCGAGTCCTTCTCCGTGCGCGCGACCTTGCCCTTCTCGAGGAACGACACGGTCTCCATGCTGCCGTTTCCGTCGCTATCGGCCTCGGTGCGCGCGGGTGCGCCGTCGGGCGCGAAGCTGGTCTGTGAGTCGGGCTTGCCGTCGCCGTTGGTGTCCTCGCTCTGCGAGACTTTGACGCCGCCCTGGAACTCGATCACGACGTCGGGCTTGCCGTCGCCGTTGGTGTCGGCCTCGGAGTGCACGGGCTTGCCGCCCTCGTAGGAGATGACGAGCTCGAAGGTTCCGTTCCCGTCGTGGTCCTGCTCCTCGCGGCCGAGCTCGCCCGCGGAGTAGAGCTTCACGACGTCCGGCTTCCCGTCGGAGTTCGAGTCGATCTCCTCGCGCTGCGGCTTGCCTTCGGCGTCGAGCGTGATCCACAGATCGATCGCGCCGTCGCCGTTCGAGTCGCGCTGCTGCGTCGCCTCCTTGCCGCCCTTGAACTCGATCACCGAGTCGAACTTGCCGGTGCCCTTGGTGTCCTGCTCCTGGCGCACGGGCACGCCGGCTTCGAAGACGGTGACGACGTCGAACTTGCCGGAGCCCTTGCTGTCGCGCTCCTCGCGCGCCTTCTGGCCGTTCGCGTACTCGACGCGCAGGTCGAGCTTGCCGTCGCCGTTGGTGTCGCGCTCCTCGCGGACGACCTCGCCGTCGGGGCCGATCTCGCCGCGCGCCTCGGGCTTGCCGTCGCGGTTCAGGTCCTCGCTGAAGCGCACGGGCTTGCCGCTGGCGAACTCGACCATGCGATCGGCCTCGCCGTCGTGATCCTTGTCCTCTTCGAGCCGGACGGTCGCGCCGGTCGCGTCGTTCGTGCGCCACGTGTCGGGCTTGCCGTCGGCGTTGGTGTCCTTGAGGACGCGCTGCTCCGTGCCGGACGCGGGGTCGAGCACCACCCAGGTGTCGAGCCGGCCGTCGTGGTCGACGTCCTGCTCCTGCTTCTCGAGCCGCTTCTCCGGATCGTAGAAGTTCCACAGGTCGATCTTGCCGTCGGCGTTCTCGTCGAGCTCGACCCGCACGAGCCGGCCCTCGCCGTAGATCTCCACCTTGTCGGGCTTACCGTCGCCGTTCGCGTCGATCGTGCGCTTCTCCATCTGCCCGTCCTTGGCGGAGGAGACGTTCTCGAAGCGGCCGTCGTGGTCGTCGTCGAGCTGCTCGCTGGTGACGCGCTCTTCCTCGTCGAAGACGTAGATCGCGTCGATCTTCCCGTCCGCGTCGCGGTCCTCTTCCTGGCGCGCCTTCTTGCCGTCGCGGAACTCGATCGTGGTGTCGGGCTTCCCGTCGGCGTTCGTGTCGGCGACGCTCTTGGCGGGATCCGCGCCGGCGTAGTCGGTCGCCAGATCGAGCGTGCCGTCGCCGTTGGTGTCCTGCTGCTCGCGCACCTTCACGTCGCCTTGGTACGTGCGGATCGCCTGCGGCGTGGTCGCGCCCTTGGCGAAGATCTCCTCGCTCACCTTCTCGCCCTTCGCGTCGAACGTGGCGACGAGCTCGGGCTTGCCGTCGCCGTCGAGGTCGCGCGCCTGCTTCGCCTGCACGCCGTTCGCGTAGCTCGAGACGGTGTCGAAGCTGCCGTTCTTGTCGGTGTCGGCCTCGCGACGCAGGATTGCGTCACCCTGGTACGTGGTGACGATGTCGGGCTGGCCGTCGCCGGTCCCGTCCTCTTCGACGCGCGCCTTCACGCCCTTCTCGTAGCGGATGGTGACGTCGAACTTGCCGTCGCGGTCGGTGTCCTGGACCTCGACGCTCTTGGCGCCCGAGACGTCGAACTCGGCGCGGATGTCGATCTTGCGGTCGCCGTCGGTGTCCTCCTCGACGCGCGCCGGCTTCCCGCCCTGATACGTCATCCAGCGGTCGATGCGGCCGTCGCCGCTCGCGTCCTCTTCCGACTTCGTGCGCTCGCCGTTCTCGTAGTAGACGACCGACTCAGGCTCGCCGTCGCCGTTCTTGTCGTCGCGCTGGACCTTCGGCTGGTCGTTCTCGAGCTGGATGAACTGATCGCGCTTGCCGTCGAAGTTCGTGTCGCGCTCCTGCGCGAGCTGCTTGCCGTTCACGTCGTACGTGACCCACTGATCGATCTTGCCGTCGTGGTTCGAGTCGATCTCGGCGCGCTCCGGGACGTCGTTCTTGTAGAAGACGGTCTCGTCGAAGACGCCGTCGGCGTTCGTGTCGGTCTTGCGCCGCGCGAGCCGCTCCTGGTCGTCGTACTCGAGCACGACCTTCTGCTTGGGCGCTTGCGCGCGGGCGGGAGCGGACGGGAACAGAGCGAGCGCGAACGCTGCGAGAACGAGCGCGCGGAGGAGGTGTCGGCTCATTCCGTGAGTCTATTCGAGAGTTCGGAACGTGCCGACGAGCGAGCGCCGCGCGAGGCAGCGCGCGCGCTCAGGCATCACGGCAAAGGGCGATGCAGCGCGAATCGCCTCCACCGCGCTCTGGTCGAGAGCGGAGTCGCCCGTGCTCTGACTGAGCTCGCTCTTCATCAGCGAGCCGCTCGCGTCGAGCACGAACCGGAACGTCACGCTCTGGTCCGCCGCGGCATCGTTGCCGCCGACCCAACGCGCGCGCATGCGCTGCTTCACCTGGTCGAGGTACTGCTTGACCTCGGGCCGCTCGAGGCAGTCGCTGCTGTCACCGCCACCGCCGGGGCCGTTGCCGCCATCGCCGCGCATGAAGCCATCGCCCACGCGCGTGGCGACGTTGGCGAGCGGCGCACCGTCGGGCGAGCCGAGCACGTCCCGATTGCTGGCGATGCCCTCGCGAACGGAGGAGCCGCTCGGGAGGTTCACCGCGGTGCCGGTTCCGATCGTGTTTCCGGCGTTCGCGACCTGGGTCGGCCCGACGGATGCCCCCGCGGGCTGAAGCGCGTCGGTCGGCCCGCGCAGCGCCGGGGCGGAGCTCCCGAGATCGACCTTCGCCGCCTGGGCGACGATCGGGGAGTTCACGGCCGTCACGCGGTTCGCCACCACGACCGCCTGGGTGATGTCCTTGGGGGCGGTGACCACCGCCACCTGGTTCATGTCGAGCTTCTGCGCATTCATCTGCGGCGCCGCCTGCGCCACTACGGTCGGATTGACGATCTGAGGCGCCATGGCCTGCGCCTGGGGCGCAAAGTCCATCGAGCGGCGTTCGGCCAGCGCCTTGGGGGCGGGGGCCGGCTCGGGCTCGGGGGTGGGCGTCGGCTCCGGCTCCTCGCGCTTGGCGACGGGCTTGGGCGGCTCTTCCTTGATCAGCTGGACGGGCAGGATCTCCTCGCGGATCGCCGGCGTCATCCAGGCCAGCCAGAGCAGGAGTGCCAGCAGCGCCGCGTGGATCGCGGCCGATACGGTTCCGGACTTTACGCTCTCGGCCCGGCTGGTCGCGCCGCCGAGATTCATCCCGGGGAACGGCTCGCGAACGGCGGCCGCGGCGCCCCCCGAGGCGAGGAAAGCCGCGCCGACCTTGCGGGCCTGCATGGGGGTCTTGCGGGAGCGGTGACGGATGCCTGCCAACTGGGTACTCATGCCTCGCGCGAAGTCCTCTTCTGGGTGGCCGCGCCACCATGCGGAGTGTCGCGGCCACTCCGTTCTGCGCTCGCGCTGCGTCCTCATGCGTCGGCAGTTGAGTGCCGATGTCTCATCGGAAGTCGTCGCGAAGGGCTCAAGCCAGGCCGCGTATCCGAGGCGGCGCGTGTTCGACGCAGCCTCGCGCGGGCGCATTCGGCGGCGACGAGGGACAGGAAAACAGTGAAGGGATCCTACGGGAGCACCGTCCGAGCGTCAACGCAGCCCCGCGAGCCTGCGATCGACGGCGCGATCCGATAGCTTGACGACGCGCAACGACCCATGCAGCCATGGCCAGACCATGGCCAGGAAGAAGGACCGACCTTGGATCCAGTAACCGAGACCGGAGCAACGATCGCGACCCAGGTCGCGCCCATGTCCACGAACTTCGACGCCGCGGCGATCCTCCACCTGCTGAACCAGGGTGGCCTCACCGTCTACCCGCTCGCGCTCTGCTCGATCATCGCGGTGGCGGTCGTCGTCCAGCAGCTCATGCGCAACCGCGGCATCGATCGCCGCAGTCGCGACCTCACGCGCGGCGTCGTCGACGCGGTCGTGAAGCACGACATGGTGACGGCGCGCTCGCTGTGCGAGTCCGCGAAGACGCCGCTCGCCGGCATCTTCCTCGAGGGGCTGCGCTGGCGGAACATCGCGCTCGAGGACCTGAACAGCGTGTTGGCGACGTCGCGCGGCGAAGCCCTCGCGGAGATGCGCCGCGGGCTCTGGATGCTCGGCACGATCGGCTCGCTCGCGCCGTTCATCGGCCTGTTCGGAACCGTCTGGGGCATCTTGAAGTCCTTCCACGACATGGCGATCCAGGGCTCGGGCGGCTTCGCCGTCGTCGCGGCCGGCATCTCCGAGGCGCTCGTCGCGACCGCCGTCGGTCTGCTCGTCGCGATCCTGGCGCTCGCGGCGTACAACTACCTGCAGGTCCGCTCCGGCGCGATCGCGGGCATCTTCGTGCGCTCCTGCGAACGCCTCGTCCAGGCGCTCCTCTACGTCGAGTCGGCGAGCCCCGCCTACGGCGAGGAGAAGGCCGAGGAGGTGCGCCATGGCCGCCCGCTCCCTGCCTAGCGGAGACGAGGGTGGCGGCGACGACGGGATCGTCGCCGAGATCAACATCACCCCGCTCACGGACATCTTCCTGGTTCTCCTGATCATCTTCATGGTCACGACCAGCGTGATCTCGAACCAGGGCAAGGAAGTCGATCTGCCGAGCTCGGCGATCGCCTCGACGACGCCGTCGGGTGTCAACGTCACCGTGACGTCGTCGGGCGAGATCCAGGTCGACGACCAGACGGTCACCGAGCAGGAGCTGCCGTCCGTGCTGAAGGCGGCGCTCGACCAGGCGCGCGAGAAGATCGTGATCCTGCGCGGCGACAAGACGGTGCTGCTCGGCACGGCCGTGAACATCCTCGACGTGGCGCAGGAAGCCGGCGCGCAGGGCATCGCGCTCGCAACCAAACCGCCGGCGCCCGGAGAGGGCGGCTAGCCGCTAGGCGGACGCGACCGCGCCGAGTCTCGCCGCGACCTCGCGGAACTCGCGCAGCGTATCGCTCAGGATCTCGGCGACCGGGCGCACGCCCTCGATCCGGCCCGCGACCTGGCCGGAGAGCGCGATCGACGCCTCCATGTCGCCGCCGAAGTAGAGCTCGAGCACGCGGCCGAGCTCCGAGAGCTCCACCTTCTCGTCGCGCTCGAGCTTCTCTGTGCGCTGCGTGCGAAGCGCCCGCAGTCCCGGCCGGTGGTGCCGGTTCAGGAAGACCGTGTCGGTCTCGGCCGCCTCGCAGATCGCCTTCTTGAAGTTCGGGTGCACGGGGGACTCGGCGGCCGACACCATGCGCGTGCCCATCTGCACGCCCTCCGCGCCGAGCGCGAAGGCCGCGGCCATCGAGCGCCCGTCGCAGATCCCGCCGGCCGCGATCACCGGCACTCCGACGCGCGAGCAGACCAGCGGCAGCAGCACCATCGTCGCGACGTCGCGCGGGTTCTTGAATCCTCCCCCCTCGCCGCCCTCGACCACGAGCCCGTCGACTCCCGCCTCCACGGCCTTCAGCGCGGCACGCAAGGTCGGCACCACGTGGAAGACGGTGAGCCCCGCGCTCTTGAGCTGCGCGGTGTACTTCGCCGGATCGCCGGCCGACGTCGTGACGAAGCGGACGCCCTGCGCGACCACGAAGTCGACGATCTTTGGATCGCGCACGAAGAGCTGCGCGATGTTCACGCCGAACGGCTTGTCGGTGAGATCGCGCATCTTGCGGATCTCCTCGCGCACGGCGTCGAGCTCGCCGGACGAGGTCTCGATGATGCCCATGCCACCGGCGTTCGAGACCGCGGACGCGAGCTGCGCGCGCGCGATCCAGCCCATCGGGGCCTGAACGATCGGAATCTCGACGCCGAGCATCTCTGTCACGCGGTTCCGGATTCTCTCCATGCGCGGATCCTAGCTGATATGCTCGCGCGCCATGTCGCGGGTCAAACTCGTTCTTCTGTGGGTCATGGGTCTCTTCTACATCTGGGGCGGGATCTTTCACTTCCTGCGCCCCGACTACTACCTCGCGATGATGCCGCCGTACCTGCCGTGGCACTACGCGCTGGTGATCCTGTCCGGTGTCGCCGAGGTGCTGTGCGGCGTGGGCGTGCTGATCCCCGCGACGCGGAAGATCGCGGCATGGGCGACGATCGCGCTGCTCGTCGCGGTCTTCCCCGCGAACATCCACGTCGCGATGAACGACATCCCCGTCTTCGGCGCGACCGAGGGCGCTGGCGCGCTCGGCTATGTGCGCCTTCCGTTCCAGCTCGTGCTGCTCGCATGGGCCTGGTGGTACACGTCTGATTGAGCTTCGCTCGGCTGCGCCTCGCTGCGCGCGCCATTGCGTGGCGCTTGCGGGCACGGCCGCGGGCGGCCGCGGACCGTGCCCTCCGCATTGCTCCGCGCCCGATTGTCCGGTCAGTCGTTCTTCGCGAGCGCCCAGACCGCCTCGTGCACACCCGAGTTCGGGTTCCGCAGGAACGCGGTGTCGGTGATCATCAGCGCGGGAAATCCGTTCGCCCAGTAGTTCAGGTGGTCGGAGCGATCGACGCCCAGCGCTGCCGGCGCGCCGACGCCCCGCAGCGTCATGCGCGGTCCGAAACGCGTCGCGGCCGCTGGAGCGGGTGCTCCAACGGCCGCGACGATTTCATGAGCGGGGGCTCGCGCCTTACCGGCCCTTGTTGAGCCGCCCGATGTCGATGTAGCGGCGGATCTTGCCCTTGCTGGTGAGCGGGGTGCCCTGGCTGTTCCAGAACTCGATCCGGTTTCCCGTGCCGGTCTGCACGTTCACGATGATGTCGCTGATCACGCGCAGGTCGCGCGGCTGCGGGACGCCTTCCCAACCGGGGTACCACACGCCGTCCGGCGCCTTCGGGTCCTTGTTGACCTTGCCGTCCCAGTCCTCGCTCCAGCGGTGGTTGTGCCAGATGATCTTCCACAGCTCTTTCTTGCGGTCGTACGCGAAGCTGTAGAGCGGCTCGTAGGTCTGCTTGTCGATGAAGATGTCTTTGTGGTGGTACGGGTGGTCCTCGTTCTTGGGATCGAAGCGCACGATCCAGGCGTTGCGGACCTCCCAGCGGTCGCTCGCGAAGGAGAAGCCGTACGGACCGAAGTTGTACGAGTCGGTGTACGGATAGGCGAGCGACTTCGTGTTGGTCGGCGCGATCACCGTCTGCTCGCCGATGCACTTCCACTCGTACTGGGGCGGGATGCCCGAGAAGCTGCGCAGATCGTCCATCGTGAAGTCCGTGCCCTGCACGGAGTCGGTGCGCTGCGCCGAGGAGATGCGCCGCACGCGGCGCAGATCCGGCACGTACACCCACGTGTCGTCGTTCTTCGCCTGCTTCAGCGGACCGTCCGCCGACTTGTAGCGGTAGGTCAGCACGAGGATGCCGCGCGCGTCGAACGGCGCCTCGACCTCGATGCCGAACGCGTTCATGCGCTTCTCGTTCGGGAAGATGTCGCCGCCGTTCTTGTCCAGGTACTCGGGCTCGACGCGTTGCGTGAGGCCGATCGAGCGCGCGGTACCCTCGTAGTACAGGGGGAGCTGCTCGCCGCGGTCCCAGTAGGTGTACGACCAGGTCGAGTCGCCGCCGTCACCGTTCCAGGCCTTGTTGAAGTTCCAGATGATCTTCGCGGCGGCCTGCGGATCGCCCTTGCAGTCGATCGAGTCGGTCGCGAACGGCCGGCCCGCCGTGAAGCCGGAGAGGCCGTTGTCGTCGACGAGCTTGGTCTGGCCCTTGAACTTCTCGCTGGCGGCCTTGTAGGCGTCGGCCTCGCTGTAGTCGCGCAGGGCCGGGCCGACCTCGAGCTGCATGCCCTCGTAGAAGAAGAACTCGCGGTTCTCCCAGAACTGGGGGGGCAGGAAGTCCTTCAGCTTCTCGAGCTGATCGAACGAGATCGTGTCGCCCTCCTTGAAGGGCATGCTCGGGAGGACGTCCTCCGAGCCCTTCTCCGCGGCGAAGGCGATCGCCGGAAGAGCGAGGCAGAGCAGCAGCGCCAGTTTTCGCATGAGATCTCCCTTGGAGGGCTAGGCGTTATACGCAGATTGGTACGGGGGCCGCGCGGGGTCTGGATGCAGTCGACGCAGCAAATCGGCGGAAATTCAGCTCCGTGTTCAAGACCCGACGAGCACGACCGGCCCCGTGGGCTGCGGGACGCCGCCTTCTGGCTCCAGCGTCACCGCCACCGTCACGGGACCTTCGAGGTCCGGTAGGCGGCCGGTATCGTACTTGGCCTCCCCGTGGCTGTCACTTTGGAAGACCCCGGCGCTCCGCTTCTGGTCTTCGACGATGACCCAGAGCTGGTACGTGCGGCCGTCCGGGACCGGGGGCAGGTTGTGCGCGTAGAGGATCAGCCGTCCGCTCTCGGGCTCGATGTAAGCCTTTGCCATTGCTGCGTGGAAGTCGCCCTGACCGGCGAGCGCGAGGCTGCGGACCAGCGGCGCCTCGATCGTCGCGACCACGCGCGAAAGGCCGACCAGCCGCTGCTCGACCTGCACGCGCCGCGAGCGCTCGGTCTCCACCTGACGGACCAGCGACCAGGAGATGCTCTCCTCGTAGGCCAGCGCCTCCTCGAGGTCGGCGCGGGCGACTCTCTCCTGCTCGAGCCGGGTGTTGAGGATCGCGGAGAGGGATCCGAGGCCGAGCGCCAGGAGCACGCTCGCCGCCACCGCGAGCGCCATCATGCCGCCGCGATTCCGGCGCGCGGGAGCGCGACGCTTCGCGCCGGCCGGCTCCTCCACGCGCGCGAGCAGCCGCGTCAGGACTTCGGGTCGAGGCGCCACGGGCGCGACCGCGGCCAGGAGCTGCGTCGCGACGTTCTGGCTCGCGCGCAGCACGGCCTCGCAGCGCGCGCAGCCGTCGGCCACGTGCTGTTCGAGCTGCGCCCGCTCGGCGTCGGCGAGACCTCCGAGCGGATACAGCTCCGCGATCTCCAAGAGCTCTTCGTGATCGGTCATGACTCGCCTCCGCGAGGGCTGTCGAGATGGGGCAGTGCGCCGCGCAGCCGCGCCAACCCGCGGCGGATGCGGCTCTTCACGGTGCCGAGCGCCTCCCCGGTGCGCTCGGAGATCTCCTCGTGCGTGAGGCCCTGGAAGAACGACAGCTCGATCGCCGCACGCTGCTCGCCCGGCAGACCCGCGAGCACCGCGCGCACCTCCCGCTGCCGCTCGACCAGGCAGGCCTCTTCTTCCTGGTCGATCGGCCGCTCTGTCGGAACCCACTCCTGCATCAGCGCGGGCGATGGCGCGCGGCCCCGGGCCCGCAGGCGGTCGAGGCAGCGAAAGCGCGCGACCGAGAAGAGCCACGTCGAGAAGCGCCCGCGTGTCGGGTCATAGGCGAGCTGTGCCTGCCAGAGCTGCCAGAACACATCCTGCACGACCTCTTCCGCCTCCTCGCGACTGCCCAGGATGCGCAGCGCGATGCCCATGACGTACGCGGAGTAGCGCGCGTACACCGCCTCGAGCGCGAGCACCTCGCGCTCGGCCAGCCGGCGCAGCAGCTCTCCGTCCGTTGGCGCCGGGTGGGTGCCCGGCGTCGCGATCGCAGTTCCGGGCACGCCCCTCAAACGCGTCCTCCTGCGACTGATACGCCGGACCCCGCGGCCCGGATGCGCGGCAGGACGCGCGCCGCGAAGAGCTCGAGGCTCGCCCAGCCGAGCTCGGGCGGGAGGCCGCCCATCAGCGGATGCAGCAGCAGCGTTCCGTTCGGCCCGAGCTCGCTCGCCAATGCCGCGCACTCGTCGGGCGTCACGACCCGGTACATGCCGCTCGCCCGCAGCGCGGCGGCGTCGGCCATCTCCCGATACGGGCCGGCGGTACCGGTGTCGGCCATCCAGCGCCCGTAAGCGTTGGCCTCGTGCAGGGCGTGCGGGGCAATCCGCGCCCAGGCGGCGTCCGGGTCCTCCGCGACGTGAAGGAAGAGCGGACCGACTCGCCCGGTCGGTGGAACCGGCAGACCGAGCCGCTGCCGCTCCTCCCGGTAGGGCTTCCATAAGGAGGGGAGCGCGGGCACGAAGCGATCGGCCAGGCGCGCGGCGCGGCGGGCCGCGGCGGGCGAGGATCCCCCGAGCGCGAGCGGCGGGCGCGGCCTCTGCAGCGGCCGCGGCGTGACCCGCACAGTGCGGCCGCGATACTCGAACGGCTCGCCGGTCCACGCTCGCTCGAGCGCGCGTATGCCCTCCTCGACGAGGCGCGGCCGGTCGGCCAGCGCGCGCTCGAACATCGCGAACTCGGCGGGCACATAGCCCGCGCCGATCACCAGCTCGACCCGGCCGCCCGACGCGAGGTCGAGCACCGCCACGTCCTCGGCCACGCGGAGCGGATCGTGCAGCGGCAGGATCAGCGCCGCGATCTCGAGGCGGATGCGCGCGGTCCGGCCCGCGATCGCCGCCGCGAGCACCAAGGGCGATGGCAGGTAGCCGTCGTCCGAGCCGTGGTGCTCGGAGAGCTGCACCGCGTCGAAGCCCTGCGCGTCGCCGAACGCGGCCTGCTCGAGCGCCGCGGCGTAGAGCGCCGCGGGCGGCGCGCCGAACCCGGGCGCGCGCATGTCGTAGCGCAGCAGGATCTTGGGCACGGGCGCGACCTCCGGTGGCGCTGACCGGCGCCAGTATGCGACAACGCCTTTCGAGGAGGAGCGCCCATGGAGCTCGGTCGGATCGGAGTCTGGTTCTTCACGGAGTCGCTCACCGCAGTGCAGGCCGCCGAGATGGCACAGCGCATGGAGGCGCTCGGCTACAGCGCGCTCTGGATCCCGGAAGCGATCGGGCGCCACCCGTTCGCGCACGCCGCCTGGCTGCTCGCGAAGACGGAGCGGCTGATCATCGCGACCGGCATCGCGAACATCTACGCGCGCGACGCCGCGGCGACGGCGGCCGCGCAGAAGACCCTGGCCGAGCAATCGGGTGGGCGCTTCCTGCTCGGGCTCGGCGTCTCGCACCGGCCGATGGTGGAAGGCGTACGCGGTCACGTGTATGCCAGCCCCGTCGCGACCATGCGCGCGTATCTCGACGCGATGGAGAAGGCGCCCTATGCCGCGGTCCGCCCGGCCGAGGCGCCGCCCACGGTCCTCGCCGCGCTCGGCCCGCGCATGTTGAATCTCGCCGCGACGAAGACGCAGGGCGCGCACCCGTACTTCACCACGCCCGAGCACACCGCCATGGCGCGGCAGGTGATGGGCCCGAACCCGTGGCTCTGCGTCGAGCAGAAGGTCCTGCTCGAGACGGACGCGGCGAAGGCGCGGCGCGTCGCGCGACTCACCGCGGGGATCTATCTCGGCCTCGAGAACTACCGCAACAACTGGAAGCGCATGGGCTTCGCGGACGCCGACTTCGAGAACGGCGGTAGCGACCGCTTCATCGACGCGACCTTCGCCTGGGGCGACGTCGCAGCGATCCAGAAGCGGGTGCGCGCCCACCTCGACGCGGGCGCGAGCCACGTGTGCATCCAGCCCGTGAACCCCGAAGGCATGCCGGTTCCCGACTGGAGAGTGCTCGAGGCGCTCGCACCCGGCCGCGCGAGCTAGTGCCGCGCGTGGCGCGCGAGACGGTCCTCGAGGCGCTCCACGCGGGCGTGCTCACGCTCACCCTGAACCGCCCCGCGCAGAAGAACGCCTTCAACACCGTTCAGTGGCGCGAGCTGCGCGACGCGCTGCGCGAGGCGAAGGCCAGCGACGCCGTGCGCGCGGTCGTGCTCACGGGCGCGGGTGGCGCGTTCTCGGCGGGCCAGGATCTGTCGGAGATGGCGCAGTCCACGACCGCGGCCGCGCCCGCCGGCGGCACGGGCGCGCACCCGTTCGGCGAGTTCCTCGACGAGCTGTGCGCGTTCGACAAGCCGCTGATCGCGGCGGTGAACGGCGTCGCGGTCGGGATCGGGCTCACGGTCCTCCTGCACTGCGACTTCGCGTACGTCGCCGAGGGCGCGCGGCTGCGCGCGCCGTTCGTCACGCTCGGCGTGGTGCCCGAAGCCGCGGCAAGTCATCTGCTCCCGCTCGTGATCGGCTGGCGCAACGCCTGCGAGCTGCTCTACGGCGATGGCTGGCTCACCGCCGCGCGCGCGGTCGAGCTCGGCCTCGCGAACCAGCTCTGCGCACCCACCGACGTGCTCACCACCGCGCAAGCCAAAGCCGCGACGCTCGCCGCGCTCCCGCCCGAAGCGCTGCGCCACACCAAGCGCCTCCTCCTCGCGACCCGCGAAGCCGAAGTCCGCGCCGCCCGCGCCCGCGAAGACGCCGCCTTCCGCGTCCGCGTCGGCTCGCCGGAGAACCTCGAGGCCGTCCGAGCCTTCTTCGAGAAGCGCGCGCCCGACTTCACCAAGCTCGGGTCCGGTTGACTTCGCTCGGCTGCGCCTCGCTGCGCGCGCCGCGTTGCGGCGCTTGCGGCCGAACGCGAGGGCGGCCTCGCGCCCGGCCGGTCCGGTTGACTTCGCTCGGCTGCGCCTCGCTGCGCGCGCCGCGTTGCGGCGCTTGCGGCCGAACGCGAGGGCGGCCTCGCGCCCGGCCGTCTCTTCGTTGAACGCTCAGCGAGGGTCCATCCGGAACAACACCGCCTTGCCCTCGTCCTCCGCGTCGCGCTTGTAGTCGTACTTCGTCTGGTAGAGCACGAGCACTTCGTCCTGCTCGGCCTGGTCGTTCGCGGGCACGGCCATGCGCTCGTAGAGCTTCCCGTCGATCAGCAGGCGCACGCGCGGATCGGCGATCAGGTTCTTCGCCCACTTCGAATCGCCGCCTCCGCCGGCCGCGACCCAGAGGCGCGGACCCTGCGAGACGAACCAGACGTTCACCGAGTACGGGTCGTCGGGCCGCGTCTCGATCGCGATCGTCTCGACGCCCTTCGCGAACGACCACTCTCCGACCGGCGTGGTCACGACCTCGCCCGAAAGGCGGCCGCCCGGGATCGGTCCGTGCGGACCGCAGGCCAGCGCGCCGAGCGCGAGCACGGAAACGGCAACGATGCGGCGCATCACGCGAGCCTCCGGGCCGGCTCGAGATACGCGCCGGCGAGCTTCTCGAGCGAGCTCGAGATCGCGGCCCGATCGCGGGCGAGCGCGATCAGGATCACCTGGTCCGCGCCCGCGCGGCGGTACGCCTCGAGCCTGGCGGGATTCATCTCTCGCGTGTAGGGCGAGACGGACACCCGGATGTCGCTGCGTTTGCGGCCGTTCGCGGCCAGCAGCTTCTCGAGCCGCTGCACGCGCTCCGCGAGGCCGTCGGGCTCGAGGTTGAAGCCGTACCAGCCCTGGCCGATGTCCGCGACGCGCTGGAGCGCCGCGTCGCTCTCGCCGCCGAAGTGGATCGGGATGTGCGGCTTCTGCACCGGCTTCGGAAACTGCCGGCAGGCCGGCAGCTCGTAGAACTCGTCCTTGTACTCCGAGATCTCGTCGCACCAGAGCCGGCGCATGACCTCGATGTACGAGCGCGTGCGCTCGCCGCGGCGCGGCCACGGCACGCCGACGGCGCGGAACTCCTCGGCCAACCAGCCGACGCCGACCCCGAGATCGAGGCGTCCGCCCGAGAGCCAGTCGACGTTCGCGGCCTCCTTGGCCGTGTACACCGGATTGCGTTGAGGCACGAGCAGGATGCCCGTGCCCAGGCGGATCCGGCTCGTCACCGCCGCCAGGTACGCGAGGCTGGTGAGCGGCTCGAGCACCCCCGACGTGGGCCGCGCGGGGATCCGCCCGTCGGGCGAGTACGGGTACTTCGAGCCGTACTCGTCGAAGAGCACCACGTGCTCCGCGACCCAGAGCGAATCGAAGCCGAGGGCTTCCGCGGTCTCGCCGAACGCGCGCACGTAGGCGGCGTCCGCGACGGGGCTCGAGAGTGGACAGAACACGCCGAGCTTCATGGCGATCTCCTCGTGGAGTCGGCTCAGGCTATCATGCGCACAAGCATGACAGGCAAGACGGTCCTCATCACGGGCGCGAGTGCGGGCATCGGCAAGGCGACGGCTGCGGAGCTCGCGGCGCGCGGCGCGCATCTGGTCCTGGCCTGTCGCGATCTCGAGAAGGCCGCACGTGCGCGCGCCGAGATCCTCGCGCGCACACCGGCCGCCCGGGTCGACGTGGTGCCGCTCGAGCTCGGGAGCCTGCGCTCGGTGCGCGCGTGCGCCGAGAAGATCCTGGCCGGCTACGCGCGCATCGACGTGCTGATCAACAACGCGGGCGTGTTTCCGCCCAAGCTCCAGAAGACGGAGGACGGCTTCGAGCTGCAGATCGGCGTGAACCACCTCGGGCCGTTTCTCCTCACGAACCTGCTCGCGGAGCAGCTCGCCGCGAGCGCGCCCGCACGCGTGGTCACGGTCAGCTCGATGATGCACGCGGGCGGGAAGATCGACTTCGCGAGCTTCCGCGGCCCGGAGAAATACAGCGCGATGGCGGCCTACCGGCAGTCGAAGCTCGCGAACATCGTGTTCGCGAACGAGCTCGGGCGCCGGCTCGCGGCGCGCGGCGTGACGTCGACCTCTCTCCACCCCGGCGGCGTCGCCACCGAGATCACCCGGGACGCGCCGATCTGGATGCGCGCGGCCATGCGGCTGGCCGGCACGAGCCCCGAGAAGGGCGCACGCACGTCGGTGTACCTGGCGAGCTCGCCGGAGGTCGAGGGCGTGACCAGCGCGTACTTCGTGAGCTGCAAGCGGGCGAAGACCGATCCGCTGGCGGACGACCTCGCGCTCGCGAAACGACTCTGGGACGAGAGCGCCTCGCTCGTCGGACTTGCCTGATGGACGCCGAGGCCGCGCGCCGCTACGGATTCGCCACCAAGGCCGGCTCGACGCCCCTCCGCATCGCGCGAACCGAGGGCGTGTGGCTCTACACCGACGACGGTCAGCAGATCCTCGACGCCAGCGGTGGCGCGATCGTGATGAACATCGGCCACGGGCGGCGCGAGGTCGCGGAGGCGTACGCGCGCGAGGCGGAGCGCGCCGCGTACGTGCTTCCGCCGTTCGCGACCGAGAGCCGCGTCCGGCTGGTCGATCGGCTGATCGGCTCGTGGCTGCCGCGCGGGCTCACGCGCATCGCGTTCACCAGCGGCGGCTCGGAATCGGTCGACGCCGCCCTGCGCGTCGCGCGCGCGCACTTCTTCGCCAAAGGCGAGACGAAGCGCTGGAAGGTGATCGGCCGCGATCTCTCGTATCACGGCACCACCCTCGCGACGCTCGCCGTCGGCGGGCACGAGAAGCGCCGCGCGGCCTTCGAGCCGTGGCTCGCCGACCTGCCGAAGGCGCCCGCCTGCTACTGCTTCCGCTGTCCGCTCGGCAAGACGTACCCGAGCTGCGCGGTCGCTTGCGCGGACGAAGTCGAGGCGGCGATCCTGCGCGCGGGTCCCGAGACCGTCGCCGCGGTGATCGCCGAGCCGATCGGCGGCTCGACCGCCGGCGCGCTGGTGCCGCCCGACGAGTACTGGCCGAAGCTCGCGGCGATCTGCAAGCGCCACGGCGTGCTGCTGATCGCGGACGAGGTGATGACCGGGTTCGGCCGCACCGGCAAGCGCATGGCGGTCGATCACTTCGGAATCACTCCAGACATGCTCATCGGGGGAAAGGGACTCACCGGTGGCTACGCGCCGATGGGCGGGATCTTCGCGAGCGAGGCCGTGGTCGCGCCGATCGCCGAGCGCGGACAGGAGGTCATGTTCTTCACCTACTCGGCGCATCCCGCGAGCTGCGCGGCCGCGGACAAGGTGCTCGAGATCCTCGAGCGCGAGCACCTGGTCGAGCGCGCCGCCTTGATGGGCGAACGGCTCGGGAAGCGGCTCGCGCGGCTGCTCGAGCACCCGAACGTGGGCGACGTGCGCGGGCGCGGACTGCTCTGGGCCGTCGAGCTCGTCGCGGACAAGGCCACGAAGACGCCGTTCCCCATCGCGGCCGGGCTCACCGCCAAGGTCGTCGCCGCCGGAATCGCCAACGGCATCTTCGTCTACCCGGGCGGCGTCGATCCGGCGCGCGACGTGATCACGCTCGGGCCGCCGTTCACGATCAGCGAGAGCGAGATCGAGCTCATCGGCGAGCGCCTCGAGCGCGCGATCGTGAGCGCGGTCGCGCGGGTCGCCTGAGCGCGGTCGCGCGCGGTCTAGGGACGGCTCAGGTCTCGCGCACGTAGCGCCAGCCGCTGTCGAGCATGAGCAGGCGGTGGCGCGGCCCCGCGCGCTCCGGCTCGCGGCCCTCCCAGCCGACGTCGCCGGGATAGAGCGAGCACATCCCGCCGTCGATCTTCACGACGCGCGGAAAGAAGACGAGGGGCTCGCGCTCGCGAATGCTCGCAAGCGCCGTCGCGACCTCGCGGTGCGGGCGCAGGGTCTCGAGCGTGACGAAGGTCGGCGGCGGCAGCTCGATGCGGCCCTCGCTTCGGGCGGCGAGCGCCGCCTCCGGCGTGAACCACGCGTGGTCGTGGATCTCGCCGCCGTCGACGCGAACCTGTGTAGTGTCGGCCGCGCCGACGAAGAACCAGGTCGAGAAGCGGCGCGGCGGACCCTCGGGCGTGGTCCAGTGCGAGAGCTGGACCAGCGCCGCGGGATCGATCTCGAGACCCGCCTCCTCGCGCGCCTCGCGCGCGGCGGCGCGCCGCGCGGCGCGCTCGTCGCCGTCGTCGCGAACATCGCCCGGATCGACGCGCCCGCCCGGGAACACCCACGCGCCGCCGTGGAAGGCGAGCTGCGAGTTCCGGCGCAACAGCAGGATCTCGAGACCGGCCGCGGCCTCGCGGAGCAGGATCAGGGTTGCGGCGGGCGCGGGCTCGGTCATGCCGCACGCATGATAGACGCATTCCGCGCGCGTGTATGATGCGCGGCAATGTCGAAGGCCGAGCGCGACGAGGTCGGGGGGCGTTACGCCTGGTACGTGCTGGTCGTGCTCGTACTCGTGTACGTGTTCAACTTCATCGACCGGCAGATCCTCTCGATCCTCGCGCAGGAGATCAAAGCCGACATCGGGCTCTCCGACTCGGAGATCGGCTTCCTGTACGGGACGGTCTTCGCGGTCTTCTACGCGATCTTCGGGATCCCCCTCGGCCGGCTCGCGGACGTGTGGGTGCGCAAGAGCCTGATCGCGATCGGGCTGGCGTTCTGGAGCGTGATGACCGCGCTCTCCGGCACGGCGCGGAGCTTCCCGGTGCTCGGCGCGTACCGCATCGGTGTAGGGGTGGGCGAGGCGAGCGCGACACCCGCGGCATTCTCTTCGCTGGTCGACTGGTTTCCCGCGCGGCTCCGTGCGACCGCGCTCTCGATCTACTCGAGCGGCGTGTACATCGGCGCGGGCATCGGGATCTTCCTGGGCGGCTGGATCGTGGACGCGTGGCGCGCGGCGTTCCCCGACGGAACCGCTCCGCTCGGACTGCGCGGCTGGCACGTGGCGTACTTCGCGGTGGGGCTGCCGGGCATCCTGCTCGCGATCTGGGTCGCGACCCTGCGCGAGCCGCGCCGCGGACAGAGCGAGGGCCTGCCCGAGCCGCCGCGCCACCCGCACCCGTTCGGCGAGCTCGGACGCGAGCTCATGGCCGTGCTGCCGCCGCTCACCCTGGTCTCGCTCTGGCTCGCGGGCGCGGGACCTGGCGGGATCGCGCGCAATCTCGCGGGTGCGCTCGCGATCGCGCTCGGCGCGGCTGCCCTCGTCATTGCGACCGAGAGCCTCGCGCAGTGGGTCGCGCTCGGGATCGGCTTCTACGGTGCGTTCTCGTGGGCGCAGGGCCTGCGGCTTCGCGACGCGCCGGCATTCGCGCTGATCTTCGGCACGCCCGCACTCCTCTTTGCCGGGATCGGCTTCGCGTGCATCGCGTTCGTGACCTACGGGTTCTGGGGCGCGCCGTACTTCATCCGCCGTTACGGCGTGAGCGCGAGCGAGGTCGGCCTCTACCTCGGACTGGCCGCCGCGCTCGGCGGCTGGATCGGAGTGACCCTGGGAGGCGTGGTGTCGGACGCGCTGAAGCAGCGCACGCCGCACGCGCGCCTGTGGATGGGGTTCGCCACCGTCGCGCTGGCCGCGCCGATCGCCGTGGCCCTGCTCTACTCGCCGACCGTCGGCGTCGCCTACCTGCTGAACTTCGCCTTCAGCATCGTCTCGCCGCTCTGGGTCGGACCGGGGGCCGCGACGATCAACGAGCTGGTGCTGCCGCGAATGCGTGCGATCGCCTCGGCCTTCTACCTGTTGCTCGTGACCTTCCTCGGACTCGCGCTCGGTCCCTACACGATGGGCAAGCTCAGCGACGCGTTCGCGGGCGCGGGCGCCGATCCGGCAGAAGCGCTTCGCAACGCCATGCTCTTCGGCCTGGTGCCGCTCGCGCTCGCGGGCCTTCTGTTCGCGCTCGCGTGGAATCGCGTCGGCGACGCCGAGGCGACGAAGGTCGCGCGCGCGCGCGTCGTGGGAGAGAGTTAGCGGTACGATGGCGCAGGGAGGCGCGATGCACGATCTCATCGTCCGGGGCGGAACGGTCGTCGACGGCAGCGGAGCGGACGCGCGGGAGGCCGACGTCGCGATCGATGCAGGCCGCGTCACCGAAGTGGGTCGGGTCGCGGCGCGCGGCCGCGAAGAGCTCGACGCGCGCGGGCTGCTGGTCACGCCGGGCTTCGTCGACATCCACACGCACTACGACGGCCAGGTGACGTGGGACGAGCTGCTGTCGCCGTCGTGCTGGCACGGCGTGACGACGGTGGTGATGGGCAACTGCGGGGTGGGCTTCGCGCCGGTCCGCCCGGGCGCGGAGCGCTGGCTGATCGGGCTCATGGAAGGCGTCGAGGACATTCCCGGTACGGCCCTCCACGCCGGCATCCGCTGGGACTGGGAGACCTTCCCGCAATATCTCGACGCGCTCGAGCGCATGCCGCGCGCGCTCGACTTCGCGACGCAGGTCCCGCACGGGCCGGTGCGCGGCTACGTGATGGGCGAGCGCGGCGCGCGGAACGAGCCGGCCACGCCGGACGACATCCGCGCGATGGCCGCGATCGTGGAGGAGGCGATCCGCGCGGGAGCGCTGGGCTTCTCGACCTCGCGCACGATCGTACACCGGGCGGTGGATGGCGAGCCGGTGCCCGGCACGTTCGCAGCCGAGGACGAGCTCTTCGGCATCGGCCGGGCGCTGCGCGCCGCGGGCGCGGGGCTCTTCGAGCTCGCGCCAGCGGGCGTGGTCGGCGAGGACCTCGCGGCCGCCGAGAAGGAAGTCGCCTGGATGCGGAAGCTCTCGGCGGAGATCGAGCGCCCCGTCACGTTCGCGCTGGTCGAGCACGACGTCGATCCCGGACAGTGGCGGACGATCCTGCGTCTCGTCGATGAAGCCGCGGCAGACGGCGCGAACCTGGTACCGCAGGTCGGCTCGCGTCCCACGATGCTGCTGATCGGCCACGAGACCTTCCACCCGTTCGCGTGGAAGCCGAGCTACCAGAAGCTCGCCGAGCTGCCGCTCGCGCAGCGCGTCGTCGAGCTGCGCAAGCCGGACGTGCGCGCGCGCATCCTCGCCGAGGCGCCGGTCGATCAGCCGGGCATGTTCGCGTTCATCTACGGCGACATGAAGAAGATCTTCCCGCTGGGCGATCCGCCGGAGTACGAGCCGGCCCCCGAGAAGAGCGTCGCCGCGATCGCCGCACGCGAGGGCCGCGAGCCGCAAGAGGTGATCTACGACGCGATGCTCGAACGCGAAGGCCACGCACTGCTCATGATCGCCGTGTACGGCTACAGCCGCGGCAGCCTCGAATCGATCCGCGAGATGCTCTCGCACCCGCGCAGCGCCTTCGGGCTCGGCGACGGTGGCGCGCACTGCGGCGCGATCTGCGACGCGAGCATGACCACGTTCCTGCTCACCCATTGGGTGCGCGACCGCGCGCGCGGCGCGCGCCTGCCGCTCGAGCGCGTGGTGCGCAAGATGACGCGCGACACGGCGGAGCTCTTCGGTCTCCGCGACCGCGGACTTCTCGCGCCGGGCTACCGCGCGGATCTCAACCTGATCGACTTCGCGAACCTACGCCTCGACGCGCCGCACGTCGCCTACGACCTTCCTGCCGGCGCGCGCCGCCTCGTGCAGCGCGCGCACGGCTATCGCGCGACGATCGTGGCGGGCCAGGTGGTTTTCAGGGACGGCGAGGAGACGGGCGCGCGGCCCGGGAAGCTGATTCGCGGAGCGCAGCCCGCGCCGGGCTAGCCATGCTGGGCTCGATCTTCGCCTTCGGCTTCCTGCTGGGACTGCGGCACGCGCTCGACGTGGACCACATTGCGGCCGTCGCCGCGTTGGCGACACGCTCGCGCTCGGGTTGGCATCGGGTGAAGCTCGCGAGCGCGTGGGGCGTCGGCCACTCCGGGGCGCTGCTTGCGATCGGCACGGTGTTGGTGCTCGGGGAGTTCACGATGCCCGCGGCGCTGACGCGCTTTGGTGACGGGGCTGCGGGCGCGCTGATCGTCCTCTTGGGCGCGGACGTGCTTCGCCGGCTGTGGCGGACGCGGGTCCACCTTCACCCGCACACGCATTCCGACGGCACGGTCCACGCACACACACACGTACACGCCGGCGCGCACACGCGCGCCGAGTCGCACGAGCATCCGCACGAATCGCGCCTGCTCTCGCGCGCCTGGCTGGTCGGCAGCTTGCACGGGCTGGGCGGCTCGGCGGCGGTGGTCCTGCTCTCACTGCAAGCCGCGCGCTCGCCGGCGCAGGCGCTCGGCTACGTCGCGATATTCGGCATCGGCACGGTCCTCGGCATGATCGCGCTGTCGCTCGCGATCGCCCTGCCGCTGCGCGCCTCCGCGTTTCGCGCGGGGACCCGTTCGCTCGAGCTCGCCGTCGGGCTGGCCAGCGTCGCGATCGGCGCGCGCATGGTCGCGAGCGCCCTGCTCTCGCCCTGAGGTTCGCTCAGCCGCGGAGCGCGCGAACGAGCTCGCGGAGGACCGACGGGTCGACACCGTACGGCGCCAACGCGACTCGCTGGGCGAAGCCGCAGCGCGCGCGGATCGCGGCGGCGACTTCCGCGGGTGTTCCGGAGATCGCGACCGCCTCGACGAGCTCGTCGCTCACGCGCTCCGCCATCTCCGCCCACGCCCCGCGCCTCGAGAGCGCGTTCAGCTCGGGCTGCAGATCGCCGAGGCCGTGCTGCTCGAGCACGCCGCGATACGCCGGGGTCGAGGCGTAGAACGCGATCTGCGCGCGCACGGCGGAGCGCGCGGCCGCGAGCTCCCCTCGATCCCGCCCGACCGCGACCATGACCTGGCAGGCGACCGCGAGCTCGTCCCGCTGTCGGCCCGTGCGCGCGAGGCCGCGCTCGAGCGCGGGCAAGGTCTGTGCGCGCACGAACTCGGGCGTGTGGAACGGGTGGACGATGAAGCCGTCCGCGACCTCGCCGGCGACTTCGGTCATGCGCGGGCCGACACCGGCGAGGAACACCCGCGGCGGCGCACAGTCGAGCGGGCCGGGGTCGAAGAACGGCGTCATCAAGGTGTGGGTGTAGAACTCGCCGCGGAAGTCCAGCTGTCGGCGCTCCTGCCAGGCCGCCCAGATCGCGCGCAGCGCCAGCACGAACTCGCGCATGCGCGGCGCGGGCCTCGACCACGGCTGGCCGAAGCGGCGCTCGATGTGCGCGCGGATCTGCGAGCCGAGCCCGAGGATGAAACGGCCGCGCGAGAGCGCCTGCAGGTCCCAGGCGATCTGCGCGACCGTCATCGGGTTGCGCGCGAACGCGATCGCCACCGCCGTGCCGAGCTCGAGCCGCGTGGTCTCGCGCGCCGCCAGCGCGAGCGGGAAGAAGGGGTCGTGCGGACCCTCGAACGTGAAGGCGCCGTCGACGCCCGCGTCCTCGAGCGCGCGCGCCGCCTCCCCCGCGGTCGAGAGGTCCTGCACAATCAAAGCGGCGTCGATCAACATCGGCGGGATGATATGCTGCGCCGCCGCGGGAGGGCGCGATGATCCTCGATCGCTTCAAGCTCGACGGAAAGGTCGCGCTCGTCACCGGGGCGGGGCGCGGCATCGGCGCGGGCATCGCGCTCGGATTCGCCGAAGCCGGCGCGGACGTCGTCTGCGCCGCGCGCACGCAGGCTGAGATCGATCTCGTGGCGGGGCGCGTGCGAGCGCTGGGGCGCCGCGCGATCGCGGTGCCGTGCGACGTGATGGAGCGGGCGCAGCTCGAGGCGCTGGTCGCGCGCGCGATGAGCGAGCTCGGCCGGATCGACATCCTCGTGAACAACGCCGGCGGGTCGCCCTGGAAGCCGTTCCTGCAGACCAGCGAGCGCGTCTTCGAGGAATCGTTCCGCTTCAACGTGACCTCGGCGTTTCTGTTGGCGCGATTCGCCGTCCCGCACATGCTCGCCGCGGGCGGCGGCTCGATCGTGAACATCTCGTCGGCGATGGGGCGGATCACCGACCGCGGCTTCAGCGCCTACGGCACGGCCAAGGCCGCGCTCTCGCACCTGACGCGGTTGCTCGCGACAGAGCTCGCGCCGCGCGTGCGCGTGAACGCGATCAGCGTCGGCGCGGTCGAGACCTCCGCGCTCGCGCCGTTCCTCGCGGCCGAGGGCATGCGCGAGAAGATGGAAGCGATGACGCCGCTGCGGCGCGTGGGCAGCCCCGAGGACATCGCCGCCGCCGCGCTCTGGCTCGCGTCGGACGCGGGCGGCTGGGTGACCGGAAAGGTCGTCGAGGTCGACGGCGGCACCGAGACCACGAACTTCCCGCTGCACCTGCCGGACCTGTAGCCGCGCTACGCACCCGCCTGCGGCGAATAGAACTGCTGGCCCCAGCGGCGGAACTCCGCGATCGGACCGTCGCCGTCGCAGAGCACCGGGCGCTCGAGGTACGCCTTGTTCTCCCAGATCGGGATGTCCTCGCCCATCTGCTTCACGATGTCGCGGATGATCGCGGCGCCGACCCCGCCGACGGGCTTCTGGCCGTTCTCCTTGCGCTGCGTGAACGCGAAGCGCACGTCGCAGGACCCCTCGTCGATCGGCGTCGTGGCCGTCATCAACACCGTCTCGCAGATCCCCGTGAAGCGCGTGAAGCCGCAGCCGAAGCCGAAGGTGTTCGCGTCGATGCAGCCGTCGACCGGGCCGCGCGGCGTCATCATCTTCGAGCGGTTCACCGACCGCCGCCAGACGCCGTCGACCGTGACTTCGGAGTCGGGCACCTCCATGGTGCCGTGGACGTAGCGGAAGTGCGCCTTGTCGACCGCGTTCTCGCCCATCTCTTGATTGCGCGTGCCGATCTTCCAGCGGTAGAAGTCGGGCTCCGTCCAGTCGGGGCTCGCGAACTCCGGGATCTCGGGCACGTCCCACGACGGCGGCTTGCCCTCGGCGTGCCGCCAGACCCAGATCGCCCCGTTGCGCTCGATCAGCGGCCAGCAGCCGAGACGCGCCTTTGGCGGGATCCGCTGCGCGTACGGGACCTCGACGCACGCGCCGTCCGAGCCGAAGCGCCAGCCGTGGAACGGACACCGGATCGTGTCGCCCTCGACCTTGCCGCCGCGTCCGATGTGCGCGCCCAGATGCGGGCAGTACGCGTCGAGCACGCGCGCGTCACCGGTCTCGGTGCGGAAGAGCACCAGGTCGCTCCCGAAGTAGCGCAGCGGCACGACCTGACCCGGGGCCACCTCGCTCGAGTAGCCGACCGTGAACCAGCCGTTGGGGAGCGGAAACGGGAACTCGCGCTTGGCCGCCTGCATGGCACCTCCCGGGGACGTATCGCCGGGGAGCATGCCACGTTCCCGGCCAGATTGGAACACGTTCTAAATCAAGAGAGCGTGCCGCCGTCGACCCGGATCTCGGTGCCGTTGATGTGCGCGGCGTCGTCCGACGCCAGGAACGCGACCGCGGCGGCCGCTGCCTCGGGACCCCGGAAGACCCCGTCGGGCGGCATGATCCGGTAGAGCAGCTTCCGATCCGCCCCCTCCGGCAGCCGGAAGACCGAATGGATGGGGGTCTGGACCGACCCGGGGCACACCGCGTTCGCGCGCAGCCCCTGCCTGCAGTACTCGATCGCGAGCGTGTAGGTGAGCGCGAGCACCCCTCCCTTCGAGGCCGAGTACGCGGCGGTCCACGGATGCCCCGCGAGCGCCGCGGTCGACGACATGTTCACGATGTTCCCGCGCGCCGCGACGAGATGCGGGATCGCCGCCTGACACATGAAGAACGTGCCGTCGAGATTCACCGCCAGGATGCGCCGCCAGGTCTCGTGCGCGAGCTCGTGCGTGTGGTCGAAGTGGAGGATGCCGGCGATGTTGCAGAGCGCATCGAGCCGTCCGAAGCGCCGCACCGCGTTCTCGACCGCTGCGCGCGACGCGTCTGCGTCGGAGACATCGCAGATCCGGGCCTCGACATCGCCGCCGAGCTCGCGAACGCGCTTGGCGGTGTCCTCGAGACCCTGCGCCTGCACGTCGAGCAGGAAGAGCGCGGCGCCCTCGCCGGCCATGCGTTCCGCCGTCGCGCGACCGATGCCGCTCGCGGCGCCGGTGATCAGCACGTGCTTGCCCTCGAAACGCCGCATCCGCACCTCCGCTCGCGATCATACGCGAGCGCGGCCGTGCGCGGCGGATCAGGGCGCCGGCTTCTCCACGAAGCGTGCGAGCAGAGCGAGGAGCGCGGCGCGCTCGATCGGCTTGGTCGCATAGTCGTCGCAGCCGGCCGCGAGGCACGCCTCGCGGTCACCCGCGAGCGCCTGCGCGGTGAGCGCGACGATCGGCCCCGCGTAGCCGTCGGCGCGCAGCGCGCGGACGGCCTCGTCGCCCGTCGTCTCCGGCATCTGCATGTCCATCAGGACGACATCGTATGGTGTACCCGAGAGCAGCGCGCCGACCGCCATCGTCGCCGCCTCGAGCCCGTTCGAGGCCACGTCCACCTGCAGGCCGGCGCGCTCCAGGATGCGGACGATCAGCGCGCGATTGTCCTCTCCGTCCTCGGCCAGGAGCACGCGGCCCCGCATGATCGGCAGGGCCGAGACGCCTCCGCTTCCGGCCGCTGCCGCCGCGGGCGCGCCGATCGGGATCGTGACGCGGAAGACGCTTCCCCGGTTCGGCGCGCTCTCGATCGAGATGTCGCCGCCGAGCAGGCGGGCGTAGCGGCGCGAGATCGCGAGCCCGAGACCGGTCCCGCCGAAGCGGCGCGCCATCGAGCCATCGGCCTGCGAGAACGGCTCGAAGAGCCGGCTGCTCTGCTCGCGCGTGAGGCCGATGCCCGTGTCCGCGATCTCCAGCACGAGCTTCGCGCCGGCGCCGCCCGCAACCGGAACGTGTCTCACGCGGATCCCGACCTCGCCGCTGGCCGTGAACTTGATCGCGTTGCCGACGAGGTTCAAGAGGATCTGTCGCAGGCGAGTGGCATCGGTGCTGAGCGTCTGCGGCACGTCCGCGGCGACATCCGTCTCGAGGCGCAGCCCCTTCTCGCTCGCGCTCGGGCGCAGGAGCTCCGTCACGCTCGCGACGATCTCGCGCGGCGAGCAGGCTTCGAGGCTGGCCACGAGCTTGCCCGATTCGAGCTTCGCGACGTCGAGGATGTCGTTGATCAGCCGCAGCAGCTGCTCGCCGTTGCGCTTGATCGTGAGCAACGCCGACTGCGGCGCGGGCGCGGAGGCTCCGCGCGCGGCATCGGCGAGGAGCTCGTCGGTGAAGCCGAGAATCGCCGTCATCGGCGTGCGGATCTCATGACTCATCGTGGCGAGGAACTCGCTCTTCGCCTGAGCGGCGGTCTGCGCGTCGCTACGCGCGCGGTACAGGTCCGCCCAGACGCGGCGCTGGCTTTGACACGCCGCCGCCGCGACGAGCGCGCTCGCGAGCGTGACCACGATCGCGAGCGACGTGCTGACCGACTCGACGTCCAGCGAGAAACGCTCGGCCAGCGCCCAGGTGAGCGCGACCGAAGCGCCCGTC
>Ga0210377_10000692_pt1 | contig 32103 bp, 25 predicted proteins | sample PLM4_65_b1redo_FD_155480 | JGI IMG/M metagenome (GOLD analysis project Ga0210377, IMG submission 155480) | Groundwater sediment microbial communities from an aquifer in East River, Colorado, USA - PLM4_65_b1 redo | ecosystem: Environmental > Terrestrial > Soil > Riparian zone | place: USA: East... | reverse complement strand
GGCCGGGCGATGTCCTGGTGGTGACGCAGAAGGTCGTCTCCAAGGCCGAAGGGCGCGTGGTATCCCTTCGTGACGCGGCACCCTCGCCGCTGGCCAACTCCTGGGCCGCCCTTCTCGCCAAGGACGCTCGCCTGGTCGAGCTGATCCTTCGAGAGGCGCGACGAATCGTCCGGATGGACCGCGGAGTCCTGCTCGCTGAGACCCGACACGGCTTCATCTGCGCCAATGCCGGTGTTGACCGGTCCAACCTCCCGGATCAGGAGTGCGCCGCTCTCCTCCCGCTCGACCCGGATGGGTCGGCGAAGGCCATCCGGGATCAGGTCCTCGCACTCTGCCGGGTCGAGGTCGCGGTGCTCATCTCCGACACCTTTGGCCGCCCCTGGCGCACGGGGCTGACCAATGTCGCCATCGGGGTGAGCGGCCTGCTCCCGCTTAGAGATTATGGCGAAATCGGTGATGATTTCGGACGGAACCTCACAGCCACGATCATCGCCGTAGCGGACGAACTGGCGGCCGCGGCCGAGCTGGTCATGGGGAAAACGGAGCGAATCCCCGCAGTCCTGATTCGGGGCTATCGCTATCCGGAGGGGGAGGGTCGGGCCTCGATGCTGCTGCGGCCCCCCGAGGAGGATCTGTTCAGATAGTTCGGAGTTCAGGGTTCAGAGTTCAGAGTTTGTAGTTCAGAGTTAAAAGATCAAAAGTCTTCGTCTTCTTTTTTCTGTGAACTATGAACGCACTTGGATCTACTATGAACCCTCTAAGGCGGGTGCCGCAAGATTGACTCGGATGGTCTTGGTCCCGTTTACCGGCACCACAACCTGCAGGAACGTTCGCTCGCCACCCAACTTTAGTTCCAATAACCTGTTCCCCGCGAGGATGCCTTCCACGGTGCGTCCGCGCAGCTCGCCGGCCCTGCCCAGGTAGTGTTCGTCCAGATAAATCTCCACGTCATCAGGCTCCACCTCAAAGCGGAGTGCACCCTCGTCAAGTTCGTGCGGCCTAGCGGCCGAGGGGGGAGACGCGTCGGCGGGGGGTGCAGCGGAGGCAGTAGCTGTCACTCTGACCTCGGTAGATCGCGGGGCCCACAGATTCAGCAACACGCCGAGGACAAGGCATGCCCATGCGTTCTTCCACAGCCAGCGATTCACCCGTGTTCCTGCCAGAACAGGCTGTCTAGGTATGCCAAAACGACTGGCCACCGCCTGCTTTGGCGGTGGCCCGCTACACGACACATGAGACACGGGAGATGCTCACCTGCTCGCGATTTCATTTCGGCGCGGGCGGGGCCTCTCCTTCCACGGTCAGCCTTTTCAGTTCAGACTGGGCTTGCTCGCGCGCCTTGCGGGCATCCTTCCATTCCCCCTGCTTCACACTCAGTTCGCCCAGCAGATCCTCCCGCCCCGGGGTAAAGCTCCGGCTCACATCCGTGTTAAAGCTCTCGACGATTTGGGCCTTGATCGCGGTGATCTCCCGATCAACCTTGACCTCGATCGCCTTTGTTGTGGCCACCTTCGCTTGGTACCTCGCCTTCTCAGCGAGCAAGTTGACCGCTTCCCCCGATTTCCTCGCACTAAACACGTGGGTGTCCTTCTTGTCCTTCTCGACCGTCTTGTAGACCACCGCTTCATCCTTGGCCTGCGTGAGATATAAGAGCGCCAGGGCGTAGTCATTCGGTGCGTACACATCCGCCTGAGCTTCCCTGGCCTCCCCGATTGCTTTTTCCGCCTCCCCCAGCGACTTCAGAAAGATCACCTCTTGCGCATGAAGAGGGCCCTCCCAGAGCGCGAAAGAGATCAGCGTGCTGACCAAGATCATGCTTCGAGACCTTCGCATCAATCCTCTCATTCCAATGACTCCTTATTGATCGGGTCAGTTCGTGCCGTAGCGCTTCCCAAGCTCGATGACTGTTCAAGCAACAATGTCTTCAGTTGGTCACTCTAGATCTGTAGGCTCCAGATTCCCCAGGTGAGCGATGCAGATGGCCACTGCCTTTTCAATGGTCGGTCCATAACCCTCAACTCGCTGACCCCTCAATTTCTTGCTCGCGCGCGCGACGTATTCGTGACGGGGATTCGGCTTCCCCTGCTTGATATCAAGCCGGACAACGGAAATGGTCACCATCGCGCCCTTCATCGTCTCATAATGGTAAAAAGTCATCGGGCCAAATTCCGCGGCCTCCCGTAACTCCGGATGTTCGGCCCACCCAGCGCGGCCATCAAGGTTCATCGCACGGTCCTCCCGCGGCTTGCTCATCGTTCATGCCCTGTGAATTTCCCCTCGTCGATGAACCACACATCACCTCAACGGAACCGCATGTCTTCGGTACTTCACTCTCCTCGCCCGGCATCACGAGTGCGTGGCCCGATGCGGGAGGTGCGAAGCTGCACCACTCACGATGCAGCATGTCGAACAAATAAACCCTACTTGTCGGCGGATGACATTGGCTTGCCAAGATAACAAAATCGCTCTACAAATTCCGCTTCATCGAGGTGCCCGGCATGCGCGAGCGCTTCGATTTGCCCGGGCGTCTCAAAGTCTTGAGGCCCAAGCCGGATCATGTAGGCCCGAAGCGTCTGATACGACTCTGAGTTGATATCAACATACCGGACGCGGATCTTGCCCGTCTGATGATCCAGCATCTCCCGAAACGGAATCGGGATCAGCTTCCCCCCTTGGATGGTCACCATGGCGTCCGTGCGCCCGTCCAAAAGGAACTGGGTGGCCCAGTAGCCGAGGCTCCGGCAATACTGGATGTCATGGGCTCCAGGTGGCGCGCACCGGAGTTCGTAGCCGAGATCTTTCGCCACAATCGTGACGTCCACGCCGCGCGCTCGAAGGCTGCTGCTGACTTGGTCCTTCAGCACCCGCCCCAACTCCAGCTCCGAGAGGCGGACATTCCCATAACTGTCCCGTTCAATTGAGCCGAGCTTGGCAGGATCGAGCTTCTCGGCCAGGCCTTCGCTTAGAATCGCAACGCCGTGCCCCTTCCCTGAGGCGCGCCGCTTGATAATCGCCCCTTCCAGGATATCGACCAGGACCTGAAGGGGGATCTTCGGCTCTGCAAACTCCTCCCCGATGACAGTTAACGTGGCACCCGCGGCGGCGCCGATTCCAAGCGCCAGATGACCTGCCCGTCGCCCCATCACGGTGACGAAGAACCACCGATTCGTCGTCACCGCGTCCTCCATCAGGTTCTTGACGATGTCCTTGCCGAGGTTGCATGCCGTCGTGAAGCCAAATGTCACCACCTCCGGCGGGAGCGGGAGATCGTTATCGATCGTCTTGGGGACATGAGCGAGGGCGATCTGACCCTTCACGATCTCCCCTAGTCGAAACGCCGCAAAGGCGGTGTCATCTCCCCCGATCGTCAGCAGATACGATACCCCCAGTTTGCCGAGCGCCTCAGCCACATTCCGAAGGGTTTCCGGGGATTTCGTCGGATTCTCCCTGGACGTCCGCAGGATCGAGCCCCCATCGAAATGGAGCCGGGAGACATCCGCGATTTCAAGATCGGTCACATGACTCGTATCTCCTCGCGCAAGCCACTTGAACCCATCGTAGCAGCCGAGGACGCGTACCCCTCGATTTCGTGCCTCGATGGTCGCCGCAGCGATGACGCCGTTAATGCCCGGCGCAGGACCGCCCCCAACCAGAATGGCCAGCGTTTTCATGAGACCCCCACAAGGCGCAAGAGACCCTGCGAACGCGCAACTCTATGAATCTAGTCTACGAGCTATAAGGCGAGGTGTCAACCGGGGAAGCGCCTCGCCCTCACGAGGCCGACCCCGAAGACCCACGAGCGGCATGCTTTCCCTAAACGTGTCGGACTTCTTCGGGGAGAACGCAATGGGAGTCCTGACGAGAACGAGGAAATGACCTCTTTGTAATTCCCCGGACGCCGGCCGAACGGAGGATACTCGAAAAAAGATAGAGCCACGAGTCGTCGTGGCTTAGGATTCGATGGAGCGGGAGACGGGACTCGAACCCGCGACGTTCAGCTTGGGAAGCTGACATTCTGCCACTGAATTACTCCCGCGCCCCCTTTTGTCTAACAAAAGAGGGGTAGCTTGTCAATCGTTTTCGCCCCGCGCGAGTGAGCGAGATATGGGTGATTCCTCGAATGCCAACCGCCACGAATCGAGATGTTGGCGGACATAGGCCAGTCCTTCCGCGCGGTTCCTGATCAGTCCTATCGCCTGGGCTTCCCGAAGGCGCTCCAGGACGAGTCCCAGGAACGGGCCCGGTGCAACGCCCAAGAGCTGGATCAGATCGTCTCCACGCATAAGTGGGGCTGTTTGGCTCGCGAGAAACTCGGTCCGGTAGAATCGGAACTGCTCCTGCAGGAAGATGTGGTATCGACTGAACTCCTCGACCCCCTCCCCAATCGTGGCTCGTAGATCAGCCCAGGAGTGAAGCAGCACGGCGGGGGCGGTATCATCGAGATGCCGGAAGAAACGGTACTTGGCCCTTTCGGTCACCATCGCCTCGCGCGACAGGTGGAGCGGGCGCAGGTGATGTCGCTCGATCTGTCCGACGAGGGCCGTCGCCTGCCGACCAAGGCGAAGGCGCTCGCAGAGGCGTGCGAGGATAGGTAGCCCCGCCTCCTCGTGCCCGAGGAACCGGATTCGACCGTCTGGTTCAATGCTCCGAGTCTCCGGCTTGCCGAGGTCGTGCAGGAGCCCGGTCAGCTTGATGACCGCCGCCTCGGTGACGCCAGCCTCGATCTCCCGGTCAAGTCGCTCCCTCAGCCAGAAGGCTTCGCCGGGAAAGAATTGTCCGAGGTCAGCCACCAGCAGCTCGACAGACCGAAGGGTCTCTAAGGAGTGCTCCCAGAGTGGGAGACGATGCGGCGGGCTGGCTGGAACCGACTTGAGCGCCTCGACTTCCGGGACCAGCACCTTGAGAAGGCCCAGGGCGTCGAGGCGTTCGATGGAGGGCACCGCGGGGACCGTGTCGATGATCCTGAACAGCTCATCACGCACGCGCTCACCGGCAACGGCGGCGAGAAGCGGCGCGCGCTCGACGATCGCGAGCCAGGTGGCGTTTTCAACGCTGAAGTCAAGCTCGCCCGCCAGACGAGCGGCCCTGATCAGGCGGAGCGGGTCCCGATCAAGCGCTGATGGGGCGACGGCTCGCAGGCACCGTCCCTTCAAGTCGTCCACCCCACCTGATGGGTCTATGAGGACGGCTGTGGCGTTCCGGAGACCGGAATCGATCCTCACGGCCAGGGCATTCACGGTGAAGTCGCGAGCGGCCAGATCGGCCTCGATCGTCTCGCCCTTCGGTCCGCTGATATCAATCCGGACAGGCATCCCTTCGCGGCGGCTCAGGACGCGGACGGTCTCCGGGTCGAGAACAAGCAGAGTCCCACCGAAGGCTCCGGCGACGGCGCGGCCGAATGATTGCGGATCGCCCCAGATCACCAGATCGAGGTCGATCCGGCTCGCCCTGGTGTGACCAAGCAGAAGATCCCGCAGGTACCCACCGACCAGGTAAAGGGCACCCATCCTGCCTCCGGCTGCGGCCTCCCTGAGGGCTCGAATGTACGGGTCGCGGCCCAGCTCGGACAGACCGAGGAAGGATGCCGCGCTCATCGAGCGTATGGGCAGAGCTTGGACAGGGGGCAGGAGCCGCAGAGCGGCGTGCGAGCCTTACAGGTCTTTCGGCCGTGCTCGACTAGGTTCATATGCAAGGAATAATACAGGGCGGGTGGCACCATCGCTTCGAGCAGTGCCTGCGCCTTTCCGGGGCTGACCTTTGCGTTCACCACGCCGAGGCGGGTCGCGACGCGATAGACATGTGTATCGACGGGGAACGCAGGTTTACCAAGTGAAAAGAGCAGGACGCACGCGATGGTCTTGGGGCCGATCCCCTTGAAACGCGAGAGATACGCTCTTACCTCCTCGATGCTCAGATCCCGGAGGAAGGTGAGATCGAAGTGGCCCTGTTCCCGGTGGATCTGCTTGAGGATCGTCTTGATGCGCGCGGCCTTCAGCCTGGCCAACCCCCCTGAATTGATCGCCTCGGCCACCTTTCGCTCCGAAGCTTCATGCACGTCTTGCCATGTAGGCAACACTTGGCGGAGCAGCCGGAACGCTCGATGGCTGTTGAGGTCACTCGTGTTTTGTGAAAGGATCGTGAAGATCAGTTCATCGAGCGGATTGCCGCGAACCTTACGCGCTCGCTTTGGGCCGTAGTGGCGTTCCAGTGCTGCATGAATCTTGTTTATGGGGGTCGTTGGGGGCATGTCATCTCTCGCATTTCCGATGCGGGTATGGGAGGGTGAGCGGAGGCTATCGAATCGGAGGCCGGAAGTCAATACCGAACTCTACAAAACAAAAATTCCCTTGCGAATGCCGCCCCTCACCCCTATCATGATCGGTGATCACCAGTGGGTATCATCGCCGAGAATCCCTGACGTCCATGTCGGCTTCAGGCTGTGAGCGTCCGGGGCATACCGGACCGGTGGTCTCGCTGAAAGGAGGTAGGGGAATGAGGGTCACCGCTGAGATGAAGATCGATAATGTGGTGCGGCAGTACCCGGAGACCGTCGAGGTCTTCAGCCGCTACGGCGTCGGATGCCTGGGCTGCTCGGCGGCCGAGTACGACGATATCGCCCATGGCGCTCGCGTCCATGGTGTGAACCTTGACCAGCTTCTTCGAGAGCTGAACGAAACCGTCAGCGTCAGAAACTGATTCGCGAGCACCACGTGTTCACAACCCTCACACGGGATATCCAGGCTGCCCTGGATCGCGACCCGGCGGCCCGAAGCGCCATTGAGGTCCTCCTCTGCTATCCGGGTCTTCATGCCCTCTACTTTCACCGTGTCGCGCACTGGCTCTGGAACCATCGCCTGAAAACGCTGGGTCGCTTCGTCTCGCACGTGAGCCGATTCTTGACCGGAATTGAAATCCATCCGGGCGCGGTAATCGGGCCGGGCCTCTTCATCGACCACGGGATGGGGGTCGTCATCGGCGAGACCACGGAGATGGGCGAGAATGTCACCATCTATCAGGGTGTGACGCTGGGTGGAACCAGCCTGGAGAAGAAGAAGCGCCATCCGACGATCGGGAACAATGTTGTGATCGGGGCCGGCGCCAAGATCCTCGGGCCGTTCAAGGTGGGAGATAATAGCCGCATCGGCTCCGGATCTGTGGTCGTAAAGGAGGTCCCACCAAATTCGCTTGTGGTGGGTGTGCCCGGGCAGGTCACCTATCGCGACGGCAAACGGGTCCCTCAGGCGATCGACCTGGAAATGACGGATCTCCCCGACCCTGCAGCAAAGGCGATCAAATGTATTCTGGAACGCCTGGAAGAGTTGGAAAAGGAAGTGGAGACTCTCAGGAAGGAATTAGCGCACCCGTCCATTCCCCGCTCACCGTCCTCGAGATAGCCCCGAGAACAAGTTCCAGGTCCCAAGTCCCAAGTTCCAGGTTCAAAACCGTCGAGACGAGGTCCAGCTTCCGAGCTGAGATCCCACCCGGACCTCTTTTCAACCCGGAACCTGGTACGTGGAACTCGGCACTTCGTATTAGGCGTCGATAACCTCATCGAGCACGATGGGATGAATCACCAAACCAGTGAGCAGCTTGGGGTAGAAGAAGGTTGACTTGGGTGGCATCCGCAGGCCAGCCTCGGCCACCGCCCGTACCTCGGCGATCTTGGTCGGTTTGAGCAAGACCGCCGCTCCCCACTCTCCTCGCTGGACCAATCGTACAGCCTCGACGGCGTCGTGTGTATAGTTGAGCGCGTCGTCGGGGAGAGCGGCTAGGCCCTGACGTCGCTGTGGCCCCTCGATCAAGAGCGCGTGCAAGATGGTGACGTCCACTCTCTTATAAATGGTCGGCTTCCCCTCTGCTACCTCCGTCTCCAGGATTCGTTCGTCTGCCAGGGTCAAGAGGTATCCGCTCTCCCCTCCGCCATACAGACCGAAAGAGTGCCTCCCCTCCCGCGCCCGCTGCAAACCACCCAGCAGCGCTGCCGCGCCGGCCTCGGGTTCACGGGAAACGGGAAACCTCTCGACGTTGAAGTGTCGAGCAACCTGGGCGAGATAGGCTTCAAGGCGGCCGCCCGGCAGGTGCCTCAGAAGCCGATGGATCGGAAGGATGACCAGGCCAGGATCTTCCGCGCTCACCAGCGCCATCATGATGTAGTTATAAGGCCGCCTCTGCTCATGTGCGGGGTCACCCCGTTCTTTGGCCCGCATGAGATCGCGGAAGGCTAGGGCCGTCTCATAGCGATGATGACCGTCCGCAATGAAGATCGGCGTTGACGTAAAACCAGCCTGGAGCGCCCGAACCGCCGCACGATCTTGACAGATCCAGACCCGATGCCGGATGCCGTCCCAGTCGCCGAGGTCAATGTCCGGCTTCGTCTCTTGTGCAGCCTTGAACAACTGTTCCATCTCATGGGAGCGACCGGGATAGATGCCGAAGATGGGGCTCAGATTCGCAGGGCAGGCCTGCATCAGGCGAAGTCGATCTTCCTTCGCCGCTGCCATCGTCCGTTCGTGAGGAAAGACCGTGCGGCTACCAAACTCCTCCAAGCGAACCAATCCGATCAGGCCGCATCGAGTCTGCTCTCCCGCGCCCGGCAGCCGGAAGGTCTGTTGGTAGAGGTAGACCGCGGGGGTCCGATCACGAATCAACACCCTCTCGGTTTGCCATTGCCGAAAGTACTCTCCCGCACGGCTGTACCTGTTTCGTGTGGAGTCGTCTCCTTCGAGCACCTCACCGAGGATCAGGCGGATGACGTTATGATCGTGGCGGGCGTGAAAGGCTCGCTGATCCTCAGGCGAAATGACATCATAGGGAGGTGCCACCACCAGGCTCAGGTCCTTCACCAGTTCAGGATTGTACCGTAACCCCCTAAACGGTGCGATCATAGCCATCGTGTTCTCTTGGCCCCGTCTGCCAGGATCGCCGTGTTGCATGCGGCGACAAGGCTGTGGTTGACAATGTTCGCATACTGGTGCCGTTCCTACTCGTTGCGGCTAACGGCAAAGAGGTATGCAGCACATCCGTCTCTTTCACCGAAGCTAAATTGTTTCGGCGTGACTAATACACACGTCTGTAATCTTGTTGCAAAGGCGCGGGTCCTGTCCTTCGGCAGCCCCATCCGTCCTCACTCCACCCATCCCCCAGTGGGGCCCTTCCGTTGCGGGCGGATGGGGCGCCCCGCCTCGGCCACCCGCCCGATGTAACTTTACAATTGTCGTTTGTATTAGTTGGAACGGCACTGGTCGTCGTCACCGGGGTCCTCCCCCCTCTCGACCCCTTATCACTATCACTGTCACGATCATTGTCAAGTCAAAACCGGTATGATACCTTGCTCGCATGATGGCTCGACCCGCTGTATTGATCCTGTTGCTCCTGCTCGAAGGCTGCGGGGGGATCCGCCTGCGGGCACTGCCAGACCCGGCCGGCCAACTCGATCCAGAGCACCAAGCCATCAGTAAACGGCTGGCTGAGATTGAGGTGACCATCCAGGCCAAGGCTTGGCAATATCGTCCAAGGCGACTCACTGACCACTTCCTGCCCTTCCTGATGAGGATCAGCAATTATGGCCGCGGTGATGTGACCATCCGCCTCGCAGATGTCAGCGTGATTGATGATCAGGGCCTGACGCGCCGCCCCCTCAGGCCTGAGGAGGTCGTGAGCCTCCTCCTGGGAGGTTCGGACGCTTCAGCTCTTGTGCCGTCCGTCGGGATCGAGGCAAGCGGCCCTGAGCCCACTATCTTCGGGGTCGAGTTGGGGCTAGAATGGGGCAGATATCGCGAGCTGCGCGATATCCAGCGCCTAGCCTTCCCTCCAGAACCGATTCCGTCCGGCTCCCGCGCCGAGGGATTCGTCTACTTCCCCAACCCTCCTCCTGACGCTCGGCGCCTCACACTGCTCTTGATCCTTGATGCCCCATCCGGGCAACATCAACTTCCCTTCGTCTACGCCATCGACCACTAATGCCGTTCCAACTTCTTGCGGCTAATCGCCGACAGGTGTTTTGCTAAGAACTATCGATTTTCCATGCCTCACCATTTTGGCGTAATAGTTGGAACGGCACTGGGGGCCATAGCGGAGGTCTCGTCTGCCTTGACTTTGGCTCCTCTGTCGGGCAAGATTCTTCTTGTGTTCAGCGTGGCCGACGTTCAGCAGCCAATCACGCGGCAGTAGCGGCACTCAACTCTGCGCAGGAGCAGGAGCTCACCGCATGGGTTTTGGTTACTCGGGAAAGGTCCTATTCGTGGACCTCAGCACAAAGGCGATCGACATTCGTCGGATCCGCGAGGGCGTCTACCTACACTACCTGGGAGGCAGTGGCCTCGGGGTCAAGCTGCTCACCAAACTCGGCGATCCCACCATCCATCCCCTCGATCAGAGAAATCCCCTCATCTTCGTCCCGGGACTGCTCACCGGAACCCTGGTTCCGGGCGCGACCAGAACCTCGGTGGTAGCGAAATCGCCGCTTACCATGATATTCGGGGAAGCTTCTGTCGGAGGGACCTGGGGCGCCGAATGCCGGTTTACGGGCCTTGATGCGATCGTGGTGACCGGCGCTTCCAAGGAACCCGCCTACCTCTGGATCCGAGACGATGCGGTCGAGATCCGGCCAGCGGGGCACCTGTGGGGCAAGGACACATTCGAGACGAACGCAGCCCTTCTTGCCGAGACCGATCCGGAGGCACAGGTCGCATGCATCGGGCCGGCCGGCGAGGCCCTTTCCTGCATCGCAGCGATCATGTTCGAAGGGGAGTTCGCCCGGGCTGCCGGGCGAACAGGCCTGGGCGCAGTCATGGGAAGCAAACGACTGAAGGCCGTCGCGGTTAAAGGGTCGCAGGGTCTGCGGATCGCCGAGCCAAAGCAGCTTCTCGAGTGGGGCGCGCCGGTGCACAAGGATCTCGCGACCAAGTTCGGCATCTTCACCACATACGGGACCTCCGCCTCGCTCGAAGCGCACGAGGAACGCGGGGCCTTAGGAATCAAGAACTTCTCGTCCGGCGATTTTAGGGCGCAGGCGCCCCGCATCAGTGGCAATGTTATCCATCAGCATTATGCTCACAAGCAGTCCTCTTGCAGCGGTTGCCCGGTCCACTGCTGGGTCGTCCTCGCACCTCGCACTCCGCACCTCGCACCTCGCACCACATTCGGTCGAGGCCCAGAGTACGAGACGCTCGGTTCTTTTGGCGCCATGCTGCTCAATGACGATCTTGACTCGGTCGTGAGGGCCAACGAGCTGGCCAATCGCCTTGGCCTGGATACCATCTCCCTCGGGAACACCATCGCCTTCGCGATAGAGGCGTTCGAGCGAGGGTTCATCGGCCACGCCCAGACCGACGGCCTCTCATTGAGATGGGGCGACCCGCAGACGCTCCTCACCCTGGTCGAGAAGATTGGCCGGCGCCAAGGAATAGGCGCCTTGCTGGCGGATGGATCACGGGCCGCGGCCAGGAAGCTCGGGAGAGGGGCCGAAGCGCTGACGGTCGAGGTCAAGGGCCTGGAACTGCCGATGCACGATCCCAGGGCCTTCTGGTCGAGCGCTCTGAACTATGCCTGCGGCAGCCGGGGCGCTTGTCACCTGGATGCGATTGCCTTTGCGGTGGAGAGCGGCGTGCCGATCCCGGAGTTCGGATACAACAGTAAGTTGAGCCCCTATTCCACCGAAGGGAAGGCCATGTTGGTCAAGCGGATGCATGACCTGATGGCTTTGTACAACGCCACGGGCATGTGCAAATTTTACCTTCGTGCGGTCGGGGGCCCGGTCTGGCTCGCCCAGACGCTCACCATGGCGACCGGATGGGGGCTCTCCTGGGAGGAGCTGATGACGATCGGCGACCGGATCTTTACGCTGAAGCGCCTCTTTAACGTGAAGGCCGGAGTGACAAAGGCCGACGACACCCTGCCGGAGCGGATCGCCACGCTTGATCGGAACGAGCGGCATCGAGCGGTCCCGAGGGAAGCGTTCGAGCAGATGCGAGACGAATACTATCATCTCCGCGGCTGGGATGTGCAGGGACGGCCAACGGCAGCGAGACTTCAGTCATTAGGACTGATGGAAGAGGAGGCGATCTTCGTTGGATGACAGACGTCGGGCGGCCCGCGTCACCCTCCGGATTCCCAGGAGCTTTTGCCAGTACTATCCGGTCAAGGGTGAGTTCATCACGGTGGAGGTGTCAGCGGGCGAGACAGTTGCGGACCTGATCAAGAAAGCCGGGCTGCCAGAATTCGAGTTCGGGATTGTGGTGGTCAACGGCAAGCGGGAGCTGCCCGGTTACCAACCAAATGATGGCGAGACGCTTGAACTGCTGCCAATCATTTCAGGCGGATGCGTCCCGAATCCAACGCTGTAGGGGCGCTGCTTGCTGCGCCCCTACAGGGCAGGGCAAGCCCTGCCCCTACAAATCCAGCCGTCAATATCACTGTGGCCGCCAGCTAGGCAAGTTCCTTATAAATCTCCGGCCGGCGGTCCTGGAGGAAAGGCCAGACCTCTCTGACGGCCTTGATCCACTTCATGTCGATCTCGGCCAAGATCACGCCTTCGCTGGCGCCGCTCGGCTCGACCACGAAGTCCCCGTTGGGGTCAGCGCAAAAGCTCTTGCCATAGAAGGGGAGCCCGTCTTCGCCTTCCACCCGATTGACCCGGAAGACGAAAAAGCCATTGTAGATCGCATTGGCCACTATCGCCCGCTCCCACTTTAAGTGGGACGCCGCGACTGAGGCGGCCATCGGAGCAAAGACGACTTCGGCGCCCATCAGAGCGAGCAGGCGTGCCCCCTCGGGAAAGAAATTATCCCAGGAGATCTGAACGCCGATCGTGGCGTACCTGGTGCGGAAGACGGGAAATCCCTGGTTTCCTGGCTGGAAGTAGAATCTTTCCTGGTAATTCAGGAGCTGCGGGATATGATTCTTCCGGTACCGGCCCAGTAGTGTTCCATCGGCGTCGAACACCAGCGCCGTATTGTAATACACGTGATTGCTCCCGCGCTCGAAGATCGGCGCGACAACAGCCACCTCGCGCTCCCGTGCGAATACGCCGATGGCCTCGCTCAGCGGTCCGGGAACCGGCTCAGCAGTTGCGAACTGCGACTGATCAGCCTGTCGAGGGAACCACGGCCACGCAAAACACTCGGGAAGGCAAATCACCCTCGCCCCTCGTTCAGCCGCGATCTTCGCCAGCCCTATCGCTTTTTCCAGGTTGGCCCGTCGATCCGGCCCGCAGCCCATCTGGATCCCGGCGATCGCCAGCATCCGCTTCCCCCTGTCCCACCCTCAGACCAACCGGAACAGTGGCCCCTCCTCCACCAATCCCTCAAACACGACCCCCTCGCCGATCGCAGCCTCTCTCCTTACCGGAACCTTGAGTCGGGCTGTTACCCGAAGTCCCTCCTCCAGATCGATGACCGCTATGTCGTACGGCTCCTGTCCCTTGAACCTGGCCGGCGGAACCCGAATAGTGGTGAAGGAGAGAAGCGTTCCTCGACCCGACAGGGTTACCGACCGAAGGGACCTTGCCCCACAGCGGCCACAGAAGCCATGAGGCGGGGAGGAGAGGCTCTTGCAAGTGTCGCACTGATACGCTGTGAATGAGGCCATGCCTACCGCCGCTTCAGGATATGGACGGTGCTGACCGCCCCCGTCCCGCCCAGGTTGTGAGCGAGGCCGATCTCCGCGTCCTTCACCTGATTCATGGCTTCGCCCCTGAGCTGCCTCACGATCTCATAGATCTGAGCGAGACCGGTAGCGCCCACCGGATGTCCTTTGGAGAGCAATCCTCCGCTCGGGTTGATCGGAATCGGCCCGGCCATCGCCGTTAGGCCCTCCAGGACGGCGCCACCGCCCCTCCCCTTTTCAACGAACCCGAGGTCTTCGGTGGCCGCGATCTCGGCGATGCTGAAGCAATCGTGCACCTCGGCCACATCGATATCGCCCGGGGAAACGCCAGCCATCCGATAGGCCTCCCGAGCGGCGCTCACCGTGGCCTCGAAGGTGGTCAGATCCGCCATCTCGAACAGTGTCCCAGGACCCATGGCATGGCCGGAGCCAATGACCTCGATCGGCCGGTCGGTGAACTCTTCTGCCACATCGGCCGCGCACAGCACCGCGGCCGCGGCGCCGTCGCTGATTGGCGGGCAATCATACAGCCGAAGGGGATCGCAAATCAGGCGAGACCCCAGAACGTCGTCCATCGTGATCGGTTTCTGAAAGTGGGCCTTGGGATTGGTGCTGCCGTTCAGCCGGTTCTTCACCGACACCATCGCCACCTGCTCCCGAGTCGTCCCGTGCTGGTGCATGTGCCGACGCATGATGATCCCAAAGGCCCCAGGAAATGTCAGGCCAAGTCGCATCTCCGTCTCTGCATCCCCGGCTGAGGCCAGAGCCTCCGTTACCGTCGTTATCTCCGACGAGGTCATCTTTTCGGCACCCGCGGTGAGGACGATATCGCAGAGGCCGGACGCAACCAGGAGAACCCCGTGGCGGAATGCGATGCCGGACGAGGCGCATGCCCCTTCCACCTTCGTGCAGGGAATCGCCCTGAGGCCGAGCCGATAGGCAACCATCGGCGCCAGTGACCCCTGGTGGACAAGCGCTTCAGAGACGAAGTTGCCGAGATAGAACGCCTGAACACGCTCATTCGGAACGCGGGCATCATCCAGAGCCTCGCGGCACGCCTGGACCGCCAAGTCAATGATGCCAACGCCGTTCTGCTTCCCGAACCGCGTGCATCCAATCCCAATGACCGATACGCCACGCATCAAGGCCCCTCTTTTTTCCTACGAATCGCTCGCCCTCAAATCGCCCTGGCGATTCTCAAGAACCGAGGCAAGGCCCGGCGAGTAACGACAATGCGAGCCTACTCCGAACACCTGCAGTTCCCACCTAACGGCCACAGTCAAGCGGACCGTGCGATGGGAAGGAATGACAGAGTAAGGTGGGATCGCACTGAACCTTCACGCTGCTCTCTTGCGCACGTCAGGCTCCACAACACTTCTTGTATTTCCGGCCACTGCCACAGGGGCAGGCGTCGTTCCGGCCGATCTTCTTCCCGGCCACTTTGATGGGAGCCGCCGCAGCCGCCGGGCGGAGCGAGCGCTCCGCGAGTTTAGGCTGCGATCTGGGCTGCGGCCGGACCAGAAGATCATTACCCCCGCCACTGGCGGATGGGGCATCCGGCCCGTCATCAAATGGGAAGGATTCGGCGGGAGCAACTTGCACCTTGCAGAGGAATTCAATGGTCTGCTGCCCGATTCGCTCGACCATCGCCTCGAACATCTCGAATCCCTCGCGTTTGTATTCAATGAGGGGGTCTTTCTGCCCGTATCCACGGAGGCCGATCCCCTCCTTCAGGTGATCCATAGCCAGGAGGTGGTCCTTCCATTGCGAGTCCACCACCTGCAACATGATCATCCGCTCCAGGTAACGGAGCATCTCCGGACCGAGCTTGGCCTCCCGTTCTTCGTAGGCCTTGAGCACCCGCTCACTGATGCTGTCTCGCAACAGGGCCTGGGTCAGCGACGGCACCTCCTCCGGGGGCCAGGAGATCTCTAGATCGAACTGTCGCTTGACCGCCTCGCTGAGGCCAGCCAGATCCCATTCCTCTGGATAGGTCTCCTCGTTCGTATACAGGACCAGCAAGCCCTCGATCACCTCGCCCCGCATCTCCTGGAGCGTGTCGTTCAGATTCTCGCCATCCAGGATCTTGCGGCGCTCGGCGTAGATGATCTTACGCTGAGTGTTCATCACGTCGTCATATTCCAGCAGATGCTTGCGGATCTCGAAGTTGTGGGCCTCCACCCGCTTCTGAGCCGTCTCGATTGCGCGAGTCACCATGTTGTGCTCGATCGGCTCCCCCTCCTCCATGCCCAGCTTCTCCATGATCTTGCCGATCCGGTCGGAGCCGAAAAGCCGGAGAAGATCGTCCTCGAGCGAGAGATAGAAGCGGGATGAGCCAGGGTCACCCTGTCGGCCGGCGCGCCCACGGAGCTGGTTGTCGATGCGGCGGGCCTCGTGACGCTCGGTCGCGATGATGTGCAGGCCACCAAGGTCCACCACCTGCTGGTGCTCGGCCTCGGTCTGCTTTCGAATCGCGGCCAGGGCCGCGGCGTACTCCTCCACGTCCACCGACAGATCCAGGAGGCCGTATCGCTGCATCTGCCGGACCCACTCCAGCGTCCTGGCGAACTCCTGGGGATCGAGCCCATCCTTCGGCACGTCACCTCGCCCGACCATCTCTGCCGCGAGGGACCTCGGATTGCCCCCGAGAAGGATATCGGTCCCGCGGCCCGCCATGTTGGTGGCGATGGTCACGGCTTTGAAGCGCCCAGCCTGGGCCACGATCTCCGCCTCTCGCTCGTGGTGCTTCGCGTTCAGGACCTGGTGGGGGATGCCCTTTCGCTTCAGCAGGGCCGAGAGCTTCTCGTTCTTCTCGATCGAGGTGGTCCCGACCAGCGCTGGCCGCCCCAACGTGTGCAACTCGGCGATTTCTTCCACCACGGCGTCGTACTTTTCCCGTTCCGTTTTGTAGACGACGTCGGGATGGTTGGTCCGGATCAACGGCTGGTTCGTCGGGATCACGACCACATCCAAATTGTAGATCTGGGCGAACTCGGCCGCCTCGGTATCGGCGGTCCCAGTCATCCCCGCCAGCTTCTTGTACATCCGGAAGTAGTTCTGGAAGGTGATGGTGGCCAGCGTCTGGTTCTCCCGCTCGATCTTGACCCGCTCTTTGGCCTCCACAGCCTGATGGAGCCCGTCGCTCCACCGCCTCCCGGGCATCATTCGGCCGGTGAACTCATCGACGATGACGACTTCGCCGTCGTTGACCACATACTCCACGTCTCGCTTAAAGAGGACATGGGCCTTTAGCGCCTGCTGCACGTGGTGAACGAGGTCCATGTTTGACGGGTCGTAGAGATTCTTCACCCCCAGCAAGCCCTCCACCTTGACCACGCCTTTCTCGGTGAGGGCCACTGATTTGGCCTTCTCGTCTACAATATAGTCGCCGGAGCCTTGAGCCTCCGCCTCGTACAACTTGCCGCCGACAATCGTGGCACCACGCTTTAGCCTGGGGATGATCCGGTCGATCTGGTAGTACTTCTCGGTCGATTCCTCTGCCGGCCCGGAAATGATGAGCGGAGTTCGGGCCTCATCGACTAAAATCGAGTCGACCTCATCCACGATCGCGTAGTGCAGGTCCCGCTGCACAAAGTCCGCGGCGGCGAACTTCATATTATCCCGCAGATAGTCGAAGCCGTATTCGTTGTTGGTCCCGTAGGTCACGTCAGCGCCATAGGCGAGCCTTCGGGCCGCGTCATCCAAGTCGTGCTGGATCAGGCCCACCGAGAGCCCCAGGAACCGGTAGATTCCGCCCATCCACTGGCTATCGCGCTTCGCTAGGTAGTCGTTGACCGTCACGACATGGACGCCCTTCCCCCCTAGGGCATTCAGGTATACGGGCAAAGTCGCCACCAGGGTTTTTCCCTCGCCAGTCGCCATCTCGGCGATCTTCCCCTCGTGCAGAACAATCCCGCCAAGGAGTTGGACGTCGAAGTGACGCATGTCGAGGACACGGCGAGACGCCTCTCGAACGACAGCAAAGGCCTCCGCCAGGAGATCATCGGGGGTCGCCTCCCGAGCGATCCGCTCCTTGAACTCGGCCGTCTTCTTGCGAAGATCATCGTCGGAAAGCGTCTTCATCGCGGGCTCCAGCTCATTGATAGCCGCCACCATCGGCTGGATCCGCTTCAGCTCTCGCTCGTTTTTGGTCCCGACGATCTTAGACACCAGCTTCATGAACATCTTCGAACTCTCTCCTCCCGATTCGCAACGATTTCACAGGGATAGTAGCATAGAACCGTATGCGCTTCAATCCGAAAGGCCGACCTCCGAAAAGTCCATTCGGCACGAGAGAAAGCAAAACCCCCGAAGGATCTGGTCCTTCGGGGGTCTCCACCACACAACCCGCAGCAAGCCACTACAAGGCGGCTACTCGGCCGATTCGCCGTCCCCGAGGAATTTTACCGCTTCCGGATCGATGACGTACTTGCTTGGATTAACCGGCGAACCGTTCACCTGAATCTCATAGTGAAGGTGGGGCCCGGTCGCTCGGCCTGTTGTTCCCACGAGGGCGATGAGATCCCCCCGCTTGATCCGCTGTCCCTGGGACACCTTGTGCTGCTGCAGGTGCGCATAAAATGTGGAGATATTGTGGCCGTGATCGAGTGAGACCACGTTGCCGAAACCGCCAAGGGGACCCGCATAGGAGACCATACCGTCGGCAGGGGCAATGACCCGCGTCCCGACGCTGTTCGAAATATCGACCCCCTCATGCATCTGACGCAGACCGGTAAAGGGGGAGCGCCGATAACCGAACCCGGCCGTCAGCCACCCCTTGACTGGCCAGATTGTGGGGGTGGATGCCAGAACACTCCGTTTCGCCTCGAGCTGATCGATCAGCTCCTGGAAGCTCCTCGTGCGATTGTTCATCTCGTGGCTGAGGCGGTCGAGTTCCATGGGCAGATTGTCTGTGGGTGGGGCCTGGTGAGCGACGGCAGCGACCATCAGGGTCCTGGAACTCAACGTGTCGGCCCCTCCGGTAGCCAGGAACGAGTTCTCCTTCATTTCCAGACCCGCTGCCGTCCGCAAACGGAGGTCGAATTCTCGAAGCGCGCCCAGTTCCGTCTCGAGTCGATTAGTCTTCTGCATCAGGCTGGCTTGCTGGCTTGCCGCAAGTCTAAGTTTACGCAGCTCCAACATGTGCCCGTTGAGGCTAACCGCCTGATAAATAAAGAACAGGAAGGCAACGAAGACCAGGCTAGCGGCAGCGGCGAGGGCTACAAGCAGGCGTTTGGCAATGTGGAAAGTTCGGATCTCGGAACTGACGTCGGGAAGGACGAGGACCGTGTAGAACTTCTTCGCCATCGATTATTCCCTTTCACCTGAAAGATAGTACCGGTGGCGGAAGACTGACCCAGGAATCCGTCCGGCAGGCTTAACGCTCTCATAAGAGGTGTCGGGGGAATCTATCAGGTGAGGGCAGCAAGTGTCAAGGGTTTTTCGCTTTGCTAGAACCCACATTTCAAGCAGAGGGAGTTCGAATCAGGAGGCTGTTCGGAAAGGTTCGTTTGCCGATTATTGTTTTCCTATTCCCATTGCTTGTCCCCTCACGGGGTTCGGGCCAGAGTCTGCCACCCCAGGACCCGATCTGCCAATGGGCTCTGCTCCAGCAGCCGTTGGACGGTGCTCACCAGGACAGGGACAGAGAAGGGTTTCGCGAGGAACTCGTCAGCCCCTGCAGTAAGAATCTCGTCGCCCCGCCCCACCTCCACCCCTGTTATGACGAGGACCGGCAATGCCCGGGTGCCAGTATCTGCCCGGAGACTCCGGAGGACTTCCCACCCATTCACTTGGGGGAGACTGAGGTCCAAGATCACCAAGTCCGGCCTGGCCGCTTCGACCTGCGCCAAAGCCGCTGCCCCATCCGCGGCCGTCTCAATCTGGTACCCGGCAGCCTTCAGCGCATCTCGGATTGTCCCTAGTAGGGTCTCATCGTCGTCCACGACGAGGAGCCGTGGTGTGGCCCGCAACCCGGCCAGCAGGAGACGGAAGGTGAACGTGCTCCCCTTCCCCTCCCCCACCGATTCAGCCCAGATCGTGCCGCCGTGGAGCTCCACAAGCTTCTTCGTCAAGGCCAAGCCTAGACCCGACCCCTCGTATCGCTTCGTGAGCACGGGCTCGAGCTGCGTGAACGGCTGGAAGAGGCGCTGCAGGTTCTCGGCGTTGATTCCGATCCCGGTGTCCGCCACGGAGATTTCCACAAACTCGCCGGGGCGTTCACGATCCACGGTGGACGCTTCACGGTCTGCTCTTTTCCTTCGCTCAACTGCAACCGCTGAACTGTGAACCTGTCGAGCAGTGACAGTGATGGAACCGCCCTCGGGAGTGAATTTCACCGCGTTCGAGAGGAGATTGAGGAGCACCTGATTGATCCGGACCGGATCCGCCACGAGGGTCGGAAGATCGCCAGGCACCTGAAGGGAGAGGTGCTGCCGCTTCGCCGTGGCTTGGGGGCGGATGGTGTGAAGAGCCGCCTCCAAGGCTTCTCGCACTTCGAAGGATTGCGGCCGCACCTTGAGCTTCCCCACCTCAACTTTGGAGAGGTCGAGAATGTCATTAATCAGCGCGAGGAGGTGCTTGCCGGAGGCATGGATGTGATCCAGGTAGTTGGCCTGCTTCGGAGTCAGGGGGCCGTAGGCTTGTTGCTGCAACAGCTCCGAGAAGCCCAGGATTGCGTTCAGCGGCGTCCGAAGTTCGTGGGACATGTTCGCCAAGAATGCCGACTTGTGGCGAGAAGCCTCCTCGGCCTTGCGCGTCGTCTCCAGGAGCTGCACATTCGAGGCCTGCAGCTCCCGGGTCCGGTCCTCGACCGTGGCCTCGAGTTGGATGGCCGCTATGCGCTGCCTCTCATAAAGCCGCCCATGCTCGATCACGAGGGCGGCCTGGACGCCGAAGAGCTGGAGCAACTCCAGCGTGGCCGTATCAAGCGGCTGCCGGCTGTGCTTTCGATCCGCCCCCAAGACCCCAATCGCCCGACCCTGCACCACGAGGGGGATAATGGCAAAGGCCCGGGACCGGAAGGCCTCGAGCTGGTCATAGGGGGGCTTAAGCCGAAGCTCTTCGGGCACTCGAGCCCGGCTATCCGTCCAGATGATCGCCTGTCTGCTAAGGTAGGCCTGGGCAATACCCCCGCCTTCAGGCCCGATCGGAATCCGCATCGTCTCCAGGGAGTTCCGGGTCCCCAGGGACGCTACCCCCTCCAGCCACCGGCCCTCAGAGTCAGCGAGGAGGATGTTGAGGCGGTCCAGGTGGAGGACGTCTCGAGCCGTCTGGAGGAGGCGGTCGAGCCGGTCCTGGAGCCCCAATGGTTCATGAATCTGGAGGCTCGCCTCGTAGAGGGCGTGTCGGGTCGCCTCGGCCCGCTTGCGCTCGGTGATGTCCTCGCACACAAGGAGGACGACTGTCTTCCCGTCGGCGGTCTGCAGTGCACGGGCAACCTCCTTCACCCACAGCATGCTCCCATCCTTGCGCACCTTGCGAAATTCCCAGTACGCAATCTGCGAGGGGTTCTGCACGCACGCCTTCATCCGCTGAAAGACAAAGCTCTTGTCGTCCTCATGGATCAGGTGAAGCATCGACTGCCCAACCAACGTTTCCACCGTGTACCCCAGTTGCCCTGCTCCGAACTCGTTGACGGAAAGAACTCGTCCTCCTGCATCCACAGTGAAGTACATTGACGGGTTGTCCTCGTACAGGACCCGATACCGTTCTTCACTCCTCCGCAGCGCCTCTTCCGCTTGCTTGCGCTCGGTAACGTCTCGGAAGCTCCAGACTCGTCCTACGCTCTTCGCACCGATCCGCTGCGGCTGCGAGGTGCGCTCGAAGGCCCGCCCATTTTTGAATCTCAGGACGTCGAAGCTTTCGGCCTCCGCGTCGTTGTAGAGTTCCCGGACTTTTCTGAGAAACGCTTCAGGATCCTCGAGCTGTTCGAGGACGAAATTCAGCGCCTCGCTGTCGTCGTGCGAAGCGAGGACGCTGTTCGGGATGCGCCACATGTCCGCGAACTTGCGATTGAAGCTCACGATCTTTCCCGTCAGATCCACCACAAGGATGCCGTCGGCAGTCGATTCGAGCGTGGCATTCAAGAGGGACAGGGTCCGCTTGAGCTCTTTCTCCGCCTGCTTGCGCTCGGTGATGTCCCGCATAAAGCAGTGATGCCCCATGAAGTTGCCTTCTTGATTGACGCGCTTGACCATGAGGACATGCTTGTGAAACACGGGCCCGTCCTTGCGCACCGCCCTTGCTTCTAATTCGGCTTTCCCCTCGGTTACCATACGCTGGTATGCGGCAAGCGCGATTCCCCGATCCTCGGGATGTACTGTTCGTGCCCAGTCCATGCCGATCATCTCGCCGGGCTCGTAGCCGGTCATCCGCGCATACATATCGTTGACGGTGACATACCGACCCTCCGGATCCAGTCGGGAGATACCGGGCATGGCATTCGCGAGCGCGACGTGCATCTCCCGTCGCAGTTCCTCCGCCTGCTTGCGCTCAGTGATGTCCTGGTCGCTCCCCTCGTAGTACTGCACCCGACCATCGGCATCGCGGACGACTCGGGCGTTGTCCTCCACCCAGATGATTGTGCCGTCGTACCGGCGGAGTTGCATTTCGAACCGCCGCACGACCCCCTGACGCTCCATCAGGGCCTGCCACCGCTTGCGATCATGCGTGTTCACATACAGCGCCACCGCGTTGATGGCCAACAGCGCCTCCCGGTCCGGGTAGCCCAGCAGCTCCACCAGGGCCTGGTTCGCATCCAGGAACTGTCCCCCTGGCGTGGTGCGGTAGAGCCCCACAGGGACGCCGTTAAACAGGGTCTGGTAGCGCGCTTCCGACGCGCGTAGCACCTCCTCCGCCTGCTTGCGCTCGCTGACGTCACGGATCGTGCTTAAGACGATGAGTCCCTCCTTGGTCTGATGGTAGCTGAGGTTGATCTCCACTGGGAATTCACTGCCATCCTTGCGCAAGCCATATAATTCCAGGCCAGAGCCCATAGGCCGCACGTGCGGCCTGGCGACGTAGCCTGCGCGGTGCTGAGAGTGCCTGGTACGGAAACGCGCGGGCATCAGGATTTCAACGGTTGCTTTATACAGCTCCTCTCGCGTATAGCCGAACATTTTCTCCGTTTGTGAATTCGCGAGAACGATTCTTCCACCACTGTTTACAAGGACTATCCCGTCTGGCGAAGACTCGACAAGTCCTCTACACTCTGCTTCGCTAATCCTCAGGGCCTCCTCGGCCCGGCTCCGCGTAATCGCCGCAGCCAGCACATTGGCAGCGGCCTGGAGGAAGTGAATGTCATCTTGGGTAAACGTCCGTCTCATGGTGGTGTGCACGCCTAGCACACCAAAGGGCGACTCCCGGCCATGGATGATCACGCTCATTCCACTGACCACCCCGTGGTCGTGCAGCAGCGCTGGCCCAGTGAATCGCGTTTCGGTGCGCAGGTCCCCGACGATCACCGGCTCGTCGGAGAGGAGGGTATAGCCGGCCTGGGAATCGGTCCCCGCCCCTACCCTTGCGGACCCCACGCACCCTTCCTTCCAGCCCACGCCCGCCCGCAGGAGCAACGCAGTGCCGTCTGGAAGCAGCTCCAGCACCTTGCAGAACTCGACTTCGAGGGTGCGCGCAACGAGGGCGACGGCTTCGCTCAGCAACGTGGAAAGATCGGTCCCTGCCAGCGCGTGTTGACCTAGTTCAGCGACTGCCGCCTGCTGTCGCGCGCGAACCTCGATCATCTCCTTCGCTTGCTTCAGCTCGGTGATGTCACTTCTGCTTTTCATGCGACTCTGCTTTTTGCCCATCTTAGGCGATAAGAAAGAATGTGTTATGTACGAGCTCAGATTCCGAGAACCCCCCCCACCGGCGGACGATTCGAACCTTGTTGCCAGGCCAGGAATGACAATCTTGAAGGGTGCAATGTTAAGGCCCCAACCAACAAGGGCAAGGCAGCCGACAAATGCGACGGTGGCACCAGCGGCTAGGGACATGGATTTTAGCGATGATACGAGAATTAGATTGAGTGGCCGTCGTGTGGCTCATGGCTCGCCTCCTGGGGTCCGGCGTGTCTCCATCGGTAGGCATGACGCGTCTCACACATGCAGGCCACACCGAGGAGACCGCAGAGCGGGAAACCGCCGCAAGAGTGCCGGCCGGCTTAATCGCCCCCGAAGTAACCATAGACCGGGTATTCTACAGGAGGTTGACGAGAGGCGCGGTGCACGTGCGAGGAGCAGGCGTGCCCACATGAGGGGCTGCGCCAAGCCGACGACAAACTGGCGGACGCCCTCGATCAATTCCTTGCATCCTCATAATCGCTGCCGACGATCCCTGCCAACTGCAGTGCGTTCGCCTGCACTCGGGCAGCGGCTGGTCGCGGCTATTCTGGGACGATCAACAGGCCCAGCCCCACTAACGGAAGGACGCCGCGGAGGAGAAGCAGCAAGCACAGGCCAAGAGTGAAAGAGGGATAACGCGTCATGGATCAACTCTCGGACCCTTGAGTGTAAAGGTATGTTCCAACTAGGCTTTGCCTTTGAACACCACACCCACGCTAGCTGGCGCTTAGATTCCTCTGCGATCATCTTCCTCGCCCTCCTTCGTCGGAACAAGGGCAGGGCCCCGCCTGGGAGAACCCAGATAGTTTCGCTCTGGTCCTTCCAAGCCCGCCTCTTGCCTTGCCATCCACTGATCGACCCGTGTCTTGTTAAACCTCCACTGGCTGCCGATCTTAAACCCTGGAATGACGCCCTCCCTGGCCAATCGGTAGACAGTGGTTCGATGAAGTCGGAGATACTTGGCAACTTCTTCAAGCGTCATCATCAGTGGTGAAGCTGGACTTTTCGCCAACTTTGCGAGCCTCGGCACAACTGGTCCTCCTTGCAGCGAGCTAGGACGATACCTGTGGACTGCACCTCATTCGGTCGGTCTCCCCGTGATCCTGATCAACGCTATTTAACGATGAGCAATTGTCGTGCCAAGAGGCAACCAATAGCATTTCGCGCTCAATAAGATGAAACTTTGCGATCTCATCATCGGCATGCATAAGCAGGCTTAGTTCCCTTTGAGAGACCACAGAGATTGAGGCCATTTTTCGAGGCTTTTTTCGTGCATTAAACAGAAAAGCCCTCCTGCCATCAAATCTCCCTAAGACCCTTTGCGTAGAACTTTTCGGCAAGAAGGCTTCGTTTCGCCCCTTTCCCCGCTACGGGGGTTTTGTTGTAGGCATGGGCCTCCGATGGGTGACACCCCAATGGGGATTAGACCCCTTTGGAGGAGGACGCCTCATGGGCGGCCTTCAGATCCCACGATCAGCACCCGATACCCCAGGCCGGCGAGGCGCTCCGCTGTGGCCTTAGCCTCCGTCTGGGAGGCAAAGTTCCCGACGCGGACCCGGTAGTAATGATCGCCGCTGACCAGGGCCTTCACGATGTGGACTCCTGAGACCTTCCGTTCCAGCTCCGCCTTGAGCGCCTGGGCGCTCGACTCGGCGGAGAAAGAGGCTACCTGCACCGAGTACAGGGCAGGGCCGAAGCCACCGACAGGCGGCTGGGAGAGTCTGACCCTGACAGGGACGACCCCAGGGCCTGTGATCCCGAGCAGGGAGGCCGCGGCATACGAAAGGTCAATGATTCGCCCTTCCACGAAAGGCCCGCGATCATTGATTCTCACCGTGAGGGAGCGGGCGTTGTTGAGGTTGGTCACCTCGACCCAGCTCCCGAGGGGTATGTCACGGTGCGCGGCCGTGAGTTGGTACATGTCGTACACCTCACCGCTGCTGGTGCGGCGACCGTGGTAAGGCACACCGTACCAAGAGGCCAGGCCGATTTCGCCCGACGGGTCCTCCCATGACCGCGGCCGAAGCTGAGGAGCAGCGCATGAGGTCAATAGCATAAGGAGGAGCAGTGTGAAAGCCGCGGGTCTGTGGCCCGTCAGCACGCCCCGCTCCTCTCAATGATGTCCGGGAGAAGGCGTGGAAGGCATTGTGTGAGGATTCGATGGAGACGGGGATGGCGCCAGCGAGGCTGGGACGAGACATCGGACAGGTGGGGAATCTCGCCCAAGACAGGGACCGGTAGGAGCCGGGAGAGGGCCGACAGATTCGTCCTATGGACAGGCGATCGGTCGGCGCATGGATGGTTCAGAATCGCCCCGACCACTGGGACGCGGGCATGAAGAGCCGCCTCCACGGTAAGCATAGCGTGGTTCAATGCGCCGAGCCTTGAGCCTATGACCACGAGTAAAGGAAGTCGCAAGCGGGCCGAGAGATCGAGGAAGGATGCCTCCTCCGTGATGGGAACCAGCAAACCACCCGCTCCCTCGACCAGGATCGCAGAATGCCGACAAGCCAGACGACCGAAGCTCTTTGCCAGCACTTCAAGTTTGATGCGCCGCCCTGACCGCTCGGCCGCCACCATCGGCGCCAGCGCCTCTCGGAACCGGTACGGGTTGATCAGATCGAGGTTGTCGCAGGCTCCTGAAGCCTCGCGAAGCATCAAGGCATCAAGCGGCAGCAGCCGACCGCGCCGAGCGGAGCAGCCGGTCTCGATCGGCTTCATCACCCCGACGTCGATCCCGCGAGCCCGAAGCGCCGCAGCAAGTCCGGCGGTGATCAACGTCTTCCCAACACCGGTATCAGTCCCGGTGACAAACAGGCCTGTCCTAAGCCCCGTCGAAGCCTGCGCTGAGCCCTGCCGAAGCGGGCCTGTCCTGTGTTCCCCAGCCGCCTCCTTCGACGAGCTCAGGATGAACGGCTGGGGTGCAGAAGGACCGGTCGATCGGATGGCCCTCATCCCCCCGTCGCCGCCGCGATCGAGTCTGCCACGATGCGGACCATCCGGGAGAGATCCCTGCTCGAGATCGAGAGTGGCGGCATTAAGACAATGACGTTGCCCAGCGGCCGGATGATCAGCCCTCGCCGCCGCGCCTCCAGGATTGTCCGAATGCCGATCTTCGCCTCGTATGGGTACGGCTCTCCCCGCTCACGGTCTTGCATCAGCTCGATGCCAACCATGAACCCGACCTGTCTGATGTCACCCACATGCGACAGCAACCGGAGTGATTCCAGTTCACGACGGAGTAGCGCGATCTTGGGCTGGAGCAGCTTCAGCGTCTGCTCGCGCTGAAAACAGTGCAAGTTGGCCAGGGCGGCGGCGCAGGCCAGTGGGTTAGCCGTGTAGGTGTGGCCATGGAAGAAGGTCTTTTTCTCGACATAGGAGGCACAGAACCCGTCGAAGATCTCTTGCGTCGTCAGGGTCACAGCAAGGGGGAGGTAGCCACCGGTGATCCCCTTGGCCAGGCAAAAAAGATCCGGCGTCACCCCTTCCTGCTCGCACGCAAACATGGTCCCCGTCCGACCGAAACCGGTCGCGACCTCGTCCAGGATCAGGAGCACGTTGAACTGTGAGCAGAGGGACCGGACGGCCTTCAAGAATCCTGGCGGCGAGGGAAGCATCCCGGCGGCGGCTTGTATCAGCGGCTCCATGACAAGGCCCGCCACCTGGTCGTGCTGGCGCCTGAGGAGGGACTCCAAGCGTTCCAGCGGATCGGGTCGGCGGGAGCGGTTCCAAGACGCCCGGTACGGTGACGGGATCCTCAAGACCGGGAAAAGCAGGGGCCGGTAAAGCTGGTGGAAGAGATCGATCCCGCCGACGCTCACCGCGCCCAGCGTGTCGCCGTGATACGCCTCTTCGATGGCGATGAACCGGGTCTTGCGGCGAAACGACCCGCCCCGCTGCTGCCAATACTGGAACGCCATCTTGAGGGCGATCTCGACGGCCGTCGCGCCATTATCCGAGTAAAAGACCTTGGCGAGGCCGGCCGGGGCAATGCCGATGAGTGCCTTCGCCAACTCGATCGCCGTGGGATGGGAAAGGCCAAGGAAGGTGGTATGGGCGACCTTGCTGAGTTGGGCGCGGATCGCCCGATCGATCGCAGGTTTCCGGTGGCCATGAAGGGTGACCCAGAGGGACGAGATCCCGTCAAGGTAGCGCCGCCCGTCAACATCGATCAGGGTGCTCCCCTCGCCCCGCTCGATGATCGGGTGGCGCTCCCGCAGCCAGTCCTGCATCTGAGTGAACGGGTGCCAGACGTATCGTTTGTCGTCCTGCCGGAGCCGATGGCTGCGGGAGGCCATTGGGGAGATCAGAGTGCGGCGGTTGCGGCGTGAAGCTCCGAGCCTGCCCTGAGATCGGTCGAAGAACCTGGCCCGAGCCCAGTCGAAGGCGCAGAGAGGGGGCCATCAAAATCCAGGCCTAGATCCCTGAACATCTTCAGGTCGTCGCTCACACTACGGTTCTTCGTCGTGAGGAAGTCGCCAACCATGACTCCGCTCGCACCGGCAAAGAAGATCATCGACTGCAACTCCCCCAGATGCTGGCGGCCGGCGCAGATGAAGATGTTCTTCGTCGGAAGGATCCAGCGAAAGAGCGCAATTGCCTTCAGCATCTCGCGCGGTTGCAAGGGGACTGCCTCCTCCAGGCGGGTCCCGTCAACAGATACCAGGAAGTTCAGGGGGACCTCGTCAACGTCGAGCTCTTTGAGGGCAAATGCAAGCTCGGCGCGATGCGCCGGCTCCTCCCCCATCCCGATAATCCCGCCGCTGCAGACCCGAATCCCGGCGGCCTTGGCGGCCTTGATGGTGCTAACTCGCTCGTCATAGGTGTGGGTGGTGCAGATCTTCGGGAAGTAGGAGCGGCCAGTCTCCAGGTTGTGGTTGAACTCGGTGAGGCCAGCCATCTTGAGCTGGCGGAACTCCTCGTCGCCCATGATCCCGAGGGAGGCATGCCCTTCCACCCGCCCATCCTGTACGATCGCCTTGATCCCCTCGACGAGCTTTTGAAAATCCTTGGAGGCGGCGGAGTAGCCCCTGACCGCCGTCACCACCCCAAGGGCAGAGGCGCCCTGCTCGCTGGCTTTCCGGGCCGCCTTCACCATCTCCTCCGTTGAAATCAGGCCGTACTTTTGGACGGCGGTGGCGTGGCGGGCGGACTGGCTGCAGAAGCCGCAGTCTTCTGGGCAATTGCCGCTCTTGGCGTTTACAATGCTGCAGAGATGAATCCGATTACCAAACCGGTTCAGGCGAAGACGATTGGCGACATGGAACAGCTCGTGAACATCGTAATCGGACCGCTCGAACAGCTCAACCCCCTCTTGGAATCCGACGGCTCCGCCAGCCAGCACACGTTCGCCGATCTGCCGCACCCTCTCCGTCATGGGATCTGATCGTGTGATTCTCATAAATCACTCGCTCCCGATTTGGCTTTCCCGGGTCTTCAACGCGTAGTCGTAAGAGGCCACCGCCTTGTCTCGCGGCTCATTACACGGAGCTCCGGACACGGTTGTGATGGAGCCTACTTGACTGGTCAGACGATGTCAAGCCGAAAGGCCCGCACAAGCCGGTCGGGCGCGCGGATCACACCGACTCATAGAGGCCTCGCATAAACAGAAACCCCCTTGCCTCGTGACAAGGGGGAATCGTGGTGGGCGGTACTGGGATCGAACCAGCGACCTCCGCCGTGTGAAGACGGCGCTCTCCCGACTGAGCTAACCGCCCAACCTTGGGAACAGCCTTCGCCTGATAAACCAAGCGTAGACCGGGACTTTCGACTCAGAGATCCACCGAACAGGACCGGCCATTTGTCGGGCTCATTCTACATCCAGGCATAAAGAAGTCAAGCAATTCTCACGGCGTCCCCGCTGGTGCCCTCCGCGATGGCGCGGGCGGATTCATGTTGAAGTTTTCGGAGTGAGCGCATAACATACTGCCATTCCAGGTGATTTGGGAAACTATTGATGATTTGTCAGCGGTCAGCTATCAGCACTCAGCGGTCAGCACAAGAAGGAAACAGCCTTGGTTAGCGACACACTGGAAATGATGGGCTGTTTCTTCTCTCTTCTTGTTGTTGCTGAAAGCTGACGGCTAATAGCTGAATGCTTTCCATCTCTGAGGGATTGAGCGCGTGGAACCGCAGCGAGTCGCAGTGATTACGGGCAGCACCAAAGGGATTGGCAAGGCGATCGCCAAGCGCCTTGCACAAGATGGGTGTGATATCGTCCTGAACTACCGGTCCGACGACGAGGCAGCGCGACTGGCCCTCCAGGACTTCGACGGCCTCCCTGGGAAGGCGGTGGCTATTAAAGCCGATGTTTCCATACCTGATGAGGCCTCCCGTCTCATCGAAACGACGGTTGGCCGCTTCACCCGGCTTGACATCCTGGTCAACAACGTCGGCCCTTTTCTGACGCGGCCGCTGTTCGAGACCACGGACGACGACTGGCGCCGAATCCTTGATAGTAACCTGAGCAGCGTTTTTTACTGCATCAGGGCAGCGCTGCGGGTCATGCGAGACCGTCGGAGCGGAACCATCATCAATGTCGGCGCGCTCAATGTCGAATACTCGCCCATCGGGGTTTTTGAAGCGCCGGCTTATTACATCGCCAAGTCCGGCGTGATTACGCTTACCAAGTCGCTGGCCAGGTCCGAGGCGCCATTCAACATCAGGGTCAACGCCGTCAATCCCGGTTTCATCGAGACCGAGGCATATCGCCACTATCGTGACGAACACAAGGAGGCCTGGGCCAGGATGATCCCGCTTGGCCGGCTTGGCAGCCCGGACGATGTCGCAGAAGCGGTCAGCTTCCTGGCATCGGATCGCGCAGGCTACGTGTCAGGAGCAGTCCTCCACGTCCACGGCGGCCTCTGGGTCTGAGAATTCGATGCGGGAGGCACATGAAGATCCTCTTCATCACCGGCAAGCTGGCAGAACGGGCCTTAAAAGAGACCCTCGAAGGGATGGAGGCCGAGTTCGACTACGAGGTGGCCGTCCTCAAGATCACCGTAGCGGCCCTGATGACCACTCCCTTTATCCAGCGTTCTCTTCCCGCCCCCGATTGTGATCTGCTCATGATCCCGGGGCTTTGTCGCGTTGAACCCGAATCACTGGAGCGAGCTCTAGGGGTCAAGGTCGAGAAGGGCCCAAAGGACCTGCGTGACCTGCCGTACTACTTCGGCGTCGAAAAGAAGCGAGAGGGGTATGGCGGTCATGACCTGACCATCCTGGCCGAGATCAATGATGCCCCCACCATACCGATTGACGAGATCCTCAGGAAGGCCCGGTACTACGTTGCCTGCGGGGCGGATGTGATCGACGTTGGCTGCACTCCAGAGCGGCCGGCCCCGAGCGTCGGTGAGATCGTAACGGCGCTTAGGTCGGAGGGGTTCCGCGTCAGCCTCGATACCTTCGATACACAGGAGATTCTTGCCGGAGACAAGGCCGGCGCCGAGTTTCTGCTGAGTCTGAACTCACAGAACCTCCATCTGGCTGCCGACCTGTCGTGTACCCCAGTCATCATTCCCGATTTCGGAAAAGGGTTGGACTCCTTGGCCGCCAACATCGAGGCGGTGGAGCGGCTGGGTGTTACGCGATATCTCATCGACCCGATCCTGTCGCCGATCACCTTCGGTTTCGCCGAATCGCTCTCACGTTATGGCGAAGCGAGGCAACGCTACCCCCAAGCTGAGATCCTGATGGGCGTGGGGAACGTGACCGAACTCACCGATGCCGACAGCACCGGGATTAACGCCATCTTGGCAGGAGTCATGTCGGAGCTGGGGATCCGATATGTCCTTACTACCGAGGTGGCCTCATGGGCCAGGGGGTCTGTCCGCGAGCTGGATCTAGCCCGCCGCCTGATGCACTACGCTCGGCAGCGGGGGGTGCTGCCAAAGGATATCGATGATGGACTGCTCACGATTAAAGACCGGAAGGTCGATTGCCCACCTGAAGCAGAACTCCGCGAGATGCAACGGATGGTCCCGGACCGGAACTTTCGAATCTTTGCCGACCGCACAGCCATCTATGTGTTCAATAACGATCTCTTCATCAAAGACACCGATATCCAACAGATCTTCGACCAGATCAAGGCTCACCTCGGGCCGGAGCCGATTGGCCACGCCTTTTACCTGGGCCGCGAGCTGATAAAGGCCAGGCTGGCTATGCTGCTGGGCAAGAAATACATCCAGGAAGAAGACCTTAGATGGGGGTACCTCGAACGTGGCCTCCCTGGGAGTTGACCACGGCACCGGCTCCTGGAAAATTGCCCTGCTGGTCGAGGGCGGCCCCCCAGCACTACGCCACTTCACTTCATCAGACCAGGTTCTCAACGACCTCGCGGAGATCGACGGCCGCTATCCCGGTTTGCCCATCGTCCTGCCGTCCGGTTTCGGCATCCCGCCGAAACGGGTCCAGGATCTGGATAACCGTGACCTGTTCGAGATCGCGCTTCGACGGGGGGTCGCCACGATCGAGGCAACGGTTGTCGATGCCAGTGACAGCATTTTCCTCTCGGCCCACTACACCCTGGCCGATGTCGTCATCAGAGAGCAACAACAATTGCAGATCACCGAAGTGATCTCCTACGAGTCGCTCTACTGCCAGGCTGCAGATCCTGGCGATCGAATCGTCGAGCAGGTGGATGACGGACCACGCCGGCTTG
>Ga0210377_10000691_pt1 | contig 32160 bp, 32 predicted proteins | sample PLM4_65_b1redo_FD_155480 | JGI IMG/M metagenome (GOLD analysis project Ga0210377, IMG submission 155480) | Groundwater sediment microbial communities from an aquifer in East River, Colorado, USA - PLM4_65_b1 redo | ecosystem: Environmental > Terrestrial > Soil > Riparian zone | place: USA: East... | reverse complement strand
GGTGAAAGCAAATGAATTCGGTAAAACACTTTATCAAACCAAGCATGACCTCTTGAGCGATTATTTGCGGGCAGAACTCCGCCAACCACGAATTCAAGCTTTTTTGCCCGCATGAGCGAAAGTCCTATTGGTGTTGCTTTTGTTCACAGTTTGGACATTTCATATTCCTATTTTACACACTCTTCTCGCCACTCCCCATTTACTTACCTGTCCCTTAATGATCTGTAACCGCCACGAAAACGTTGATTGTTTTCTGGTGACAAAATAGTTTTTGGCTTTCGGTCCGTACAGACGTCCCGTCATATCGGCAGCTTCGGAGTAATCCAGATAGTCTGCTACATATGTGAACTGCTGGATGTGGATAGGACCGATTACCGGAATACCATTCCAAATTGAATTATCCGCGGTAAGGCATGTGTCAGGATACTCTGGTTCGAATACTTCCGCTGGGGCACATTCCTTCGGCAGCCACGCATAGTCGGACACGAGTTCAGGTGTAAGTTCTCCGCAGAGTGCACTTGGAATGGCTCCCAGTTGGATCAGATATCCCTTCGGTTTTAATACTCGATAGGCTTCTTGCAGATTCAACTCTGCCCAAGCATTGATTGCCATATCCACACTGCTCTCCGGCAATGGTAAATGTTCCCGATCCCCGTTGATATAGTAAACATTCGTTGTCTTGCTCTGTTGGAGTTGACTTTTCCCAAAAGATACAACCGAAGCATAGAGCTCAACCGCAAATACCCGGTTCGCTTTCTGGGCTACTCCGATTGCCGATCGTCCTGTTCCGGCTCCAATATCAACGACATGAAAACCCGTCAAATCAATCAGGGTATGTAGTTTCTCCATCAGACCAACCGTGGATAAAGCAAATCGATGATAAAGATCAGGATGTCTGCTACTCAACCAGTCAAATTGGAAGTAACCAGGGATCGGATTGTTTTCGTCGTAAATGCGCCACGCATCGACGGGAGCAGCTTGAAGCTTATATCCGCTACGAATAATGTCTTCTTGAGTTAGACTCATTTTCCCTTCCTAACTGGATTGAACAGATGATGACGTGCTCATGACCATGAAGATATTCCTCTTTCTACGCACGCTTCGTGTCAGCCCAACGGTTTGCGTTATAACCCTTCGGAGTACAGGTGGGCAGGACGTGGACTCTGCTTGGGAGCAGAAAAACTGAAGCCAGAAAAATGCTTGTAAGCCGCGCAGAATCCCGCCAATCCACTGCACGCTGTGTTAGGCAAAATACTATAGGCGACTGTCTTTAGGAGTTAGTTGTTTCTTGACACAAGATAACGATATAACTCATCAAAGCTGCTGATAGTCAGATCAGCCACTTCTCCATCAGCTTTAAGACCAAAGAGGCATGTGAATATTCCAGCAGCTTGTCCAGCCAGAACATCAATGTTTCGGTCTCCGACAGCCATGGTTTCTTCACGCTGCAAGTTGTGTGTCTTAAGCATAGCGTCAAATGCGGCAGGATGAGGTTTCTTGGGATAGCCATCATCTCCGGCAAGACAACTCACAAAATAGTGGCTCATCTTATGAGCAATCAGTAGTTCATTTGTACCTTCGCGTCCACGATGCGTTATGATAACGTTCATTCCACCCAAGGTGCAGATATATTCGCAGACGGTAATCACCCCAGGAAATGGTGGTTGTTCCTCGGGCGGGGTACGGTCGTAATGCTCTCCGAAGGCTTGCGCAATATCTTCTTCATTCAATTGGCATTGCGTAGCCAGGGTTGTGACACAATAGCTGAGGGATGTCTTGGCTAAGCCTTCTATCCAATCCAATGAGGCATCTTTTCCCAAATCGTTCAAGGCAACTTGAAATGCCTTGGCAATGGCAGGATAGGTGTCAAAAAGGGTACCATCTACATCCCAGATGATGTTTCGAAACATGCTTGCTCTCATTCGGCTTTGCAAAGTCCTGCTTCATGTGCCTAACGGTTGGCGTTACTGGCGCTGGGGCAGGACGTGGACTCTGCTTGAGTGCAGAAAAACTGAAGCCACGCTGCGCGAAATGCTTGCCGTAGGTGCCACAGAATCTCACCAATCCACTGCATTATTCCGGTGATTGTCCGGGACGCTTTGTTCGGCGGTCTTTGGTTTTTAATCTGAGTCGCTGTACTCAAAGAGAGCAAATATTTCACTGGCTAATCCTACGCATTGTTTGCCGCAGTCAATGAAATAAATGACACGATTTGAAACAGGGGCTATCGTCTTTTTCGCTTGTTTTGTGAGACGCCAGAGATTTTGTTGGAAACTCCATTTATTGGAGCGAGGCATTTTATCCAAACGCTCCTTGCCGATTCTATCAGCATACCAACGCAAATCATTGACAATTGCAGACAGTTGTTGTGCTTCACTATCATTGGCTTGTTCAAGGGTTATTAATGCTTGATAAGCCATCTCTAATTGTTCCAACATAATTTCTACACTTGGGCGTGGTTTAGGTTCGATGATTTTTGTTATTCTGCCAAGAATTTCTTTTGCGCTTACCCAACCATTGACTTTGCCTAAACTGTTTACGATAAGAAATTGATCCCCTTGTATCTCTCCGACTACATGAAAAATATCGCTTTGATGCCACTTGACGAGAACGAAATCACCGACTTGAATTTCGTTGGGATTTACAATGGGCGACATTGTTAGCGTTTGCCCGTGTTTTATAGCTTCACGCATAGACGCCAAATTACCGCCATCTGGTACTGTCCAAGTATAAGATTTGCCTTCTTTTAATGCTTCAAGCAAAGGGTCTTTTTTTCGTTTAGACATTTACATTCTCTTGCCATAGTTTTGTATAGATTGTTGTGCAAGGTAGCTGTCGAATGGTTGACGTGAGCCGTGTGCGGGCGTGGACTCTACCTGGGAGCAGTATAAACTCGAAGCCACGAAAAAAGCTGAAAACGCGCAGACTCCCACCAGTCGGGTGCTTGCTGTGTTAGGCGGTGCTTCCTAATGGATTCGGGATGCGACCCCACGCTTGAATGAAAACAGATGAAAGGACCAGTGTTTCAGGATCTTCCAAATGATTTTTCAAAGCGGCGGTCAATTTGTTCAGTTCGATTTCTCCGATCAGGTTCTTTTCCAGAATGCGACTACGCGCGTTCTCTACGAATTCGAGCAATAGCATGCGTCGCCCGTGACCCAGAGGATAGGCGTGAACGAAAGGATGCACATGAACATCGACCACTCCGGCTTCTCTCAACATGCGTGGTATCTTAAGACCGATTGCCCTGTCGATATCATTCATCTCTGCGTAGGCATTGAGTAGTTGTAGAAGACGTGTCTGGGCAGGCAGAGGGGGATCGTATCGTTGTGTAGTAGCATCTGGCTCGTGTAAGGCAATCGCGCCACCCGGCCGGACCAACCGCACCATTTCTTTAACGAGCAACTCCGGCTTTGGTATATTGACCAGAACCAGGCGTGCGGTTGCGAGGTCGAACGATGCGTCGGGAAGACCAGTTTCGCGAGCATCGATACACAGAACATCGGTGTTAGTCAAATGGTTGTTGGCAACGAACTTTCGAGCGCGTTCCACCTGCTCAGCACTTCGTTCTATACCGATCACCTTGCCGTTGATGCCAACACGTTCGGAGAGCAAATCAAGACAGCCCCGCGGTCCGCAGCCAATTTCGACAACGCGCGAATCTTGCCGAATTCCAATTTGATCAAAAAGCCAGCTTGATTCAGAAGCAAGTTCAAGCGCCTGTCGCTCTAGACGTTCTTGCTCGGCCTGACGATAACCTAATAAGTACGGATCAGATTCGTTCATCTATTACCTTTCAGAATAATTCTTCTCTCTGTGACCGCCTATCGGTTTGTGTGAGCGGATTGTGACCGGGGCGTGGACTCTGCTCGTGAGCAGAAAAAACTCGAAGCTAGGAAAATGCTCGAAAAAGCCGCAGAATCCCCAGCGTCCAGTGCGCGCTTTGTTAGCCTGCTTTTTATTTAACGTACCTGACTAAATGCTTGAATGAAATCATCAACCACGCTATCAGGGTCTTGCCAACATCGTCTTGCGTCAAAAATTTCATACAAATTTACGCCAAGTTTTGTAAATTCTCTGCGTCTTTCATGTTCTTTTGCCGCTGTTTCTGGCAGATGATATTGCTCACCGTGAATTTCTAATATGCCTATTTTGCCCTGATAACAAACTACAAAATCAGGCTCTCGGTATTTTTTGTTGACGCCCATTACCATTACTGGAAGCGGCATAACAAGCAAACCTTTTTTTAGTAAAGCCTCATAAATCTTGATTTCAGTCTTTGACCTAAAATTCAAATCTTGAAAAGATATTTTTGCGCTGTCATTGAAGTTAAACACGGCTTGATTATTTGTTGTTGAATTATTGAAATGCGAACGCCAATTGTCGGGAGCAATTGTTTTATCTGCTTCAAAAACTATAAAACGAACAAAATACCCTAACTCATCCATAACCTGTACAATCGCATGATATGGCTCTTCAAATTTTATATAGTCTTCAGAATGTTTTACTTTTTCTAACTCAACTCGGATTTGCTCATATTTTTCTACTGGAACTAGGGTGTGAAGAACCAGAAATTTATCGTTAAACTCATTTGTGCCATTGGTTAATTTGAAATCGAGATTTGCCAATAATTGAACAGGTACATCTTTGCCCCGACTCGCAAGTAATTTACTTGCAGTAAAAAGGACATTGTTCAATTCGTCTCCTAAAAGAAAAGGCTCAAGAAACTTAAATTCTTTCGCACCTTTTCCGTAATAAACAATCACCATAATTCTTCCTTTGATTATAAAGACTTGAAATTTTGCGAGGGCAGGCTAAACTATGATTTATACAGCCAGCGGCTGTATAAATACTTATCTACAGATTATACAGCCAATCTTTTTCTCATGAAAACAAAAAGCGGACGAATGCAACTTCGTCCGCTTTTACTATTTACCTAACTCTATCTTCTTCCGCCGCGATCACCGCCGCCACGGTTTCCACCGCGATCGCCGCCGCCACGGTTTCCACCGCGATCGCCGCCGCGTCCGCCACGGTCACCGCCGGGGCGTGGACCACTGCTTTTGCGCGGACCGTCTTTCTCACGCGCTTCTGCAGCTGTCCAACCTTCGAGCACGGCTTGGCGTGAGAGTCTGATCTTGCCTTGCGGGTCAACATCGGTCACCATCACGGTGATCTCGTCGCCCATGCCCACCACATCTTCCACTTTGTTCACGCGTTCAGAAGCCAGTTGTGAGATGTGGACGAGACCGTCCATGCCGGGGAGAATTTCCACGAAGGCGCCGAAGTCCGCGATGCGTACGACTTTGCCCGTGTAGATATTTCCGATCACAGCGTTCTCGCCGAGACCAGCGATGCGTTCCTGCGCGATCTTCGCACCGGCGCTATTGGTCGAAGCGATATACACGGTGCCATCTTCTTCGATGTCGATCTTGACGCCGGTCTCTTCCTGCAACGCGCGGATATTCTTTCCGCCTGGACCGATCAATGCGCCGATCTTATCCACCGGAATTTTCACGGTGATAATACGTGGGGCATGTTCCTTCAACTCTGGGCGTGATTCGGGCAGAACCGCCAGCATCTTGTCCATGATGGACATGCGCGCAGTGTGCGCCTGTTCCAACGCTTCCTTCATCATCTGCGTGCTCAAGCCGCTGATCTTGATGTCCATTTGCAGAGCGGTGATGCCTGCGGCAGTGCCAGCGACCTTGAAGTCCATGTCACCGAGATGATCTTCGGTGCCTTGGATGTCGGTCAAAATTTTGTAGCGACCGGTGTCGTCAGTAATGAGTCCCATTGCGACGCCGGAGACGGGAGCCTTGATCGGCACACCTGCATCCATCAACGCGAGTGTGGATCCGCAGACTGAGCCCATCGAAGTCGAGCCATTGGATGACAAGGCTTCGGACACCACGCGGATGGTGTACGGGAAGGACTCTGGTGCCGGGATCACGGGTTCGAGTGCCCGTTCCGCCAACGCTCCATGCCCGACCTCGCGCCTGCTCTGGCCACGAAGAGGCTTTGCCTCACCCGTAGAGTAGGGCGGGAAGTTGTAGTGATGCAGATAACGCTTGTCCTTGATGGGACTGAGGTTATCGAGTTCCTGCGCTTCGCCCAATGAGGCAAGCGTTGCGAACGATAAAATTTGAGTCTCACCACGGGTGAACAAGCCGGAGCCATGTGCACGCGGGGATAAACCAACTTCGCACCAAATGGGGCGGATGTCGGTCGGCGTTCGTCCATCGGGACGTTTGCCCTGACTCAAAATTCTTTCGCGCACGATGTCCATTTCAGCCTGGTCAAAAGATTCTCGGACAGAAGCTAGCGACGGGTAGTCTGAAGCGTTTCCACCTTCTGGCACAGTGCAGAGTTCGGCGACAATGGCGTCCTTCATGGTCGTCATCCCGCCGTAGAATTCATTCTTGGTCAACGGCTTTTCGAGCAGTTCGTTCATCGGTCCGCTGACTTTATCGAACACCTTCTTGCGGATATCAGCATCGGGGACTGCGAATTTCACTTCGCGTTTCGGTTTGCCAACTTCTTCGCGCATCTTGAGTTGCAGTTCGATCAACGGCTGCATGGATTTGTGACCAAGTTCGAGTGCCGCAACCATCACATCTTCAGGGATTTCGTTCGCGCCGCATTCGACCATGAGGATCGCATCTTTGGTGCCAGCGATGCGCAGGTCAAGATCGCCCGCTTCGATCTCAGCGTAGGTCGGGTTGATGACGAATTCGCCATTCACACGTCCCACACGCACAGCGGCAACGGGTCCACCCCACGGAATATCTGAGATCATGACCGCGGCTGAAGCAGCGTTGATCGCGAGCACATCCAACGGATTGATACCATCGGCGGAAAGCGAGAACATAATTACTTGCACTTCATTGCGCATGCCATCTTGAAAGAGCGGGCGCAACGGGCGATCGGTAAGGCGCGACACCAAAATAGCTTCGGTGCCGGGGCGACCTTCGCGCCGGAAGAACGAACCAGGGATCTTGCCGCCAGCGTACATTCTTTCTTCGTATTCCACTTGGAGGGGGAAGAAGTCAATGCCATCGCGCACGCCACCCATGGTAGCCGCCGCAAAGACGATCGACTCGGGTGTACCAAAGGTCACCGCGCCGCCTGCCTGACCAGCCAGCTTGCCGGTCTCGAACGTGAGGACGTTGTTCCCAATCGTTGCTGAGTATTTCTTTGATTCGGGTTTCATATTCAATTGTCTCCTGTTGTGTGGAGCGGGATGGTATCCCGCTGGTTGGCAGGATATCATCCTGCCCCACGAATTTTCCGCCATTGGTCAGGGACTGAAAAGCGGGGATAACATCTGTAGTGGCGAATTTATTCGCTACGGACGACTAACGCGAAGCGGTCACTACGGTTATCTGCACTGTTCAATTCCTGACTGCGGATTAATACACGTAGGGGCGGAGCATTTTCTTCCCCTTGCGGGATGCTCCGCCCCTACCAAATTGCTTTACTTGTGGCGCAGGTTCAAACTCTCGGTAACAGCCAGATAACGCTTGTAATCATGTTGACGTAAATAGGTCAACAAGCGGCGGCGTTGCCCGACCATTTTGAGTAATCCGCGTCGGCAAGACTGATCTTGTTTGTTGGCGCGTAAGTGCTCGGTCAACTGGCTGATACGACCGGTCAGGATGGCGACCTGGACTTCGGGTGAGCCAGTGTCGGTATCATGACGGTGGAAATCAGTGATCAGTTTGGTCTTCGTTTCCTTCTGTAAAGGCATGACGTTTGCTTCCTTTCTTTTGAATTTGGCGGCAAGAACACCGCACTTTGCAGGTCTCCATGCCGATAGCTGTTAGACCATCTGGCAGGACCAGTCACGGGCGGAAATTATACCAGAGATTACTCGCGCTGAGCGCAGTCGAAGTGCAGGTGAGATGTCTTTCATTATTTATTTGGAGTTTCCTTTGCAACCTGCTTGTAGATATGATAAACTATCGAAAATCTCATCGAAAGGAGGTCCGCTTGCATGAAAAACTCAATCGTTTTAGCCCAAATACCAAGTGTGCCTCCATCTGTATGGGTTCGTTGACTTTATTTTCCCTATTCAGATAGCCGCAGGCGCGCTTCCGTCCTGCGGTTTTATATTTAACTCGAGACTTCGGAAGTCTTTCTCGAAGAACTCAGGGCGTGAAGACCTCATAAAAGACTTCCGAAGTCTGCACAAAAACCAACTTTAGGAGAATGCTGTGTCTTCTGTAATCACCATTTCGAAATTAGCCAAGCATTATCAAGTCCCAGAACGCGAAGGCGGGCTGAAAGCCGCGGTCACTAGTCTGTTCAAGCGTAAGTATCGCACCGTCAAAGCCGTGGACGGTATCTCGTTCAACATCGAACCAGGAGAAGTTGTTGGTTTTCTGGGTCCGAACGGCGCGGGCAAGACCACCACGCTCAAAATGTTGAGCGGACTTTTACACCCAACCTCAGGTGAGGTCCGTGTGATGGGTTATGAACCCCGTCACCGTTCGCATGATTACCTGCGCCAGATTACTCTGGTGATGGGCAACCGCAACCAACTGACTTGGGACCTGCCCGCCCTCGATTCGTTTGACCTCCAACGTGCCATCTATGGCATCCCTGTGGATCAATTCAAACAGACGCGGGACGAATTCATCGAATTGCTTGAATTGAAGGATCTGGTCAACAAGCCGGTTCGCAACCTATCCCTTGGCGAACGCATGAAAATGGAGTTTGTTGTTGCATTACTCCACCGTCCGAAAGTTTTGTTCCTCGATGAGCCGACCATCGGCTTGGATGTGACCATGCAGCGGCGTATCCGTACTTTCGTAGCAGAATACAACCGCCGCTATAACGCGACCGTCCTGCTCACCAGCCACTACATGGCGGATGTGGAAGCCTTATGCAAGCGCGTCATCGTCATCCATCACGGACGTCTCTTGTTCGATGGCGATCTAAGCACACTTGTCCGCCAGTTCTCGTCATATAAGACCTTGAGTCTTACGCTTCCAAACCCTGAGGTTGACTTGGTGGAATATGGAGAGGTCGTCAGCCGGGAAGATGGTCGCGTCACATTGCGTGTGCCCAAAGCGCAGACTTCGCAAGTGACCGCCAGACTTCTCTCCGATTTTCAAGTAGACGACCTCACTGTCGAAGACGCGCCTGTGGACGATGTGATCGATCAAGTCTTCTCGCAAAAGGAGTGAACATGAAACGATACATCGAATATTTTCTTGCCACCGCGCGTATTTCCATCCTCAGCCAAATTCAATACCGAGTTGCGAATTACTTCTATATGATCGGCATGATCGCCGAGCCAGTCATATATCTTGTTGTGTGGTCCACGATTGCGAAGCAACTTGGCGGCGTGGTTGGCGGATACACCGCGGGCGCATTCGCCGCCTATTACATCGTGTGGACGCTCGTCCGCAACATGAACATCGTCTTCACCCCGTTCGGATGGGAGAATCGCATTCGTGAAGGCGAACTCTCAATGAGTTTGATGCGTCCCGTCCACCCGATCATCAGCGACATTGCCTACTTCTCCGGCTGGAAAGTTGTTGTGATCATTCTCTGGATTCCGATTGCGATCTTTCTCTCCTGGGTTTTCAAACCGACCATCGAGTTCACTGTGATGAAAGCCATTGTGTTCTTTATCGCGATCTGGGATGCGTTCCTCATCCGCACGATGTTGCTTTCCCTGCTTGGTATGATCACATTCTGGACTACCCGTGTCAGCGCCATCTTTGATTTGTATTTCGCCCTCGAACTGATTCTCTCCGGTCGCCTCGTGCCGATGACGCTCATGCCGCCATGGGTGCAGAACCTTTCCAATTATCTGCCTTTTAAATACACCTTCTTCTTCCCAATTGATGCACTGGTGGGGTCAATGTCCACGCAGGAACTCTGGATGGGAATCGGGATGCAGATATTCTGGATCACGCTCGGCGCTTCACTCCTCAGTTTGGTCTGGCGCGTTGCCATCAAGCAATTCTCCGCTGTGGGCGGGTAGGAGCTAATTATGAACCTGTTCAAAATCACATGGACATACCTCCGCATCGGCGTGATGAACGAACTGCAATACCGTGTTAACTTCTTCATTCAGATCTTGCAATCAGTCATTGCAGTGGCCACGGGCTTGATCGGCTTATCGCTAGTCTTTGGGCAGGTGGATAACCTCTCCGGCTGGTCGCGCCCCGAATTGCTCGCCGTAATGGGAGTCCACATCCTCATGGGCGGAGTCATCCGTTCTGCGATTCAACCCAATATGGAACGCCTCATGAACGATGTGCTCAATGGCACATTGGACTTTGCCCTCACCAAACCCGCCGATGCGCAGACGTTGGTCAGTGTACGTGAATTTCGTTTCTGGCAATTAACGGATGTGCTGGTTGGGTTGGTGATCCTCGTGATTGCCGTGATCCAACTTCAGACAAAAATGCATGCCCTGCAAATCGTTGCTTTTCTCGCCGCTTTGATCCTTGGCGGTATCATGCTGTACTGCGTCTGGCTGATGGTCACCTCGATTGCCTTTTGGGTGATCCGCGTGGGTGACATTGTTGATTTGTTTCAGGGACTCTTCGCGGCGGGTCGCTGGCCTATCAGTGTCTACCCCGATTGGCTGCGCACCGGCATGACGTTTCTCGTCCCGGTTGCGTTTGCCGTCACCATGCCCGCCGAAGCTGTGACGAATCGACTTACGTCCGAATCCATGCTGTTCGCTTTCGGGTTGACGGTGTTGTTTATGCTACTGGCACGGGGAGTTTGGTTATTAGGATTGCGTAGTTATTCAGGCGCATCGGCATAACGAGTAGGGCGAGAAATTTTCTCGCCCTACTTTTTTATTGCAGTCTCAATTTGATTCGCATGCACCTCAAAATGCAGCGTCACATAACGAAATAAGCGTTCGACTGTGACAACGCCTGCCAATTCTGACACGAACACAGCGGGATAAACAACAGACTTTCCCCAATCTTCTTCACGCACCCGCCTCAAACTGGACATCAAGCCTGCGTGTCCTGCCTCATACGCCTTGACCAGCCGCTGACGTGTGACGCGCCCTCCGCGACGGGCAAAGGGTGCGTTGAGCCAGTTGATCATTTTGGATGTGGTGTCATTCAAGACAAATTGAAATAATCCGCGTGCGTGGCTGATCATCCAAAGTTCCACCCGTATCGCAGGCAGACCGATGGTGATGTGATTGAGCACGTCGCCAATTGTCCATGCGGGGTTGGTGCTGGGATGAACGTATAAAGCCTCAGGAATAGAATCCAGCAAGTGATGAAAGTTCTGACGCGTGGTTTCCATCTCCTGAGATAGATCTTCCTTGAGTTCCATTTATACCTCGATCTGAATCGCACTGCCGGATTCGTAACGCTTCAGCCCCGTATAGAAGACCCTTATCGCTAAAAAGAGAAAGATGATCGCACCAGCCAATAGCTTTGCCAAACTGACCCAACTGAATTGCGTAATGAATTCAGCCGGGACTGCGCCCATCAATGCCGCGGGGATAATGGTGAACAGGATAAGCTTTGCATAATTATCGAACAGCGTAGTGGGATAAATCCCAAATGTGATCATAGCGTTGACCATCAGATTGGTCAGGCTGGAGACGATGCCAAACCAGAATGCGAGGCTGCCTATAAGGACGAGGAAGGATGCGAAAACGACCGCCGCTAAAAAGGTTGCCAGAATGAAGCGTAGGAAGCCGTCCCATGTGTATTGACCAGATAACGCGTAGCTGACAAAGCCATACGTAAAATCGCCCATGCCGCTGGAAACCATGCGACTCGAAATAGTGTGTAACAAGACCGGGCGCGGCAGGGAGAGATAATAATCAAGCCGCCCGTTGTTGATGATCTCGCTGAGGGTGAAGGCGTTACCAAAGAATAATGAGACCAGCCCGAATGCGCTGGCGAGCACGCCGTAGGTGATATACATGTCGCCAATACCCCAGCCGCGCACATCTTTGAACTGCTGGAAGAAGATGATCCAGATGGCGAAGTACATGAAATCGTTGAGCATCATACCGACGACCTGTGTGATGAACGAGACGCGATACTCCATGACGGAGAGCAGGTTGGCTTGCCAGACAGCGAGGAGGAATTTTAGTTCTTTCATGGTTTATGATTTATGTCGTTGCGAGGAGCGTTTTTTGCGACGAAGCAATCTCCGGATATTGTTGGGGATTGCTTCGGGCAAGAACAAGTGCGCCCTCACAACGACATGGCTTTAACCTCCATTCACCGTAAGATATGCGACGCCTCGATTATAGGAAAACACGAGCGTTGAGCCAAGGATCGTGATCCAGATGAATTGCATGAGCAATACATTGGCAAAGAGTTCAAGCGAAGGCGTGACAAATAATTGCGATGGTCCATAAATCATCGCGGCAAAGGGCAGGGCTTTGGCGATGGTCTGCAACCAGGGCGGATAAAAACTAAGTGGGATGAGAAAGCCGCCGAGAATAAAAACGAACTTTTGATAGATCCACATATATGGCGAAACATCCTCCACTAAAAATGCAGAGAGACCGATCAGGCAGGTGATGCAAAAATTTAAAACCCACGTCCCTAGAATAGCAATGAGCGCAAACAACCATCCAATTGGTGCGGGCGGCGGACCGACCAGCCACCAAACGATCGCGCTTCCCAGTAATGCGTTCGTGAGCGCGCGAAAGATGGTCTCGCCCATGGAGTTACTGAATTGATAGAGTAGAAAGTTATAGGGCTTGTTCAGGATGTAAGCAATGGAGCCATCCTTCACGTTTTCCGAGATAGTGCGCGCCAATGCGGGACGACTGAGTTCAATGGTCTCTGCCATCATGAGATACCACATCGTACTGTACAACGTCATACCGTTGATATTGTCTGTGCCTGCCGCCTGAAAGGTGACTTTCCATAATTGGTAAAAGATCCACATGAATGGAATGATCATCAGGCTGCGTCCGATCAGTTCGCCCGGGTAAGCAAGCGAGTTGACCAGTGTGATCTGAAAGATGGACCAGTATTTTTTGAAGGACTTCATTTGCCCGCCTCATCATATGCTTCACGGGCTTGTTCATAGATCTTCGCGATCACATCTTCCAACGGCGGGTCAGACACCGTAATATCTACAAGTTCGCCAGCCCCTGAGAGATGCGACATAACCGCATCCACGGGTGTCTTGGTCGTATCGAATCTTAGTTTGACGCCGTAGTGTCCGATCTTCAGAATCTCAACGCCTTCAATGGAAAAATCTTTGGATACTTCTTCTGCATAACGCACCTCCACCATTTTGCGGGTGAGGAATTTGCGTTTGAGATTCGAAACTTTATCTTCATAGACGATCTGTCCATGATTGATGATGATGACGCGGCGACATAACGCTTCGAGATCACCCGCATCATGCGAGGTGAGCAACACGCCGACGTTCTCCTCCTGTGCCATTCTGCGGATCGCATCACGGATGTGCTGCTTGGCGACCACGTCCAAGCCAATGGAAGGCTCATCGAGCAGAAGCAGCTTCGGGCGATGTAAGAGCGATGCGGCAACTTCACAGCGCATCCGTTGTCCGAGTGAAAGTTTGCGGACGGGAGTCTCCAGCAGATCCTGCATCTCAAAGGCTTCTGCGAGAAAATCGATTCGTTTCTTGGTCTCACGGTCATCCATCTCGTAAATTTTTCCGAACAGCATGAACGTGTCAATGGCAGGAAGGTGGTACCACAACTGCGGACGTTGTCCGAACACCGTGCCGATGTGATACGCGAGTTTCTGGCGTTCCTTCCACGGGACAAAACCTAACACTTTCGCATCGCCGCCCGATGGATGCAAAATACCGGTCAGTATTTTGATCGTGGTAGATTTGCCCGCGCCATTCGGACCGATGAAGCCGAGCAATTCACCCGCCTCCATCTGGAACGAGAGTCTGCGTACGGCTTCGATGGAGCTGTATTCTGGCTTGAACAGTGCGCGCATGGAACCGCGCAGTCCCACAGTTTTACGTTTGGTCTGAAATGTTTTTTGGAGTTGGGTGACTTCGATGGCTGACATGATGTTAATGCGGCTCCTTCGGGGGCTTAGCCCCCGAAGGAGCATGTAGTGATTTTACTTTTTCTGCACCAGCGCGAATAAGTGCCCTGCGCCTTCGCAGGTTGAATCCTTTACATATTTCGACCAGATGATCGCGAAGCCGCAGCCTTTGAGCATCTTGAGGTATGTCTCTGTATCGAAATGACTCCAATACATGCGTGTGCCTAGATAATTCTCGTCAATATCATCTATGAGATTTTCTGCGCCGAGACATAACAAGGCGACGCCGCCTGTTTTGAGCATGCGATGGAAATTGGCAAGCAGGGGCTGGTGTTCTTCGCGCGGGATGTGGATGATGGCGTAATAGGAACAAATGCCGTCGAATGTATTCTCAGGAAAATCCAATTTGGTCATATCTTCGCAAATGAATTTGGCGTTGGGAATATTCTGTGTTGCCAGTTCAATTTGCGCTTCTGAAAAATCCACACCAGTGACATCGAAAAGATCAGCCAGCGAACTGCTGATGGGAAATCCCGCACCGCAGCCAGCATCCAGAACTTTGGCGTGCGGGGATAACAATTCAATGAAATCATCCAGCAAACGGACATCTTCCGAGTCCGCTGTGCGCTCGGCGAGATAACGTTCCGCGATCTGGTTGTAGCCTGCTTTGACAGTTTCTTTGAAGTCCATAATGAAGTTTCCTTTATATTGTGATCAATATGGTTTTAGATTTTCGAGCGCGTCGTAGACAAGTTTTGCGATCGTTTCTTTTTGCGGCATTTCTTCTGTTGTTCGGATCGTCTCTGACAGGCTCCTCAAAAAATTGCGTGAGTTATGAAATGCCTTTGATTGACCTGTGTCTGTGTAAGCGCCGTCCCATGATCTTTCAGGCTCGGTAAAGGACTTGAGCCATGTGCCTAGAAAATCAGTTGAAACCAGATTTCGCTGCAGGGTCATCATGACAGCATTTGCCAAACGATCGTCTTCTCCGTGAATATAAACCCAATTGGTGGAGTGGACAAGTTTATTTGCGATGCCTTGCAAAATCTTTTCCAGATCATCTTTTTTGGTTTGGCGATTTTTCCCGAGCACCAACATCAAATCTGCGGTATGAGCGAGAGCATGTGCCCAGCCTTTGATGGGTATATGTCCACGTGGGTCTTTTTCGGCGTCGAGATACCATAGTCCCTTTGCGAGAATGGATTGAATTTGATCTTTTTCCAATAGAGGCTTCTTGTTGTCGTTATGAACGATCTCAGCCAAAAACAAGACTGAAAAGGTACACAAGAACACTGAGTCCGATTCGGTTTCGCCGATACCTTTTTCCAAATTTGCGAGCAATTCATCTACATGTCCGCTGACTTCCTCCTTCGTGAACATCTCTCGTTTGAGCCAGTTGGCGTAGACTATATAGGCAATATCATCACGCAGTTCCGGGTCGGTGCTGCCTAGATAACCAAACAGTGTTTCTTTCATTTCGCTTAATGTATGCCCGGCTGGGACGGCGTAGTCGTTCTTTGCGATGGAATTCCAGAATTCTTTGTCCATTTTTAGATCATCCTTTACGAAGAAATTAATTTCTCGATCTTTTCAAATTTATCTAAAATATCAGCGCGCTGATATTCTCTGGCTTCATAATCAAAGAATGTCCAACCATCATTATCTCCCAGATTCATGATCAGAAGTAGCGTGGCAAGTTCACTGTTGAAATATCTTTTAACTTCATCTTTTGTCAGTGGATTTGGTGGGGGCCACAAGTCCGTGTTTACTGAAAGGTGGAATAATATTGTTTTGATGATCAAAGCGGCAGGTGTGTTTTGCCCGAACATCTGCTCGATGCCATCCAGTATGGCCGGGAATTTGCCGTTATCTTGTAAATCGTCTGATAAATTCTCAAGTTTTGTAATCGCTGAACGGGTAAATTGATCCCATTCGATGATGAGAGAATTGTATTCTGGTGTAACAGGAAAACCCAATCTCGGTAACGTTCTTGCGGCACCAACTGCTGAGCGAAAGGCGTGGGCATGGTCTCTTTTACCTGCCTGGGGTTGCTTCTCCACATCATGGAAAAGAATGACCCACTTCATTTCTTCTTGCTGTTCTTTTGTAAGGCGTAGATACTCGGGTTCCATATACATCCCTAGAAACACACACATCACATGCGTGAGCGTGACGCCTTCTACATAGGATGCCATCTTCTTCCAATTGGGAACAAGGATTTCCATTTCATCCATTCGTTCAGGTGAAAAGAAGGTTTTTACTCTCACATCAAGTTCATTCCATAAATTGATTTTTCCCGCGTGATAAGCACCCACCAATTCAAGGATGAACTGATTGAAAAAGGGGAGGCATTCATCAAAAGACGGAAATTCTAGAGGTTGCATAGGCGTTTTTCTTTTATTGCTTCGTTTCCAGCCGATCAATCAGGAAGGCGAATTTAAAAGCGATTTCTTTCAGATAATCATAGCGCCCCGATGCCCCGGCGTGACCAGCATCAAAGTTGGTTTTTAGCAGCAATAGATTGTCGTTTGTTTTCAGTTCGCGAAGCTTGGCAGCGAACTTGGCAGGCTCCCAATATGCCACGCGTGGATCGTTGAGTCCGGTGGTGATCAACGTGTGCGGATACTCTGTGGCTTGGACGTTATCATACGGTGAATAGGACATGATGTAATCGAAGTATTCTTTGTTATCCGGGTTGCCCCATTGGTCGTATTCCAGCGTTGTCAAAGGAATGGATGCGTCGCTCATCGTGTTGATCACGTCTACGAATGGCACATCACAGATCACAGCGCCGAAAAGATCCGGGCGCATTGTCAGGCAGGCGCCAACCAGTAATCCGCCTGCTGAGCCGCCCATGATGGCAAGTTTGTCCTTGCGGGTATACCCATCTTTGATCAGTTGTTCCGCACAGGCGATGAAATCGGTAAAGGTGTTTTTCTTGTTGAGCATTTTGCCGTTGTCGTACCAGGCGCGTCCCATTTCTGAGCCCCCGCGTATATGACTGATCACGTAGACAAAGCCACGGTCTAACAGACTCAGGCGATTCGCGTTGAAGGCAGCTTCCATGCTAAAACCGTAAGAGCCATAGCCATACAATAGTGTTGAATTCGAGCCATCCTTTTGCATGCCCTTTTTATACACAATGGACATGGGCACTTGTGTGCCATCGGGCGCAGTTGCGTAGGCGCGTGCCGACTCGTATTGACTAGCATCATAGCCGCTGGGGATTTCGTCCACTTTTTTGACATCCCATTTGCCCGTCAGGGTGTGATAATCGATCACCGAGTTGGGGGTGACAAGGGACGTGTATTTGATCCGTAATTTGTCGGTCTTGAATTCAGGATTTGGCATCGTGGACACGGCATACACCGGCTCGGGGAAGGGGATGTATCTCACATTGCTCACGCTATCAGGGTCAGAGATGCGGATCTGGGTGAAACCGTCACGTCGTTCGTAAAGCACGATGAAGTCCTCGAAGGTATCGAGGTCTTCGATAAATACATCTGGACGATGCGCGATGACTTCGCTCCAGTTTTCTTTGGTGGTCTCTTCAATGGGTGTGACCATCAACTTAAAGTTCTGGGCATTCTCGTTGGTGACGATAAAGAATTGATCAGCATGATGACTGATCAGATATTCCAAACCAGTGATGCGGGGTTGAAAGACTTTGAAATTGTCGCTCGAACCATCTGTTGGCAAAATACGCCATTCGTTGGTGACTGTCGAGCGTGAGAACAATTGAATATAAGCATCACTGCGGCTTTTCAACAGCCACAAGGAAAAGGTCTCATCACTTTCTTCATACAATAAAACATCTGTGGCTGGGTCTGTGCCAAGAACGTGACGATGCACGCTATATGCGCGCTGGGCAGCATCCAACGTCATATAGATGAAACTTTTCCCGTCGCTCATCCATTCCACGCCGGCGTGGTTGTACACACTACCAAAGGTGTTGGTGATTTTGTCTGCTAGTAATTCACCGGTAGCCAAATCCTTGATTTGCAGTACACAGATTTCTGAACCATCAGGGTCGATCGAGTATGCCAGTTTGGTTGTATCGGGGCTGACTCTGAACGCGCCGATGCGGCAAAAATTCTTGCCTTCAGCAATTGCATTTTGATCAAGCAGCACTTCTTCAGACGCGTCGTTTGAGTCCTTTTTGCGGCAGTAAAGCGGATATTGCTTTCCAGCTTCATAGCGTGTGTAATAAAAATAGCCGCCATCCTTTTCAGGGACGCTTGCATCATCTTCCTTGATGCGTCCCTTCATCTCCAGAAAAATTCCCTCCTGCAGAGGCTTCGTGCGTTGCATCACTTCTTCAAGATAATCGCTCTCCGCGTGTAAATATTTCAATACTTCGGGGTCTTCCTTATAGCGCATCCAAAAATAATTATCTATGCGCGTCCTGTCGTGTTGTGTAATTTCTTTCGGATGCTTCGGCGCAATGGGAAAAGATTCTTTCATAGTTCCTCCTGATATTACAGTTTGATTTATTTATTATCTCGGTCAATTTCAAAACCATGCATCTTCCATTGATTGATCCCGCCATCTACTTGCAGCACATTATGAATGCCGCGCCGTTTCAAAACGGAAACAGCGATCATGGAACGATTACCGCTCGCGCATTGGATCACCAAAGGCTTATCCATGGGAAATGGAAACTCCTCCCACGCGATGCGCCCGCCCTCAAAATGATTCGCGCCCGGAATGTGCCCATCATTCCACTCAGAGCGATTGCGCACATCCACCAACGTCACTTCATGCAATCGTTCGCGTAACTCTTTTACTTTGATACTGTGCACCGTCTCGACTGGATATTCGCGTGCCCACGCCTCGATCCCACCTTCGAGATAACCAAGCACATCATCATAACCAATGCGGATAAGTTGCCGCGTCGCTACCTCCCTTTGATCTACTGACTCGCCGAGGAGCACGATCCTACTCCCGAACGGGATCACCCAACCCGCCCACACGACGAGGGGTGCGTCAACCCGAATCCCGTATGAATTGGGAATATGCCCCGCACCGAATGCTTTTTGGTGACGGATATCCAACACGACCACACCATCATCCATCAACGCTTTGACTTCGCTGGCAGAGTATGGTTTCAAGATCGGAACACCACCCAATAACTTTCCGCCTTTTTGATTAATGGCGCGCATGTACTTATAGTAAGTTGGGTAAGCGGGAAGCCCCATCAATGCGCGTTGGATGAACTCTGCTTCGCTTTGCGGTTGGGCAAGTTTGTTTGTTTTGCGTTCATGCCCGATCGTTGTGGTTCTTTCGGAAGAGGCGGGTGCTACACAAAATGAGCCCGCACCGTGGGTGGGGAAAACGTTCAGTTCATCAGGCAGCTTCAGCAACTTATCATGAATGGTGTGATATAGATGACTCGCCAGCGGATGAGTCATTTCGTCTGAAAGCAAATCCGTCCGCGCCGCGCCGCCGACGATCAATGCACCGCCGCTGAACAACGCCGAAGGTGTTTTGCCATCTGCTTCAACGACAAGGTAGGAAACGTGTTCGGGTGTATGACCAGGTGTGGTCATCACACGGATCTGAAATGCGCCCAAATCAATGACCGAATCTTCGGTGAGCGGCTGATGGTCAAAGCCCGCTTTGGCTTCTGCACTCGCGCCAATGATTGCGCCCGTTTGATCTGCGATCTCGCGGTTGCCGGAAACAAAGTCGGCGTGCAGGTGGGTATCCAGAATATGCGTCAGCTGAATCCCGAGCTCGGACGCCGCATGCAGATACCGGTCCACGTCTCGAAGCGGGTCGATCAATATCCCTTTTTTCGTAGCGTGAGATCCAATCAAATACGCCGAGTTACCGAGTCCAATGTCTACAAAGGGTTGGATAAAGTAAGGAGTGTTCATGCGCAGGTTAATGTGATTATATCGGAACTATATCGATGCCGCGATTACTCGGTCTCGCCCAGTTTGTTTTGCCCGGTAGAGCGCCTCATCCGCAGATTTGAGTAATGCCTCATCAGTTGAACCGTGATTGGGATAGACTGCGATTCCAAACGACCCGCTCAAATGACTTATTGATTTCCCTTGATGTCGAATTGCAAGCGTCTTAATATCTTGGCGCAACTGTTCCATACGTTGTACCGCATCGCTTAGCGACGCCTCGGGAAGAATTAACGTGAACTCTTCGCCGCCATAGCGGCAGGCGACGTCGCTGCCCCGGATAGTGGTTTTGAGCAAAAGGCCCAACCGGCGTAACGCCTCGTCTCCGGCGTCGTGGCCGAAAGTATCATTGAGGCGTTTGAAATGGTCGAGATCGAACATCACAACAGCCAGGGAGCGTGAGGTGCGATTTGCCTTCATTACTTCTTGCGCCAAGGCTTCCTGCATGAAGCGCCGGTTGAATAAGCCGGTAAGCGGATCGCGAATCGATTCCTCTCGAAGTGTATTATGCATTTGTGCGTTATCCAACGCAACTGCGGCGAGTTTTGCGAATAAGCCGCCAAAGTTAATATCCTCTTCGTTAAATGGATAATTCGGCTGGGTGCGGCCCGTTCCCAGAACGCCTCGGCAGGTGTCACCGTACAAGATCGGCAGGAGAATGGCGGCTTTTACTCCGAGTGCGGCTGTTTCTGGTCTGATGTTGGGTAATGCAGAAAAATCATCGGTAATAAAAGGTTCGCGCGATTCAAAAACCTGCCATGCAGGGCTTGTGTCATTTTCCCCGCTGCCTCTGGTGATTTGATAGGGAAGATCTCTGGGTGTAATTGCCCGGTCGACTAATTCATCGCCCTCTTTCAAAGCAATATAGCCCACAACAGCATCCTGCAATTTCACGCTCTGATCCGTTATGGTCTGTAGAAGATTGTCGAACTCGTGCTGATTGAGCACGTCGAGGGAAATTTCATGCAGGATGGATAAGCGTTCATTGTTCCGCTGTAGGGAATTGTATAATCTAGCGCGGCCAATGGCAACGCTGATTTGATCGCTGAGCGCAACCATCAATCGCAAATCGGCTTCCGTCAATTTCACCCCGTACCTGCTCTCGATGTTTATGATGCCTACTGCACGGCCTTCATCGAAGATTGGAACAGCCACCTCTGAAATGATTCCCTCAAGTGCACCCAGGAAAGATGGATCGCTGTGTGCGTCCTCCAGGAATACCGGCTTACCGGTGCGAATGACCTGGCCGGATATCCCTGCGGTGATGGGGATGGTTGGGATCACATGTTCGTATCCCACCTGATGTTGGAGAATTAACATATCGTGCTTCAGCAGATAAAGGCTGACAAGGGTGTAGCCAAAGGTTTCGGCAATCGCTTCAACAGTTCGCTTCACGATGCGGGTCAGATCGATTTCGCTGGCGATTGCAGTGCGCACCTCGTGCAAGAGACTCAATTCCTGTGATTGGCGCGTTGCTCCAGTGATGAGTTGAGCATTGTCCAGTGCCATGGAGGCAAGGTTTGCAAAGCGTTGCAGGAGATCGATTTCTTCTGGCGTGAAGGTGCGATCGGGCTCATCGAAAGCCACTCCGATTACACCGATCACCTTTCCTTGAACTTTCATTGGGACACTTGCAACAGATCTGAGCCACGTGAAATCTGGCAGGCGGTTTTCCCAAATGCTGTAATCAGGGATCATCAATTTCTCGCCACTTGCCCATACGCTACCTGATAGACCCTCCCCCAGCCTGGTGCGAAAGCCAAGTTGGGCAATGTAGTTGCCAATGGCAACCTTTTGGATCAGAATATTTTTTTCTGGATCAACAATATCAACCAGGGCGTGATGCGCATTCATCAAGTTGGCGGCATGGTGCAAGATAGCCTCCAGTAATACATCTGGATCATGGTGGTTGATCAAGCCAAGTGTTATTTCGTGCAAAGCGGACAGGTAGTCGTTTTGACGGCGAAGTGCTTCTTCACTGCGTTTGCGCTCTTCAATCTCATGGTGGGTGGCAGAATGGAGTTGCACATTATCCAGCACTAATGCGGCCTGTCGAGCAAGCAGGGAAGTGAGCTGAATTTCATCGGGTGTGAAGGGACGGTTCGGCTCGGTACGTGCCAGAGAAAACACGCCCAGGCATTGATCGTCCGAGACGAGTGGCACAATGATTGTTGCATGGAGGGGGATGCTTTCAAAAGCAGGATGTCGATGCGGCCAACTAGTGTAATCGTCAATAATAACAATTTGCCGTGTATCATAAGCTTGCCAGGAGGCCGTGCCAGACTCTCCTCGGCGTGTTCGCAGGTCTCGCTCAAACGCCTGATTTTCGGTATATGCTCGTGTGATCATCACATCGCCTTCAACGATATCGAGATCACCATAAGGCGCATCAAGCAACCGCGTTGCGTTGGTAATGATGGCATTCAGTACGTCATCAACATTGCGCCGGTTCAAAAGATCAAGCGAAATTTGATGCAATGCTTCGAGATAGTCATTTTGGCGCCGAAGAGCCTCTTCAGCGTGCTTTCGTTGGGTGATATCCTGCTTAATGGCGATGAAATGACTGACCTCACCACGCTCATCGCGCACTGGCGTGATGGTTTGGTGCTCAAAGTATTCAGAGCCGTCTTTGTGCCGATTGATGATTTCATCTTCCCAAACCACTCCACTCCGAATAGTTTTCCAAAGATTCTCATAGAACGTTGTACTATGCTTGCCTGATCGAATCAATTGCACTGGTTGACCAATCGATTCGACGAAACTATATCCGGTGAGTTGTGTAAACGCAAGGTTTACCCATTGGATCACGCCATTAAAATCGGTGATCGCAATGGCATTGGCCGTCGCCTCCAGCGCGGTAGCTTGCAAACGCAGTTGTGCCTCCATTCGTTTGCGTTCTGTAACATTGCGAATTGCCGCCATAGTTAACAGACCAGTCTCTGTGTCCAATGGGCTGAGACTGATCTCAACGGGAAACTCCCTGCCATCCCTGTGTAGGGCAGTCAATTCCCATTTGGCATCCGCGCCCATTGGCCGCATTTGAGGATCGCGATAATAGTCTGCGCGATGGATTTTGTGAATTTCATGCAGACGTTCGGGTAATAATATTTCCACCGGTTGACCGAGTAATTCGGCTTGTGTATACCCAAATATTTTTTCACACTGTGCATTTGCAAGTGTGATATTGCCTGCCTGATCTACGATCAAGATGGCATCGGGAGCCGATTCGAGTATGCGGCGGAAATTGTTTTCGCTGGTGCGGAGTGCGTTTTCTGTTTGCTTGTGTCTGGTGATATCGCGTACGACAATCAACCTGCCCGTCAACTTCCCGCGCCGGTCAATTAATGATGAGATGCGAAGGTCGAAGGACTCGGGTGGGTTTCCCTCAATGGCAATTTCTGCCCGCGCTTCAGTGACACCGCGGAAGCGGGCGATGAGATCGGGCCAAGGCGTGAAGGCGGATTCTGCACTTTGACCTAATGCGGCCTGACCAATCAACTCTTGCATGGCAGGGTTGATATCCACGATCCGGTTTTGGGTATCCAATACCAGAACTCCATCGTTCATGCTTTCGATGAGCAGGCCGCGTGCGATGGGAATCAAATCGAAAATATGGTAGCGAAGAATTGCCCAGGCGACAATCAGCCCCATCACGGGTCCTGCGGCGAAGGGAAAGTTGATTCCCCTTACAGGCGCGAAGCCAACTTGCGAGAGTACGTTGATGATCAGAGGCAGAATCGTAGAAATACTTAACGCCATGGTTTGTCGAAAGGATAATGGGGAGATGTGACCATAGGATCGCCAGAGCAGATAGATGGGCGTTAAAAGAACCGCATTAAGATATAGCAATCCGACCCAAAAGATCGGACCATTTGTCCAACGCAAGGCAGGTGAAGCGCCGACCAGTTCCAAATGATAGCCTGAGCGGAATAGCGGATTCTCCGTCCAATTTAGAATCATAATCGCAAGCGGCACACTGGATAGCGCAAGCAACAGACGACGATTCACGAGCTGGGCATAACCGCTAAATTGCATGACCATCACGAGCCATGCAATTGCACCAATACCAGCTATTTCCACCCGGCTCTTCAGGGCAATGACCTTAATGGTAAAGTCGGAACTGGATATGTTGAGCGCCTGAGATAAAGGCAGGAATGTGAACAGGAACATTGCCAGGCTGAACGCGATTGCCCCTGGTAGATGGCGATGGCGCCAGCCATATATCGCCAGGCTCGCGTTTAAGATCGCCGAGGCAATAAAAAGTAATAAGAGCGGGGATACGTGCATTGGCACTTCTCCTTATCAGCGAGGCACAGATAGTTGCACGATATATCAGGTAGTAGGTCACCTGATTTCTAGTTTACGTTTATAGCCCACTGATGGAAGATGCAGTTACGTTTCAGTACGATATTCATTTGCTCAATTTTGAGCAGGGAGATATTTTTTGTGCAGACTTGCAATATGATGTTCCACGTGACCAACGAGCATGTAGATCAATGCCCGTGCGCTGACGATATAGCCACTGGCAGTGCCGAGACGAAGGATCGCTTCAGGGCTCATGTTATTAATAGCAAGAATATTGGCGCGGCGCAAATATTCAAATTCTAGAAGTAGATCCTGTAAGGCGTGATTATCAAAACCTGCCGCGCGGACGTAATCGTCCTGTTCAAAGCCCGGGAGAGGAGTGGCGTCATTTCGTGAGATACGCAGGAGACGATATGAAAAGACGCGCTCCACGTCGTTGAGGTGTCCGATCACCTCCTTGATGGACCATTCCTGTGGTGCATCGCGGAACAAGGCTTGTTTGTCGGTTAAATCCCCAAGCGCAGACTTGATCTCGTCAATCTGTTTGGGCAGGGCGGTAAGTACACTGCCCCGTACTGCGGCGAGTTGAATGTAACCCGCATAGAAGGTTGCGTATTCGTCAGGGTTGGGAACGGCAATTTCTAAAATCATGGGAACCTCTTCTATGAAAAATATTGGTTAATGATCTGCGCTACTTCGAATGGTCTCGTGATCGTTGGGACGTGCCCTGCGCCGTTGACGATATGCAAATGGCTACTTGGTAAATGCGATGCCAGCCATTCTGAGTCTTCCAACGGGACAAGTTTGTCGCCATCGCCATGAATGACCAGAGCAGGGATTTTTATTTTGTTGATCTCAGGTCTCAGATCAATGCCGTAAGTACATTCATTAAGTCTTATGGAAGATTCTTGAGTGGCACGCTGTAGAATTTTTCTGCCCCAAGCACGGATCTCTGTACTGTTTGGTTCTGATTCGAGCACGCAAGAATCCACGAATGCCCCGATGGTTTTTTCGAAGTTGTTTTTTAGTCCGGTGACGAACGGCGTATCCCCGTTGGGTATATCGCGATGATACATCACATCCACAAGCACCAAGCCTTCAAATCTTTCCGGCTGTTGTAACACCGCGGACAAGGCCACCATACCGCCTGCCGACTCTGCCCCGAGAACGCATTTCTCGATCTTGAGCACATCCAGCACTGCGAACAGATCGTCCACCATATTCTCAATGGAGATTGACTCAATTGGTGCAATGGTTGCGCCCGTGCCGCGATGGTCATATGCCACAGTGTGCCAGGTTTTGCTTAGATATGTGAAGGGTTCTGCCCATAACTCCCAACTGCCTGTCCAGCCGCCGTGCGCAACGAAGGTTCGTGATCCGTTACCGAATTCGACAGTATAGATTTGTGCATTGTTGTGGGGAATGAACATGCAGATTTCTCCAAAAGTATATGGATAATAGAGGCGATTATACTGCTGTATAATCTTTTGAATGAAAAATATTGTCGAGCAGATCGTTTCTGGCCCGCGCTACCTGAAGAATATCGAATACGGTAAACCACGCTCGGGACATCCTGAGGGCAAGGTCAAGCTTCATATAGCTGAATTGGAAGAGATTCTGGAGAAATTTACCTCCCGAATCTCCGAAGAGCAATATTGGAAGCTGAAATTCCTGATCCATGTCCATGATACTTTCAAGGCAGAGGCAATTCCCAACTCGCCAATCGAAAGCTCAAATAGTCACCCCTCTTTGGCAAGGGCATTTGCTTCGGAATTTACAGATGACGCTGATCTGCTCAACATGCTCCAGTTCCATGATGTCAATTTTGCCTTGTGGAAAGAATACGCGGCGACTGGTTCATATGACTTTGAACGACTTTCCAGATTACTGGATACGATCCTTGACTGGGATCTCTTTTTGATATTCCTAGTCATTGACGGGAGTAGTGTTGGAAAAGAACCAGAGAAACTCCGCTGGTTTATTCGGGAGATTAGAAAATCCAAAGCAATTGTTGTTGACGAAGATTGGATATTTTGAGAGTGCAAAAACAGACCCTCCAAGTTTAGCTCGAAGGGTCTGTTTATTATGCGGGCAGGTTTAATACTTCATCCAGGAAAGTCACATCTGGCGGACCCATGACGCCCCCTCGTTTGGTCGCATCACGGAATTCCTGTGACTGGAACATCTGGCGGGCTTTTTCCACATCTTCATATTCTCCGAGAATCGTGACTTCATTGGGGCTGCCCGCCTTGGTGAAAGCGCGGACCCCCATTGAGCCGAAACTCTTACGGAGCGTAGCGGCTTCCTCGAAAACTGACTTCCATTTTGCAAGATCCTCAACAGTAAATCGGACGAGTACGTAGGTCATGGTTTTCTCCTTTTAACAATAAGATGGATCTTAACTTTATAACCCTGCTTTGGTGTGAAAGGTTCTGTGATTCATCCTTCCTCCACTTGACGCAAACCTTTATCAATAAGATAATCGAACCATATCCCTATGTCAAACCTAGATGACACGGAAATTCATCGAATCGTGCAAAACGTAGTCCAAAATATAATGGGACCTGCGGCTGCACGCGAGTCTGCTCAACCAATTGACAAGAAGGTTGTTGCCATCGGCGCAGATCATGGTGGGTTTGAGTTGAAAGAAGCGCTCAAAAGCGACATCACCGCGCTGGGACTTGAAGTCAGCGATGTGGGCACGAACAGTAAGGATGCGGTGGATTATCCCGATTTTGCGCACGCTGTGGCGCAAGCCGTAAGTTTAGGCAAAGCCTGGCGCGGAATCATGATCGACGGCGCGGGGATTGGAAGTTGCATTGTGGCGAACAAAGTCCCTGGTGTGCGGGCGGGAATGGCGTATGATATTTCGTCTGCAAATAATAGTCGTGAACATAACGATACAAATGTGTTGACGCTCGGTGCTGGCTTGATCGGAGTTGCGCTTGCCAAGCAGATCGTGAAGGTCTGGTTGACCACCGATTTTGGCGGCGACCGTCATGCAAAGAGAGTAGATAAGATCATGGCGGTTGAGAGGAAGTATTTGAAGTAAAAATATCCCGGTGGTCGAGTAGGGCGGGTGCTTCTCCCGCCCGTATCGAGACCACCTGTAAGCAAAATAAATTCTGTTATGTATGGTCTCGACACCTGCACTTGCGTGCTGGTGCAAGTGTACGCCTTCGGCTGTCGCCTCAGGCTACTCGACCACCAGAGTATTGATGAAATAGAGAATTATGACAAAACCCGACCCAAAACTTGTTGAACAAATTGTAGAAATCATCACCCATGAAGTCCTTGCTGCAATGGCGGAGGAGCAGGAACGTTCTGCGAACCCTGAAGGCTTCCAGTGTAAATTTGAATGTGCAGATCAACTCTGTGTGAAGATGTGCATGGATAAAACGGGAAACGTCGTCAGCGCTGGGGCGGAGCGACTGACTTCTACACTGGGTGTGATCCCCGGTGATCTGAGTCTGGCAAATATGATCGATCACACCTTGCTCAAGCCAGATGCCACGCAGCAAGAGATCGCCCAACTTTGTTTTGAAGCACGCAAACATGGATTTGCGTCTGTGTGTGTGAACCCGACGTGGGTAGGTTTATGTGCGCAACTCTTGCAGGCATCTCAAGTTAAAGTGTGTACTGTCATCGGCTTTCCACTGGGGGCAACATCGTCAGAAACGAAAGCCTTTGAGACGAAGACCGCCATTGATCAAGGTGCGACCGAGATCGATATGGTCATCAACATTGGTGCCTTGAAAGCACGTGACTTGGAATTGGTCGCGAAAGATATTCGTGGAGTCGTGAATGCGGCACATAGTCATGGCATTATCGTGAAGGTGATCATCGAAACGGCATTATTGACCGATGAAGAAAAAACAATTGCGTGTCTGCTCTCGAAAGAAGCGGATGCCGACTTTGTCAAAACGTCCACGGGGTTTGCGGGTGGGGGAGCGACTGTCCATGATGTGGAGTTGATGCGCAAGACCGTCGGTCCTGAGATGGGTGTCAAAGCTTCGGGTGGAGTCCGCACGTTTGAAGACGCCGAGAATATGATCAAAGCCGGAGCCACGCGCATCGGTGCAAGTGCCGGGGTGAAGATCATTCAAGGTCCGAGCAAGCAGGAACCGGCTAAGAGCGAAGCGGGTTCTTCATCCAAGAGCTATTAGGAGCGCACATGTTAATTGCAAAAGTTATTGGCACGACCGTATCCACGATCAAGGATGAAAAATTGCACGGGCGCAAGCTGTTGATTTTGCGTCAGACCGATGAGCATGGTGTGCCATCGGGCAAGCCGTATGTCGCGGTTGATACTGTCGATGCGGGTGTTGGTGATCTGGTGCTGACCGCTGCGGGTTCATCGGCGCGGCAAACGAATATCACCAAAGATACGCCGGTTGATTCGGTCATTATGTCTGTCATTGATTCGCTGGAAGTGGACGGCGAAGTTGTATTTCGTAAATCATAGAGGAGAATAACATGCCTGTTGATCATCAAATGATTGCGTTGGGAATGGTGGAGACGCGCGGCTTGGTTGCTGCGATCGAAGCGGCGGATGCGATGGTAAAAGCCGCGAACGTCGTGTTGATTGGTTCGGAATATGTGGGTGGTGGTTATGTCACCGTGATGGTGCGCGGTGATGTGGGTGCGGTCAAAGCCGCCACGGATGCTGGCGCTGCTGCTGCAAAGCGCGTTGGCGAACTTGCCTCTGTGCATGTCATCCCGCGCCCGCATGCGGATGTTGAGATGATCCTGCCGCAATCGAGCAAGGGCAATTTTGGCGGACGCGGCGAATCGAAATAAGCGATGCCGAAAAAATTCTATACCGAAAAAGATATTGAAGACCTCTTCAACAGTGGCACCAAGTCACTGCAGGTCACGGATGAGGTTGTGTTGACCGAGCTGGCTTATGAAAAAGCCAAACGCTTGGACTTCAAACTCATCACCGATCGTGCGGACGTTCCGCCCGCCGCGCCAGTGCGACCTTATCTTTCGGAAAAGAATCCGCTTCAAGCCAAGCCGGTAACTGCTTCTGTTTCATCAGCTGTATCTCAGCCTGCCCTCACCCCAGCCCTTATCATCCCCGAAGGGGGCTCCCAAGGGGAGAGGGAGTCAAATATCGAAACACGGATTCGCTCCGCGGTCATCGCAAAACTTGGCAATCAAGTGGATGCGAAACTGCTTGATAACATCATCCATCGTGTGGTCAAAGCGACGGGGTTGAAATAATGTTATTCGGCAGAGTCAAAGGGACTGCGATCTGTACGATGAAATATCCCGGCACGGAGGGCTTGAAGTTGCTCATCGTTCAACCGTTGAATAAAAAGCTGGAGCCAATTGGTATCCTCCAAGTCGCCGCGGACGTGGTGCAGGCAGGTCCCGGTGATCTGTGTGTGATGGTCCGTTCGCGTGAAGCTGCGCTTGCAATGAGGGATGAAAAGTTTGTGCCGATTGATTTAGCACTCATTGGCATCGTGGACGAATTAGAAGTCAAGCCTGATGGTGAGTTTAGTTATACATTGAAGGCTGGAGTCAATCGGTTTACGTAACCATCCAACTTCGGTGGTCGAGTAGTCCCGCGTGCTCTTTGCGGGACGTATCGAGACCACCATGTTTCAAGAATAATTTTGTAACAAAAATTGCTTTGCTTAGTGGTGGTCTCGATACGGGCTTCGCCCACTCGACCACCGGATTGAATTGAAAAAATATTATGATCTTAGGTAAAGTCGTCGGAACCATCGTCACTACCATTAGTCACGCGCATTTCAAGAATCGCAGACTGTTGGTCATTCAGCCGTTAATCATGGATGGTGACACCATTGCGCCCGAAGATGACTTTATCGCACTGGATAACTCGCAGGCGGGCATCGGCGATACGGTGTTGGTCAACCGCGAAGGGAATGGCGCGCGTCAGGCGTTGAATATCCCTGACGGGTGTGTGATCTCGGTCATTGTGGGGATTGTGGATTCAGTGTATTTGGAAGATTGAATCCAATTGAAGTTGTTTGCTCTGTTGAAATTAAAAGAAATATCGTTTTTCAAGAATAAACAGCGTGCTGTTGGCAGCCATTATTTGCCCTTGTTGGGTTTCCTTATTCGGATCTGCAATGCGCGGCGCACACGTTTCCAGGCTGCTTTAACGAGGTTTGCCTCTTCGGAATTAATTTTGCGAGGGCTGTAACGCGCTTCCATAAATGCTTCGGTAATTGAGTGTACATCTTCGTTCACGGATGGCAGTACGCTCTCTAAATTAGCCGCATACTCAGAGGGTGTTTGAGATGATTTCCGCTCCACTCCCTGTTCACTGCCGCGTCGAATCATCGCAAGGTAGAAGAAGTAAATTTGTCGGCGTGGATCAAGCGCGCTGAGGCGAAGCACGCCTGGGCGAGGGAAGATGCGTTTCTCGTCAGGTCGCGAAACAATTCGTTGCCATGCGTCCGCGAGCGCGCGCGACAGAGTAGTGCGTGTTTTATCCACATTGTTGCTCAGCCATTGCCAGACAAAGAATAGCCAGCTTGCGATGGGTAACTTGCGGAGCGTAGCTTGAAAACCACCATGTTGTTTCACAAAGCGTGCGAGCGAGAAACCAACAATTACAAGTAGCGCTCCCCACAAGAGGATCGATCTTATCAGCGCCAAGACTGGATCGTTAATGGGTAACGCGGATTCCGCCAATGGGTTTGGCGGAAGAGGAGTTGGCGTAGGAGCAGGATGTAATTGATTTCGAACTGGGAGGCCTCTTCCAAACAAGAGGAGAGGAAGGCTGAATATCAACGATACGAGAAATATGATCAATTGGCTGATAAAGAACAATGTACGAACTAGAAAACCAAACAATATTCCCAGCAGGGAGAACAAGCCGAAATTATCACCGGATGGCAGGACACTGACTACTACCGTCAGAATCAAAATGAAGAAGAAACTATATATTCCCCATTGCCTGGCTATATTGTTTGAGGCAACAGCGATGTGCTGTTGATGCCAACCATTTTGCAACGATATCAAGCGACCCAGACTGAGCAATGCAAATCCGAAAATAAAATAGAACAGGGTGCCCGCTTCCGCGCCTGAGAAGCGACTCAGACCTTTAAAGGTACCATTACTGTTGTACATTGCGTTCAAATCGACGCGCGTCAGAATAGTCAATATCACCAGACCAATACCCAGTTGGAGAGTCAGATTAATCAATCGTTGGTGGGCTGGCAGGATATCTTTTCGATCAAGAGTTGATACTTCGGGTGGAGCTGATTTCTGATCCAATCCGATTTCATCGAGTAATCCCAAAAATTGACCAGATATGTGCCAGGCAAAAAAGGCGAGCAACAAAGTAACGATGAACTCCGAGCTGAATAAACTCGCAAGGTTGCCACGCGTGAATAATGAAACATCCCTCAGGAGCGCATCGGGACCTTTGGCAAAAGACAACAAGATCTTAATAAACAGCACAACAACAATCCATTGCGCCGCATGAGTAATTACCCATTCCCGGCTGAATGGGATCAGGGCTTTCATGCGTTTGTATGTATAGAGTCGGTCGATGACAATGAACACGGTTATTCCTGCAATGATATCTGATGACCAACTTGGTATCTCATTTTGAATCAGGATGCCTATGGTCATTATGCAGCAAGCCAGCATGAGAAACACCAGCATATAGCTGATGAATCGAAATACCTTTTGGTTCCCAACTATGTTGAAATTTGAACTTTGATTCATACGCGTTTCGATGTCTGCATCCAGATTTTTAGATCGCGCTCAGTTGCGATCGAAAAAACCGGTATATCAAAAACTTTAGCGCGGCGAATGATAGCCTCATCAGAGATGTAGTGGATCCCAAAAGTTGGACAGATTTTAAGCGACATTTAGGGGGTAGCTGATTGCAGTTGAGCACGTCGCCAATTGGCTTCAAACTCGACCGGTGTCAGATAGCCCAAGGCAGAGTGGATGCG